>Ga0308157_10009056_pt1 | contig 11141 bp, 11 predicted proteins | sample PhyBR1_FD_201035 | JGI IMG/M metagenome (GOLD analysis project Ga0308157, IMG submission 201035) | Phyllosphere microbial communities from UC Gill Tract Community Farm, Albany, California, United States - DLSLB.R1 | ecosystem: Host-associated > Plants > Phyllosphere > Unclassified | place: USA...
ACGTGACCAGCCCCCGCGCTTCGAGGGCGTGCAGTGCCTCGCGCACCACGGGGCGCGAGACGTCGAAGCGGCTCTCCAGCGATTCGGTGGTGAAGACGCTGCCGGAATCGATGACGCCCGCGCAGATATCCCGCCCGAGCGCATCCAGCACGAGGTTGCGCAGGTCGCCGCGCGCGGCGGCCGGCGGCGTGATGAGCGATGGCGGGGTGTCCGGGTCGATCGACATGCGTTGATCATATCTTTTCGGCATCATCGATTGATATGTCATACGAATAGGGGTTATCTTGCTGGCATAGCAGGCGTGACCACGTCTGTGAAAGGCCGTGCGACGGAGCACGGCAAGGGATGGAGTCACAGTGAAGTACGGATCCAAGACCGTCCGCGTCATCGCGACGGCAAGCATTGCAGCGGTCGCGGTCGGGCTGGCCGGCTGCAGCTCCTCGTCCGAGGGCGACGGCGACGTGGCCGACGGCGACCTCGACGGCACCACCATCAGGGTCACCCTCGCCAACCACGTGTGGACCGAGACGATCAAGGAGCTGATCCCCGAATTCGAGAAGGAGACCGGAGCCAAGGTCGAGATCAGCCAGCTCGCCGAGGATCAGCTCTCCGATCAGTACAACGTCAAGCTCAACGCGGGAACGGACGAGATCGACGTCCTGATGTACCGCCCGCTGCAGGAGAACAAGCTCTTCGCCAGCAACGGCTATCTCGCCGACATGACCGACATGGTCAAGGGCGATGAGAAGTGGGACTGGTCGGACTTCCAGGCCGGACCCGCGTCTCTGACCACCTATGAGGACGAGGTCGTCGGCGTGCCGATCATCACGGAGCGCACCGTGCTCTACTACCGCAAGGACCTGCTCGAGGCGGCCGGGCTCGAGGTGCCCACCACGCTCGAGGAGCTGGATGCCGCGGCCGCGGCGATCCACGCTCAGAATCCCGATGTCGCCGGCTACATCGGCCGCACCGGCAAATCCGCAGCGGTCACGCAGTTCAGTGCCTTCCTGTACAGCTTCGGCGGCGACTGGATCGGCGACGACGGCAAGTCGACGATCGGCAGCGACGAGGCGCGCAGCGCCTACCAGTACTACGGCGACCTGATCCGCAACCACACGTCGGCGACGATCAACCCCGAGATGAGCTGGCCCGAGGCGTTCGCCGTGTTCCAGCAGGGCAAGGCGGCCTTCATCGCCGATGCCGACAGCCTCTACAAGAACATGACGGATCCCACCCAGTCGACCGTGTCCGACAAGGTGGGCTTCGCACCGTTCCCGGAGGGCGCGGAGGGCTCCAAGCCGTACAACGTCGCAGCCTGGGCTCTTGCGATCAACGAGACCAGCGAGAAGAAGGACGCGGCCTGGCAGTTCATCAAGTGGGCGACCTCTGCGGAGCAGACCATCGCGATGACCAAGCTCGGTGTGACCGGCGCGCGGACCTCGGCATGGGAGGACGCCGACGCCATCGCCGACTTCCCGGCCGAGCTCGTGGAGGCCATCAAGGTCAACGGCGAGAACGGCGTCGGACACGACCGTCCGCTGGTGTTCCAGGTGTCGCAGGCCCGTGAGATCGTCGGCGATCCCATCGTCGTCGCGATCGCCGGTGGCGATGTGGATGCTGCCGTCGACAGCGCCGAGAAGGCGTTCGACGAATTCCTCGCCGAGGACTCCGAGTAATCCATCCGAGTCGCCGCCGTCCCGCTCGTCGGGGCGGCGGCGAGCCACCCTCAGGGAACCAGCATGACTTCACTGCAGACCCCCGACGACGTCGGCACCGCCGAGCGCTTCAGCCGCTGGGCCGACCGGCACCGCAAGTGGCTGTTCGCGGGCCCGTCGATCGCCTTCACCGCCCTGCTGCTGGTGATCCCGCTCGGCTGGACGCTGTACCTCAGCTTCACCGACGCGAAGCGCTCCGTGCGGCGGGATTTCGACTTCAACGGGCTCGAGAACTATCTGGGTGTGCTCACCGACACCGAGAGGTTCTGGCCCTCGGTCTGGCGCACCTTCGCCTTCACCGCGGGGGCGCTGACCTTCGAACTCATCCTCGGCATGGTCATCGCACTGCTGCTGTGGAAGCCGTTCCGCGGGCAGGGCATCGTGCGCACGATCGTACTGCTGCCCCTGGTGGCGACGCCGGTGGCGGTCGGCATGATGTGGCGGCTGCTGTTCGAGCCGAACATCGGCTTCATCAACGAGATGCTCAGCTGGGTGGGGATCCCTCCCCAGCCCTGGCTCGCCGATCCGTCCACATCGCTGGCGACACTGACGTTCGTCGACATCTGGCAGTGGACGCCGATGGTGGCGCTCATCCTGCTCGCGGGTCTCACGAGCCTCTCCGATGAGCCCCAGGAGGCTGCGCGAGTCGACGGCGCCAACGGCTGGCAGCGGTTCTGGTACGTCACTGTGCCGCTCATGCGGCCGGTCATCGTGGCGGCCGTGCTGCTGCGTGGGATCGATGCGCTGAAGACCTTCGACATCCTCTACGCGACCAAGGGCAAGGGCGGCGGAGCCTTCCACGATGCGGAGACGCTCAATGTCTACGCCTACGGCCTGAGCTTCGACTACAACGAGTACGGCATCGCATCCGCCGTGCTGATCCTCTTCTTCCTGATCATCCTCGCTGTCATCTGGGTGCTCCAGATGCAGAGAAAGGGCCGGGAGTCATGACCGCCCTGGACACCCGCGCCGTGGTGGCGCCCACGCCGCAGCAGACCTTCCGCAAGCGCCCGCTGCACTGGACGACCGTCGGCCGATTCGTCGCGCTCGCGCTGATCGTATTGGCCTTCCTGGGGCCGATCGTGTGGATGGTGCTCGCCAGCTTCAAGCTCAACGTGCAGATCTACGATCCCACCAAGGCGTTCATCTTCGATCCGACGCTGGAGAACTACGGCACGGTCTTCGACCCGCGTCGCGGCAATTACCTGGTCTACATCTGGAACTCGTTCTACGTCGCGTTCATGGCGACGGCGCTCTCGCTCGTACTCGCCGTGCCCGCGGCCTATGCGATGAGCCGCTTCATCATGAACAAGTCCGCCATGGTGGTGCTGATGGCGCGCATCATCCCCGGCGTCAGCCTGCTGGTGCCGTGGTATTTCATCTTCGCCCAGTTGAAGATGACCGGCGGTTACCTGCCGCTCGTGCTGTCGCACATGTTCGTCTCGCTCCCGTTGATCCTGTACATCATGATGTCGTTCTTCGATCAGATGCCCGAGGAGCTCGAGGAGTCGGCGCAGGTGGACGGACTCACCGCGATCGGCGCGTTCTTCCGGATCACGCTGCCGTTGTCCGTGCCGGGGATCGCCACGGCGACGATCCTGTCGTTCATCTTCTCGTGGAACAACTTCATGTTCGCGCTGGTGCTCTCCAGCTCCTCCACGAAGACCCTGCCGGTGGCGATCTTCGACTTCATCGGCTACGCCGCCATCGACTGGGGCGCGCTGATGGCGGCGTCCGTCGTGGTGACCACGCCGATCATGCTGATCGCGCTGTTCACCCAGCGGTACATCGTCAGCGGACTCACCGCCGGTGCGACGAAGGGATGAGCATGACAGGCACCATCTCCCGGGTGGAGGCGCTTCCCGTCGCACCCAGGTGGCTCTTCGTGCGGATCGAGACGTCCGACGGCCTGATCGGCTGGGGTGAGGCGTCCCTGGAGGGTTACGCCGACGTCGTGCGCGCCGCGGTCGAGCAGTTCGCAGCGTACCTCGTGGGCCGGGACCCCGACCGGATCGAGGATCATTGGCAGGTGCTCACCAAGGGGCAGTTCTACCGCGGCGGTCCGGTGCTCTCCAGCGCCGTCGCCGGTGTCGACCAGGCACTCTGGGACCTGAAGGGAAAGCGCCTCGGCGTGCCGGTTCACGAGCTTCTCGGTGGGCCGGTGCGCGATCGGATCAGGGCCTACGGCTGGGTCGGCGGCGACGATCCGTCCGAGGTCGCCGATCACATCTCTGCGCAGCTGGCGGTCGGCCTCACCGCGGTGAAGATGAACGCCTCGGGGAGCATGGGCCGCAACGGGACTGCCGCAGAGCTCGACGGCGTCGTCGCCCGGGTCGCCAGCGCCCGTGAGGTGCTGGGCGCCGACCGGGACGTCGCGGTGGATCTGCACGGCCGCTTCACCCTCGCCACCGCGCGCCGGCTCGCACCGCTGCTGGAGCCGCTGCATCCGTTCTTCCTCGAGGAGCCGGTGGTGCCCGAGAATTCGCACATGATCGGGCGCGTGGCGGATGCCACGACCATTCCGATCGCGACCGGCGAGCGGCTGTACAGCCGACAGGAGATGCTTCCCGTGCTGCAGGCCGGGGTCGCCATCGTGCAGCCGGATCTCTCCCATGCCGGTGGCATCTCGGAGGTGCGCCGGATCGCCGCGGTCGCGGAGACCTTCGACGCGCTGATCGCGCCGCACTGTCCGCTCGGCCCGCTGGCGCTCGCCTCCTCTCTTCAGGTCGGCTTCGCCACTCCGAATCACCTCATACAGGAGCAGTCCATCGGCATCCACTACAACAAGGGAGCCGAGGTGCTCGACTATGTCGCGGACACCGCACCGCTGCGATTCGTCGACGGCTGCTTCGAGCGGCTCACCGGCCCCGGCCTCGGAATCGAGATCGATGAGAGAGCGGTGCGGGCTGCGGCATCCCGATGGGAGACCTGGCAGAACCCGGTGTGGCGGCATGCGGACGGATCGGTCGCGGAATGGTGACGGGAGCGAGACGATGACGACTCGCCGCATGACAGCAGTGGTCAAGCGGGGTCCCGGCATCGAGGGCATCGAGATCGGCGAGGTCGATGCGCCCGTCGCGGGCCCGGGAGAGGCTGTCGTCGACGTGCTCGCGACCGGCATCTGCGGCACCGACGTGCATATCGCGCACGACGAGTACGCGCACGAGCGACCGGTCGTGATGGGCCACGAGGTGCTCGGGATCGTCTCCGCCGTCGGGGCCGACGAGGATGCCGGATGGCTCGGGGCGAAGGTGGCGGTGGAGACGTACTTCGCGGCCTGCGAGACGTGTGATCTGTGCCGGGCCGGGCGGCGCAACCTGTGCGCCGGGCGCCGCTCGATCGGATCCTTCCGCGACGGCGGATTCGCCGCGCACCTGCTCGTGCCGACGATCAACCTGCACCGCATGCCCGCGACTCCCGGGGAGCTGGACGGGGTGCTCAGCGAGCCGCTCGCCTGCATCGCCCAGTGCCTGCTCGATCCGCCCGTGGTGCAGCCCGGCGATCGGGTGCTCGTCACCGGTCCCGGGGCGATGGGCCAGCTCGCGGCGCAGGTGGCGCGAGCCTGCGGCGGCGTCGTCACACTGGCGGGCCTGACCTCGGATGCCGCGCGCCTCGAGGTCGCGGCGAGCCTCGGCATCGACACCACGACCGAGCCGGCGCAGGAGGACTCCTACGATGTGGTGGTCGAGTGCTCCGGGTCGGCGCCGGGGGCTGCCGCAGCCCTGCGCGCGGCTCGGCGAGGCGGACGATACGTGCAGGTGGGCATCTTCGGACGCGAGGTCACGGTGCCGTTCGACCTGGTGCTCTACAAGGAACTCACCGTGACGAGCGGATTCGCCTCGACGCCGACATCCTGGCGTGCGGCCATGCGCCTCATCGCGGCGGGCGACGTCGTGCTGACGCCGCTGGTGACCAAGCGGGTGCCCCTGGCCGGGTTCTTCGAGGCGTTGGATGCCGCGGCGCGCGGCGAGGGGCTGAAGACCGTGGTCGTCCCGTGATCCGGGAGCTCCTCAGCGACGAGAATGGGCCCGAGCGATGCTCGGGCCCAATCTCGTGCGATCAGTGGGTGTCTTCCGCCTCGATCTCGGTGCGGTCACCGGACCACAGCGTGTGGAAGGTGCCTTCCCTGTCGATGCGCTTGTAGGTGTGCGCTCCGAAGAAGTCGCGCTGGCCCTGGACGAGGGCGGCGGGGAGGCGGTCGGCGCGGATGCCGTCGTAGTACGACAGCGACGAGCTGAACGCGGGGGCGGGGATGCCGGCGGTGGCGGCGGCGATGACCACGCGCCGCCAGGAGGCCTGGGCGCGGGTGATGGCCTCGGCGAAGTACGGTGCGGTCAGCAGCAGGGGGAGCTCCGGTGCCTCGGCGTAGGCGTCGGCGATGCGGTTGAGGAACTGGGCGCGGATGATGCAGCCGCCGCGCCAGATCTTCGAGACCGCTCCGAGATCGATCTGCCAGTCGTACTCGGCGGCACCGGCGCGGATCTCGTCGAAGCCCTGCGAGTAGGCGACGATCTTCGAGGCGTACAGCGCCAGGCGCACGTCCTCGATGAACGCGGCCTCGTCGGCGACGTGGAACTCCTCGTCCGGGCCGGGCAGCGCCGCGGCGACGGCGCGCTGCTCGGGGTGCGAGGACAGCGAGCGGGCGAAGGTGGCCTCCGCGATGCCGGAGACCGGCACGCCGAGGGCGAGGGCGGTCTGCACGGTCCACGCACCGGTGCCCTTGGCGCCGGCCTGGTCGACGATGACGTCCACCAGCGGCTCGCCGGTGGCGGCATCCACCTGGCGCAGCACCTCGGCGGTGATCTCGATGAGGTACGACTCCAGCTCGCCGGCGTTCCACTCGGCGAAGATGTCCGCGATCTCGGCCGGGGTCTTTCCGGTGCCGCGGCGGATCAGGTCGTACGCCTCGGCGATCAGCTGCATGTCGGCGTACTCGATGCCGTTGTGCACCATCTTCACGAAGTGCCCGGCGCCGTCGTGGCCGATGTGCGTCACACACGGCTCGTCCTCGGCGACCGCGGCGATCGACTTCAGGATCGGGCCGAGCGTCACCCAGGACTCATCCGACCCGCCGGGCATGATGCTGGGACCGAGGAGGGCGCCCTCCTCGCCGCCGGAGATCCCGGCGCCGACGAAGTTGATGCCCGTCTCGCGGACCGCCTTCTCGCGGCGGATCGTGTCGGGGAAGTACGCGTTGCCGCCGTCGACGATGATGTCGCCCGGCTCGAACACCTTCACGAGCTCGTCGATCACGGCATCCGTCGGCCTGCCGGCCTTGACCATGATGATCGCCGTGCGCGGTTTCTGCAGGCTCGCGGCGAACTCCTCGTACGAGAACGCGGGGATGAAGCCCGCTTCAGCGTGAGTCGAGACCAGCTCGTCGGTCTTGGTACGGCTGCGGTTCAGCACCGCCACCGTGTTGCCCTCCCGCGACGCGAGATTGCGGGCGAGGTTGGATCCCATCACGGCGAGTCCGACGACTCCGATATTGGCTGATGCTTCGGGCACTGATAGCTCCTCGATCGTGGGTGCAGGTGATCTCAGAGTATCGGCTGCCGCACGGCGCCGATCCGTTCGTGTCACGAAGGCGAGCGCCGTCGAGCACAGGCGGCCGAGGGGCTCGAACCCGTTCAGTCCTTGCGGTAGCCGGAGCGTCCCATGAAGAACATCGCGGCGAAGGCCGAGACCACGCCGCAGACGGCGATCGCGCCGATGATCCAGAAGACGACGTGGGAGAGGAAGGCGGCATCGAGCATGTCACCAGCCTACCGGGGTTTCGGGTAGCATGAAGGAGTTCCTCGGCGAGGGATGCCGCGTGTGCGCGCGCATCCGTGATCGACGCGGTGATGTGAAGCCCCATGGTCAGATGAGCATCGTGGTCTCGCGTCCTCGAGTCCGTGCCGAGGCGCCGACACCCATCGACCACCGCGCGGCCCGTCGCCGCGCGTCTGAAGGAGAACATCATGTCCGACGACAACAAGGTCCTCGCAGACCTCCGCACCAGCTTCGGCAAGGGCTTCGCCCGTCGCCTGCGCGCCGAGGGCAAGATCCCCGCGGTCATCTACGGCCACGGCACCGACCCCGTGCACGTCGCTCTGCCCGGTCACCAGGTCTCGCTCATCATCCGCCGCGCCAACGCGCTGCTGGACCTCGAGATCGAGGGCAAGTCGAGCCTCGTGCTCGTCAAGGACGTGCAGCGTGACCCCGTGCGCCAGATCATCGAGCACATCGACCTGCTGGTCGTCCGGAAGGGCGAGAAGGTCACCGTCGAGGTTCCCGTCGTCGTGACCGGCGAGTCGTTCTCGGGCACCATCGTGACGGTCGACGTCGCGACGATCAAGCTCGAGGTCGAGGCCACCCACATCCCGCAGAACGTCGAGGTGTCGGTCGAGGGTCTCGAGGAGGGCGCGCACATCACCGCCGGTGACGTCACCCTGCCCAAGGGCGCAGCCCTCATCGACGACCCCGAACTGCTGCTCGTCGCGGTCTCGCTGCCCGCGGCCGAGGTCGCCGAGGAGGGCGCTGAGGAGGCTGCCGCTCCGGCCGCCGCTGAGGAGCCCGCAGCCGAGTGATCTGCTGATGGATTCGGGAAGGGGGCGCGAGCATTCGCGCCCCCTTCCTCATATATCGAGAGGGATCGAGCATGGCATCCACCTGGCTCATCGTCGGGCTCGGCAATCCCGGCCCGCGCTATGCGCCGACCAGGCACAACATCGGACAGATGGTCGTGGACGAGCTCGCCGCGCGTCGTGGTGAGCGGTTCCGCGAGCACAAGGCCGGCGCGCGCGTGGTGGAGACCTGGCTGCGTCCCGGCGGCGACAAGCTCGTGCTCGCCAAGCCGAACTCGTTCATGAACGTCTCGGGCACGCCTGTCGCGGCCCTCGCGCGCTTCTATTCCGTCGAGGCCGATCACGTTGTCGTCGTGCACGACGAGCTCGACATCCCCTACGACAGCATCCGTTTGAAGGTGGGAGGCGGGCACGGCGGCCACAACGGCGTGCGCGACATCGCCCGTGCCCTGACGACACCCGACTTCCCCCGGGTGCGGGCCGGCATCGGCCGCCCGACCGGCCGTCAGGACCCGGCGGACTGGGTGCTCGCGCCCTTCGGCACCGTGGAGCAGAAGACCCTGCCGAACTTCCTCTCGGACGTCGCGGATGCCGTGGAGCAGTTGATCGACGAGGGCCTGATCGCCGCGCAGCAGAAGCACCACTCCCGCGCCTGACGCTCGCGCGGGGAGCCGGGTCAGATGCCGCCGGATGCCGAGGCCGCCGCGCCCATTCCGAGGAAGACCGAGACGGCCAGGAAGAATCCGAGCGGTCCCAGTGCGGCCAGCACGATGGCGGCGATGCCCGGGCCGCGCCCGCGCCGCTTCGCCACGGCGGTGATCCCGAGCACGATCGCGCCGACGCCCAGCACGGTGCCCGACCAGAATGCGATCTCCGCCCAGAGCACCTGGGTGCGCACCGGGGTGAGCACCGAGAGGTCGTCGCTGAGCGAGGAGTCGATCCCGATGTTCGCGTGCGGGAGGATCGTCCCGATCTGAAATGCCATCATGGCCGCCACGACGGGGACGACGACCGCGGCGACCAGCGCCGCGATCAGCGCCACAGCTCCCGTCGTGCGCGACGCGGGCGGTGCGGTCGGCGGCACCTGGTAGCCGCCGAGGCCTCCGGCCGGGTAGCCGCCCACGGGAACCCCATAGGCCCCCGACGGAGCGGCCGGCGGCGCGGGCACGGCTGCCGGAGGCGGCGGCGGGCCGACGGGGCTGTCTCCGCCGGGGCTGGGGAACTGCGGGGTGCTCATGACATCCTCCGGATCATCGTGCGCCGACGCCTCAGAGGCGACGCAGCAGTCCGATCTTGTCGTACACGTCGGCGAGCGTGGCATCGGCGACCGCGTCGGCCTTCGCCGCGTTCACGGCCAGCAGACGGTCCAGCTCGGCCGGGTCGGAGAGCAGGGTGTTCGCGCGGTCGCGGACCGGCCCGAACTCCTCGACGACCACCTCGGCGAGACCCTTCTTGAAGTCGCCGTAGCCGCGACCGGCGTACTCGTCCTCGATCGAGCCCACCTGACGCCCGGTGAGGGCGGCGTAGATGGTGAGCAGGTTCGAGACGCCCGGCTTGTTCTCACGGTCGTAGCGCACCGATCCCTCGGTGTCGGTCACCGCGCGCATGATCTTCTTCGCGGACTTCGCCGGGTCGTCCAGCAGCCACAGCACGCCTGCCTCGCTCTCCGCCGACTTGGACATCTTCGACGACGGGTTCTGCAGGTCGTAGATGCGGGCGGTGTCCTTCTGGATCACGGGCTTCGGGATCGTGAACGCGGTGCCGAATCGCTTATTGAAGCGCTCCGCGAGGTCGCGGGTGAGCTCCACGTGCTGCTTCTGGTCGTCGCCGACCGGCACGAGCTCGGTCTGGTAGAGCAGGATGTCGGCCGCCATCAGCACGGGATAGGTGAACAGCCCGACCGAGGTGGAGTCGGCGCCGTAGCGCGCCGACTTGTCCTTGAACTGCGTCATCCGACCGGCCTCGCCGAAACCGGTGATGGTGCTGAGGATCCAGGCGAGCTCGGCGTGCGCGCGCACGTGCGACTGCACGTACAACGTCGACTTCGACGGTTCGATGCCCGCCGCGATGTACTGCGCGGCGGTGCGGCGGGTCTTCTCCCGCAGCTCGGCCGGGTCCTGCGCAACCGTGATGGCGTGCAGATCGACGACGGAGAAGAACGCGTCGAAGGACGACTGCATCTCGCGCCACTGCAGGAGAGCACCGATGTAGTTGCCGGCGTGGAGCGAGTCGGCGGAAGGCTGCATTCCCGAGTAGAGGCGTGGTTTCATCACAGGTCAATCCTATTTGCCGCAGGTGTAGTCGACGATCACGGGCGCGTGGTCGCTCCAGCGCTCGGCATAGGTCGCCGCTCGGGCGACGCGGTAGCCGGTCGCGCGGGCGGCGAGGGCCGGCGTGGCCAGGTGGTAGTCGATGCGCCAGCCGCTGTCGTTGTCGAAGGCCTGACCGCGCATGGACCACCACGTGTACGGGCCGTCGATCTCGCCGTGCGCGGCACGGCCGACGTCGATCCAGCCGAGGCCGGTGCCGCCGTTCTCGGACGCGTACGGCCGCGTGTCGCTGAGTTGACCGACCATGCCGCGGCCGATGCCCTCCTGGCCGGTCACGGGCTCGCCCGCAGCGCCCAGGAGGCGGTCGAAGTAGGCGCGCTCGCGGGCCAGGAAGCCCGACTTCTTCACGTTGCCCTTCCAGTTCAGGATGTCCAGAGGGCGATGACCCACGTTGAGATCGCCCGTGACGAGAGCGAGGGCGTCCTCCGCGCCGAGCTGGGCCATGCGCGAGCTCATGGCGTCGAGGAACTTCCACTTCTCGATCTGCTTGGGGGTGTCGGCCTCGCCGGAGTGGACGTAGGCGCTGA
>Ga0308157_10009057_pt1 | contig 11140 bp, 7 predicted proteins | sample PhyBR1_FD_201035 | JGI IMG/M metagenome (GOLD analysis project Ga0308157, IMG submission 201035) | Phyllosphere microbial communities from UC Gill Tract Community Farm, Albany, California, United States - DLSLB.R1 | ecosystem: Host-associated > Plants > Phyllosphere > Unclassified | place: USA...
GTCGTACTTGGTGTAGGCCTTCACGTCCGGATTGAAGCCCGGTGGCGGCGGCGCCTTGCCGCCATCAGGCAGCTGGTCCTTGTAGCCGGAGCTGTAATTCTGGATCAGCATGCCGCTCCAGTCCCCGCGCGACAGCGTGATGCTGGCGTTGTGCTTCCAGCGCAGGTACAGGTCGCGCGTGTAAAAGTTGCCGACGTATTCCTTGTACGGCTGGCCTTCGATCTCGGCGAACTTGAAGCTCTGCGTGTAGGTGCCGTCCAGATTGAAGATCCACTTGTAGGCGTTGACCTTGCCTTCGCCGCGCAAGCTCAGGTCGGCGCCGCGCGTCTTGATGCCGGCCGCGTTGATCCAACCCGCGTTCACGTAGGCGATGGTGTTGTCCGGGTTGCGGATGATGTTCTGGGACAGCAGCGCCGCGTTGGCCAGCACCACCTGTGGCGTGCGGTTCAGGATGCGGTTCTGCGAGTTGACCGCCCAATAGTCGAGCGACGCCGAATAACCCCGCGCTGGCTCGATTACCATGCCCAGGCTGCCCTGTTTCGACGTTTCCGGCTTCAGCGCGGGATCGCCGCCGCTGAAGTACGGCAGGCGCGCGATGGCGCAGAACGCCGGATCGCCGGGATGGGTCGGGCAGAATATCGGGTCGATGGTGCCGTTCGGCAGTTCCTGCGACAAGCGGCCCGAGTACAGCTGCGTGAAGCTCGGCGCCAGGAAACCCTTGTTGGCCGAGCCGCGGAACACCACCATGCTGTTGGGCTGGTAGCGGAACGAGATCTTCGGATTGGTGGTCGAGCCGAACAAGCTGTAGTGGTCGCGGCGCACGGCCAGTTGCGTCTCCAGTTCCTTGGTGATCGGCACGATCAGCTCGGTGTAGACCGCCTTGATGTCGCGGCTCGCATCGCTCAGCGCGGCATTGCCCGGCGCGAGCAGGATTTGCGTGGCGTCGACATCCTGCCCGAAGTTGTAGCCCTCGCGGCGCAGGTCGAAGCCGACCGCCATCGATATCGCGCCAGCCGGCAGTTGCCAGACCTCGCCGGACAGGTTGCCGTCCAGCTGCGTCAGCGTGGTTTTGCCATGCTGGAAAGCACCACGGAACTTGGTCGACTCGACCAGTTGCATGGCTTCCGGCGTCTGCGTCTGGCCGGCGGTCAGCCACGGATTGATCTTGCCGCTGGCCAGCGCCGAGTAGATCTGGCTGGTGTAGCCGTAGCCGTCCAGCAGCGCGGTCTTGGTGGAGCTCTCGCCATGCGAGAAGCCCGTGCGGTAATCCCACTTGCCGAACAGGACGCCTTCCGCACCGACCAACAGGCGCAGGTTGTCGGTCACGTTTTCCTGCTTGCGGTTGCCCCAGGCATTGGCGCGCCACTTGTAGATGATGGGCTTGGTTTTGTCGAAGGTCGGAATGTAGGCCGACAAGTCCTGGTAATAGGCGCCGCCGACCGGATAGGCGTTGCCGTTGGCCAGCGAGGTCTGGATCTGCACCGGCGTGAACTCCGCCAGGGCCTTGTTGTGGCCGTACAGCGCCTCGACGAACAGCTTGTGGTCGGGACTGATCTGCAGCGTGCCGCGCGCGACCGCGTTCAGGCGCTCGACCGGGACGCTGATGATGTAGTCGGCGCCATAGTCGTAGGCGCAGGAATAGGTGCTGCGCGTGGCGGCGGTGACATCCTTCCACAGCGCGGTCTGGTACTGCGACATGCCGGGTATGCTGTCGCACTTGCCCTGGAAGCTCAGCGGATTGGCCTGCAGGTAGGTGGTATTGTCGCCCGGCCGTTTGAAGCCGGTGCCGAGCGCGGTGCCGGCGCCGCTCAGCTGGTTGGCGAACGGCGTGCCGGTGGTGTCCGGCGACAGGCCGCGCTCGGGCTGGAAGCCGTTCGCGAACGAGCGGTCGCGCGAGCTGAGCTTTTCATTGTTGTCATAGGTGACGCTGCCCATGACGTTGAAGCCTTCCTTCTGCACCGAGCCGATGCCGCCCAGCAGCGACAGCCGGCGGGTGGCGCCGCCGCCATGCTGGGTGAAGTTGTCGTTGAGCGAGACTTCGGCGCCGTGGTAGTCGGTGCGCAGGATGAAGTTGATGACGCCGCCGATGGCGTCGGTGCCGTAGATCGCCGAGGCGCCGTCTTTCAATATCTCCACGCGCTGGATCGCGCCCAGCGGGATGGCGTTCAGGTCGACCGCCTTGGCGCTGGCGCCGAAGGTGGCAATGCGGCGGCCATTGAGCAGCACCAGCGTGCTGTTGGGTCCGAGCCCGCGCAGCGACGCGTACGAGGCGCCACCGCTGACGCGGTCGGCATCCGCGCCGAACACGTTGTTCCCCGAGGTCATATTGTCGGCGCCGGTGCCGTTGGCCGACAAGCTGCGGATCAGCTGCTCGGTGCTGGTGATGCCGGATTTTTCGATGGTGTCGTAATTGATCACCTGCACCGGCAAGGCGCCCTCCTTCGCCAGGCGCTTGATGCTACTGCCGGTGATTTCCACGCGCTGCATGACTTCCTGCGCAAACACCGGACCAGCGGCCGGGACGAATACACCCATCAGCGCAATCGCATGCGCCAGTTTTTTAACCTTCACGGTCTCTCCCTGTGGTGAATCTGAATGCTTATTTTTCCAGATTAGCGCCTTGCAACATTGACCAGCCAATGAAAATAGCTTTTGTCCGTATAACTTTTACTCATGTAGCGGCGCTCTCCCCCGCAGCATGCCAGTGGGAGCAACTTTCAGGAAAGACATTTGTATCTTTTAAACCACATTTCCCGGAGATAACAGCACTCGGGCGGCCTCGGCGATGCGGCGGGCCAGTTGGCTGGCGCCGTGCGAGAGCGGCGCGTGGGCCGGCGTCAGCAGGTACAAATGGATCGGGATTTCCGGCGTCCACGGCCGGCTTTGAAGGCGGCCGCGCCCGGACGCGGCGGTGAACGGATCGACCACCGCCATACCGCCGCCGGTTTCCACCAGCGAGCGGGCGATCTGGTAGGTTTGCACCACGGTGTGAAAGTGCGGCTGCATGCCCTGCGCCTCGCAGGCCGCAAGCACCAGGTCGCCGAGCGGGTCGTTGTCGGCGTAGCCTATCAGCTCGCCTTCCAGCTCGGGCGCGGAGAACGGCTGCGCCAGCTGCGCGGCGGACCAGCGGCCGGGCGGCGCGATCACCGTCATCACGCCCTGCGCGATCGGTTCGGCGACGATGCCGGGGTGGCGCGGGTCCTGCAGCGACAGGCCGAGGTCGGCCTCGCCCAGGCGCAGGGTGTTGACGATCTCGCTGGTGTGGTGGGTCGCCAGTTCGCAGCGGGTGTCGGCGAAGGCGCGGCGCCAGTTGCTCATCGCTTGCGGCAGCACGCTGGCGGCCAGGGTCGGCGTCGCCACCAGGCGGATGGTCTCCACCGCGCGGCCCTTGAGGCTGGCGGCCAGGCGGCGGATGCCTTGCAGGTCGCGGTTCAGTTTTTCGGTCTCGGCGAACAGGCGGTGCGCCTCCGGCTTGGGGTAGAGCTTGCCGCGCACGCGTTCGAACAGGGGCATGCCCAGTTGCAGCTCGCAGTGTTGCAGGACCTTGGTCACGGCCGGCTGCGAGATGTGCAGCACTTGCGCCGCGCCGCTGATGGTACCGACCTGCATGATGGCGTGAAAAACCTCAATGTGACGCAGCCGCATCTTCCTCTTTCGCTATGACGATGCGCTACTGTAGCAGGAGTGCCGAGCGAACGCTGCCATGAGCCTGGGCCAGCAGCTGGCGCGCCCGCGCCACCGGGACCTGCCGCAGCAGCACCACGATGGCGACCTTGACGTGGTGGTCGCACTGTTCCAGCACGAAGCGGGCGCTGGCCTCGTCGGCGCCGGTGGCGTGCATGGTCAGCGCCACCGCGCGGCGCAGCAGCTTGGCGTTGGTGGCCTTCATGTCGACCATCAGGTTGCCGTGGACCTTGTTCAGCCTGACCATGATGGCGCTGGAGATGGTGTTGAGCACGATCTTTTGCGAAGTCCCGGCCTTCAGACGCGTGCTGCCGGAGATGACTTCGGCGCCGGTGTCGAGCGTGATGCCCAGCTCGGCCCGCGTGGCGAGCGGCGCATCGGCATTGTTGGCGATGCCGATGGTCAGCGCACCGGAGCTTAGGGCCGCGTCCAGCGCGCCCAGCACATACGGCGTGCTGCCGGACGCGGCCAGCAGCAGCACCACGTCGTCGCGCTGCGGCAGCAAGGCGGCCAGGTCGAGGAAGCCTTGTTTGTCATCGTCCTCCGCGCCCTCCACCGCCGCGAACATGGCGCGCTTGCCGCCGGCCAGCAGCGACAACGCGCGCTCGTGCGGCCATGAGAAGGTCGGATGCAGCTCCACGCCGTCGAGCACGCCCAGCCGCCCCGAGGTACCGGCGCCGACGTAGACCAGCCGTCCGCCGGCGGCGATGCGCGGCACGGCGGCCTCGACCGCCGCGGCGATCGCGCCGGCGGCGGCCTGCACCGCGGCGACGGCGTGGAACTGGTCGGCGATCAGCGTGCCGACCAGCTTGGGGACCGGATATTCGTCCAGGCCGGCATGTTCCTGGCTGGGGCGTTCAGTGTTGAGCATGCAGAAAGTGTAGTCTTGAACAAGCGCCTGCGCCCATGAAAGCTTGCCAGGAAGGCATTCCGAAAAGTTATATGGTTACAGCCGGTTTTCATTGGCGACCACCACCCGCGCACAGTATTCTCGTTACCATCGAGTACACTACAGGCCCCACATGAAACGAGAAATGCAGGCATTGATGGGCATGCTGTTAATGACGGGCGCGAGCGGCGGGGGCATGGCCGCGACCTTGGACCAGGAGCTGGCCGCCGTGGCGGCCGACCAGGCGATGCCGCTGGCCAGCCTGTCGGTGCTGGCGATTCGCGGCGGCAAGGTGCAGTATCAATTCCAGACCGGCCAGCGCCGCATCGGCGCAGCGGCCGCGCCGGCCAACGCGGACACCATGTACCGCATCGCCTCCATTTCCAAGATGATGACCACGTTCGGCGTGATGCGGCTGATCGAGCAGCATCTGCTGGCGCTGGACACGGATGTCGGCCAGTACCTCGGCTATGCGCTGCGCAATCCGCACTTCCCCGACCGGCCCATCACCTTGCGCATGCTGCTGACCCACACCTCTTCCCTGCGCGACGGTGCCGGCTACTTCTGGGGCGCCGACGTCGCCATCCGCGACCAGTTGACCAGCGGCGCGCCCGGCATGTGGGCCAGCGAGACCGGCCCCGGCGACTACTTCATGTACACCAACCTGAACTGGGGCGTGATCGGCACCATCATGGAAAAAGTCAGCGGCGAGCGCTTCGACCGCCTGATGAAGCGCCTGCTGCTCGATCCGATGGCGCTGCGCGGCGGCTACAATCCATCCGAATTCACGGCCGAGGAAGTCGACAACGTGGCGACCTTGTACCGCAAGCGCACCGTCGATACCGAGGTCTGGAATCCCGGCGGCCCGTGGATCGCGCAAGTGGACGACTACGGCGCCCGTCCGCCCGCCGCGCCCGCCAACGTCGCCACCTACGTCATCGGCAGCAACGGCACGCTGTTCAGTCCGACCGGCGGGCTGCGCATCTCGGCCGCCGACCTGGGCAAGGTGATGCGGATGCTGATCCAGCACGGCCGCTACCAGAACCGCCAGATCCTCCAGCCCGAATCGGTCGCGCTGATGTTCAGCCAGCAGTGGAAGCACAACGGCAGCAACGGCGACACCTATCGCGGCCTGTATCAAAGCTGGGGGCTGGGCAACCAGCGCTTCGGACGCGGACGGCTGGTCGAGGGCGGCGGCTTCAACGCCGCCGGCCACCTGGGCGACGCATACGGCTTGATCTCGACCTTCGTGGTCGATCTGCAGCGCGGCAACGGCATGGTGTCGCTGATCGGCGGCACCGGCACCGACCCGGACAGCAATCCCGGCCGCTACTCGGCGATGACGCGCAGCGAGGAGCGCATCCTGACCGCGCTGTATCGCCACGCCATACTCGGCAGGTGAAGCGATGAGCGAAGTCATCGTCATCGGCGGCGGCGTGGTGGGCCTGACCTCGGCCTGGTGGCTGGCCGAGGCCGGCTACCGCGTGACGCTGGTCGAGCGCGAGGCCGAAGTCGGCAGCATGGCCAGCTACCGCAATGGCGGCCAGCTCAGCTACCGCTACGTCTCGCCGCTGGCGGACGCCGGCGTGCCCTTGAAGGCCTTGCGGTGGTTGTTCCAGCCCGATGGCCCGCTGCGCTTCCGGCCCGAGGCGGACCTGCGGCAGTGGCGCTGGCTGGCGCGCTTCCTCGCCAACTGCAACGCGGCCGCCAACCGCCGCACCACCGCGACATTGTTGCAACTGGGCGAGTTGAGCCGCAATGCGATGGGCGAATTGTCGCCGCACGTGCCGCTGTCCGAATTCGGCTGGCGCGACGCGGGCAAGTTGGTGGTGTACCGCGACGCGCGCCTGTTCCAGCACGCCGCCGGTCTCGCCGCCGCCGATGCCCAAGTGTGGACGCCAGCCGCGATCGCCTCGCGCGAACCCGCGCTGGAGGCCATGCAAGCCGATCTGGCGGGCGGCATCTTCAATCCGGGCGAGGCGGTGGCGGACTGTCACGCCTTCTGTCTGGCGCTGCTGCGGCGCTTGCGGACGCATCCCAACTTCAACGGCGTGCTGCGTCGCGACGTGACACGCATCCACATCGAGCGCGGCGACGTGGACCGGCTGGATACCACCTCCGGCCCGCTGCGCGCCGACCATTATGTGCTGGCGGCCGGCATCGCCAGCCGTGACCTTGCGGCGCAGGCCGGCATTTATTTGCCGCTGTATCCGCTCAAGGGCTACAGCCTGTCCGCGCCAATTCGCCCCACCGACAACGCGCCGCAAATCAGCGTGACCGACTTCGAACGCAAGGTGCTGTACGCCCGCATCGGCCCGCAGCTGCGCGTGGCGGCGATGGTGGACATGGTGGGTGTGGACCGGCGCATCGATCAGCGCCGCATACAAAGCCTGGTGCGGCTGGCCCGTGAAGCCATGCCCGGCGCGGCCGACTTCGGACAAGCCGAGGCCTGGGCCGGCTTGCGCCCAGCCACACCCGGCGGCGCGCCCATCATCGGCGCCACCCGCCACCGCAACCTGTGGCTGAACGTCGGCCACGGGCCGCTGGGATTCACCTTTGCCTGCGGCAGCGCCAGCCTGCTGGCGGGCTTGATGCGCGGCACGCCCCTCCCGCCCGCGCTGGCCGGACTGGCGCCGCGCCGCTGACAAACCGGAATATTTGCAATAGTTGCCCCGCTTCGCCAGGGTACCATGCCAAAATAGCATCGGCACGGGGTACAATCCTTGTATGCAATCAGGATTCCCCCCCAATGAGATATAGCCCGCCCTTCGCGGACCTCCCACAGATGGCGCGTGCCGTATCCTTACGCCGGCTGCTGCGCGACGGCAGCCGGCGCGAGCTGCTGTCGATTTCGGCGTTATGGCTGTTGTCGCTGGCCGCCAGCATCGGGCTGGGGCTGGCCTCGGTGATCCTCAAATGGTCCGGCCTGCCGATTCAACTGGGCGGGGTCGAGCTGTACATCACCGTCTATCCGCCGCTGGTGATCTGCCTGATGTGGACGCTGACCTGCGGCTGGTGGTGGGGCGCCATCCCCGCCTACCTGGCCACCTTGACGCTGGCGCTCTACGGGGGCATGCCGCTGTCCTGGGCGTTGCTGTTCAGCGCCGCCAATCCGCTCGGCTTCGCGGTCATGGGACTGGGCTACCGGGCCATCGCCATCAGCCGGAACTTGAGCAGCATCGGCGCGATGCTGTTCTATGTGCAGTTGTCGTTCGTGAGTTCCATTTTCAGCTCCAGCGGCGCGCTGGTCTGGTGCTACACCAACCGCATCGACTCGACCGCGCTGCTGCCGATCTGGCAGGGATGGTGGCTGGGCGCCTTCCTGCAAAGCGTGGTCTTGTGCGCGCCCATGATGGCCGTGCTGTGGCCGCACCTGGAACGCTGGCAGCAAGCCCGGCCGCAATTGCTGGTGGACGCCGGCACCGATCCGCGCGGTTCGGTGCTGCGCCTGCTCGGTTGCGTGACGATAGGCGTGCTGGTCTACGGCTTCGTGACGCTACAGCTGGCCGACAGCCTGCTGCGCGCGCAGGAGGCCGGCATCCCGGCGGCGCTGGCGCGGGCGCTGGAGGTGGCGCGGGATACGACCTGGGCCTTCTACTGGGTGTTCGCGCTGATCGTCGTATTCATCGCGGTGTTCGGCTATCACATGTTCATCCACTGGCAGACGCTGACGAACAAGCTGGTCACCGACCTGCGCCACGCCAACCAGCGGCTGTACCTGCTGGCCGGCACCGACAGCCTGACCGGCCTGCACAACCGCCGCGTGGCCGACGAGCGCATCGCCGCCGAGTGGCAGCGCGCGCAGCGGCTGGGCTTGCAGGCGGCGCTGGTTATGATCGACATCGACCATTTCAAGCAGATCAACGACCGCCACGGCCACCCGGTCGGCGACGAGGCGATCCGCATCCTGGCGTCCGAGATCCGCGCGTTGTCGCGCGAGATCGACTGCGCCTGCCGCTACGGCGGCGAAGAGTTCGTCATCCTGCTGCCGCAGGCCGATGCCGAGGGAGCTTATGCGTTCGCCGAGCGGCTGCGCACGCAGGTGGCGGCGGTGCCGGTGGCGAGCGAACACGGCGCCTTCCATTTCACGGTCAGCGCCGGCATCGCGCTGTTCGACCCCACAGACGTCAGCCATGACGGCTGGATCGAACGCTGCGACAGCGCGCTGTACCGGGCCAAGCGCAACGGCCGCAACCAGGTGGTCTCCGAAGCGCCCGTGGCCGCCTGACTTGGTTCCTTAGGAACTCATCCCCGTCCTACATCCACACTGCGCGCGCACCTATACCTGTACGGTCACGCTCCAAGGATGATGAGTGTTGTCACCTCGTTGTTCAACGCGGGACCGCACCAACTATCTGGAGACCACCATGAGCTACCTAGACCGTGATACCTATGGCATTTACAGCGATACCTCAGACGGCCCCGGCCCTCGCCTGATGGGAGCCGACACACTGATCGGCGAAGACGTCTACAACCGCCAGGATGAAGACCTGGGCGACATCAAGGAAATCATGCTGGACATGCGCCAGGGCCAAGTGGCCTATGCCGTGCTGTCGTTCGGCGGCTGGCTGGGCATGGGCGACAAGCTGTTCGCCGTCCCTTGGCAGGCGCTGCAGCTGGACACCGCCAACAAGCGTTTCCTGCTCGATGTATCCAAGGAGCACCTGAAAAACGCTCCCGGCTTCAACAAGGATAACTGGCCGGACATGGCCAGCACCGAGTTCAGCACGCAAATCCACAACTTCTATGGCACCCAGCAGAACGTGCCGGGCGCCCGCACCGCGACCGGCAGTGTGATGGGCACCAGCACCGGCAGCCTGCAAAGCGACCAACCCGGCAGCGCCAGCAGGAGCACTTCCGGCAGCAGCAGCGGCACGCTGTAGCGGCTGGCCCACAGGACGCGCAGATTGGCTCGTCAAGGCATGCGATAGCAGGCATGCCTTGCGGGCATCTCTGGTCTAATTGTTGTACCAACAGCAATTAGACCGACCATGCAAAAATCCCTCGCCGTTTCCCTGCTCGCCCTGGCGCTGTGCGCCGGCCCCACCCTCGCCTTCGAACCCCTGCCACCCGAAACCATGGACGACACCCGCGTCTTCAAGGTGGAGGTGCTGCAGGTGACGGACATCGAACCCTACCAGGAAGCCTACAACGGTTTCCTCAAATCGCTGCAGGCCAGCGGCCTGGTGGCCGGCAAGAACCTGAGCATCAACAAGGTGGCGATCGATTTCGACATCGAGAAAGGCGGCTTCTGGAGCCGGCTGGGCGTGCTGTTGCGCATCCGCCAGGAAACCAGCCGCATCGTCGAGGCCAAGCCCGACCTGGTGCTGACCATCGGCACGCCGGCCACCAAGTACGCGCGCGGCATGCTGGCCGACGCCCATATCCCGCTGGTCTTCACGGCCATCGCCAATCCCGAGGATGCCGGCTGCGTGTCGCTGGTCGACGGCGGCGAAGGCGCGACCGGCTCGACGCTGTACACCGACATGGCCGACTCGCTCAAGCTGGTCCAGGACGTGTTCCCGAACGTGCGCCGGATCGGCATGGTCTACACCGACGATGAGAACGGCGTGGCCAACGTCGCGGCCGCCACCCGCAGCGGCAAGCCGCTGGGCCTGGACGTCAGTTCCAAGCTGGTCAACAAGACCGACCATATCGCGCCGTCGCTCAAGGAGTTGTATGGCGCCGGGCGCGGCGTGCAGATGTTCGCCGTGCCGCTGGACACCTACTACGGCCTGCACCGCTACGAGGCGGCCATCGACCTGGGCGATTTCGGCATCGAGAACAAGGTGCCGGTGGTGACGCTGGCGATGGTGCGGGTGCCCGGCGCGGCGCTGTACGTGGGCGCCGATTTCACCCAGGTCGGGCGGCTGGCGGGCAACCAGGCGGCCAAGATCCTGCAGCGCCACACCAAGCCGGATGTGCTGCCCATCCTGCGCCAGGAAACGCCGACGGTGATGGTCGATCCGGCGCGCATGGCTGCGCTGGAGGTGACGCTTCCGCCGGCGATGGCGGCCCGCAAGACCGTCACCTACAGCGGCTTCTGGCAGATCGACCTGGCCAAGTAAATTGTTGCTATACTGGCAGTACCATTTGGCAACTATCTGGAACGTCTATGCGGCACAGGCCTGTCCTCGCCCTGTTATTTCTGCTGGGCCTGGCCGCCGGCCCAGTCCGCGCCGGCGATGAGGCCAAGCCCATCGTCATGGCCACGATGCTGGAGCAGCAGAACAGCTTTGCCGGACGCTGGCTCCGGCTGATCTACACCGAGGCATTCCAGCAGCTGGGGGTGGCGCTGGAAATCCGCAGCTTGCCCGCCGCCCGGGCCAGCGCCGAAGCGATCGCCGGCAACGTCGATGGCGAACTGGCGCGCGGCTACGACTACGGCGCCATGCAGACGGCCCTGATACGGGTGCCGGAAGCGCCCTTGTCGGCCAGCGGCGCGGCCTATACCCGGAATCCCGACATACACCTGAGCAACGGCTGGGAATCCCTGCGCGGCACCAATTATCGTGTGGATTTCCGTTTCGGCTACCCGGTGATCCAGCAGCGGCTGGCGGCGGTGCT
>Ga0308157_10009059_pt1 | contig 11137 bp, 7 predicted proteins | sample PhyBR1_FD_201035 | JGI IMG/M metagenome (GOLD analysis project Ga0308157, IMG submission 201035) | Phyllosphere microbial communities from UC Gill Tract Community Farm, Albany, California, United States - DLSLB.R1 | ecosystem: Host-associated > Plants > Phyllosphere > Unclassified | place: USA...
CGTACTGCAGCAGCAAGGGGGTGGGGCGCGTCTGGCCAGCCGCATGGCAGCGCTGGATGAACGCCGCATGCTCCGCCGGAAAGCGCTCTTCGAGCCCCATGAGCGCCTGCCACCGGTTGGCGATGGGTGCAAGGTGCGGATAGAGCCCGGTGCGCAGCGCCGCGACCGGGTCGGGCAGCGGGTACTGAAAGTATTGGTACTCCCCGCGCCCGAAGCCATGGTGCTCCATGACCACGCGGCTGCGAAAGTGCGCGCGCTGTGCGTACAGGGCCGCCATGGCGCGGCACTCGGCCGGGGACAGCAGCGCGTCGATCACGGCGCAGCCATGGCCGTCCAGCGCCTGCGCCACGGCGTCCCAGTCGATGCCGGGCAGGAGGGAGGGCGCGGTCATGGCCGGGCCTCCTTGTCCAGCAGCGCCCGCTTGCGCTCCACGCCCCAGCGGTAGCCGGAGAGTGCGCCATCGGTGCGCACGACGCGGTGGCACGGAATGGCCACCGCCAGCGCATTGGCCGCGCAGGCCTGCGCCACGGCCCGCACCGCGCGCGGTGCGCCGATGCGCTCGGCAATCTGGGCATAGCTGGCCGTCTGCCCTGGCGGAATCGCCTGCAACGCGGTCCACACCCGTTGCTGAAAAATCGTGCCCTGCACGTCGAGCGGCAGCGCCAGCGTGCTTCCCGGTGCATCGACGAAGCCGATCACCTGGGCCATCCATTGCTCGAACGCCGCGTCGGTCCCCAGCAATTGCGCGCGCGGGAAGCGGTCTTGCAGCTCGCGCACGAGCGCGTCGGGGTCGTCGCCCAGCAGCAGGGCGCACAGGCCCCGCTCGCTCGCGGCCGCCAGCACCGCACCCAGGCTGCACTGCCCGACGGCGAAGCGGATGCGCACCTGAGCACCCCCGCTGCGGTAGCGGCTGGGCGACATGCCGAGCAGCCGGCCGGCCTCTTCATAGAAGCGCCCCTGCGAGCCATAGCCCGCGGCGTAGACGGCCTCGGTCACCGTGCCCGCGCCCGCCAGCCCATCGCGCAGCTTCGCGGCCCGGTGCGCAGCGGCATAGGCGCGGGGCGTCAACCCCGTGGCCGCCTTGAACACGCGGTGCAGATGGTGCGGGCTGAGCCCGGCGGCCTGCGCCAGTTCGGCCAGCGGTGGGGGCGGCTCGCTGGCCTCGATCAGGCGGCACAGCCGCGCCACGGTCGCAGCGTGGGGGTCGAAGCCGGCGGGCTGGTCGGGGCGGCAGCGCCGGCAAGGCCGGAAGCCGGCGCTTTCCGCCGCCTCGGCCGTGGTGTGGAAATCCACGTTTTCCGGACGGGCCGGCCGCGCGGCGCAGGAGGGCCGGCAATACACGCCCGTGGTGCGCACCGAATACACGAAGCGGCCGTCGGACTGCGCATCGCGCGATGCCACGGCGGCCCAGCGGGGATCGGCCAGCGTCACGGCCGCGCGCTGAGCGGCCGCGGACCGCGCGTTCGGGCGGGGGCTGGGTTGGGCTTTGGGGGTGGAGCCGGTCTGGGAAGTCATGGCGTCGATTCCTCGTTCAATGGTAAGGGCCTGACCTGCCAATCTACGCACGCCGATGGCCGCTGGCACCCCGATTCTTGCGATCGCATTCGCAACCACGCACTTACCACGCACGCACCCACGGCCTGGCGGGTGGTGCCCGCTGCGGTGCACGGTCATGCAGACGGGCCTAGCATCACGCCTTCACTTTCGTTCTTCGCCCCTCGCACTGGAGATGCATCCATGACCTCGACCCCGGCCACCCCCGCGACCGCGCCTGCCACCGCCACGCCCCTCAAGATCGATTTCGTCTCCGATGTGTCCTGCCCCTGGTGCGTGATAGGACTGCATGCGCTGGAGCAGGCGCTGGGGCGGCTGGACGGCACCGTGGCCGCGCAGCTGCACTTCCAGCCGTTCGAGCTCAATCCGCACATGGCGCCGGAAGGCCAGGACATCGCGGAGCACCTGGCCGAAAAGTACGGCGCCACGCCCGAGCAGTCCCAAAAGAACCGCGAAGCCATCGCCGAGCGTGGGGCCGCACTGGGCTTCACGTTCGACATGGGGCAGCGCAGCCGCATCTACAACACCTTCGATGCGCACCGATTGCTGCACTGGGCCGGCGAAGAGGGCGGAGAGGGCCTGCAGACGGCGCTGAAGCACGCGCTGTTCAAGGCGTATTTCACCGACGGGCAAAGCCCGGGCGACCACGGCGTGCTGGTGCGTGCGGCGGCCGCGGCCGGCCTGGATGCGGACCGTGCGCGGGCGGTGCTCGCCTCGGGCGAATATGCCGACGCGGTGCGCGAGCGCGAGGCGTTCTACCAGCAGCACGGCATCCATTCGGTGCCGGCCGTGATCATCAACGACCGCCACCTCATCCAGGGCGGCCAGCCACCCGAGGTGTTCGAGCAGGCGCTGCGCCAGATCGCAGAGGCCCGATAAGCCTGGTATTTTGCTATTAAATTAATAGCTATATATGGGATGAATACTGCGGTGGAGGGCGATTTGGCTCATGGTCGCTCTCTCCGCCCGCAGCCGCCTTGCGTCACTTCTTGAGGGGGATCGGCGTGGCCCGGTCCACCGGCACGGCGGTCACCGCGTTCTGCGGCGAGCCTTCGATCAACCGGTCGGAATACGTCAGGTACACCAGCGTGTTGCGCGCCGGGTCCACCATGCGCACGATGCGCAGGCGCTTGAACAGGATGGAGATGCGTTCGCTGAACACTTCGTCCTGCTGCTTGAGCGGAGGCTTGGGGAACGCGATGGGCCCCGTCTGGCGGCAGGCGATGGAGGCCTCCGCTTTGTCTTCCGCCAGACCGAGCGAGCCCTTGATGCCGCCCGTGCGGGCCCGCGACACGTAGCAGGTCACGCCCTGCACGGCCGGGTCGTCGTAGGCCTCCACGATGATGTCGTGGTCGCGGCCGAGCAGCTTGAACGCCGTGTCCACGGTGCCGATGGTTTCGGCCTGCGCACCCAGCGCAGTGGCGGCCAGTCCGAGAGCCAGCGCTGCGCGGCAAATGCTGCGGGGGGTCATGCCGGCATCTCCGAGCAACGCTTGGCGAGGTGCGCCAGGGCTTCTTCCACCTGGTCCACGAGCACCAGGCACAAATCGCCGGGCTGCAGGCGGTCCAGCGCGTAATCGATGGCGACGAATTCGCCGCGGATCTCCTCGATGTGCTTGGTGCGCGATGCGCCGGCCAAGCCATCGCGCAGCAGCGCCATCACTTCGCCATCGGCACGGCCGCGCTGGGCGGCGTCCTGGTAGAGGATCACGTCGTCGAACGCGGCCCCGAGGATCACCGTCTGGTCGCGGATGTCCTCGTCGCGCCGGTCGCCCGCGCCGCTGATGACCACGCTGCGGCGGTTGCCGGGCAGCGCATCGACCGCCGCCACGAGGGCGCGCATCGCATCGGGGTTGTGGCCGTAGTCGGCGATCACCGTCGCGCCCTTGAAGTCCATCACGTTGAAGCGGCCGGGGGCGTTGTCGCTGTCGTTCACGAAGCCCGACAGACCGCGGCGGATGGTCTGCCACGGCAGGCCCGCACCCCAGGCGGCGGCCACCGATGCCATCACGTTTTCGACCTGGAAGCCGATCTTGCCGTTGCGCGTGATCGGCACGTCGCGCAGGTGGATGGTCTCGCGCCATGAGCCTTCGGCCGCGACGATGGACTCACCGTCCATGTACACCGACCGGTTGCCTTGCGCACGGTGCGTGGCCATCACGGGGTGGTGGCGGTCGCTGGCGAAATAGATCACCTTGCCCGGCGTGGACGAAGCCATGGCCGCCACGATGGGGTCGGCGGCATTCAGCACCGCGTAGCCATCGGGCGCCACGTTCTGCACGATCACGCGCTTGAGCACGGCTAGGTCGTCCACCGTGGTGATGTAGTTCAGCCCCAGGTGATCGCCCGCGCCGATGTTGGTCACCACCGCCACCTGGCAGCGGTCGAAGCCCAGGCCTTCGCGCAGAATGCCGCCGCGCGCGGTCTCGAACACCGCCGCGTCCACCTCGGGGTGCAGCAGCACGTTGCGCGCGCTTTTGGGGCCGGAGCAGTCGCCGCTGTCGATCTGGCGGCCGTTCACGTACACGCCGTCGGTGTTGGTCATGCCCACGCGCAGGCCTTGCGCGGAGAACAGGTGCGCGATCAGGCGCGCAGTGGTGGTCTTGCCGTTGGTGCCCGTCACGGCCACCACGGGAATGCGCCCGTCCTGGCCGTTGGCGAAAAGCTTGTCCACCATGGCCTGGCCCACGTTGCGGGGCTTGCCGTAGCTGGGTGCCAGGTGCATGCGCAGGCCGGGCGCGGCGTTCACTTCGACGAAGCCGCCGCCCTGGACTTCCAGCGGCTGCAGCACGTTCTCGGCCACCATGTCCACGCCGCAGATGTGCAGGCCCACCATCTGGGCCGCGGCGATGGCGCGGGCAGCCACTTCGGGGTGCACGTCGTCCGTCACGTCGGTGGCGGTGCCGCCGGTGGACAGGTTGGCGTTGTTGCGCAGGATCACGCGCTGGCCCTTGGCGGGCACGGAATCGGGCGTGAGGCCCTGCATGGCCAGCCGCGCGACGGCGATGTCGTCCAGCCGGATCTTGGTGAGCGACGTGGCGTGGCCTTCGCCGCGGCGCGGATCGAGGTTGACCAGATGCACCAGTTCGCGCACGGTGCGCTCGCCGTCGCCCAGCACCTGCGGCGGCTCGCGGCGCGCAGCGGCCACCAGTTGGTCGCCCACCACCAGGAGGCGGAAGTCATGGCCCGGCAGAAAGCGCTCGACCATCACCGTGCCGTATTCGGCGGCGGTGCGGAAGGCTTCGTCCAGCTGGGCGCGCTCGGTGATGTTCACCGTCACGCCCTTGCCCTGGTTGCCGTCCTGGGGCTTGACCACCACGGGCAGGCCCACTTCCTGCGCGGCCTTCCAGGCGTCGTCCACCGACTCGACCGGCCGTCCCAGCGGCACGGGCACGCCGGCGGCATGCAGCAATCGTTTGGTGAGGTCCTTGTCCTGCGCGATGGATTCGGCCACGGCGCTGGTCGAATCGACCTCGGCGGCCTGAATGCGGCGCTGCTTGGAGCCCCAGCCGAACTGCACCAGGCTGCCCGACGTGAGACGGCGCCACGGAATGCCGCGCGCAGCGGCTGCCTCGACGATGGAGCCTGTGCTGGGCCCCAGGCGCTCGTCTTCGTCCAGCTCGCGCAGGCGGGCGACGGCGGCTTCGGCATCGAACTGCCCGCCTTCCTGGGCGGCCTTGATCAGCGCCTGGGCATCCTCGAACGCCTGGCGGCCCACGGCCTCTTCGCTGTATTCGACGACCACTTGGTACACGCCCGGGTCCACGGTGGCCGAGGTGCGGCTGAAGCTCACCGGACAGCCGGCCTGGGCCTGCAGCGCGAGGGCGGCGCCCTGCAGCACATGGGCCAGCGACACGTCGGCATCGCTGCCTTCGGGGTGCAGCACGCCCACGGCGGGAAACAGTGCGCGCAGCCGGGCTTCGAAGCCATCGATCTGTCGCATGGCGAGTTCGGATTCGGCGCAGGTCACCACGGCCTCGATGGCGGTGTGGCGGCTCCAGAGATTGGGGCCGCGCAGGGCCCGGGTGCGGGATACGTCCATGGAAAAGCGTCTCTTTCTGTGGGGTGCCGGCGCAGGCGCCGGCTCGAGTCCATGCGGTCGTTGAAAGGGGTCGGTCAGCGGGCGGGAGCGGCGCAGGGCAGCTCGGGCTCGAAGGTCTTGATGCCCGCGCCGATCAGGTCCGGCGCGATATCCAGTGCCCAGGCCGTGGCGACGATGGCAAGCAGCGTGTCCGGGTCGGCCTGCACGGCATTGCGGCCGAAGGTCAGGTCGGCCAGCGCGCCCAGCACATGCTCGGCCGTGCCGGTGGCCAGCACCACCCGGCCCGCCTTCACGAACACGGCACGGCCGCTGTCCTTGGCGCGGTGCTCGGCGATGGCCGGCAGCGTGCCGTCCTGGGCATACAGCACCACGGCACCGTCCGACAAAGGCGCCAGTTCCAGCACCTGGGGCTCGGCGGCGTTCAGCACGGCGGCGCCACCGGGCAGTACCACGTCGATCTGCGTGCGCAGGACCTTGAACATCTGGTCCTGCTCGAACACGTCGAACTCGGCCAGCGTGTCCTTGCCGTCCATGTCGGTTACCACGCCCACCTGGCAGCGGTCATAGGCCAGGCCGTCGCGCAGGATGGTGCGCGCGTCGTTCTCGATCACGGCGGCCTGCACCATCTGGTTCATGAGCAGGCGGTGGGCGGCTTCCCAGTGGGCGCTGTCGGCGGTGTCCACGCAGCGGCGGTCCAGGAACAGGCCTTCGCGGCAGGCCAGGCCGGTGTGGCGCCCGCCCAGGTGCATGAGCCAGCCCACCACGCGGGCGATGGTGCTCGTGCCGCGCGTGCCGGCCACGCCCACCAGCGGAATGCGCCCGATGGTGCCGTCGGCGTCTTCCTCGGCGGGGAACAGGTGCTCCGCGATGGCCTGGCCGACCGGGCGGGGCGCGCCGATGGCGGGCTTCAGGTGCATGAGCAGGCCGGGGCCGGCGTTCACTTCGACGATGGCGCCGCTTTGTTCCTGCAGCGGTCGGCTGATGTCGCGCGCCACCAGGTCGATGCCCGCGATGTCCAGGCCCACGACCTTGGCCGCCAGCGCGGCGATGTAGGCGACTTCGGGGTGGACTTCGTCGGTGCAGTCCACGGCCACGTTGCCGTTGCGCTGCACCACGACTTCGCGGCCGGCTTCGGGCACGGCGGTGGCGGACAGGTCCTGGCGCTTGAGTTCGAGCTGCACGGCGACGTTGGTGTCCACCTGGATCAACTCGAGCGGGTATTCCTCTTCGTAGCCGCGGCGCGGGTCGGAGTTGAGTTGCGTGTCGATCAGCTCCTGCACGGTGGAGCGGCCGTTGCCGGTGATGCTGACCACCTCGCCGCGCGCGGCCGCCACGACCTTGCCGCCCACCACCAGCACACGGTGCTCGTCGCCGGGGATGAAGCGCTCGACCATCACGTCGCTGCCTTCAGGGTAGGCCACGTGGTAGGCCGCTTCGATGTCGGCCTGCTTGCGCAGGTCCAGCGTCACGCCGCGGCCATGGTTGCCGTCGGAAGGCTTGACGACCACCGGCAGGCCGATGTCCTGCGCGGCTTCCCAGGCTTCTTCGGGGCTGTTGACCACCTGGCCTTCGGGCACGGGCACCCCGCAGGATTTGAGCAGGCTCTTGGTCAGGTCCTTGTCGCTCGCGATGCCTTCGGCGATGGCGCTGGTGAATTCGCTCTCGGCAGTCCAGATGCGCCGCTGCGACGCGCCGTAGCCCAGTTGCACGAGGTTGCCGTCGTTCAGCCGGATGTGCGGAATGCCGCGGTCGGTGGCGGCGGTGACGATGCACGCCGTGCTGGGGCCGAGGTACTGGTCATCCACCTCGGTGCGCACGCGCGCCACGGCGGCCTGCACATCGAAAGGGGTGTCGTTGATGGCCGCCATGATGAGCCGGTGGCCCTGGTCGAGCGCCACGCTGGCCACCCGTTCGTCGCGGGCCCGGAACACCATGCGGTACACGCCGCGCTTGGAGGTGCTGCGCGTCTGCCCGAAGCCCGTGGGCATGCCCGACAGGTTGAGCAGCTCGATCACGATGTGCTCCAGCACGTGGCCGCACCAGGTGCCGCCCTCCAGCCGCTGCAGGAAGCCGCCGCGCTCGCCCACGCCGCAGTGGTGCTCGATCAGCGCCGGCAGCCACGCCGTCAGGCGTTCGTTGAATCCGGGCAGGGCGTTGGACGGGTGGTCCTCCAGCTCGCCGAGGGCCAGCCAGACTTCGAGCACCGGACGGTAGGTCCAGATGTTGGGTCCACGCAGGTAGTTGATGCGCAGCAGTTGGATGTCAGTGAATGTCGCCATGGAGTGCAGCGTAAAGGAAACTGCGGCCCGGAGCGGACCGATATGCGGAAGAGTTCGCGGCCAATTGTGCGCTCACTCGGAGGGTGCCTTGCGGATGTCAGCGAGGCCGGCGGGGAAGGCGTTACACGCAGATGCCGAAGCGGCGTCCGGAGCATCGGGGAGAATGGGCGCCAGCGCACGGGCTGGCTTCTCGGGTCGCCCGGGGCGAAAAAACCAACCAAAATGCAACATCACCATCCTGTGGACGCCTCGAGTGTCTTGAATGGCCCCGACGGGGCCGAATGGCGAGCCAGGCTCGCACCCCACGAAAACGTGCTGGCCGCACTGGAGGTTGACCTGAGCCCGGCGCTGCGCTTCGCACCCGGCCTGCTCCTGCTCACCCCGCAGCGCCTGCTGTCGCGCACCGAGGGCGGCGCCGTCCAGGAGTGGCCGCTGGCCGCCGGCATGGCGCTGCGGCTGACGGATCACGGCGGCGTCGGGGCCCTGGAGCTGCACGACGCTGAGCACCGGCTGGCGCTTTGGCGCTTCACGCTCGGCGCGCACCCGCAGGCGCTGCGCCTTTTGCAGAAGTTCGACCAGCGGCTGGCCGCCCTCGGCATGCCGCACGGCGCCACGGTCGAGTCCGAGCAGCCCGACGAGCCACGATGCGAGGTCTGCCACACCCCGCTGCCGCCCGACACCGAAGAATGCCCCGCCTGCGCCCGCGCGCAGACCCCGCAGACCTCCACCTGGGTGCTGCTGCGCCTGTGGCGCTTCGCCCGGCCGTACCGCAAGCAGCTCGCGGCGGGGTTCGGGCTCACGCTCGCCTCCACCGCGGCCACCCTGGTGCCGCCGTACCTCACCATTCCGCTGATGGATGACATCCTCATCCCGTTCCAGAACGGCCAGCAGATTCCGGTGCGTCTCGTGGCGCTGTACCTGGGCGGGCTGCTGGCGTCGGCGCTGCTGGCCTGGGGGCTGGGCTGGGCGCGCACGTACATCCTGGCGCTGGTGTCCGAGCGCATCGGCGCGGATTTGCGCACGACCACCTACGAGCACCTGCTGCGCCTGTCGCTCGATTATTTCGGCGGCAAGCGCACGGGCGACCTGATGGCGCGCATCGGCTCGGAGACCGACCGCATCAACGTCTTTCTGTCGTTGCACGCGCTCGACTTCGTGACCGACGTGCTCATGATCCTCATGACGGCGGCCATCCTGTTTTCCATCAACCCGTGGCTGGCGCTCGTCACGCTGGTGCCGCTGCCGTTCATCGCGTGGCTGATCCACAACGTGCGCGACCGGCTGCGCACCGGCTTCGAGAAGATCGACCGCGTGTGGTCCGAGGTCACCAACGTGCTGGCCGACACCATTCCCGGCATCCGCGTGGTGAAGGCTTTCGCTCAGGAAAAGCGCGAGGCCCAGCGCTTTCGCGATGCCAACCAGCACAACCTGGAGGTGAACGACCGGCTCAACAAGACCTGGTCGCTGTTCACGCCCACCGTTTCGCTGATGACCGAGATCGGCCTGCTCATCGTGTGGGCCTTCGGCATCTGGCTGGTGGCGCACAACCAGATCACGGTCGGTGTGCTGGCGGCGTTCATCGCCTACATCGGGCGCTTTTACACGCGCCTCGATTCGATGAGCCGCATCGTCTCGGTCACGCAGAAGGCCGCGGCGGGCGCCAAGCGGATCTTCGACATCCTGGACCACGTGAGCAACGTGCCCGATCCCGCCCAGCCGGTGACGATGGACCGCGTGCAGGGCGCCATCGCCATGCGCAACGTGGGCTTTCGCTACGGCAGCCGGTCGGTGATCAAAGGGCTGAACCTCGACATCCGCCCCGGCGAGATGATCGGCCTGGTGGGCCACAGCGGCTCGGGCAAGAGCACGCTGGTCAACCTGATCAGCCGCTTCTATGACGTGACCGAGGGTTCGATCCAGGTCGATGGCGTGGACGTGCGCCGCCTGCGCGTGGCCGACTACCGCCGGCACATCGGCCTGGTGCTGCAAGAGCCCTTCCTGTTCTTCGGCACCATCGCCGAGAACATCGCCTATGGCAAGCCCGAAGCCACGCGCGCCGAGATCGTGGCGGCCGCGCGCGCCGCCCATGCGCACGAGTTCATCCTGCGGCTGCCGCAGGGCTACGACTCGCTGGTGGGCGAGCGCGGCCAAGGCCTGTCGGGCGGGGAGCGCCAGCGCATCAGCATCGCCCGCGCGCTGCTGATCGATCCGCGCATCCTGATCCTGGACGAGGCGACTTCGGCCGTGGACACCGAAACCGAAAAGGAAATCCAGAAGGCGCTGGACAACCTGGTGCAGGGCCGCACCACCATCGCCATCGCCCACCGCCTGTCCACGCTGCGCAAGGCCGACCGGCTGGTGGTGATGGACCGCGGCGAGGTGGTGGAGGTCGGGCCGCACGACGCCCTCATGGAAAAGCAGGGCGCCTACTGGCGCCTGTACGAGGCCCAGGCCCGCCGCGCCGAGGAGGACGCCCAGGCGTCGGGCCTTGTCATCGACAGCGCGCTGCTGCACCCCGCCCACCCGGCGGGCAACCCCTGACCTGTGAGGCGCACGCCCATGACCTCTCCGCTTTCGCCTTCCGCCCCGAACGCCTCTTCGGCCCTGGCCACCATCCGCCTGCAGCGCAACGCCCATGGGCGGCTCGTGTGGACCCAACCCGACGGGATGCAACCGCCCATCGAAGTGGTGCCGGTGCGGGCGTTTCCCATCGCCGCGCCGTCAGAGGGCATTTCACTCGTCGGCCCGGACGGCCATGAGATGCAGTGGATCGAGCACCTCGACCACTTGCCCCCCGCCGCCCGGTCGCTGGTCGAAGAAGACCTCAATGCCCGCGAATTCGTGCCGATTCTGGAGAGGCTCGTCAGCGTGTCCGGCTTTTCGACCCCCAGCACCTGGGCGGTGGAGACCGACCGGGGGCCGGCGCAACTGGTGCTCAAGGCCGAAGAGGACATCCGCCGGCTCGGCGGGCGCACCGCCTTGCTGATCGCATCGGCCGACGGCGTGCAGTTTCGCGTGCCCGACGTGGGGGCGCTGGACCGCCAGTCGCGCCGCTTACTGGAGCGGTTTTTATAGCGCCATCCCCGCGCCCAGCGTGGGCGGGCGGGCTGTTTGGCCGTGGTGGTGCAGGCCGCATGGCGAGCGCAGCGTCGCCAAGGAGATAGGGGTAAACCCTTGTTTTCGGGTTGATCCCTTAAAAAGGCCTTAATTTCCCCTTCTTTTTGCCGTTATGGAATACGACGAGGGAGTAATTCCCCTTGCCG
>Ga0308157_10009060_pt1 | contig 11137 bp, 11 predicted proteins | sample PhyBR1_FD_201035 | JGI IMG/M metagenome (GOLD analysis project Ga0308157, IMG submission 201035) | Phyllosphere microbial communities from UC Gill Tract Community Farm, Albany, California, United States - DLSLB.R1 | ecosystem: Host-associated > Plants > Phyllosphere > Unclassified | place: USA...
AACGCCGCCACTTTTTTGGTACGTGATGTCATCGTACTCTTTTACGGTTTTCCAGTCTGTCATTTTACGTAAAAATTTTGCGTAAAGATAAGGAATTTAAAGGGCGAGCACAAAGAGAAATATGTTTGTGTGGTTTAAAAGTTATAATTAATAAAGGAGAAATTTGATTCAGGAAAAATGAAAAAATTTGCCCAAAAAGCAGCTAAAATTCTGCGGAATTAATGCAGTTAAAAAGTGTACTTTTTAAAAACGAAAAATTTGTCGTTTTAGCGGAAAATTTTTTGGTTCTAAACGCAAAGTTCAGGTACAAAATTGCAGCTTATTTTAAGAGACGCAAAGGCATTACATTTAGCAAAGCGGCGAACTTGTGAGAATTGCGGCTTTTGGCCGTGGTGTTCTTTGTGTACTTTGTGGTTAAAGAAAGCAGGTAAAAAATAAGGAGTTTCTTTAGTAGTTTATTTCAAAAAAAATGCCGTTTTAGCGGCAAATTTTTTGGTTCTAAACGCAAAGTTCAGGTACAAAATTGCAGCTTATTTTAAGAGACGCAAAGGCATTACATTTAGCAAAGCGGCAATTTAGCGCTTTGTGTACTTTATGTCCTTTGTGGTTAAAAAAAAAGCCTGTAAGCCGAAATATCTCCAGTAGTTTTATTCAAAAAAAAGCCGTTTTAGCGGCAAATTTTTGGTTTTGAATTTTATAATTCCTTGAAATCTTCGTCGGTGATTTCATCGTTTTCCTGAAGGATTTTTTCAGCGGCTTCGAAATCGCGCTCGCTGACCATGAGGAAATAATTTTGCGACATCGGAAAAACGGCGATGTTATTTACATATTCATTTTTGATGTAACTCGGGATTTCGCGTGAAGCGAGTTTGGTTTTCGCCAACTCGATTTCATATAGATAAGAAGACTGAAAAATAGCAACCAATTCTGACATTTTTTCTTTTTTTGAAAGGTAGTTATTTTTAAATAAAATGTTTAGCGTACAACCCTGAAAACAAGAAATGACCTTAATCTAGCCCCGGTTGCAGCATTGTTTGAGCTCTTTTTTGTTTGCGGCGGCGGCAAAGCTGCCGCAAACAAAAAAAGCGAGTGCGGAAAACGGGTTACCATCTTCGGGCAAATGCAAGATCTTGTTGGCTCCTAAAGCATTTTCTGGCTGCTATTCGACCTTTTTTTTCCGGTGATGAACCAATACACGGGCACGCCGAGCAAAATGAGGATGAAACCTGGCCAGGTGTAATTCGGTTTGAACCAAATGAGCAGCACGCAAAATGCGGTACCGATGAGCAAGTAAAGCAGTGGCGTTACCGGATAAAGCCAGGTTTTGTAAGGTCTCTCGAGGTTTGGTTTTTTGATGCGCAGATAGATGACGCCGAAAACGGTGATCATGTAGAACAGTACGATGACGAAGGAAATCATGTCGAGCAAATCGCCGTACTGGCCGCTGAGCGCGAGGATACAAGCCCAGATTCCCTGCATCCAAAGGGATTTTTCGGGAACGCCATTTCTGTTGGTTTCGGTGGCGGATTTGAAAAACAAGCCGTCTTTTGCCATGGTTTGAAAAACGCGCGCGCCGGCGAGCACCAAACCGTTGATGCAGCCGAAAGTTGAAATCATGACCAAAATCGCCATAATTACGGTTCCGAGATTGCCAAAAATCACTTCTGAAGCCGCAACGGCTGGACGGTTTTTATCCGCAAAAGCAATCGCATCACGGTCTAAAGCGTTGAGATACACAAAATTGACGAGCATATACAACACCATAACAATCGTGGTTCCCAAAACCATTGATTTCACGACGTTTTTGCGGGGATTTTCGATCTCTCCCGAAACAAAAGTTACATTTTCCCAAGCTACAGAACTGAAAACGGAGCCAACCATGGCGGCGGCGATTCCGCCCAAAAGTGTGATGCTTCCGATGGATTTCCAGCCGGTTGGCAGTAAATCGTTGCCGACTTCTTTACCGAAATCCTGAAAACTGTTCCAGCCAAAACTCATATTGCTCGCCCACTGCGAATCTTTCACCAAAAGAAAGCCGAAAACGATGATGCCGAGTAAAGCGATAATTTTCGATGTTGTAAAGAGATTTTGTAAGATTTTCCCGTTTTTAACGCCTTTGGTATTGATGAAAGTCAGAAATAATATGACAACAATGGCTAAAATTTGCACCCAGGTAATTCGGAAACTTCCACTTTGGAAAATGGGGTCGGAATTATTCAGCGCCGGAATGAGATAAGCGGTAAATTTTCCGAAAGCCATCGCCACGGCCGCAATTGTACCCGTTTGGATGACGGTAAAAAGTCCCCAGCCGTATAAAAATCCCGTCATTTTACCGAAAATTTCGGTAATGTAAGTGTACTGGCCGCCGGCTTTTGGAAACATAGAGGAAAGTTCGCCGTAGGAAATTGCTGCGGCAACAGTCATGATTCCAGTGATGACCCAAACAGTGAGGAGCCAGTAGCCGGAGCCTAAATTCCGCATCATATCGGAGCTGACGATGAAAATTCCACTGCCAATCATGGAGCCCATGACGAGCATGGTGGCGTCCCAAAGGGAAAGTTTTTTATTCATAAAGGAGTGAAATTTTTCTTTAAAGTATCAACGCTTGGGTAGAAAAAATTCCGTGCTTAAACGGCATTTTTTTTAAATCGCAATTTGTTTGACACCTTAAAAATTCTATTTTTTGCTTTGAAAGCGGTAAATATATAAATTTTCTGCACCTAACTACATATTTTATTTTGAATTGTGGAAAAGTTGAGGCTGCGTTTAACAAGAAATTGTACTTTTGTGAAAATCTTTAGCATGAAAAAATTAGCGGTTATATTATCTTTTATTTTTGCAACAGGTGCAATGGCCCAGAAAACCGACGGACCGCCGGCAGGAATGGCTTTGGTTGGTGATTCTTATGGTGCTCAAGTTTCAGCAAAAGCGGAGAAAACCGCGATTTCACCGGCAGAATTAGACCAGAAGTTAGCGCAGTCGTTAAAGGTGGAAAACGTAGCGGTAAAAGGAAAAGTTCTGGAGGTTTGTGAAAATAAAGGTTGCTGGATGACCATACAAACAGATAATAATGAGCGGTTTTTCGTTAAGATGAAGGATTATGCTTTCTTCGTTCCGACCACTTTAGTTGGAAAAAACATCGTTTTGGAAGGTAATGCCGAAACGAAAACTATTTCGGTAGAAGAGCAGCGGCATTACGCGCAAGACGCAAAAAAACCGACTACAGAAATTGAGGCGATTACCAAGCCAAAAGAAGAAATCCGGTTTATGGCAAGCGGAATTCGGGTGGTGAAATAAATTAAAAGCGAAGCGATTGTCTTCGCTTTTTTTATTCGATGGTAAAATCTACTTCTTCATTCAGCTTTGGAAAGCGGTGCTTGGAAACAAAAATTTTTCCGGTACAGTCGATTTCCTGCCAGCCTTTTTTTCTGCCGACATCTCCAACTTCCACCACTATCGGCTCAAAAGAAATTTCGGTATTTCCGGGTTCAATGACTTCTTTAAACTGCACGGCAATGTCCAAAACGCAGAGATATTCGGTGTTTAATTTTACGTTTCGGTAAATGATATCGAAATGCGTTTCTTTATTCTGAGGTATTTGCTGATAATTTTCCCAACCTTCGGTGCTTCCATTTAAGTCCGCCATCGCGTGCAAAGCTTCGTAGAGTGCAATCGTGTAAAATTTCCGCGTTTCTTTGCGAAAATAATCGTTTGGGAAATGTCCGCCTTCAAACAAAACGTTTGGAATTCCTTTTCTCATCAGATTGTCGCCTAATGAAGTGGGGTAAAATTCATCCGTGTAACGCGCGATTTGATGTGGCAACAATGGATTTAATTTTTCAATCACTCGACTGATTACCGCCATGGATTTTTTACGACCGACTGTCAATGTTCGCTCAAAATCCTGCGACGGCGCCAAAAACGATAAAGTCGCCGGATGTACACCATCGGTGCTGAAAATGGTTCGCTGCTCGTGCAAATTCAGCGCGTAATTATACTTTTTTTTGGTGTAGAGTTCTTTCAGAATTAAAATCTCTTTGCTTGATTCCTTTAAAAAATCACGGTTGATATCAATATCAAGCGCGTTTCTTCGCGTCCATTTCTCGGAGCCGTCAGGATTAAGCATTATAACAAAATCAAGCGAAACTTTTGAAAATAAGTCTGCTTTAAGCTCAGGGTGCTGTTTAAAAGTTTCGAGCAGGTCCAGAAGTGCATGTGTAGCATTTGATTCGTTACCGTGCATTTGGGACCACGCCAGAATATTTACGTCACCCTTTCCCATGCTTAGCATATAGATCGGTTTGTTCAAATCCGATGTGCCAACCTGCTGGATGAAGTCGCTGTAATTCTCCTGTAGGAAAAAAAATAATTTCTCGGGCGAAATATAGCGGTTTGGGAAGTTGGGATTTTGAGTATAAATATTCGAAATGGACATCAGCTTAAAATTTACAATTTCAAATTTAAAGCTTTTCAAACAAATTCACAGCAATTCACTTTTGTAAATTACTTAAACACTGCAAAATGTCAGATTGTCTGTTGATTATTTTGTGGATTGCATATTTTTTACACCAAATTGCTAAATTTCATAATATCAGCATTTTATACGTGTTAAATAAAGTATAATTTTAGTTAAACTTTAACTCTAGAACGCAGTTCAAAAGCCCATTTATGGGTAACTATCATAAACATTCTGTTATTGTGAAATTAAGTTTCAACACCACCTTTTTACATTTGTAACGCTTATCAATTTTGCGTAAAATCAGTATATTTGCTTTTTAACTCTCATATGGCAAACGAAACTATATTTCTACTGGGTTTCCTGGTATTCATTGTAATTATTCTGGCGTTGGATCTGGGTTTACTGAATAAGAAATCCGATACCGTATCGATGAAACAAGCGGGGCTGATGAGCTTTTTCGTGGTTGCACTTTCCATGGTTTTCTATTTTGTGCTTACCCACTACGGTCACCTACTCCACGGCATCGACAGTATTGAAAAACTTCAGGAAGTGGTCTCGCGACATCACCACCCGGTAAAAATCATTCCCGGAAATCTGGAGGACAGCATCTATCTATATAACCAGAATTTAGGGTTGGAATATTTAACCGGCTATGTGGTTGAATACGCGCTCTCGGTGGATAATATATTTGTGATGGTGCTCGTCTTTACCGCGTTCGGTGTAGCGCCAAAAAACTATCATCGTGTGCTGTTTTGGGGCATTCTGGGCGCTATTGTAATGCGTTTCATCTTCATCTTCGTTGGCGCGGCCTTAATTCAGAAGTTTGAATGGATTATGTACGTCTTCGGTGCTTTTCTGGTATTTACCGGGGTGAAGATGTTTGTGGAAAAAGATCATGAAGATAAAATTGATTCGCACAACCATCCTGTGGTGAAGTTTGCGAATAAGCATTTTAAAGTCCACAATCAATTTGTTGGCAACAAGTTTTTTGTAACCATCGACGGCGTGAAAAAAATGACGCCGCTGTTTTTGGTTTTGATCATTATTGAATTTACCGATTTAATCTTCGCAGTAGATAGTATTCCCGCTATTTTTTCGGTAACAAAAGATCCCTATGTGGTCTTCTTTTCAAACATTTTTGCGATCATCGGACTGCGGTCCATGTTCTTTTTATTAGCCGGAATTATCGACAAATTCAGATATCTGAAAGTCGGGTTAGCGCTGCTTTTAACCTTTATCGGTCTTAAGATGTTATTCCACCATTACCTGGATGATATTGGCTTTTCAACAACCGATTCACTCTTCATCATCGTTGGAATTTTAGGTGGAAGTATTTTCCTTTCACTTGTTTTACCTGAAAGAAAGAAGGTGAGAAAACTGAAGTACGACCCCGAAAAGGATAAGCATTTAAGAAAATAATTACATTTCTAAACAGCATAATAAATAGGATATCAATAACTTGGTATCCTATTTTACTTTTGTAACTTTCGTAATTTTAAATATGTTTACAATTGTATTATACATTTGTAAATATTAATATTACATTTGTAATATGGATTTAAAGGAAAGAATTTCAGAAGTTATCGCCTATTCGCACTTTTCCTTGTCGGAATTTGCGGACGAGATCGAAGTACAGCGCTCCAGCATTTCGCACATTACTTCGGGAAGAAATAAACCGTCGCTGGATTTTTTGATGAAAATTAAAAGCCGCTTTCCGGAATTGGAATGGGAATGGCTCATCGAAGGTAAAGGTGAAATGGTAAAAAATGCCGATTTAGCGGCAAATAATTCAGAAACTCCACCGAAAGCCAAGACCACTTCCCTGCCCGATTTGTTCTCCTTAATCAATGATGAATCGTTCGGCGTTACCGAATCTGAAGATAAAGTGGCGCCGCAGTTTTTGCCAGAATCGAATATTTCTGCCCAAGGCGAAAAGAAAAATGAAATAAGCCATTCTCAGCGATTAGAATCTCCACAGGTTTCAGAACCTGCAGCAGTGCCCGCCAATCCGCAATCCAACGTAAAACGTATCGTGTTGTTTTACGAAAATGGCAAATTTGAAACCTTCGAGCCGTAAAGCAAAAAAAAATTATGTTGTACATTTGAGTATCATTCAAATTTATAATATGAAACTCGCTGAACTCGCTAAAGAACTTAATATATCCATACAAAACTTTCTAAAATTCATCCAGGATTTCGATCTCGAACTTACAGACTGCCTTACCACCAGTTTTGATGTTAAACCAGATTTCGTTCGTTTCGCTCGTGAAAACAAAGATTTTCTCAGAAAGTATGCTGAAGATCTCACCAAAAGTAAATCGGTTGAGCAAATCGCCGAAAATATAAAGCAGCCTACGGAAAAAGTCGCGCAGATTATAAAGGACGAGAAGCCGCAAATTTTCGAAAACGGCATGTATCGCTCCTCGGTTTCCAGCTTTGGAATTGATCATAAACTCGGCGGAAATTACCAGTTTGTTTATAATTATTTCGGTAAAAGCACCAAACTTGCCAAGCGGGATTTTATCGGCTATCGAGACCTTTTTTTCTTTATTTCCGAAGCTTTAGAACCTTTTTTAAGCGACGTTTCGGTGTCGAACTGGGGCATTCATAAACCTGCCGGGATAATTTTGTACGGCCCGCCGGGAAGCGGAAAAATCTTTTGGGCGAATAAAATTGCCGAGATTATCGGCTATGATTTCAAAGAGATAAAAAAGCATTTTCTTGGAACAACGTTGGTCGATAATGAGAAAACGGATTTTAATGACTTTCTGGTTTCGATGATGCAGGAAGAAAAAGTGATTCTTTTTCTGGAAAACTTTGACCAGCTAATGGGGGTACGCAACGAAGAAACTTCCGTAAATGGTTGCGATGAGGAAACAAAGGAAATTATTCTGCACTATATCGGGCATTTTGAGGAAGAAAAAATCCTGATGGTAGGTGCCGCAGATTCCCTCTTCAAAATTAACCGCGAACTTTTAGCGCCTGGACGTTTTGATGTAGCGATTCCCATTTTTCCACCAAATGCAAAGGAGCGAGCGGAAATGCTGCTGTATCACATGACAAAAGAATTAGCATCGGACGCACTTTTGCTAAAAATCCTGGAGTTCAACAAAGCGAATTTGCTCCCCTTTTGGCAGGAAATTTCCGCTAAAATGAAAGCTTATTCGAACACCATGCTGGTAGATTTTACGCAAAGTCTGAAAAAAAGAATTCGAAATCTCTATCAGACGGAAAATTCAACTGAAATTAAAATAACAAAAAACCTGCTGGAAGCTGCATTTAAAGACGCTGCCACCAAACTGACCGACCAATATTTAAACCAGGTTGAGCAGTTTCTGAAAGAAGTATCACGAAATAATTTTGAAGATTTCCAGCTGCGCATCCGAGCGTTGGCGGAAGAGTTGGAATATTACCGCATAGTGGAAAAACCACGGAAATCCATCGGTTTTAAATCCGGCACAGACAGCTAAAAAAAATTACCGCTTAAAAGCGGTAATTTTTTAATTATTTCTTTTTTTGTTTTGGCACTTTCAAACCTTCGTCTTTCGCTTCGGAAATGCCAATTGCTACCGCCTGTTTGCGGTTGGTTACTTTATCACCGGAAGATGATTTCAGTTCTCCTTCTTTAAACTCATGCATTACTTTTTCAATTTTGTCCTGAGCTTTTTTTGAATATTTGCGTTCTGCCATTTTATTGTCATTTAATGATTAGAATCCCGTAAAACTCCTATTTCATAAACATTTGCATGCTTTAGATATTTAGATCTTTCGCGCGATGTGATGGATTCGAACTGGTCATTTTTTAAAACAATGATCGGATCTTCGGCCATTTGCGGTTCGGCATCGGTGATGTAAATTTCTTCCGGGCTTTTTTCGCGCAAATCAGATTGAATTTCCTGCAGATGATCCGCGTAATCTTTAAATTCGGGATCGGAAGAATGAATGAAACGATATTCAGGACCAGCCTGAACATTAAAATGCAGTTTTCGGTTCACCAGTCCCACTTCGTTGGTCACTCGCGGGTTATCATTTCCATCGGTAAAAGCAACTTCCACCAGTTCACCTAAGTTTTGCGCTGCATATTCTTCAGCCGACTGAAATGTGGGGAAACCAACGTAAAGTTTTTGGTCACCCAGCTCATATTTTACCAGTTTATCGCTGTCAAAAGTTTCCATAATTTCGTTTTTTTAATGTCCTTCGATACATCAATAATTTTGCCAAGATAAGGTGAGCAGAAGTTCGCCGCGTTTTGGTTATTTTATTATCTTTGAAAATTATCCTAATTAATTATGAAAAAAATCCTCATTTCGCTGGCTATTTTTAGCTCGGTGTCCTTTTTCTCGCAGACGATAACTTTAGACAAAATTTACTCTGGTTATTACCGCGGCAAAGGAATTTCCGGAATTTCTTCGCTAAAAAATGGCGAAAATTATGTTGTAATTGAACCTGGTGGAATTGCAAAATATTCCTATAAAACCACCAAAAAAGACGGAAATATCGTAGAAGGCCGCTTTCAGTCGTATATTTTTAATGATGATGAATCCAAAATTTTATTGTTAAAGGACAGTCAGCCTATTTACCGTCATTCATTTTTAGGCAAGTTCGACGTAAGTGATTTGAAAACCGGAAAAACTTTCAGTTTAAACGACGGAAATTTCGTGCAGGAACCTACTTTTTCTCCGGACGGAACCAAGGTAGCTTTCGTGGCGGATAATAATCTTTTCTATCAGGATTTAAACTCCGGAAATATTGTAAAAATCACCACTGACGGCAAGAAAAATTCTATTTTAAATGGACTTGCAGATTGGGTTTATGAAGAAGAATTCGGGCATGCAAGATTGTACGAATGGACCAAAAATTCTGACGCCATTGTTTTTGTAAAATCTGATGAAACCGAAGTGCCGGAAATGTACATCCCGATTTACGAAAAGCAGCTTTATCCTTCGGAAATGCGTTTTAAATATCCGAAAGCGGGTGAAAAAAACTCCGTAGTTTCAGCACAATTATACCGTTTGGATAATGCGAAAACCATCGCTTTAAATCTTTCAAACTTCAAAAATTATTACATCCCAAATGTTTATCATACGGCAAAAGCGGATGAAATTATTCTAATTACTTCAGAGCGACTACAAAATGCTTCTGATGTTTTAAAAGTGAACACCAAAACCGGAAACGTGACCAAGCTGTTTACCGAATCCGATAAAAGATGGATTGATACTGACAACGTGACTTTGGAGTTTTTAGATGATAATTCCTTTATCTGGGGCGCAGAGCGCGACGGAAACCGTCACCTTTACTGGTACGACCAAAACGGTAAACTGAAAAAACAGATCACCAAAGGCGACTGGGAAGTAACCGATTATTACGGCTACAACCCGAAAACCAACGAGGTTTTCATCCAGACCACGCAGTTGGGAAGCATCAATAAAGTGGTTTCTAAAGTAAATATCAAAACCGGAAAAACTACGGTTATTTCTAATAATTCCGGGACAAACAGCGCAAATTTCAGCCAGAATTATAACTATTTTATCGAAACTTCGTCTTCAGCACAAAAACCTTACACTTATGTTTTGAAAGACGGAAACGGAAAAGTGCTGAAAGAACTTCAGAACAACGAAGATCAGCTTAAGAAACTGCAGGCAGATCATGTGGTGACCAAAGAGTTTTTCACCATTCCAAACGAAGCCGGCGACCAAATGAACGCCTGGATTATGAAACCAAAAGATTTCGATCCGGCGAAAAAATACCCGCTTTTCATGTTCCAATATTCCGGGCCCGGCTCACAGCAAGTGAGCAACTCGTGGGACACAGGAAATGGTTTGTGGTTTAACCACCTCGTTCAGCAAGGTTATATCGTAGCGTGTGTGGACGGTCGCGGAACAGGTTATAAAGGAACTGACTTTAAAAAAGTAACTTATATGAACCTTGGAAAATACGAAATTGAAGACCAGATCGCCGCAGCAAAATGGTTCGGAAAACAATCGTACATCAACAAAGACCGCATCGGGATTTTTGGTTGGAGTTTCGGAGGTTATATGGCTTCTTTAGCCTTGACAAAAGGTGCTGATGTTTTCAAAACCGGAATCGCTGTAGCGCCTGTTACCAACTGGAGATACTACGATTCTGTATACACCGAAAGATTTATGAGAACACCCCAGGAAAACCCGAAAGGTTATGATGACAATTCACCGACAAGCTACGCTCAGCTTTTAAAAGGTAAATTCTTGCTGATCCACGGAACTGCCGATGATAACGTACATTTCCAAAATTCTATGGAGTTTTCGGAAGCTTTAATTCAAAACAAAAAACAATTTGAGTTTATGGCGTATCCTGATAAAAACCACGGTATTTTTGGTGGACAAACCAGACCACAACTTTACCAGAAAATGACGAACTTCCTTTTGGAAAACCTTTAATCTCATTTAAATTAAACTTAAAGCCGTTCAGTTCTGAGCGGCTTTTTTTGGCCTTAAAACAGCAAATTTTTCAAAAATTTCTAAAAGCAAAAAATTGGTCAAAATAAAACGGAAAAAATTCAATTACAAAAGTGAAAATTTAGAAAATCTGAAAAAAATGCCGCTTTAGCAGCGAATTTTATAAAAGCTTTCGCCGGTTTTCGTATTCGAGAAAAAATCCTATTTTTGAGAAAATTAAAAAATTTATGGAAAAAACGACCAG
>Ga0308157_10009061_pt1 | contig 11137 bp, 10 predicted proteins | sample PhyBR1_FD_201035 | JGI IMG/M metagenome (GOLD analysis project Ga0308157, IMG submission 201035) | Phyllosphere microbial communities from UC Gill Tract Community Farm, Albany, California, United States - DLSLB.R1 | ecosystem: Host-associated > Plants > Phyllosphere > Unclassified | place: USA...
TTCATCACCGGCCTCGACACCAAGCTTGGTGAAGCGTCTCGTCTTGGACTGGTCGCCGGCTATAGCCATCTGAGCATGCATGCAAAAGATCGCGGTTCTTCGGCTTCTGCAGAGAACTGGCATCTCGGCCTTTATGGCGGCAGCCAGTTCGACAAGATCAGCCTGCGTGCCGGCGCGGCCTATAGTTTCAGCGCGCTTGAGACCAACCGCTATGTCGGTATTCCTGGTCTCACCGACTTCTATGATGCCGACTACAATGCAGCAACCCTGCAGGTTTTCGGCGAGCTCGGCTATCGCATCGATACCGACTTTGCCGTGTTCGAACCCTTCGCCAACCTCGCTTATGTCAATCTGCATACCGATGGTTTCAACGAGAACGGTGCTGCAGCAGCGCTTTCTGCCGGGAGCAATTCAACCCAGACAACCTTCACAACGCTCGGATTGCGCAGCTCAAGCGACTTTGCCCTGAATGATGTCACCGGCACGGTCACCGGCATGATCGGCTGGCGGCACGCCTATGGCGATCTCGACCCGGCGACAACTTTGGCCTTCGAAGGATCAGACAGCTTCTCGATGACCGGTGTGGCGATTGGCAAGAATGCGGCCCTGGTCGAACTGGGCTTCGATTTCAATCTCGCACCCAATACAACTTTGGGTGCCGCCTATCGCGGACAGTTCCTCGAGGGCGCGATCCAGAATGGCTTCAACACCAGACTGGCGGTCAAGTTCTAGCGCGACAGCGCACAGGCGGCGATGACTATCGCCGCCTGAAATTCCCGCAAGCAACAGGGACGGCAGACATTTTGCCGGCATAAAGACCGGCAATCCACTGCCGCGCATGCGTCATTGCGCGGGTGATTTTTTGCCTGCCCTCACCGATATCAAGAGCTCTCGCGCAGATCCGTGTGGAGGACCTGTCGGGAGATTGTTCGTTCAAATGGCGAAGCGGCGCGGCGCCACCACAGCGATAATTGCTAACGTTACGCCAATAATTTGCCGGCTTTATATTCCTCCGAACTTATTGGCATACCCTGTTGGTATGCGCTCTGTATTGTAAGTACAACCACTGATTTAACGGAAGTACACCAGAGCCATGCAATCGACGCTTTCTCTTCACGATTATGATTTGACGCTCCGAGATATCAATGCCATCTGCCGGGACACTTTAAACCGCGACAGCGTCGATTTTGACGCGGATTTCTTTGCGCTCGGTGCCGACTCTCTTTCGCTGGTGGAAATACAGCTGCTGATCGAAGACAAATGGGGCATCGCAATCGATTGGCGCGATATTCTGCGTTGCCGCAGCGTGTCGTCACTGACCTATTTCCTCTGCGCGCAAAGCTTTCAGGATGCTGCAGCGCATAAGCAGGCTACGCTGAACGGCGTGACATTCTGCTACCGTATCATTGGATCGCTTGCCACGCGGAAAATCCCCAAGCTGATCATCGGCGGCGGCTTTCAGGACATGTATTCTCTGCCGCATCTCGAAAGCCTGCTTGTCGGTGACGGTCCCCTGATTTTTGTCGATGTTCCGGGAACGGGCCTTGCCGACGACATACCGGAGGATGCAGCCTTTGATTTCCTTGCAGCCTGCATCCACAAAATTCTGGAGGTGGAGGCGCTGACCCAGATCGACCTGATCGGCATCTCCTATGGTGGATTGATCGCGCTGGAATTTTCCTACCAATGGCCGCAGCAAATTGCGCATATGATCCTGATCGGCGTCGCCGAAAGCCACCCCCCAGCGATAAGGAAACGGCTCGATCACGCGCTTACCCTGCTACAATCGGGGGCCAAGGCGCAGGCGGTCATTGAGATCGTCGAAAGTCTGATGTGCATGGACAAAGAAAAGGAAGTGCATCTGCGCGACGATCTCTACACATTGCTGCAGACCGCCTTACTCTCCCATGCCGACACCCAGCAAGCGCGCTTTGCCGCCTTGCGCAAAAGGATGACCGAGCGACAGCCACGCACTGAGCCGGTCCGGCTAAACGCACCCACGCTGTTTGTGACCGGCGAACACGACACCATCACCCTGCCCGCCGATATCGCAGCCTGTGCCGCGCTGTTTGAAACAGCCGCGTTGTTCATGATCGCCGAAGCCGACCATCTGGTGTTTATCGAGCGTCCGAAAGAACTGGCTGAGGTGATCATCCGATTTGTTGCCGGCGCAGATCTTCCCGATGCGCCTTATCTCAAGAAATTTCATCTGCTTGACGAAAGTGCGCTTGCCTGATCGCCCGGCAAGTCAAGACGGCGAAGCTCAAAGCGGCAGCAAGACGTCAATGCAGCGTCCTGCTCTGCCGACCGATCTCCAGGGATCGCCGCATGAACCACTTGGCCACCGGCGCGTGGCCCGGTGGTTGCCACCAAAGAGCAAAAGGGGCGCGCAGGACCTCTTCGGTATGTGCGCCCCTGAACTGATAAAGATTGGGGTCTCAGCTAAACTGGCGATGCGAGCCGGTGGGACACATTTTTGACGACCGTGTAATGATGCAGCCCTTCCGCACCGCCTTCACGGCCAAGTCCGCTCTCTTTCACACCACCAAAGGGCGTTTCCGCGACAGAGGCTTCAAGCGTGTTGATCGAGACATTTCCCGCTTCAAGGCCTGACATCAGCCGATCAACATTGTCCGCAGACTGCGCGAAGCCATAGGCCGCGAGACCAAAGGGCAGCGCATTGGCCTTGGCAATGGCAGCCTCAACCGAAGCAACCGGATTAATCAGAGCCAGCGGACCAAAGGGCTCCTCCGACATCGCCCGCGCATCATCAGGCAGTTGCGTCAGGGCGGTCGGCGCAAAGAAATATCCCTTCTTGTTCAAACGCTCCCCACCGAACAGCAGTTTCGCACCTTTGTTCTTCGCATCCTCAACCAGCATTGACAACGCCTCCAGGCGGCGCGCATTGGCAACCGGCCCCATGTCGACGCCTTGCGTCATTCCATTGCCGACGCGGATCGACTGAGCCGTTTCGACAAAGGCCGCAGTAAACCGCTCATAAAGCGCTTCGTGAACGAAGAACCGGGTTGGCGATGTGCAAACCTGACCAGAATTGCGGTATTTGCGGCGTGCCGATGCAATGCCGGCTGCCACCGGATCCGCATCCTCGCAAACAATCACTGGTGCGTGGCCACCAAGCTCCATCAAGGCAGGCTTCATGTGCCGCGCCGCGATCTCGGTCAGATGCTTGCCGACACTCGTCGATCCGGTAAAGGCGATTGCCCTGATTTCCGGGCGTGGGATCAGAAAGCCTGAAATATCCGACGGTATCCCGAATACCAGATTAAGCACACCGGCCGGCAATCCGGCATCCACCAGCGCTTGCGCAACATGCACGACCGCCGTTGGGGTTTCCTCCGAGGCTTTCAAAACCACCGAACAGCCGGCTGCCAGCGCGCCGGCAATCTTGCGTGCCGGCTGGCTCATTGGAAAATTCCATGGCGCAAACGCCGCCACCGGACCGATCGGTTCATGCAGGACAATGTAACGAATGCCCGGCGCGCTCGGCACCACCCGTCCGTAAAAGCGAACACATTCACCTGCATCCCACTCGAAGAACTCACAGCCTCGTATCACCTCGAGCCGCGCCTCGCTCAGTGGCTTTCCATTCTCCAAGGTAATCGAACGGGCGATCTCTTCCTGCCTTGCGCGCATCAGCGAGGCTGCCTTGAGCAGGACGGCAGCGCGCGCGGCCGGCGCGGTGTTTCGCCAGATCTGGTAACCGCTCCAGGCCGCCGCAACCGCAGCCTCAAGATCAACAGGCTCGGCAATGGCGACCTGGCCGATCTCAGTTTCGTCGGCTGGATTGATGATAGGGAGCGTGTTGTTGGTCTGGCGCCATTCGCCACCAATGAAGAGCGGCACGTTGGTTTTTTGCATCACAAAGCCTCTGCGATCTAGAAATTCGGGCCAGGCCCGGATCAGTCATTGCGAAAGAATGCGTCGCTTTCATTCATGCGACAATCCACGTTAAATCCATATATCCATGATATTATTCTCATGAATTGATGCGTGTGGGGACGGAATTTGTTCAAGGGCCTGCAACCACCGCAGTTGCGATGGTAACGCCGGTTCATTTTCAGAAGCCGCCTTAGCCGAGCGCGCGAATGCCCTTAAGCAAGGCTTGCGAAAGCTCTGTCTCGGGCGAACACCAGTCCAACAGAATGTCGTAGTGATTGCGGTTCGCGACTTCGATCCGCGTCACCACCCCGCCCGCTTCTGCCCAGCTATCGGCAAAGGCGCGCGACTGGCGTGTGAAACCATCCGCCTCATGTTGCGACCACGCCACCGTGATCGGACACCCTTGTTGCGGAATGTGGCGGATGGGACTAAGCGCATCGATATCGGCCGGCCCAAGCTGCAGCCATTGCTGAGGAAATGTTGCAGCCAGCGGCGCCAGTTCAAACAGGCCACTTAAAGGCATGCCGAATTTGACAACATCGGCCGGGAGTCCGAACCCCTGCTGCCATCCTTCTGCCAGCACGGTCGCCGCAAGATGCCCACCGGCCGAACTTCCGCCAACGCAAATGCGCTCGCGATCAAGGCCATATTGCTGCGCATTGCGCCAGACAAAACCCAGTGCAGCCCTTACCTCACGCGTTATTTCTGCGAGACTGGCCTCCGGCGCCAGCCGATAGTCAATGACGACTGTCGCAATGCCTTCGGCCGCCAGCATGCCAGCCATCATGGCCGAATCCTCTTTAGCGAGCGCCCGCCAGTAACCGCCATGGATGAACACAAAGACCGGCAGCATTTTCTGCGCGATCCGGGGCGCGAAAATATCAAGCCGCTGTCCGCTCTCCGCATCATACACCACGTCAAAATGCCGGCCCCACTGATCGCGCTGCGCGAGGCTTTCTGCGCGATAGCGTTTTATCTGCGCGGCAAATTCCTCCACCGAAACGGTTGCCTTGGCATTATAGTCGCGCTCAAGCCGCGCCGGATCAAAACCGGCTTCCGAAGAAAGAGGGGACGGAGAGTGAATATCCTTGATCATGCTCTATCTTTCCTCACATCACCAGGGACCTGACCCGGTTCTCAATCATTCGCACAAGGCTAAGTGCCGTCATTTCCGAGGATTTCGGATTGGTGCTGAGCGGCGCATTTTCAAAGCGCAACTGCATGGTTCCAAACGCACCACTCGCAGAGATTTCATGCAGGTTGCTCCCGGCATCGGGGTCCGCCACCAATGTCACGCGCGTCTGATCAAGGCCAATTCCTGCAAGAGCCGTGATCACCGCGACATTGGCATTCTGCGGAAAGGCATCAGCCGCGGCGCGGGCGCTGTCACTGAAAATCACTGTAGGCTCGGTGATCTGGTCAAGATCAACCATTTGCACAGCGCGGGTGCCCTGCCATGCCTTAGCCGGCTTGGTAATCCGGTGTTCGACCCATTCAATATCCAGCCTGGCAGCTGCGCCAAGCGCATCAATGCCACCCAGCGCGCCGGGCGGAATGATCAGCTTGCAGCCTTTCTCCAAAGCCAATCTCTGCAACTGTACAAAACGCTCCGCCTCGACAAATGCAGATGTCGATGACACCGCGAAATCCATGCCGTGCGAAAGGGCCGCCATGCCATAGGGGATGACGCTTGCGCGCCCCGCCATCTCGACCACCAGGGTAACCCCCGTCGCGGCGAGATCTTTTGGATCATCAATCAGCAGCGCGCCGTCTGGCAGCCCCTCGCGTGACACCAAACGGTCGCGCACTGCGACTGCGGCGATATCAACCGGGCTTTTGCGCTCTGAGAGAAGGCCAGCAACCCGACTGCCGATAGCGCCCCAGCCGACAAGGGCAATTCTTTCAGACCCCGACATAGCCATGCACCTTCTCATGGTCACGTTCGAGATCGGCGCCACTGCCCTCCCACACAGTGCGTCCCTTCTCAACGATATAATGGCGGTCGGCCAATTTCTTTAACACCGCAATATTCTTGTCGATCAACAGGATCGACTGCCCCATCTCGCGCAAGCGCATGATGCAATGCCAGATCTCTGTCCGGATCACGGGAGCGAGCCCCTCGGTCGCTTCGTCCAGGATCAGCAATTGCGGGTTGGTCATCAAGGCGCGCCCGATCGCCAGCATTTGCTGCTCGCCGCCCGACAGGGTCCCAGCGGTCTGATTGGCCCGCTCCTGCATGCGCGGAAACAGCGCGTAGATTTTCTGCAGATCCCACGGAGACGCGCGCTTGCTGCGGTTGGAGGCCGTGGCAACAAGATTTTCCCGCACCGTCAGCGTCGGAAAGATCTGACGTCCCTCCGGAACAAGGCCAACACCCAGCCGCGCGACTTTTTCCGGCCTGTAGCGCGTCGTATCCCGCCCGGCTATTTCAACGCGCCCGCTCATCGCTTCAAGCAGTCCCATCATTGTTCGTATCGTCGTGGTCTTGCCCATGCCATTGCGCCCCATCAGGGTCACCAGTTCACCCTCTTTGACTTCCAAAGACACATCATAAAGAACCTTTGAATGCCCATAGCCGGCCTGAAGGCCCTGGATTTTCAGCATAGCTGTTCCTCCCCGCCAAGATAGGCATCGCGCACCGCCTGGCTTGCCCGGATATCCTCCACCGTGCCCGTCAGGATGACACGGCCATAAACCAGCACCGAAATGCGATCGGCAAGCGCGAACACCGCCTCCATATCATGTTCCACAAGCAACATCGTCACCTTGCCCCGCAAGCTTCTGAGCAATTCGATCATCTCCTGACTTTCCAGCGGCCCAAGTCCCGCCATGGGTTCGTCAAGCAGCAGGAGTTTCGGTTTGAGCGCCAAAGCCATCAGCAATTCCAGCTGCTTGCGACCGCCACTCGACAGATCTCCGGCACATTTTTCGGCGTGATTGGCCAGCCGGCTCCCGGCGAGGATCTCCTCTGCCGCCTGCCATATTGATCTGCGCCCTCTGACCCGGTCGAGAATCCGGAAATTGCGCCCCTCGCGCATCTGAACCGCCAGCGCAATATTCTCGCGCACGCTCATCTCGTTAAGCAGCGTGCTAATCTGGAAGGTGCGTCCCAGTCCGCGTGCGACACGTCGGGCCGCACTCAATTGTGTGATGTCTTCACCCATCAGGCGGATCGAACCCTGACTGGGTGCGAGTTCTCCGCACAATTGATTGATGAGAGTGGATTTCCCGGCGCCATTCGGGCCGATGAGCGCGTGAATATGGCCTTGCTCCACGTCGAGCGTTACATGATCGGTCGCGAGCAGGCCGGCGAAGCGTTTGACCAGATCACGAACTTCAAGAAGTTTGCTCATGTCCGAACCTCAATTTTGCTCTGTCGCGAAGACCAAAGCCGAATGCTCCGCCAGGCTCCAACAATCCCACCTTTTGTTCCCATCACGACGAACAGCAGAACAAGACCCATAGCGAGCTGCCAGTGTTCGGTCCATGAGGCGAGATAGGTCTGAAGGATGAGGAAGGCTGCGGCGCCCCAGAGCGGACCAAAAAAACTGCCAACCCCGCCAAGAATAACCATCACCATCAATTCCCCCGACTTGGTCCAGTGCAGCGTGTCAGGGCTCGCAAAACGCATGAAAATGGTCAGAAGCGCCCCGGCGAGGCCTGCGCCCATCCCGGCCAGAACGAAACCGTAGAGTTTGTAGCGATAGGTTTCGATCCCCATGGCGGTCATCCGTCTTTCACTTTGCCGAATTCCCGACAACACCGCGCCATAGGAGGAATGAACAACACGCCAGAGAAAGCTGAGATAAAGGATCATCGAGGCTAGGATGACGTAATACATCGTTGTCTTGTCGCGCAGGCTGAGGCCAAACAGATCATTGGCCTGGCGCACGATGATGCCGTCTTCGCCACCATAGGTCTTCAGCGAAACGAACAGGAAAAACAGCATCTGTGCGAATGCCAGGGTTATCATGATGAATTGCACACCCGAGGTGCGCAAGGCCAGCGCACCGATGAGCAGCGCTGCGATGCCCGAAACGAGCACCGCTGCCGCAACCGTTATCACAAACTGGTCGGAACCCGGAATGAACCCGAAAAGCAGCGTATCCTCGGCGTGGTGGAAATAGAGGATACCCACCACATAAGAGCCAATGCCGAAAAAGGCCGCATGACCGAACGAAACCATCCCACCGTAACCAAGGATCAGGTTGAGACTTGCAGCGGCGATCGCGTAGATCATGATGCGCGCAACAAGACTTGTGACGGCATTCTGCCCCAGAACGCCAGCCACCATTGGTAGAAGCGCCAGCAAGACGCAGCCAAGAGCAACAATCAGCAGCATACGAGATGACATGATCTATCCTCCCACCGGAAACAGGCCTCTGGGGCGGAACAGAAGAACAATAGCCATCAGAAGGTAAATTCCCATAGAGGCAATCCCGACGCCCAGGGCATCTGCCTGCGCGGCAGCCATCACATTGCGCAGGATGCCAGGCAGGAATGCACGCAGGCAGGTATCGATGATACCCAGTGAAATGCCGGCAATGAATGCGCCCTTGATTGAACCCACCCCGCCAATGACCACGACAACAAAAGTCGCAAGCAGGATCTGTTCCCCCATCCCGACCTGGACGGCAAGGATCGGACCGGTCATGAAGCCGGCAAGCCCCGCAAATGCGGCGCCGAGCGCAAACACCAGCGTGTAAAGCAGTCGGATATCGACACCCAATGCACGCACCATATCGCGGTTTGTCGACCCGGCCCGCACGAGCATGCCGATACGGGTTCGGTTGATGAAGACATACAGTCCTGCTGCGACCAGCAGACCCGCTGCAATGATCAACAGCCGGAAGGGCGGATAACTCAGGCCCTCCAACAACGCGACCGGCTGTGCGAGCGATGCGGGAAGCTGGATGAAGACCGGCTGACGTCCGAACGTCAGAACGGTGAGCTCGTTGAAGATCAGGATCAGCGAGAAAGTCGCCAGCACCTGATCCAGATGATCACGCTGATAAAGCTTCCTCATGATCCCAAGCTCGATGGCGATGCCCACCACCATGGCGGCGAGGATTGCCGCTGGCAGCCCCAGCCAGAACATTCCGGACTGAACCGCGACAAAGGCGCCCATAAAGGCGCCGATCATGTACAGCGACCCATGCGCCAGATTGATGACGCCCATGATTCCGAAAATCAACGTTAGCCCGGCGGCAAGAAGGAACAACATGACGCCGTAAAGAAGGCCATTGAGAAGTTGTTCGACGATAAGTGTCATTATGGAAACTGACCTTCAAAACAGATAAAACTGGGTGGCGCGCAGCCTGTGCGCGCCCGCAACCCGGCTCAGAGCTTGCAAGCCTGCGCGTAGGAATCACCGTAATTCTCAATCAGCTTCTTCTTGATCCGTGTTGTCGGATTGCCATCCTCGCCGGTGACCACATCGACAAGATACCAGTCCTGCAGGGGATGCTGGTTCGGCCCGAAGGCGAAGCTGCCCCGGACAGACTGGAAATCGGCCTTGCGCAATGCTGCGCGCAGCGCATCGATATCATCAACGCCGCCGGTCTGTTTCAACGCGGAGGCAATCAGACGGCCAGCATCATAGCCTTGCGTCCCGTAATAGGTCAGGGGTCGATCGGGAAAGGCGGCTTTCCATTTGGTCACCAGTTCACGACTTGCGGCATTGTCGATATCCGGGCTCCAGTGACTGGTGGCCATCAACCCGACTGCCGCCGTGCCCAGCGATTTCAGGATGACTGCGTCACTGGATGGCTCCGAGAGAACCATCGGCACCTTGCCCAGCAAACCAGCTTGCTGATATTGGCGCATGAAAGCAATGCCCATGCCGCCGGGATGCGACTGGAAAACCACGTCTGGATTGGCCGCGCGGATCTGCGCCATTTCTGCAGAATAATCGGTCTGATCAAGCTGGGTGTAGATTTCACCGGCGATCTCGCCCTTGAAGCCGCGCTTGAAACCGGCAAGCGCATCCTTGCCAGCCTGATAATTCGGCGCCAGAATGAACGCGCGCTTGAACCCCTCCTGCTCGGCCGCGATCCCCGAGGCTTCATGCAGCGCATCGTTCTGCCATGAAACCACGAAGTAATTCGCATTGCAGTCCTTCCCGGCCATATTGGAGGGCGCGGCGTTAGCGCTGATATAGATGCCGTCATTATCGACGATATCGGGCACTGCTGCACCCAGCACATTGGAAAAGATAATACCGGTAAACAGCTTCACGCCGTCCTCGGACATGAACCGTTCGGCGATCTGGCGTCCATTTCCCGGCTTGGCGGCATCGTCCTCAACCTTCAGCTCGACCGGGACACCGCCCAGTTTGCCGCCCTCTTCGTCGATCGCAAGCTGCAGGCCGTCGCGGATATCCTGGCCGAGATACCCCCCCGGGCCCGACAAGGTCGTTATCACACCGATCTTGACCGGTTCCGCAGCAGCACTGGTTGCAAGCCCCGACAGAAGACTGATCAGCAGCAGTTTGTCTCTCATTGCATTCCCCTTTGATTTTGTAGCTGTTGTTAGAAGCGCGCCCGTCTTTTGCGCCGGGCGCGATGTTTCAAAGGGCCACCCAGCCCTCCGGTGGGTTCTTGCCGGGATGGACGCTGCGGCAATGCGGGCAGGTCCGCAGTTTTTCGTCGTTGTAAAAAGCAGCGTAAAGCGGTGGCAGATCATCCACGATGGATTCAAGATCGACCTCAGCGCGATGCACCAGACCACTGCACTCGAAACAATACCATTCGACAGCGTCAAGAGCGCCTTCGGGCCGCGCCGGCTCGATCACCAGTCCGATCGATCCTTCCTGCGGCCGCTGCGGCGAGTGACGAATATGGGCGGGCAGCAAGAATATATCGCCCTCACGGATCGGCACGTCATAAAATTCGCCGGTTTCCGTGTCATGCAGTTTCAGCAGCATGTCACCCTTGAGCTGGTAGAAGAACTCCTCGACCGGATCGTCATGATAATCGGTACGCTTGTTGGGCCCGCCAACCACCGTGACCATCAGCTCTGCATCCTTGAAAACCAGCTGATTGCCGACCGGCGGCTTCAGCAGATGCTTGTGCTCGTCGATCCATTTTTGAAAGTTAAACGCGGTTAATCTTGTCATTTTTGTTCCCCTTTTCGATTGGCTTAGGACAGTTTCAGATCACAGCGCTCAAAAGCCTCCCGGATCATCCGTTTCTCGGTTTCGGTCAGTTCAAGCATTGGTGCGCGCACCGGCCCACCC
>Ga0308157_10009062_pt1 | contig 11137 bp, 7 predicted proteins | sample PhyBR1_FD_201035 | JGI IMG/M metagenome (GOLD analysis project Ga0308157, IMG submission 201035) | Phyllosphere microbial communities from UC Gill Tract Community Farm, Albany, California, United States - DLSLB.R1 | ecosystem: Host-associated > Plants > Phyllosphere > Unclassified | place: USA...
AGTAATTTCGCGTGCCAATCAAATCAAATGTTCAGCCGTATTTTAAATGCTTATAAAACCTCGTTTTCTGGTCTCAGCCGACAAACTTGGATACTCAGTATCGTAATTTTAGTAAACCGTTGCGGTTTTATGGCTGTGCCATTTATGGGTTTGTACGTTACTCAAGCATTACACAGACCAGAGTCTGATGCAGGAATTATCATCTCCTTGTTTGGGGCAGGTTCTATTGCTGGTGCTGCTGCGGGCGGAAAGTTTACTGACATGTTTGGCTATAGACCTGTGCAAATTTTAGCGTCATTGATAGGCGGGCTTTTCTTTCTGCTTTTTGCGATGGTAGAAGATTTTACTTGGCTCTGCATTCTGGCGGTAGTCATCAGTTTTTTTTCCGAAGCATTCAGACCCGCTAACTATGCCGCAATTGCTTCTTATGCTGCAGCGGGAACCGAAACACGTTCTTACTCTTTAAATCGCCTAGCTAACAATATTGGCTGGGCTTTCGGAATTAGTATGGGTGGAATTATTGCGTCATATAACTACAAGGTATTATTTATTGTAGATGGAAGTGTGAGCATTTTAGTGGCTGTTGTAATTTTTATGTTTTTGCCAGCTAAGAAAGTAATACGTAAAACCGCAATAGAGCAAAAGCAGATGAACGTTCGCAAACCATGGAAGGATGTTTTATATATCAAGTTTTTAGTGCTTTGTGCCATGTTTACCACCTGCGCTTTCTTAATGTTTAGAGTGGTGCCTGTTTTTTATAAAGAAGTTTGGCATTTAAACGAAGCCTTAATTGGTATTATATTAGGTATAAATGGTGTTCTCATTGCTCTTGTAGAAATGGTCATGATTAGCAAGATCGAAAATAAGAGATCTCCAATATTCTACATTGTTTTGGGAGTAATCATTGTCTCATTTTCATTTTTAGTATTGATGTTGCCGAAATCTTTTCCTATTGTATTGGCTGTTGTTAGTATTTTGCTTTTTACTTTCGGAGAGATGTTTTCGCTACCATTCTTTAATACGTTCGTAGTGAAGCGAAGTAATGAGCATAATAGAGGGATTTATGCAGCAGGTTACACCTTAAGTTGGTCGGTGGCACAAGTTGTAGGGCCAACTAGCGGCTTTTATATCGCAGAGAAATTTGGTTACAATGTCTTGTGGATAGCTATTACGGTTTTGTTATTACTATGTGCCTATTTCTTCAGTAAGCTCAAACTATCGGAAGATTAATGTTTTTTTTAGCGCTCTGACTTCGAAACAGTTAAGTTCAGTATTCCCAAAATCAATAGATTTTTAAAAAAAATTAAAACCTTTTGTTGTAACGGTTGTTGTACAGATGTAAAAATATATGCAACCAAAGTATAACTATTTAAATTAAGCCATACACACATGAAAAAGCGCATTCACGTTTTAGAGGACGATAAAGACATTGCTTTTATTATTGAATTTTTATTAAAAGATGAAGGTTATGAAATCCAACTTTCATCATCATTTAAGGAATTAAAAGAGAAATTAACAGACTCAATTCCAGATTTGTTTATTTTAGATGTAATGCTGCCAGACGGAAATGGATTAGATATTTGCCGTGATTTGAAAGACGATCCATTCACAAAGCACATTCCTGTGATTTTAATGTCTGCAAATGTTAATAATCAAAAGTTAAGTGAGGCATCTAGCCCTGATGATTATATCAGTAAGCCATTTGATCTTGATTATATCGAGAATAGAATTAAAAAGTTGATAGGCGAAAGAAAAGTTGCCTAAACATAGCTTTAATCAAACCAATGATAAGCCTAACCAATTGCGGTTAGGCTTTTTTTATATGATGAAAACCGGGTTTTAGATGTGATTTGGGACGTTCAAAATATTTCTGACAAAAAAATGATATGCATATTGAAAACTGTTTCTACATTTGCTTAACAGTGTTAGATTATTTTATAACACTTAAATAAACAATGGGAAGTAAGGAAAGAATTCAACGTCAGAAAGATGATACTCGTCAGGGTATTTTGGCTGCTGCTTTACAAATTGTAAAGCAAGACGGTTGGCCTGCTTTAAGTATGCGCAAAATTGCCGATGTAATTGAATACACTGCTCCAATTATTTACGAATATTTCCCAAATAAAGAAGGCATTCTCTTAGAGTTAACTAGACAGGGGTACATCCTTCTAGGTGAGAGAGTGAAAGCAGCTAGAGATAGCCAATCTAATAACGAAGACCAGTTGGAAGCGATGTGGTTAGCTTATTGGGATTTCGCATTTCAAGAAACTGAATATTACCAGCTTATGTACGGTGTTCAAGTAAACTGTTGTGAGCTTTATAAAAAAATGCCCGAAGCAGAGTATACTACAGATTTGTTCTATGATGCGATTGAAAAATTACTCATTAAACAACCAGTGTCAGAAGATACATCTTGCTTAAAGTACTACACATTTTGGTCGCTGATACACGGATTGGTTTCTCTAAACCTGGTTCAAAAAGGCGCCAACGACTCCATCAACCAAGAGATTTTGAGAAGTGCTATCAAGGCGATTATTAAAACAATTAACGATTAAAAATTTTTTCTCTCGCCATCTAACACTGTTAAATTAAAATACATGTAAATTCTTATTCTTAATCGTACTATAACAAACTCATATCTATTTACTTAACGCTGTTAAATAGATAAATGTCGTAAAATAAAACTTTAAAATCCCCAATTAACATGAATAATATATACAAACATCCCCAATTATCTAACAATGTTAAATTATTTAACGAATGGATAATTCTAATAGCAATTACTGTGTTTCTATTTTTGGCCAGCTGTACATCACAGCCAGAAACAATGGCTTTAGCGCCTGCACCAGTGTTGCCTGTTACCACAATTAATGAAAGTTCGCAGCAAACATTCGTAGATTATCCTGCAGCTATACAAGGTGCCTCCGATCTGGAAATTAGACCTCAGGTTGCCGGAATAATATCTCGTGTTTTAGTAAACGAAGGCCAATTGGTAAACAAAGGTCAACTGCTATTTCAAATTTCTGAACTACCGTTTAGAGCACAGTTAAACAATGCTAAAGCTGCTTTAAGTGCGGCAAAAGCAGCGGTATTAAACGCACAATTGGAAGTTGATAAATTAACGCCACTGGTGCAGGAAAAAGTTGTTTCGGCTTTTCAGTTACAAACTGCAAAAACTACCCATCAAATTGCTTTGGCAAATGTAGAGCAAGCAACTGCTGCTGTAAATAGCGCACAAATTAACTTAAACTATACGCAAGTTAAAGCGCCAATTAGTGGCTACATCGGTAGGTTGCCTAAAAAAGAAGGAAGTTTAGTTGCGCCAACGGATGTTGAAGCTTTTACGCAGCTTTCTGATGTGCATGAAGTACACGTTTATTTTTCTCTAGCCGAAACTGATTTTATCAACTTTAATGCAAAATATCAGGGTAATTCTGTTGCAGAGCGAATTAAACATTTGCCAGCGGTTTCTTTAGTGCTAGCAGATGAAACGGTATATCCAACAACTGGTAAAGTTGATATGGTTGATGGGCAGTTCGATAAAAATACTGGTGCAATTACGTTGAGAGCTAGCTTTGCAAATGCTAAGGGTCTGCTTAGATCTGGTAACACGGGTAAAGTGAGAATGAACTTAGCACATGAGCACGCTATTGCAGTTCCGCAGTCTGCTACCATAGAAATGCAGGATAAAATCTTTGTGTTTGCAGTAGGTAAAGACAATAAAGTAAGCAAAACAGCAATTTCAGTTGCAGGTAAAGCAGGTACAAACTATCTCATTAAAGATGGTTTAAAATCTGGAGATCAGATCGTGCTAAGCGGTCTAGATCGCCTACAAGATGGGCAGCTTATTCAGCCAGAAAAAAAGGCGGAAAGAGTAGCTCAATTAATTTCTAAAAAATAACAATCAGCAAATGTTTAAGATATTTATACAACGACCAGTACTGGCAACCGTTATTTCCATTTTATTGGTGATACTCGGTGTACTTGGTCTTACTAAATTGCCGCTCCAACAATTTCCAGATATTGCGCCACCATCGGTATTGGTAACGGCGGTTTATCCGGGCGCTAATGCCGAAACAGTTTTACGTTCGGTGGCTCCATCCATAGAAGAATCTATAAACGGTGTAGAGAATATGACTTACATGAGTTCTACCGCGAGTAATGATGGTTCATTGGCCATTACCGTTTTCTTTAAATTGGGCACCAACGCAGATCAAGCTGCGGTAAACGTTCAAAATAGGGTAGCGCAGGCTACAAGTCAGTTGCCAGCAGAAGTGGTACAGCAGGGAATTACAACAGCAAAACAACAAAATAGCTTTATTATGGCTATTGGTATGTTTACAGAAGATGAGTCGAAATACGATCAGACTTTTGTTGCCAACTATGCCCAAATCAATATTATTCCAGAGATAAAAAGAATTCCAGGTGTTGGTGCGGCGAGTATTTTCGGTGGCGTAAAAGATTATTCTATGCGTGTGTGGTTAAATCCAACACAAATGGCAACCTATAAAGTCGCTCCAAACGAAGTAATGAGAGCTATCCAAGATAAAAGTTTGGAAGCTGCGCCAGGTAAATTTGGTGAAAGAAGTAATGAAGTTTTTGAGTACGTAATTAAATACAAAGGCAAATTAACTAAACCAGAAGAATATGAAAATATTGCGATCAGATCTAATGCAGATGGTTCTATTTTACGTTTAAAAGATGTAGCGAGAATAGAGCTTGGGGCTTATTCTTACAACAGCTTAACGAGGTTAAATGGTAAAAAAGGAATAGTAATTGGTGTTATTCAGTTGGCGGGTTCCAACTCTAATGATATCCAGATTGCGATTAACAAGTTATTGGTAAAAGCCTCTAAAGATTTCCCGAAAGGAATTAAACATAATGTGTTTTACAGCACAAAAGTGGCTTTAGATCAATCGATAGATCAGGTTATCCATACCTTAATTGAGGCATTTTTGTTGGTGTTTATTGTGGTGTTTATCTTCCTTCAAGATTTTAGATCGACACTTATTCCTGCAATTGCTGTTCCTGTAGCCATTTTGGGTACGTTTTTCTTTATGCAGTTGTTCGGGTTCTCTATCAATTTGTTAACCTTATTCGCTTTAATTTTAGCGATTGGTATTGTGGTGGATGATGCCATTGTAGTAGTTGAAGCGGTGCATGCAAAGATGGAACACAAACATTTGTCACCAAAAATTGCGACGCATGAAGCAATGGGAGAAATTACCGGAGCAATTATCTCGATTACTTTGGTAATGGCGGCGGTGTTTTTACCCGTAGGCTTTATGGAAGGTTCAACTGGTGTCTTTTACCGACAGTTTGCCTTTACCATGGCTATTGCGATTGTAATTTCGGCAGTAAATGCTTTAACGTTAAGTCCTGCTTTGGCGGCATTGTTCTTGAAAGATAATCACGCTGGTAATCATGGTGACGTAGCCGTTAAGAAAGGCTTCAAAGAGAAGTTCTTCAGCGGCTTTAACAGTAGCTTTACCGCAATGACCAACCGTTATGTTGGCGGACTTAGATTTTTAATTCGCAATAGATGGGTAACTTTAGGAGGATTAGCGCTGATTACAATAGTTACCGTTTTAATGGTGAAAACTACACCAGCAGGTTTTATTCCAACCGAAGATCAAGGATTTATCGCCATTTCTGTTTCCACACCATCGGGTACTTCTTTAGATGGAACACAGAAAGTAATGACCGAAGCTGAAAATCTTTTGAGCAAGCTAGATGCTTCGAGAGACGTGACGGCAATTTCAGGTTTCAACTTATTAACTAACTCCACAAGTCCATCATCTGCAGTGGTTTTTGTATTGCTAAAACCTACCGAACTACGCGGTAAAGTGAAAAATATTGATGAGATTATGAACGAGGTTAGGGGCAAGCTTGGCGCTATTTCTGGCGGAAGTTTCTTCGTGTTCAGTTTTCCAACGGTGCCAGGTTTTAGTAACGTAGAAGCCTTAGATATGGTTCTGCAAGATAAAACTGGCGGTAAGTTGGATAAGTTTAGCGGCATTTCTCAAAACTTTATTGGTGAGCTAATGAAACAACCTGCCATCGCCGTCGCATTTACCAGTTTCAAAGCAGATTATCCGCAATTACAATTGGATATTAATGACCAAAAAGCTGACCAATTAGGTGTAAATGTGAAAGACATTTTGCAAACTATGCAAACTTATTTTGGTAGTGCACAAGCTTCAGATTTTAATCGCTTTGGTAAATATTACCGTGTAATTGTTCAGGCAGATGTAACCGACAGGGCAGATCCATCTTCCATAGACAGGGTGTTTGTAAAAAATAACAAAGGCGACATGGTACCAATTAATACTTTAGTAAAATTGAGCCGTATTTATGGTTCAGAAACGGTATCTCGTTATAATTTGTTTAACTCCATTTCTATTAATGCCATTCCTAAACCTGGTTTTAGCTCTGGTGATGCCATAAAGGCGATAGAAGACGTGGCAGCCAAGCAATTACCAGCAGGTTACAGCTACGAATTTTCTGGTCAAACTAGAGAAGAGATTTCGTCTGGAGGCCAGTCTGCTGTGATTTTCTTGCTGTGTTTGGTATTTATTTATTTCTTGCTTTCTGCACAGTACGAGAGTTACTTGTTGCCATTGGCGGTTATTTTATCTATCCCTGCCGGAATATTTGGTGTATTCGTAGCTATTGGTTTAACTGGTATCGAAAATAACATTTACGTACAAGTAGCATTGATTATGCTAATAGGTTTACTCGCAAAAAATGCAATTTTAATTGTAGAGTTTGCAGTGCAGAGAAGAAGAGCTGGAAAGCCATTGGTTGCTGCGGCATTAGAGGCTGCAAAACTAAGGTTGCGTCCAATTATTATGACTTCTTTAGCGTTTGTGGTGGGTTTAATTCCAATGATGTTCGCTGCTGGCCCTTCTGCTCAAGGTAACCATTCTATTAGTATTGGTGCAGCAGGTGGGATGGTTTCAGGTGTAATTTTAGGCTTGTTTATCATTCCTGTACTTTTCATCATCTTCCAATATTTACAAGAAAAAGTGACTGGCTTGCCACCCGTAATTGCACATTCACCAAAACATCAACCACTAGAAATAGAATAAAGCAATTCGAAAATCATTCAGCTGCATTACAGCGGTTGAATGATTTCAAATCATAATTTATAATCAATAACGTCCTCATTAATATATTTTAAAATGAAAACACATATATATACCATTTTCACCGTTTTGCTTTTTGCGCTTTACGGTTGCAGTATTCCTAGAAGTGTACTTAATCCCATTAGAGACACACCTTCGCAATACCGAGGTTTAGCTGCTGTAGATACCAATAGCATTGGAAATCTTCCTATAAAAGAGTTTTTCGCTAACCAAGATATTAGAAACATTATTGACAGTGCAATTTTGAGAAACATAGATTTGCAAATAGCCATCAAAAATATTGAAGCGGCAAACTTATCATTGAAAAGAGCAAAAATGGGAAATATTCCGCAACTGAATTTGCAAGTTACTGCTAATTCAAGTCGCCCATCAGACAATAGTTTAAATGGCTTAAGTACGTCGCAATTTTTAAAGACTACGCATATCGAAGATTATAATGCCGGCTTGGCTTTAAGTTGGGAAGCCGATATTTGGGGTAAAATTAGCAAACAGAAAGAAGCAGCATACGCTGGATATTTGCAAACTGCAGAGGCGAAGAAAGCAGTTCAAACACGTTTAGTTGCTACCGTTGCTACTAGTTTTTATCGGTTATTGTTACTAGATGCACAACTAGATATTGCAAAGAAAAATTTAACACTAAGCGATAATACTTTGAAAATGGTTCGTCAGCAGTTTCAAGCTGGACAAGTTACTTCTTTAGCAGTGCAACAAACCGAAGCGCAGCAGTTAAAAGCTAGTCAGCTTATTCCTCAAATTACACAAGAAATTAACATACAAGAAAATGTATTGAGCGAATTATTGGGTAAATATCCTACCACAGTAGAACGCGTAAAAACGCTAGAGGCATTAGAAATTCCAGAGCGTTTGGCAGTTGGTGTGCCAGCTACAATGCTTGCCATAAGACCAGATGTTAAAAGTTTCGAACTAGGTTTAAGAGTGGCAAATGCCAAAGTTGGTGTAGCAAATGCAAGTTTGTACCCGTCTTTAACCATCTCGGCAAGTGCAGGTTTAAATTCGTTTACAGCAAGTAATTGGTTTAATATTCCAGCGTCCTTGTTTGGCGTAGTTGGTGCAGGCATTACACAGCCTATCTTTAATCGTAGAATATTAAAAACTGAGTTTGAATTGGCGAAAGTAGAACGAGAAAAATCGGTATTGTCGTTTCGTCAAGCTGTAATTGGCGCTGTTGCAGAAGTTGCTAACGAGCAGTCGAAATTAGAAAATTTGAAAAAGGAATACATCATTGCTCAAACCCGAATTAACACGCTAAGGTTGGCCGTTAAAAACGCTGATCTGTTATTTAAAAGCGGTATGGCAAATTATTTGGAAGTGATTACGGCACAGGCAAATTTATTACAAGGGGAGCTTGACTTGGCAAGTTTAAAAACAGCACAACTGAACTCTAGCGTAGAATTGTATAGGGCTTTGGGCGGAGGATGGAATTAATTTAGGTTGCTTAAATTGCCTCTTTGCAATGTTCTAGGCTAATTGTTTGCTAACTTGCGCCATCAATTAGAATCATGGCAAGTAACGAAGAACTATTTTTTACGCAACAATTATTTCAGCAAAAAAACCAGTTAGAAAAAGGTACAAGTAAAACAACTTTCAACGACTGCACCTTTAAAAACTGCGATTTAAGTCAGGAGAATTTTAAAGGCTGCAATTTCGTTAATTGCGAGTTTGAAGGTTGTAACCTCAGCATGGTAAAGTTTAAAGATGTTTCTTTAGATGGCGTAACGTTTAAAGGAAGCAAACTCATCGGGGCTGATTTTTCTAGTGCAAAAGATTTTTTATTCAGTGTTAACTTTAACGATTGCATTTTAGATTACGCAACTTTTGTAAAGAAGAAGAATAAGAAAGCAAAGTTTATGAATTGCGCTTTAAAAGGGACAGACTTTTCGGGAGCAGATTTAACGCTTTCAACGTTTAGCAGGTGCGATTTAAGTGGTGCTGTTTTCGTGAAAACGATACTTGCTCAAGTAGACTTTTCTGAAGCGTATAATTTCAACATAGATCCAGAACAAAATAATATACGAAAAGCTCTTTTTTCGCAAGCAGGTTTGTCAGGTTTACTCCATAAATACGATATCGTAGTAGCATAGGATTGACAATCATAATAAAACAGACTATATTGCCGTTTTTTACAACTGACTACTTATTAATTTAATACACAAAATGAATAAAAATCAAATCAAAAGATTGGTTGCATTAGCCTTATTGGCGACTGCTCCTTTTCTTGGTTCTGCCCAATCGCAAAAGAAAAATTGGTATAATTTAGATCTTAAAACCGACAGCGTTTTTGGGATTAGTACTGAAAAAGCTTACACTGAACTACTAAAAGGTAAAAAATCTACTACGGTAATTGTTGGTATTTTAGATAGTGGTGTAGATGGTGTTCACGAAGATTTAAAATCTGTAATGTGGGTGAACAAAAAAGAAAAAGCTGGTAACGGAAAAGATGATGACAAGAATGGTTACATCGACGATGTAAACGGATGGAGCTTTTTAGGTGGTAAAGGTGGCGATATCAACCACGAAACTTTAGAGTTAACTCGTTTGGTACGTAGAGATGCAGCTCGTTTTGCAAATGTTACAGAAGAAAATGTTTCTGCTAAAGATAGACCTGCGTTTGAAGCTTATTTAGCAATGAAAAAGGAGTTTGATAAAGGCTTAAAGGAAGCACAAGCTAATTTAGATGGCTATGATAATCTTAAGAAAAACGTAGATGCTGTAGTTAAAAAAATTGGTAAAGAAAATCCAACGCTTGAAGATTTTAAAAACTTTACTCCTGATGGCCAGGCGGAAAGTAGTGTTAAAAACAGATTGATTGGAGCTTTAGCAAATACTGATTTCAAATCATACTATGATGCTAGAATTAAAGGTGGTTATGATCATTTCTATGATCAAGTAAATTATAACTATAACCTAAGTTTTAATCCTCGCAATATAGTTGGTGATAACGAAAACAACAGCAACGAGCGTATCTACGGTAGTACAGATTCTAAAGGACCAGATCCTTCTCACGGTACTCACGTAGCAGGTATTGTTGGTGCTGATCGCAAAAATACTTTAGGAATTAATGGCGTTGCAGATAACGTATTGTTAATGGCGGTTCGTAATGTGCCAAATGGCGATGAACGTGATAAAGATGTAGCAAATGCTATCCGCTATGCGGTAGATAATGGGGCTAAAGTATTAAACATGAGCTTTGGTAAAGCTTACTCATGGGACAAAAAAGTAGTAGACGATGCTGTGAAATACGCAGTTGGCAAAGATGTTTTGTTAGTTCATGCTGCGGGCAACGATAACAAAAATCTAGATATAGATACTAATTTCCCTACCAATAAATATGAGGATGGAACTTTAGCTGATGCTTGGTTAACCGTCGGTGCATCAACGCCGTATAACGATAGAAGATTGAAAGCAAGTTTCTCTAACTATGGTAAAACTACAGTAGATGTATTTGCGCCTGGTTTCGCTATTTACTCTACTTATCCAGATCAAAAATATCAAGATAACAATGGCACAAGTATGGCTTCTCCAGTAGTTGCTGGTTTAGCAGCGTTAATCCGTTCTTACTATCCAAAATTATCTGCTAAGCAAGTGAAAGAAATCATCATGAAATCTGTAGAAAAAGCAGATGCTTTGACAGATATTTCGGTTACTGGTGGTGTAGTAAATGCTTACAATGCTATTAAGTTAGCGGCTACTTACTAAATAAGTTAACAGTATAAAGGCAAAGTAAAAATTACGAATTGCCAGTTTAAAAAAAAGTCCCGATTGAATTTCAATTGGGACTTTTTTTTTAAAACTCTTGCCGTCACTTCGACCGTAGCGTAGCGAGCGGAAGAAAAATCAATTGTTAGATTTCTCCTCATACTTCGTCGAAATGACGTGCTATGATCGTTACCTATCAAACCTTGTGCTTCAATGCTTGGTAAATTTCGGCATACAACAGTCCGCTACCGCCGCCATAGTGTTTTACTACC
>Ga0308157_10009063_pt1 | contig 11136 bp, 9 predicted proteins | sample PhyBR1_FD_201035 | JGI IMG/M metagenome (GOLD analysis project Ga0308157, IMG submission 201035) | Phyllosphere microbial communities from UC Gill Tract Community Farm, Albany, California, United States - DLSLB.R1 | ecosystem: Host-associated > Plants > Phyllosphere > Unclassified | place: USA...
GGAGAAAGCGATGCGTTTCAGGTCGCTGTCCGGATCGATCTTGGCGGCCAGCAGGAAGGAGCGCGGCATCAGGTGGCCCGAGGTCGATCCTTCGGAGCCGAAGCTCAGGGTGTGGCCTTTCAGGTCTTCCAGCTTGTTGATGTCCTTGTTGGTGGTGATGAACACGGAGCGGAACTTTTCATCGATGTCGCGCTGCACCAGCGGCGTGATCTGGTTCTTGCTGCGGTCCTTGGCCTGCACGAAGGTGAAGCCGCCGAACCAGACCATGTCGACCTTCTTGTTGATCAGCGCTTCGACCGAGGCGGCGTAGTCGGTGACTGGGGTGAACTCGACCTTCATGCCGATTTTCTTCTCCAGGTACTCGCCCAGCGGCTTGAATTTACGCTGCAATTCGGTCGGCGCTTCGTCCGGAATGGCGGACACGCGGAACACGTGGTCGGCCGATTGCGCCTGGGAGTGCGCTGCTGCCAGCATCAGGCCGGCGGCGAACAAGGATTTGATGGTGCGCATGGCGGAAAATTTCATGATCGGGAGCCCTTTTTTGTAAGATTTATATGTCTATTTCGACGAATGTGAAAGACCGCACGGTTTTATCGGCCCGGCACTGCAAAATGGATATTCGGCTATCATAACAAAAATGTTATCCGCAGCAGGGATGACCATCTTTTAAAGGCAGAGCATATATGCAGATGTCCCGCTCTTCGGCGATCCGTGTTGTTTCGCCCGACGACAGCAACACGCCTGCGCCGCAGCAGCGGCAGCATGCGCATGGCAGCGCGGAGGTGGTCGCGGAAATCAGCGCCGGCCTGCTGGCCGCACGCCCGCACATCTCGCCCAAGTACCTGTACGACGGCCTGGGTTCCAAGCTGTTCGAGGCCATTTGCGAGCTTCCCGAATATTATCCGACCCGCACCGAGGCGGCCATCTTCGCCCGGCACGGCGAGGACATGGCGCGCGCCATCGGAGCCGGCGCCGTGTTGATCGATCTGGGCGCGGGCAATTGCGCCAAGGCCGCCAGCCTGTTCCCGCTGCTGCAGCCGGCGCAGTATGTGCCGGTCGATATCTCGCGCGATTTCCTCACCGAGGCGGTCAACCGTCTGCAACAGCGCTTTCCGGAGATCGAGATGACCGCGCTGGGACTGGACTTTTCCAATGGCTTCGATCTGCCGGACAGCGTGCGGCATGGCCGCCGGTTGTTCTTCTATCCCGGTTCGTCGATCGGCAATTTCTCGCCGGAGCAGGCGGTGAGCTTCCTGCGCGGCCTGCGCGACAACGCCGGCGCCGATGGCGGCCTGCTGATCGGCGTGGACTTGATCAAGGACAGCGCCGTGCTGGACGCGGCCTATGACGATGCGCTGGGCGTCACGGCGGCCTTCAACCTGAATATGCTGCGCCATCTGAATCACCTGGCTGGTACGGACTTCGATGTCGGCCAGTGGCAGCACCGCGCCTTCTTCAACGAAGAGGGCAGCCGCATCGAGATGCACCTGGAGGCGCGCGCCGCGCTGACCGTGCGCTGGAACGGCGGCGAACGCGAATTCGCGCGCGGCGAACGCATACACACTGAGGACAGCTACAAGTACACGCGGCAGTCCTTCGTCGACCTGCTGGAGCGGGCCGGCTTTTCGTCGGCCCAGGTCTGGACCGATCCATCGAACTGGTTCGCCGTCATCCACGCCCAAGTCACTCCTTCCTGAAAGCCGATCACGCCCATGGACATGCGCCCACCGAAACTGGACCTTAACGCCCGCTACGACAAGGTGCGCCGCCGTTCGCTGGCGCTGGCCGAGCCGCTGACCGACGAGGATTGCGGCGCGCAGTCGATGCCGGATGCGAGTCCCATCAAGTGGCACCTGGCGCACACCACCTGGTTCTTCGAGACCTTCATCCTTGAACGCATGGAGGCGGATTTCGCGCCGTTCCATCCGGCGTTCCGGGTGCTGTTCAACTCTTACTACAACGGCATCGGCGAGAAGCATCCGCGCGCGCAGCGCGGCCTGCTGACGCGGCCCGCGATGGCGCAGGTGCGCGCCTACCGCGCCGATGTCGACGCCCGCATCGCCCGCCTGCTGGCCACCGAATTCGATGCCGAGCGGCGGGCGCGGTTGACGATGCTGGTCACGCTGGGATTGGAGCACGAGCAGCAGCACCAGGAGCTGATGCTCACCGACGTCAAGCACCTGCTGGCGCAAAGCGCGCTGCTGCCCGAGTACATGGACGTGCCGCTGGCGCGCGCCAAGCCGGCGCCGGCGATGGCGTGGCTGCCGTTCGAGGGCGGCCTGACGGACATCGGCCACCAGGGCGACGGCTTCTGCTTCGACAACGAGCTGCCGCGCCACAAGCAGTACGTGGCGCCGTTCGAACTGGCTTCGCGGTTGGTGACGAATGGCGAGTATCTGGAATTCATCGCCGCCGGCGGCTACTTCAACGCCGCGCTTTGGCTGGCGGAGGGCTGGGACTGGGTGCGCAGCCAGAACCTGAATTGCCCGATGTACTGGCATCAGGATGACAAGGGGCAGTGGCAGGAGTTCACGCTGCACGGCGCGCAGGCGCTGGACCTGTCGCGGCCCGCGACGCATTTGTCGCTGTATGAAGCGGATGCTTACGCACATTGGACCGGCGCCCGTTTGCCGACCGAGGCGGAATGGGAGTTCGCTGCCGCGCGGGCGTTGGTGGAAACCGGTTCGCTGCATCCGACCGGCGCCGCCGACGCGGACGGGTTGTTGCAGATGTTCGGCCACTGCTGGCAGTGGACCAGCAGCAGCTACGCTCCCTATCCCGGTTACCAGTGCGCGCCCGGCGCTCTGGGCGAGTACAACGGCAAGTTCATGCTGAACCAGTACGTGCTGCGCGGCTCGTCCTGCGCCACGCCGGACGGCCATGCGCGCGCCAGCTATCGCAACTTCTTCCCGGCCGGCGCCCGCTGGCAGTTCACGGGCATCCGGCTGGCGCGCCTGGCGCCGTAAGACTTACAGCGCCTTCATGAAGGCCGCCAGGTCGGCCGCCTCCTGCGCGGTGAAGCCGATGGCGAAGCGCTTGTCGTAGAAGGTTACGATGTCCTCGATCGTATGCACCGATCCGTTGTGGAAGTAGGGCGAGCGCGATTCGATGCCGCGCAGGCCTGGAACCTTGACGCGGCCGATGTCCTTCCATTTCCCCGTCTGCATGGCTGCACCCGGATCGGTGGTGGCCACCGTCTCGCCGGTGACGTTGTTGCGCAGCGTGTAGAGCGGCATGTCGGCGGTGCGGCGGGATCCGTCGGAGACGCCGGTGTTGAACATGCGGACGATCGAATGCGTGCCGGAGGCGGGTGTGTCGTGGCAGCTGGCGCAGGTGCCGCGCTGCAAAGGACGCCGCAGTTCGTCGTTGAAGCCGGCCACGCCGGTGATGTTGAACGGCTTGTTGTTGAAGATTTGCTCGCCGCGCGCGATCGAGGCGCGGGCCAGGTTCTGCGGGCTTGGTGGCGCAGATGGCGGTGGGGCGGGACGGCCGCGCGCCGGTGGCGGTGGAGGCGGCGCCGGACGATCCAGGTTGCGCCAGGCGCCAAAGATCGTCATCACGTTGCGGTTGAACGGCGCACCGGTCTGGTAGTCGCCGGATTCGAGGTCGTTGATGCCGAAGTAGAAGGCGGCGGAGGCCAACTGCGCGGGGCCGCCCAGTGCGCCGGCGTCGGTCAGGCTGCCGGCGTCGATGGAGCTGACCTGGGTGGTGAACAGCGTCTTCTCGAAATCGACGATGGCGCGTTGTTCGGCGGCGGTCAGGTCCTGCGCGGCTTCGGCGTGGCCGCGCACGGCGTCGTTGGACTGGTGCAGCAGGCCAGCGTCGGCGGTGGTGAAGCACTGCGCGGGCCGTACATCCTTCAGGCACAGGGCGGAGGTGGCATCGCTGGTGGTTTCGCGGCTGTCCCACATCACGCTGCTGGTGAATTTGAGGTTGGTGGTGGGCAGCGGGCGGCGGAACAGCGACAGCTCCTTGGCGCTGGCGTAGTTGTATGGGTCGTCGGTTTTGACCAGTGTGAATTCGGCGCCGGTGGGCATCGGCAGGCCGACGCGTATCAGACCCTTGGTCAGCAGCATGCTGTAGGCGACGCGCTTCTGGTCCAGCGTGGCGGTGGCGGCCAGCGGCGAGACGGCGCCGTCCACCAGGCGGAATACCGGATCGGTACCGCCGCTGTTGGTGAAGCGTTCGGCCAATTTGTCCGGGCCGATGCTCCAGCCGTTGTCCGGTTGGTGGCAAGTGGCGCAGGAGCGGCCATTGCCGAAGGGTTTGAAGAAGGGATTTGCCGTGTCCACCGCGCCCGCGGTGCTGAAGGTGAGCGATGCGCCTTCGTCGTTGGCCACTTGGGCCAGCACCACGGGCGGAGCCACCGGCGCGGCGGCCGCCAGCACGGAGACGCCGGACTGTGTGGCGGGTGCGGTCGGTGCGGCGCTTTGCTGCACGCCCTCTGTGGCGGTGACGGTGTTGTTGGTCGCCGCCGGGTCGCTGCCGCCGCATGCGGCCAGCAGGGTTGCGACGATGGCCGGTGTCAGGTAAAGCGCGCGTTGATACATGGTGTTCTCCGTCTGGTGTGGTGACGGTGCGAGATTGCCGTGCAAATGTGTAGAAAAAATGAAGACGGGTGGTGATGTCGCGTTTTTGCCAGTGCCTCATAATTTCTCCACATTTGGCGGTTATGATGGAGGGCATGAAGCCAAGGAGCCAGCCATGCGGTTGACCATCGCCCGCAAGATCGCGCTGGCGGTGATTGCTATCGTCATCCTGTGCGTGGGCACGATGGCGTGGGTGGCCAGCAGTAACCTCAAGCGCGGTTTCGTCGCTTATCTCAACGAACTTCAGGTTCAGGACTTCGACCAGCTGCGCGAGCTGCTGGAGGATCGCTATCGCACCGAGGGCAATTTCGAATGGCTGCGCGGGCAGCCGCGCGCGCTCGGCGACGTGCTGGCGCGCATGACGCCGCGCAGCCAGGTGTTCGAGCCGGATGGCGATGCGCACCGTCCGCGCCACGGCCGCCGTCCCCCACCGCCGCCGAACGGCGCGCCGCCGCCGCGAGGCTACGGCCCGCCGCGAGGCGCTGATTCGCCGCCGAACGGCGCGCCGCCATCGCGAGGCTACGGGCCTGCGCGAGCCGAATCGCCGCGACTTGCGGAGCCGCCGCCGCGCGCCGATCCGCCGCCAGGCGAAGCGCCGCCGCCGCGCCGCAACGATCCATTGGACTTCGCATCGCGCGTCTCGATCACCGACGCCGACGGCCGCAGGTTGATCGGCCCTCCGGACCTGCCGCAAGGCGTGGAGCGGGCGATCAAGGTCGATGGCGTCGTGGTCGGCCACATGCGGCTGATGCCCTTGCGACAGACCGGCGGCGAGGACTCCAGCGCCACCGTCTTCCTGCGCGAGCAGCTGCAATCGATCCTGCTGCTGTCGGTCGTGCTGATCGGCCTTGCGGTGCTGGCGGCGATCTGGCTTGCCCGTCATTTGCTGCGGCCCGTGGCCGCGCTGCGCGACGTGACGGCGCGGCTGGCGCTGGGCGAATTGAGCGCCCGCGCGCCCTTGCTGTCGCGCGACGAGGTGGCGGAACTGGCGCTGCACGTCAACGCCATGGCCGAAGCCTTGGAAGACAGCGAACGCCAGCGCCGCAAGATGCTGGCCGACGTCTCGCACGAACTGCGTACGCCGCTGACGGTGATACGCGGCGAGATCGAAGCGCTGCTGGACGGCATCCGCCAGGCCGACGCCAACGCGCTGCAATCGCTGCATGCCGAGGTGCTGCGCTTGAATAAACTGGTCGACGACCTGCACCAGCTGACGATGGCCGATGCGGGCGACCTGCATTATCACTGGCACGAACTGAATCTGGCCGAGCTGCTGCGTCCAACGCTGGAGCGTTACCAGCCGCGCGCGCAGAAGTGCGGCCTGGACCTGAGCTGGAGCCTGCCGTCCGCGCCGCTGCTGCTGCAGGGCGACGCCGGCCGCCTGCAGCAGGTGTTCACCAACCTGCTGGAAAACAGCCTGCGCTACACCGACAGCGGCGGCCAGGTGGTGGTCGCGCTGGGCAGCGCCGGTGGGCATGCCGAGATCGTGGTGGAAGACAGTGCGCCCGGCGTGCCGGCCGCCGTCCTTGGCAGCATCTTCGAGCGGCTGTACCGCGTGGACGGCGCCCGCACGCGCGAACGTGGCGGGAGCGGGCTGGGACTGGCGATCTGCAAAGCGCTGGTCGAGGCGCACGGCGGCGGCATCGTCGCCGCGCCGTCGGTGCTGGGCGGTGTCAAAATAACGGTGCGCCTGCCACTGAAAACATAGGAAGCGAAGACGTGCCCAATATCCTGATCGTAGAAGACGACACCAAGATCGCCGCGCTGCTGGCGGACTACATGAACGCCGCCGGCTGGACCACGCGGCTGGCCGTCGACGGCCGCAGCGCGGTCGACATCGTCCGCAGCGGCGGCGTGGACCTGATGCTGCTGGACCTGATGCTGCCGGAGCTGGACGGCATAGGCGTGTGCCGCGAGGTGCGTGCCTTCTCCCAACTACCCATCATCATGCTGACCGCCCGCGTCGACGAGATCGACCGCTTGCTGGGATTGGAGAGCGGCGCCGACGATTACGTCTGCAAGCCATTCAGCCCGCGTGAAGTGGTGGCCCGCGTGCGCGTGCATTTGCGCCGCGGCGGGGCGGCCGCACCGCAGGCGCTGGCCGCTCCCGGTTCACCATTCCAGATCGACCGTGCCGGCATGCGCGTGCTGCACAAGGGCGCGGCGCTGGCGTTGACCCCGCTGGAGTTTCGCCTGCTGGCCGAGTTGATCGACAACCCGAGCCGGGTCTACACACGCCAGCAACTGCTCGACTTTGCGCATCAGGACCAGCGCGATATCGGCGACCGCACCGTCGATTCGCACATCAAGAACATCCGCCGCAAGCTGCCGGATGCCGAGTGCCTGCAATCGGTTTATGGCGTAGGTTATCGCTTCGAGTTGCCGCTATAATTGGCGATTCACTAACAGCCCGGAAGCAGCATGCCCATACGCCGATTGGTTTCATCCGACGCCGCCGCGTTCCAGTCCCTGCGGCTTGCCGGGCTGCGCGGCTCATCGTTCGCGTTCGGTTCCAGCTACGAGGAGGAGTGCGACACGCCGCTGTCGACGATAGAGGCCAGGCTGGCGCCGGATTCGGGCCGCAATATGTTCGGCGCCTTTGACGGCGACCAGTTGATCGGCATCGTCGGTGTGGGACGCGAGACTGCGCTCAAGGTCATGCACAAGGCTTATGTGCGTGCCATGTATGTCGCTGACAGCCATCGCGGGCGCGGCATCGGGCGGCAATTGATGGAGCATGCGCTGGCGTTTGCCGCCACACTGGAAGGCGTGCAGCGCATGACGATCTCGGTCACCGCCGGCAATGCGGATGCGATCGGCCTGTATGAATCGCTGGGCTTCGTCGAATTCGGCCGCGAGCCGGATTCGATGATCGTCGACGGCCGGTTCCACGATGAGATCATGATGTCGCGCGCGCTGGCGATTGCGCCATCCATGGGGTGAGCATGTCGGGACGTATCAGTGCATGGCTGAAGGCCGCCCTTCGCGAGCGCGGAGAAGGTGGCGAAGAAGGACGACGTGGCGTTCATCTCGGCCTTGATCGACAAGGCGGTAGCCGAATACGAAGTCGATGCCGCGCGTGTCTACCTGATCGGCGTGTCCCGTGGCGGCCTGCTGGCTTACCGCGCGGCGGTGGAGATTCCGCACAAGCTGGCCCCGTTCTCGGTGGTCCTCTCCTGCATGCCGCCGCCGCACGCCGCCCGCCCGCCCACGGTTGCGCTGCCGGCGCTGATCATCGGCTGCACGGCGGATCCGCTGATGCCCTACCGGGGAGGCAAGTACTTTTATACGCTGGGCTTCCTCGATCCGGTCTGCGGCATCGAGGACAGCGCGCGGACCTGGCGCGAACTGGCCGGCCTTCCCGATCAAGCCAGCGTGCTTGAGCTGCCAAAGCTGAACTCTTGGGACAAGACGCGGGTTACGCGCCGGATGTGGGGCGAGGCAGCCGACGGCCTTCAGGTGAGCCTGTATAAAATCGAGAACGGCGGCCACGCCGAACCAAGCATCATCAAGCGCTATCCGTATTTCATCAACAAGCTGGTAGGCCGGCAGAACGCCGACTTCGAGGTAGCGGAAGCGGCCTGAAAATTTTTCAGGGAAAAGCGCGCGGCCGGCTAGCTTACTTCTGCTTGTCCAGCACTTCCATCACGGCGGCGACAATGGCGGCCGGTTCGCCGTGCGGCACTTCAGCCAGCGGCATGTCGCCGAGCGGTTTGCGCGCGGCGCGCATCTGGCTGGCGCTGGTCTCCAGGCTGTCCAGCTCCGAGGCTCGGGCGCGCCAGTAGGAAGGCTTGGCCACTTGCGCCGCCTGCGCAGCCGCCAGCCGTGGGCCGATTTCGCCGTTGATGGCGGTGGCCGGGTAGGCGCAGGCGGCGACGGTCTTGCCTTCTTCCGCCGCGGCCAGGCAGGCCAGTGCCGCGTCGAGGCGGTCCGCGCGGTCCGCCGGCAGCGTGTCCTCGTGCATCGCTTCCACCAGCACCAGGCCGGTGACGGCGCCGCGCGAGCGCAGCGCGTAGTGCTGCGCCACCATGGCGCCATAGCCAGCGCCCACCAGCACGAAGGGCGCGTCCATGCGGGCGTTCTTGATCAGGAAGTTCAAGTCCTTGCTGGCAATGGCAACCGTCGATGCGCGGATGGCGGGATCGCTGGCGCCCATGCCGGCGCGGTCGTAGACGCAGGCGCGGGTGCGCTTGGCCACTTCCGGCAGCACGGCCGACCAATCCCAGCCCGCGCGGCCGCCATCGGCTTCGAACAGCACGGTCGGCGAGCCCTTGCCGGTGCAGTACATATTCAGTTTGCGGCCGCCGACATCGACCTTGACTTGTGCGCCTGCCAGCGCGTCCTGGCCGGCGGGCGGTGTGGCGTGGGCGCTGGCGGCGGCCAGCAGGAAGGCTGCTGCGGAGAGTGCGGATTTGTTCATGGCGTTGGATGAGATGGATGTGAAAGGGCGCCCTCGTGGGGCGCCCTTCAAGATCCGGCTCTGGCGGTGGCTGGCCGGGAATGAATTATGCGGTGGCGTCGGCGCCCGCTGGCGCGGTCGCGGTTTCCTGCTGCCGCAGCTGGCGGTTGACGGCGCTCAGCACCGCCTTGAACGAGGCCGTGACGATGTTGCTGTCGATGGCGGCGCCGAACAGGGTCGGTCCGTTGGCCAGGCGCAGCTCGACGTAGCAGGCCGCCTTGGCGTTGGCGCCCGAGCCGATCGAATGCTCATGGTAGTCCATCAGCTTGATGTCCAGGCCCAGCGCGTTGACGAAGGCGTCGATAGGACCGTTGCCGCCACCCTGCAGCGCCAATGGCGCCTTGCGATGGGTGAGGGCGATGTCGATCTGCACCGGCTCGTCGCTGCTGGTGTCTTCGATCATCTTGTGCGCGTTGTAGGCGTACGGGGTGACCTGCTCGAAGTACTCCTTGCTGAAGATGTCGTAGATGCCGTCGGCGGTGATTTCCAGGCCGGTGGAATCGGCCACCGCCTGCACCGCGCGGCTGAATTCAATCTGCAAACGGCGCGGCAGCACCAGGCCGTAGTCCTGCTCCAACAGGTAAGCCATGCCGCCCTTGCCGGACTGGCTGTTGACGCGGATGACGGCGTCGTAGCTGCGGCCCAGGTCCTGCGGGTCGATCGGCAAGTAAGGGATCTCCCACAGCGCACCTTCCTGCTGTTGGGCGAAGCCCTTCTTGATCGCGTCCTGGTGCGAGCCGGAGAAGGCGGTGAACACCAGGTCGCCCACGTACGGATGGCGCGGATGCACCGGCAGCTGGTTGCACTCTTCGACGCACTTGCGCACTTCGTCGATGTCGGAGAAGTCCAGGCCCGGATGCACGCCTTGCGTGTACAGGTTCAAGGCCAGCGTGACCAGGTCGACGTTGCCGGTGCGCTCGCCGTTACCGAACAGGCAGCCCTCGACGCGGTCGGCGCCGGCCATCACGGCCATCTCGGCCGAGGCCACGGCGGTGCCGCGGTCGTTGTGCGGGTGGACGCTGATGATCAGCGAATCGCGGCGGGCCAGTTTGCGCGACATCCATTCGATCTGGTCGGCGTAGACGTTGGGCGTGCTGCACTCCACCGTCGACGGCAGATTGATGATCATCTTGTTGTTCGGCGTCGGTTCCCAGATCGCGGTGACGGCGTCGCAGATATGCTTGGAGAAATCGAGTTCGGTGGTGGAGAACGATTCAGGCGTGTACTCGAAGCCCCATTCGGTCTGCGGGTGCTGCTTGATCAATTCCTTCACCAGCTTGGTGCCTGTGGTGGCGATGTTGGTGATCTCTTCGCGCGACATGCCGAACACCACTTTGCGGAACACCGGCGCCACCGAGTTATACAGGTGGACGATGGCGCGCTTGGCGCCGGCCGCCGATTCAACGGTGCGGCGGATCAGTTCATCGCGCGACTGGGTCAGCACGATGATGGTGACGTCGTCGGGGATGCGGTTTTCCTCGACCAGCTTGCGCACGAAATCGAAGTCGGTCTGCGAGGCCGAAGGGAAGCCCACTTCGATTTCCTTGAGGCCGATCTTCACCAGCAGTTCGAAGAAGCGCAGCTTTTTCTCGGCGCTCATCGGCTCGATCAAGGCCTGGTTGCCGTCGCGCAGATCGGTGCTCATCCAGATCGGCGGTTTGGAGATGACGTTGTTCGGCCACTGGCGGTCGGACAATTGGACAGGTGGGAAGGCGCGGTACTTCGCTGCTGGGTTCTGCAACATCATGGGGTACTCCTGGTCTCAAATGGGGAAATGCGGATGCCACGGTCCGACGAATCGGTGTTGGCGCACTGTTGTGGCGAAGGGCTGCCGCGCGGCCACGGGATACTAGGCTCGGCAACCGATCGGTAGTTTTAGCAGTAGCGACAGGGCTGGGAACATCGGTGCAAACTTTCCTGGGATTTGTAGACAGGTGCGGCTTATGGCCGGCACAGGGTACAGCTGGAACGCGGATTAGGCGCGTGCTAGTAGGCGCGCTGCCAGCGATAGGGCGCTGGTAGGCGATAGCAGGAAAGCGGATAGGTGCAGATGCGAGGTCATGGGCTTTAATGTACGAGATCGACGGC
>Ga0308157_10009064_pt1 | contig 11133 bp, 9 predicted proteins | sample PhyBR1_FD_201035 | JGI IMG/M metagenome (GOLD analysis project Ga0308157, IMG submission 201035) | Phyllosphere microbial communities from UC Gill Tract Community Farm, Albany, California, United States - DLSLB.R1 | ecosystem: Host-associated > Plants > Phyllosphere > Unclassified | place: USA...
CGGCCGAGCAGATGGAGAACATCGATCTGGTGATCGAAGTCCTTGATGCACGCCTGCCCGAGGCGAGCTGCAACCCACTGGTGGACCAGCTGCGCAAGTTCCGCCAGCGTCCCAGCCTCAAGATCCTCAACAAGATCGACCTGGCCGATCCGGTCGCCACCGCCGCCTGGAAAGCCTATTACGATGCCCAGGAAGGCGTCACGGCCTACCCGATGACGACCAAGAAGCCGGCCGACGTCGCCCGCATCCCCGATCTGGCCCTGTCCCTGGCGCCGCACCGCGGCGTGCCGACCAAACCCCTGCGCATCATGATCATGGGCATTCCCAACGTCGGCAAGTCGACGCTGATGAACGCGCTGCTGAAAAAACGCGTGGCCAAGGTGGGCGACGAGCCGGCCGTGACCAAGGTCCAGCAGCGCCTGTACCTGAACAAGAACGTGGTGCTGGTCGACACGCCGGGCATGCTGTGGCCAAAGATCGCCATGGCGACTGACGGCCTGATGCTGGCAGCCAGCCACGCCATTGGCACCAATGCGCTGGTCGAAGAAGAAGTGGCCGAATACCTGGGCGAGCTGCTGCTGCAGCGTTACCCGCACCTGCTCACCGCGCGCTATGGCCTGAAAACAGAAGGCATGGATGGCGTGGGCGTCATCGAAGGCGTGGCGATGCGCCGTGGCTTCCGTGTGCGCGGTGGCGAGTACGACTACGAAAAGGCGGCGCACTCGCTGCTGCAGGATTACCGCCAGGGCGCCCTGGGCCGCATCAGCCTGGAAACGCCGGATTCACGCGCGGCCAGCCTGGCCCTGCACGCAGCCGAAGTCGCCGAGAAAGCCCGCCTGGCCGCCGAAAAGCTGGCCGCCAAGCTCGAAGAGCAGTCGCGCGGCAAACGCGGCAGCTGACCTGCCAGGGCGCGTGCCGACACGGTATAATCGCGCCGTTTTGGTGCTCTCGCGCGCATTCCGGCGCGCGAAGTTAAACGGGAAACACGACAGGCCTGCGCTACGCGCCGTCCTGGAAGTGTGCTGCCCCCGCAACGGTCGACAAGCGCCGCGTTCGCACATCCTGCGCCGCGGCAGACAATCTCGATAACCACTGTCCGCACGACAGGAAGGTGAGGGCGTCCCGCTTGCCAGCCCGGATACCGGCCAGGACAGGTGGAAGCGCCACGCGCTTCCTTCGACGCCAGGCTGCGGGGACGCAGCGGGGCGCCCTTTACCGAGACCACATTCATCATGACTTTTGCAGCTCCCGCGCGCCGCGCGCCCCTCGCCGTGGCGTGCGCTCTCGCCGTGTCCACCTTCGCCACCATCGCCACCGCGCAAGAAACGCTGGCGCCGGTCGTCGTCACCGCCGCCCGCTTTCCGGCCACCGCCACACCGATCGGCGCCACCGTGATCACGGCTGACCAGATCCGCACCTCCGGCGTGGCCGACGTGAATGCGGCGATCCGCAAGATCGGTGGCGTCTTCGGTCGCCAGAGCCTGGACGGCTCGCCCGACTTCAGCCTCGACCTGCGCGGTTTCGGCACCAACAGCGCGCAGAACGTGGTGGTGATGGTCGACGGCGTGCGCCTGAATGAAAACGAGCTGGCCAGCACGGTGCTGTCGAGTATTTCGATCGACACGGTCGAGCGCATCGAGATCACGCGCGGCGGCAGCAGCGTGCTGTACGGCGATGGCGCCACCGGCGGCGTGATCCAGATCTTCACCCGCCGTCCATCGGGCAGCGGCACGCGCGGTTCGCTGTTTGCCGAAGCCGGGCGCTTCGATGCCCGCGACCTGCGCGCCTCGATCGCGCACGGCGCCGGCCCCTGGTCGTTCGACGCCGCCGTGACCGACCGCCGCACCGACAACTACCGCGACAACAACCGGTACGAGCAGACCAGCTTCAGCGGCGGCGTGCAGTATGCGTACGGCGCAAATGGCCGCGCTGGCCTGCGCTTCGAGAGTTCGCGTTCGGACGCGCGTTTTCCGGGTTCGCTGACCGACGCGCAATTCCAGTCGATCCCGACCCAGAGCAACACGCCGGACGACTTCGGCTCGCTCGACACCGACCGTATCAGCGCCTTCGTCGAGCACCGCATCGGCGCCATCGAACTGGCAGCCGAACTGTCGCACCGCGAGCGCGACGTGAAGTCGACCTACAGCGGGTTTGGTTCGCGTTACGAGTCCGAACAGACCCAGTTCTCGCCACGACTGCGCCACACCGCCACGCTTGGCGACAAGCGCAATGAATTCGTTACCGGGATCGACCTGACCCGCTGGGATCGCCAGGTGACGTCGAGCTTCTCGGCCGGTGACGCCAAACAGGAGTCCAAGGCCATCTACGTGCGCGACGAACTGACCTGGAACGCGCCGCACAATGCGCGCCTGGCCGTCGGCGCGCGTCATGAACGTTTCGACAAGGACTACGCTGACCCGCTCGCGTTCACCGACCCGGAAGACACCGAGCAGTCGGTCAACGCCTTTACGGTCGAAGGCAGCTTCGACGTCGCCCGCGAAGTGACCCTGTTCGCCAAGGCCGGCCGCAGCTACCGCATCGCCAACATCGACGAAAACTCGTACCGATCGAGCCCGGGCGTACTGGCACCGCAAACCTCGCGCGACCTGGAGCTGGGCATCGCTGCCGGCAACGACGCGCGCAAGGCCACGGCCCGCGTGTTCCGTCACCGCCTGACGAATGAAATCTTCTTCGATCCGACGCTGGCCGGCGGCTTTGGCATCAACACCAATCTCGACCCGACCCGTCGCCAGGGTGTCGAAGTCGAAGGACAGGCGCTGCTGGCGAACAACCTGCGCCTGACCGGCGCGTGGCAATACGTGCAATCGGAATTTCGTGATGGCCCGAACGCCGGCCGCGAGATGGTGCTGGTACCAAAGCACGTCGTGACGACGCGTCTGGCCTGGACGCCGGGCAATGGCCAGACCGCCGATGTCGGCGCGCAGTGGGTGGCCAGCCAGCGTTTCGGCGACGACTTTGCCAACAGCTGTGACGCCCGCGTGCCGTCGTACACGACGGTTGACGCCCGCTATGCGCGCCGCTTCGGCCCATGGGAAGCGTCGGTGTCGGGCCTGAACCTGCTCGATCGCCAGTACTACAGCTATGCGTTCAGCTGCCGCACCGGGATTTACCCGAGCGATGGCCGCCAGCTGAAAGTGTCCTTGCGTTACGACTTCTGATCCATGTTCTGCCGGGCGCGGACGGCTGATGTATTTGCATGCATGTTTCAGCGGTAAGCAAATGCAATAAATCGCGCCCTGCAGACAGGGCAGGGGCAAAAAGTGGTAATCTCGCGATCGTTCGCTCAATCATATTTGTGGAAGGATGTTATGCGCACTCTGCGTTTTGCCCTCGTTGCTGCCGCCCTGGTTGCCGGTTTCGCCAATGCTTCGCCGACTGATCCACGCGTCGGCTCCGAATACACCGTGCTGGCCGCGCCGCAGCCGACCCAGACCGTCGGCAAGAAGGTCGAAGTCGTCGAATTCTTCGCCTACCACTGCGGCGCCTGCAATGCGTTCGAGCCGACGCTCAATGCATGGATCAAGAAGCAGGGCGACAACATCGTGATGCGCCGCATCCCGCTGCCGTTCCAGGGCCCAAGCGACCCGGAAGCCCGCCTGTTCCTGACGCTCGACGCCATGGGCAAGCTGGAGCAGTACCATGACCGCGTGTTCCGCGCCGTGCACGTCGAGCGCAAGCGCCTGATGAAGGATGAGGACATCATCGCCTGGGCAACCTCGAACGGGCTGGACAAAGCCAAGTTCATGGAAGCGTGGAACTCGTTCGGCGTCCAGACCAAGCTCAAGCGTCTGCCGGCAGTTGCCGAAGCGTACAAGGCCAGCAGCACGCCGACCGTCGTCATCGATGGTAAATACGTCGTGTCGCCAGCCACTGTGGCACAATCGAACAAGATCCAGGACATGGGCCAGCTGATGACGGCCACCGGCCAGGTCCTCGATGCACTGGTAACGAAGGCAGCCCAGACCAAATGACCAACGACGTCGAACGCGACATCCTCAAGATCTACGAAGGGTCACGGCCCAAAGAGGAAGAGCTGTTTGAGACCAGCCGCGTGAACCATGTCGCGTGGTCGCTGGCGGCGATCTTCGCCCTGGTGGCCATCTGGCTCGCCATCGCGCTGGTCAATGCCGAAAACCAGCGCCATGCGCTGGCGACGAACAAGTGCCCCGACATGGTCTTCAAGTCCGGTGTCGACAAGGCCTGCCTCGTCACGGTCAATTCGCGCGATCACTGGTGGCAGCATCTGTGGCATGCGGTGACGAACGTGCGCCCGCTGCCGAGTAATGTGGGGCAGTAAAGGTTGTTGGCAGCAAGTTGAACGGCGTCCGGTGGACGCCGTTTTTCATTCTACTGGTGTCCCCGCATGCATTGCCCGGGCGCGGGCGCTTGCACTCCAGCGCCGCAGCGCCACCGAGGCGCACGCCGCCAGCACGCCCCCGACGACCAGCACCAGCCGCGTGTCGATCAGTGTCAGCACGGCGACTAACAGCGCCATCAGGATATTGGCCAGACAGAAAATGGTCGACAGCAGCGCCATGACCGAACCCTGGCCGTAATCCGCGAACGTATCGGCCGACCAGGTTTGCAGCGCCGTGTTGTAGAACGCATGCGGCACGCCGAACAGGACGATGCCGGCGATCCCGATCCACAAATTGCCGAAGCCCACGCACAGAATGGCCGTGGCGCCCACCGCTGCATACCAGCCCGCGCGCAGGCGGCCCTCGACGAGGCTGGCATGACCGGCGAACAGCGCGGCTGTTGTCATCAACGCGCACATGCCCATGTTCACCAGGGAAATCTGGCGCGCATCGTAGCCGCCCACGTCGACCAGCCACAACGGGAAGTACTCATACAGCGACGCGACGCCGCAGCAATAGCCCAGATGGATGATGAACAGCGTGCGCAGCGGTCCATGGCGCAGCAGCGTCAGCGCATGGCGTTGACGCGCGACGGTCCACCAGCGCAGGCCGTGCGTGGCCTGTGGCGTCGCCGGGATCGTCAGGAACACGCCGAGCGTGCCCAGTAGCAGCGCGACCGCGGCGATGCCGAACGGGACTTCTGCGCCGTAGGCCATCGTGAAACCGCCCAGCAGCGGGCCGACGAGCCAGCCAAGGTTGAACGCGCCATTGAGCCAGGACAGTGCGTGATTGCGCAGCGGCCCCTTGACGCGTTCGATCACCAGCGCGCGCATGACGGCGCCATTGCCTTCGAGCAGGCCGGTAAAGAAGCGCGCCGCGAGGAACAAAAGATAGGATTCCATGACCATCGCGGCGGCGGTGAGCAGGTGGCCGAGCGCTGCACCGACGGTCGTCAGCAGCAGCGCGCGGCGCCGGCCGAAGCCGTCGGACAACGGCCCCAGCACCGCGCTGCCGATCAGCAGGCCCAGCGGATTGATCATCAGCGCAATGCCCAGCAACAGCTTGGGCGGCAGGCCGAGGAAGCTGTTCAGGCCGTGAACGCTGCCATCGGCAAACAGCGGCGCCAGCATCGGGTAGGGCAGGGAGGCACCGACAGTCGACAGCAAGGCCAGCGCACACAGGGTCGTGATCAGGAAGCGTTCGTTCATGCGGGGGCTTCGATGGACAGCGGCAGCCGCACGACGAAGCGCGCGCCGCCGAGACCGGACGTCGCCACCTGCAGCGTCCCGCCGTGCAACAGCACCGCCTTGCGCGCGATCGACAAGCCGAGCCCGAAGCCGCCGGTGGCGCGGTCACGGCTGCGATCGAGCCGGTAGAACGGCTCGAACACCTTGTCGCGCTCGGCCTCGGGGATGCCCGGGCCGTCGTCATCGACGGCAATTTCGATACCGGTTGGCCACCGTGTAGCCGACAGCACCACCCGGCTGCTGGCATATTTCTGGGCGTTGCGCAGCAGGTTGCCGACGGCGCGCGCCAGCAGGCGGGCATCGCCGTCGACGGTGCCGAGCCCGTCCGCGAGCTGGCAACTGACGTCCTGGGAAGATGGCGGCAGCGTGGCGCAGCAGTCGCGCAGCAGCGCGTCGAGATCCACCGTGGCGCCCTGCAGCGTGCCGGCACTGTCGAGTTTGCTCATATCGAGCAGCTCCCTGACCAGATCGTTCAGTTCGCGCACGTCGCCTTCCATCGCGGCGATGCGGCGGCGCAGGTCCGGGTCGTTGGCGCGCGCGTCCAGCAATTCAAGGCCGAATTCAAGGCGCGCAATTGGCGTGCGCAATTCGTGCGAGACCGAATGCAACAGGCTGCGCTGCGCGCCCATCAGCGCTTCGATGCGCCCGGCCATGTCGTTGATCCGTTCGGCCAGCGGATACACGATCTCGGAAGGGGCGAGCCGGGCGCGTGCCGACAGCTTGCCGGCGCCAAACTCGTCGGCCATCCGTGACAGCGATTGCAGTGCGCGCCAGTGCGAACGCGACCACAGCGCAATCGGCAGCAGCAGGGCGAGGGCGACGATGACGAAGCGCAGCAGCTCCTTTTTGAGCTCCTTGCCGATATCGATTGGCAGGTTCTGCGCGTGCAGCACGTCGTCGCTGCTGCCGATATAGCGCTCGCCCGCAAGATCGACGCGCCGGTACAGGGCGCGTTCGCCGATGTCCAGGACAATCGCGCCGCGATCGAGCGCCGCACGCCGGGCGCCATCGAACCGGGCGCGCGCGGCGGCCAGCGGCAGCAGGTCGTAGCGCACCGGCGAGACTTCGCGCACATTGTTCAGGCGCGTGAGCCACTCGTCGCCGGGCGCTTCGTCCACATAATGTTCAATCAGGAAAATCTGGCCCGCTGCCTGGCGCCGTGCAATATCTTCCAGCGGATCGCCGAACAGGCGCGCAAAGGCAAAGTAGATGAGGAATGTCGCGACCGTGATCGCCAGCATGACGACCACGAAGAAGCGGAAAAATAGCCGGTTCACGGGGGCATCCCGGGTGACTGTCGGTGATGAAGCGCGGCCAAAAGCATGGTTTCTCCTGAGCCGGAGATTGTACAGCGGCAAGGGTGCAACAGTCAGCACCCATGCCGGTGCAGGGGCGCCGCCTTACAAATTGACGACAATTGGTGGACACCTGGAGGGTGATTCACGGCGGCGTAACGCTTACCATCAGTCGCATCATCAGGGTTTCCGTTTGCCCACTGATGCGCAAGTGTCAGTGGGTTTTTTTATTTGTGCCAGAGCGAAAGCGTCTGCGTTGCCATCATGCGATTGGGAGAGCGAAGCTTGCTCGACGTAAAATATCAGCACACGAACTCCCGGAACGCCATCACGATGAAACAGTTCTTCGCCCTGGCCCTCGCTGCAGCAAGTGGTGTTGCGAGCGCGCAGACGCCGGCCACCAACCCGATGCCCGACGGCAGCCACGATATGTATGCGGGGCTGGGCGTGGTGTCACGGGAGCGCTACGAGGGTGCCGCAAACTCGAAGACATCGGTCCTGCCCGTGCTGCAGGTGCAATGGAGCAATGGAATATTCATTTCCGGCATGAGCGCCGGAATGCATTTGTCGCTCGATCCCACGCTCGAATTCGGACCCTTGGTATCGCTCCATCCTCGCCGTGACGAGTCCGGCACGGGAGGCATTGTCGATGGTGTCGGTGTCGCGGCCATGCTGCCGCTTGTTGCACGCATCCGGAGCGATACGCCTCTGGCGGGCATGCCGCATGTGGCAACAAGGGTCGAAGGCGGCGTTTTCCTGAACTACTACCTGAATCCGGCATGGCGTCTTACCAGCAGTGTGCTGATCGGCTCCGGTAACGAGCGCGACGGTGCACGCATGGCGCTGGGCGTGCAGCGCCTTGCCGTGGCAATTGCGCCACAGCACATGGTTTCATTCAATGCCGGGCTCACGCTGGTGAACCGCGACTACAACCAGAGTTACTTCGGCGTGAGCGAGAACGAGGCCTGGAGCAGCGGCAATCCTGTATTTCGTCCCGGAGGCGGCCTGAAAGACGTGCACGTTGGGGCGCGCTGGAACTGGGCGCTCGGTCCGTCGTGGATGCTCACCACCAATGTGCAAGCAACGCGCCTGATCGGCAACATTCGCCATAGCCCGCTCGTCGAGCGGCCCACCAATGTGACGGTTTCGACCGCCTTCGCTTACCGCTTCTGATGATGCAACGCGTACACCTCTCCGCCTGCGTGACCCTGCTGCTGACGGCAGGCGTTGCTGTCGCGCAGGCGCGTGCCGGCGAATGGGTGAGCTATCGCGATGCCTACCGGGCGATGGTGGTATTCGACAAATATGGCGGGCCCAAGAATCTGCTGCAGCATCAGCTGCAGGTGCGCCCGCATGCCAAGGGGATACTGGACGACGGCGCAAGCCTGCTGATCAAGGGCCGCACGCTGCAAACCAGCCTGGCGCTCGATCCACTGGGCCGCACGCCGCTTCCACTGCTCAAGGCCGCCTACGACGAGAACGCCGTACTGGCCCCCAACCGGCCGCTGGGCGGCTTCACGGTGCGCCCGCGCATCTCGCTGGCGCTGCGCGCCGACGGCTCGTACGAGGCGACCGAGCTGCGCGCTGCCTGCGAACAGGCGCTGGGCTTTGCCCGCCACGCCGATGCCTCGGCGCGCAGCCAGGCGTGCGTGGGCGTGCGGCTCGTATTCCCAAAGACGAGTGTGGATGCCGGCGCCCGGGTGCGTGCCGGTAGCGCCGAGACCGCCCTGCCAGTCACGCGCGCGCCGGCGTTCGCGGGCGACGTCGATGACGATTTCCCGGTCGTCACCTATCGTTTCGCGCCGGCAGACGCGGCCCAGGTCGTGACCTACCACGCGCCGCTGGCCATCGTGCCGATGTTTGAGTAAGCAAAAAGCGAGGGTCAGGTCTGACATTCGGACACGAGCTCGACAATCGAGCAAAAAGCGAGGGTCAGGTCTGACATTCGGACACGAGCTCGACAATCGGGAAAGCAGAACTTGCTGGCACCGGGTCATGCTAATACTGGTCAAGACACGATTGGAAGTGGCTAAGGCTGAGGCCGTGTCCGAATGTCAGACCTGACCCCGGCTGTGAACCGCCAGACGTAAAAAAACCTGCCGCGGCAGGTTTTTTTTGGGGGCGCAGTCAGTTCCAGGCCGATGGCGAAAACAGGTAGCCTTCGCCCCACACCGTCTTGATCTTTTCCGAATCGGCATCGTCAAACTTGCGGCGCAGTTTGGAAATGCAGTTGTCGATACTGCGGTCAAGTCCATCGAATTCGATCCCGCGCATCTTCTTGAGCAGGGCGTCGCGCGAAAGCACGCGGCCGGCCGCCTCGGCCAGCACCAGCAGCAGTTTGTATTCGGTATTCGACAGGATGCACGGCTGGCCGCGCCAGACCACGCTGCGATCACTCGTGACGATGCGCAGCGCGCCAAATTGCAGGATGCGCGCATCGACGCCCGACTTGGCCTGCGTACGCCGCATCAGCGCGCGCAGGCGCGCCAGCAGCACGCGCGGCTGGACCGGCTTGTTCACGAAATCGTCGGCGCCTTGCTCCAGGCCAGAGACTTCATCGTACGAGTCTTCACGCGCCGTCAGGATCAGGATGGGGACGTCCGAATGTTCCCGGATCTGGCGGCATACCACCATGCCATCCAGGCCCGGCAGCATCAGGTCGAGGATCACGACGTCGGGCGAGAGTTCCTTGAAGCGCTCGAGCGCGGTGTCGCCGCGGGTGACGAGGTCAACCGCGAACTCGTAACTGGACAGGTATTCGGAAACGAGCTCGGCCAGGCGCGCATCGTCTTCCACCAACATTACACGGTGCATTCAGTTTCTCCTCGGTCGGCCATTGTAGCGGCCAGCGTGCCGGAATGGCAGATCCTGCAAAAAGCGAGACAAGTCATTACAGTTTGACGACAACCAGGTGCAGCGTAGCAGGCGCCCGGTCCGACTTGACGAATACCGATCCGTCGTCGAAGATCCCGGTCATCCAACCTCGTCCTGACACCCCTGGAAAACGCCATGAACCTGGTCGTCAAAGTACGCGTGCTGCGGCACATCCGGCAATCCGGCTATCGTTCGCAGTTGGAGGACCTCGCGCCTGGTTTGTTCCCGTTTTGGCAGCGCAATAGCGGGAAAGAATTTCCCGGCATGCCAGACAGCGAGCTCTTTTTCATGCGTGCAGCGACCGGACTGATGCGCTTTTTCGAGGTTGCGGCTGACCGGCGCGAGCCGTGCGCGTTGCCATCGCTGGCAGCCGACTCGGTCTGGCATGCCTGGATGGCGTGGGATGCCGTGAATCTGGACCACTTCTGCCACCGCCACTTCGGCAAGCCGATCGACCATCTTCCACATGCCATGCTCGATGCGCTTGCACTGCCGCGCGTGCTCGTTGGCTGCCGTGAGCACGAAGACGCGCGCTCGCGGGTACGGGGCTTGCCCGCGTTGTTCCGACTCGACGCCACGCTGCGTATGCCATATGGTCATGGCTACGCGGTGCAAGACGATGACATCTTATATAGCCGTCTGGATGCGAACGGCAGGATGGCAGGGGGCGCACGGCCACATCACCAGCTGACACTGCGGGCGTTGCTGCTGGCAAACCTGATCAGCCAGGCCGACTATGCCGCAGCCCTGCGAGAAAAACGGGCGCCGGACAGCGGGGCGGGCACGTATTACGTCGGTGATGGTGGCAACGACAACGGGATGCGCGACTGTGATGCCGACCTCAATTGCCACGGCGGCGGAAGCGATGGTGGCGATGGCGGCAGCAGTTGTGGCGGCGGCAGTTGCGGCGGCGGCGGCGGCGGGGGAGACTGAGCGCCAGCATGCAAACGGCCCGCTCGCGCGGGCCGTTGCAGAGCGTCACGCCGGACAGCGCGTGACGTTCAGTGACGCATTTACTTCAAGCCATGTTCTGGTTGACGAATTCCCAGTTGGCCACGTTCCAGAACGCTTCCAGGAACTTTGCGCGCGCGTTGCGGTAGTCGATGTAGTAAGCGTGTTCCCAGACGTCGGCCGTCAGGAGCGGCTTGTCGGTCGTGGTCAGTGGCGTGGCGGCGTTCGACGTGTTGACGATGTCGACGCTGCCGTCGGCTTTTTGCACCAGCCAGGTCCAGCCCGAACCGAAGTTGCCCAGTGCCGATTTGTTGAACTCTTCCTTGAACTTCTCGACCGAACCCCATTTGGCATTGATCGCGTCCAGCGCCTTGCCGCTCGGTGCGG
>Ga0308157_10009066_pt1 | contig 11132 bp, 10 predicted proteins | sample PhyBR1_FD_201035 | JGI IMG/M metagenome (GOLD analysis project Ga0308157, IMG submission 201035) | Phyllosphere microbial communities from UC Gill Tract Community Farm, Albany, California, United States - DLSLB.R1 | ecosystem: Host-associated > Plants > Phyllosphere > Unclassified | place: USA...
AGCGTCTGAAGGAGGCTGCGGAGCAGGCCAAGAAGGAGCTGTCGAGCTCGACCAGCACCTCGGTCAACCTGCCGTACCTGTCGCTCACCGAGTCGGGCCCCGTCTCCCTCTCCGAGACGCTCACGCGCGCCAAGTTCGAGGACCTCACCAAGGACCTGCTCGACCGCACCAAGAAGCCGTTCGAGGATGTCATCCGCGAGGCGAACATCAAGGTCAGCGACATCGACCACATCGTGCTCGTCGGTGGATCGACCCGTATGCCGGCCGTCGCCGAGCTCGTCAAGCGCGAGACCGGCAAGGAAGCCAACAAGGGCGTCAACCCGGACGAGGTCGTCGCCGTCGGCGCCGCCCTGCAGGCCGGTGTCCTGAAGGGCGAGCGCAAGGACGTCCTGCTGATCGACGTCACCCCGCTGAGCCTCGGCATCGAGACCAAGGGCGGCCGCATGACCAAGCTCATCGACCGCAACACCGCCATCCCGACCAAGCGCAGCGAGACCTTCACCACCGCCGACGACAACCAGCCGTCGGTGGCGATCCAGGTCTTCCAGGGCGAGCGCGAGTTCACCCGCGACAACAAGCCGCTCGGCACCTTCGAGCTGACCGGCATCGCCCCGGCGCCCCGCGGTATTCCGCAGATCGAGGTCACCTTCGACATCGACGCCAACGGCATCGTGCACGTGTCCGCCAAGGACAAGGGCACCGGCAAGGAGCAGTCGATGACCATCACCGGTGGCTCGTCGCTGTCGAAGGACGACATCGAGCGCATGGTGCGCGAGGCCGAGGAGCACGCGGCCGAGGACAAGAAGCGCGCCGAGGCCCTCGAGCAGCGCAACCAGGCCGAGTCGCTCGCGTACTCGATCGAGAAGCTCATCAAGGAGAACGAGGACAAGCTGCCCGAGGACGTCAAGTCCGAGGTGCAGGGCGACGTCGACGCTCTGAAGACGGCTCTCGCCGGCGAGGACGACGACGCGGTCAAGGCCGCGTTCGACAAGCTCAACGCGTCGCAGGGCAAGCTGGGCGAGGCCATCTACGCTCAGTCCCAGGCGGATGCCGCATCCGGCGCCGCCGCTGGTGACGCAGGCGCCTCCGCTGACGCCGGGTCCGATGAGGACGTGGTGGACGCCGAGGTCGTGGACGACGAGGACGAGAGCAAGTAACCATGACGGACAAGAACTTCGACGAAAACGACGAGGTTCAGCCTGAGGGTGCGGGGTCGGATGCTGCGGCATCCGGCCCCGAGCCGCAGGTGAACCAGGACTCCGCCGAGGCCTCCGCAGCCGAGGGCTCGGACGACGACTTCACGGTGGACGACATCCTGAACGCCGCGCAGACGCCCGAGGCGTCCAGCGAGGACGGCTCGGATGCCGGCATCGTGGATGCCGAGCACGCCCTGCTCAACGACCTGAAGCGCCTGACCGCGGAGTACGCCAACTACCGGCGCCGCACCGAGGAGCAGCGCCATGTCGAGATCGCCCGCGCCAAGGGCGAGGTGGCCAAGGGCCTGCTCCCCGTGCTGGACGACCTCGATCGCGCGCAGCAGCACGGCGATCTGGAGGAGGGCTCTCCCTTCGCCGTGATCTCCGAGAAGCTGCGCGGCGTGGTCGAGAAGCTCGGCGTCGTCGCCTACGGCGAGAAGGGCGACGAGTTCGACCCGCAGCAGCACGAGGCGATCTTCCAGCAGCCCACCCCTGGTGCCACCACCTCGACCATCCTCGAGGTCGTCGAGGTCGGCTACCGCCTGGGCGATGTCGAGCTGCGTCCGGCGAAGGTCGTCGTCGCCGTTCCCGCGGAGTAGGTGATCGATGGCCAGTCAGGATTGGTTCGACAAGGACTTCTACAAGACGCTCGGCGTCTCGAAGGACATCTCCGATGCGGAACTGAAGAAGACGTACCGCAAGCTCGCGCGGAAGTACCACCCGGACTCCAACCCGGGTGACGCTGCCGCCGAGGCGAAGTTCAAGGAGATCAGCGAGGCGTACAGCGTGCTCAGCGATGCCGAGCAGCGTCGCGAGTACGACGAGATCCGCGCGATGGGCTCGGGGGCGCGTTTCACCGCGCCCGGCGGCGGTGGCGCGGGCGGCTTCGAGGACGTGTTCAGCCGATTCGGGCAGGGCGGCGGCCGTCAGGCCGACTTCGACGACATCTTCTCGATGTTCAACCAGGGCGGCGGCTCGTTCGGCGGAGGCCGGTTCGGGCAGTCGTCGGGCGGATTCCGTGGCTTCGGCGGCCCCCAGAAGGGCGCCGACGTCACGGCCCGCACCACGCTGGACTTCGTCACGGCCGCGAAGGGCGAGACCATCACCCTGCAGGCCGAGGACGGCAAGCCCTTCAAGATCAAGGTGCCGGCGGGTGTCGCCGACGGCCAGAAGATCCGTCTGCGCGGCCGTGGTCGCCCCTCGCCCGACGGCGGGGAGCCCGGCGACATCGTCGTGCAGGTCGCTGTGCGCCCGCACCCGGTGTTCACCCGCGAGGGACTGAACCTGCGGCTGACCGTGCCCGTCACGTTCACCGAGGCGACTCTCGGCGCGACCATCGAGGTGCCCACCCTGGGCGGCGAGACGGTCAAGCTGCGGGTCGCTCCGGGTACGCCCTCCGGGCGCGTGCTGCGCGTCAAGGGCCGGGGCATCGCCTCGGCGAAGAAGGGCACGGGCGACCTGCTGGCAGAACTGCAGGTGGCCGTCCCCTCGCACCTCGACGACGCCGCGAAGGAGGCGCTGCAGCGCTTCCATGAGCTCGAGCCGACGGAGAACCCGCGGGCCGAGATGATGGCGAAGGCCAAGGCCTGACATGGATGCCGAGTCCCCCGTCTTCGCGATCGCGGTCGCTGCCGAGCTGGCCGGCATGCACCCCCAGACGCTGCGGCAGTACGACCGCATCGGCCTGGTGGTGCCCGGCCGCACGCGCGGCGGCTCGCGGCGCTACTCGATGCGCGACATCGAGCAGCTCCGCGAGGTCGCTCAGCTGTCGAGCGAGGGGATGAGCCTCCCGGCGATCGCCCGGCTGCTCGACCTGGAGGACGAGGTGCGGATGCTGCGCTCCCGCGTCACCGAGCTCGAGGGCGCTCTGCGCGCCGAGCGGGAGAGCCGCCCCGGCGTTCGTGTCTTCGCCGCCGGGGCGACCGGGTCGATCGTCTCGCTGGCATCCGGCCGGCGCATCCGCCGCTCCACCGAGGTGGTGCTGTGGCATCCGCGTACCCTGACCGCGCCGGAGGGTGACGCGGATGCCGATGACGAGGCCCCGCGCGGCGGCGCCTGAGAACCGTCGCGATCGACGGCTCAGCGCTCAGCGCCGGGATCGTCCGGGCAAGCCGGCGGCGCGACGGGCCGCAGCGCCCGGCCGAAGGCCCCGTCCACGGCGAGGCTCACGGCCCAGATGGCGCCGCCGACCGCAGGCAGGAATGCCGTCATCCTCCCAGCGGTGATGCCGAACAGGGCATATCCGGCCAAGACCGAGATCGCACAGAGCGAGATCGCCAGCCACCACCGCGGATGCCGAAATCGGAAGGTCGAAGGTGCCGGCGCCGCGGCGCGCAGGATCTGCTGCATCTCGTCAGCGAGCGCCTCCCGTGTGCCTCGCGGTTCAATGCGTTCCGTATCTTCCGGGGAATCCGACAACAGGCGTAGCCAGCCATCCGGGAGCCCGAGGATCGTCAGCAGGTCGCTGAGCACTCCGGGATGGGGATCCCGACGGAACAGGGCACGCAGCTGAGCCCCCGCCTGCTCATCGAGACGGAAGTGCTTGATCCATGCAGCAGGATCGTGCTCCCGGGCTGTCGCATCACGAAGACGCGAACTCAAGGCGACACCGTCCGCCGTCTGACCGGGCCGGCTCGGATCGACGAAGCTCCAGGGTGCATCCCAGAATGCGAAAGTCGGCACACCATGGCGAACGAACGCCGCAACCGACTCCTCCCCGGCCTGCCAGACAGCGACTCCATCGCCGAGGGCCCAGATCATGTTTGTCATGATTTCGTCGACGTGCGCCGGGTCGGCCGGCTTCAGTGCGAGCCCGAGCCGCCCGGCATCCGCAGACTCGAACGCCATGCCGAGCCGGGCGCCGAGTATCGCGATCTCATCCCGGCGCCAGCGGGTCGTCCAGACCATCGCGGTCGATGCGGCCGAGTCGTGGAGACGGGTGGCGACGGGCGCTGCGACGACGGCGTCCGGCTCGGCGCGAGGTGAGCGTCGCGCGACGAATGGTTCATCGTCGAGAAGAGTGCCCGGTCCCGCAAGCGCATCCAGCGCGGCGATGAGTTGCTCCTCATCGGTGCGCACCCATTCCGCCCACGGACCGTACCCGTCCGTCATGGCGAGCACTGACATCCCGGCGTCAGCGGGCACCATCGCCAGCGTTCCCGACCCGAAAAGAACGCTGTGCCGTACGGCTGCGGGGATCCGCATTTCGCTCAGCAGTTCCACGAGGCTGCCGCTGAGATCCGCGTTCGACGGCAGTGTCAGGTTCACCCAGAGCGCGGGGGAGATGGGTTCTGGCAGCCGCATGCGCTCAGCGTAGATCCGAACTGCCCACTGCGCCCCCAATTTGACTGCCGTCGCCCGGCGATGAGACGCTACCGTCAACGATTGACAGTGAGGCATCATGAGCGCACTCCGTCCGCTGGGAATGGGTGATCAGATCGCCCGCCGCTTGCGCGTCGAGATCATCAAAGGCGTGATCCCGCCCGGAACCCACCTCGCTGAGGACGGGCTGGCCACGCGCTTCGACGTGAGCCGTGGGCCTGTTCGCGATGCCCTGCGGCACCTGGAGGCCGAAGGGCTCCTCGAGAATCGGCGGAAGCGTCTCTACACGCGCGCCATCGGCATGACCGACATCGAGGAGCTGTACGCGGTCCGCGAGGCGCTCGAGGCCCTCGCGATCCGCCTCGCGATCGCGAACGCCAGTTCGAAGGACTGGGAGCGGGTCCAGGGCATCGTCGACACCATGGCGGAAGCCGCGGAACGCGGAGACGACGAGCGCTTCGGTGCGGCAGATCTCGAATTCCACACCAGCTTCTACGTGAACTCCCGCAACCGCCGGCTGCTGCAGGCATGGCGGCCCTACGAGCACATCTTCTCCATCCTCCTGGAGATGAGCGACACGAACGACATCGCCTCGGCGGTCGCTGATCACCAGAGCTTCCTCGACGTCGTACGCACCGGGGATGCCGATGCTGCGGTGAGGCGGCTTCATCTGCACCTGACTCTGGCCAAGGGCAATGTGCGCGACGCGCTCGGCTCGTCCGCCGAGGGTTCGTCGAGCGAGTCCGCACCCGCGTAACGGGCCGCAGGCGGCACCCGTTTCTCCCATCCGCCGCGATGGTTGACACTCTGTGCTGTCTGGCATATGTTGACTGTTAACAAAAATACAGTTCGTTCAACGATGATCGGCGCCGCGAGCTCCGCGCATCGGCAGGGAAGGCCTCCTCATGGGAAATTCCGCGTCCAGCGTCGGCGCCGGTCGTACAGTCATCGTCGGTGCCGTCCGGTACGAGCAGCTGTGCTCGGCCGGGCGGTCTCTCCTCCTCGACCATGGATTCACGCTGGTCGAGAACGAGACGACGGTGCCGTGGACCGCAGACGAGCTCCGGGCGCACCTCTCCGGTGCGGACGCGGCTGTGGCCGGTGTCGAGGTCTATGACGCCGAGGCGCTGCAGCATGCGGACCGCCTCAGGATCATCTCCCGACTGGGCGTCGGTCTCGACAATGTCGACCTGGATGCGGCGCGGAGCCGGGACGTCATCGTCGTCAACGTGCCCGGAGGCAACGCCGCAGCCGTCGCAGAGCTGGCGATCGGGTTCATGCTGTCGCTGCTGCGGCGGATGCCCGAGATGGACGCCGCCGCGAGGACGGGACGATGGGATCGCTTCGTCGGGCGGGAGCTCGCCGGCAAGTCGGTCGCTCTTCTCGGGTTCGGTGCGACAGCGCGCACGGTCGCACGGCGCCTCGCGGGCTTCGACGTGTCACTCACCGCCTTCGACCCCTTCGGTGACCGCGACGTTGCCGAGCGTCTGGGGGTCCGGCTGGTCGATTCGCCCGCCGAGGCGGTGGCGGATGCGGACATCGTCTCCGTGCACGCGCCGCATCTGCCGCAGACGCACCATCTGGTCGACGACGCCCTGATCGCCTCCATGCGCCAGGGCGCGGTGCTGGTGAACACCAGCCGCGGCCCGCTCGTCGACCAGGATGCTCTCGTCAGAGGGCTGGAGTCCGGGGCGATCGGCGGGGCGGGCCTCGACGTCTTCGAGGTCGAACCCGTCCGTGCGGACAACCCTCTCTTCTCCTTCCCGAACGTCGTCACGGCGCCTCACGCCGCGGCCGACAGCGCCGAGGCCTATGAACGGATCGGCATCGCGACCGCACAGGCCATCGTGGACGTCTTCTCCGGCCACGAGCCCGCGGGACGCGCCGTCTGATCGCACCATCACCCGAATACACCAAACCCGAAAGGAACAGCGATGTTCATCTCACAGCGATCGCGCCGCGTCGCGGCAGCGGTCTCGGCGGGCGCGGTCCTCGCGCTCGGACTGTCTGCGTGCGGCGCAGGGGACAGCGGAGACGCACAGGCATCCGACGTCAAGGATCTGACGATCGTCGCCGCCGCCAGCCCGTGGACCGAGGGCCTGAAGACCCTCGCGCCCAAGTACAAGGAGGAGACCGGCATCTCCATCAAGGTCGAGACCTACGGGAACGAGCAGCTCAACGACAACTACAAGGTCAAGCTCAACGCCCAGTCCGCCGACTTCGATGTGATGGTCTACCAGGTGCAGGACGTCATGCGCGAGTTCTCCCGCAACGGATGGCTGGCCGACATGAGCGACTACGTGAAGTCGGACTCCGAGTGGGACTGGAGCGACTTCCAGGCATCCGCCCGTGACGCCGTCACGCTGGACGGAGTCGTCTACGGGGTGCCGGTCATGACCGAGCGGGAGATCGTCTACTACCGCAAGGATCTGCTCGAGAGCGCCGGCATCGAGGTGCCGAAGACCCTCGATGATCTCGAGTCCGCTGTCGCGAAGCTCAATGACCCCTCCAAGGGCGTCTTCGGCATCGCCATGCGCGGCGCGCGCGTCCCGCTGGTCACTCAGTTCTCGTCGTTCCTCTACAGCTTCGGCGGAGACTTCCAGAACGCGAAGGGCAAGGCGACGATCGACTCGCCGGAGGCGATCAAGGCCTACGAGTTCTACGGCAGCCTCCTGAACAAGTACGGCCCTCCGGGAGCGACGAACATGAACTGGGTCGAGGCGTCCGCGCTGTTCGCCCAGGGCAAGGCCGCGTTCTACATCGACGCGGACAGCCAGGCGTACACCTTCCTCGACAAGGACAAGAGCTCCGTCGTCGACACGGTCGGATTCGCCCAGTTCCCGGAGGGCCCGGCGGGCTCGAAGTTCTACAACATCGTTCCTTGGAGCCTGGGGATCAACGCCTACTCGAAGAAGAAGGATGCCGCGTGGGACTTCATCAAGTGGGTGTCCGACCAGGAGAACACGAAGTGGCTGCTCTCGGAGCAGACGGTTCCCGGTGCACGTGAATCCGCCTGGAACGACTCCAAAGCCTCTGCGAACTTCCCGGAGCAGCTCGTCGAGATCGTGAAGAACGCGGGCAAGAACGGAGTCGGTCACGACCGTCCTCAGCTCGAGCAGGTGGCTGCGGCCCGTGAGATCGTCGGCGGCCCGGCGGTCGCCGCCATCGAGGGTGATCCTGTCGCCGCCGAGGCGAAGACAGCGAACACGCAGTTCCAGGATCTGCTCGATTCAGAGAAGTGACGAGTGCGGGCCCGGCCCTGGGGCCGGGCCCGCAATCGCACCGAACAAGGAGACTTCCATGAGCTCGCTCGCAGCGTCCGACCCGCGTGGGTCGTTCGGCAACCGCGCCGTCAACTGGATAGACGCCCATCTGAAGTGGATCCTGATCGCACCGTCGGTGATCTTCGTCGGCCTGCTGATTGTGTTCCCGATCGGGTACACGATCTTCCTCTCGCTGACGGATGCGGCCGGCGCCGTGACCCGCCCGTTCAGGTTCGTCGGACTCAAGAACTACGTCACGTGGCTCACGGACGTCGAGCGGTTCTGGCCCGCTGCCGGCCGTACCGCCTACTTCACGGTCCTCGCGCTGGTGATCGAGCTCGTCCTGGGCCTGGCGATCGCCCTCCTGCTGCGCAAGACGTTTCGGGGCCAGGGGCTGGTGCGCGTCTTCATCCTGCTGCCGCTCGTCGCGACTCCCGTCGCGGTCGGCATGATGTGGCTGCTGATCTTCGAGCCCACGATCGGGTTCGCGAACACCGTCATGAAGTTCCTGGGGCTGCCGGCCCAAGGGTGGCTCTCCGACTCCGGTCAGGCCCTCAACACGCTGATCTTCATCGATGTGTGGCAGTGGACTCCGATGGTCGTGCTGATCCTCCTGGCGGGTCTGTCCACGCTCCCGGAGGAACCGGATGAGGCCGCCCGAGTCGATGGCGCCAACGCCTGGCAGCGCTTCCGCCACATCACTCTGCCGCTGCTCGCGCCGGTGATCGGCTCCGCCGCGATCCTGCGCTCCATCGACGCCCTCAAGACCTTCGACATCATCTATGCCACCAAGGGCATGGGAGGCGGTTCGAGCCACGAGGCGGAGACGCTGAACATCCTCGCCTACGGCCAGGCGTTCCAGTTCTCGCAGTACGGGAAGGCATCCGCCCTGCTGATCCTCTTCTTCCTGATGATCATCATCTCCCTGCTGCTCCTGGCCATTCTGCGCAAGAAGGGAACCCGAGTATGAGCGCCACACAAGCACTCGTGACCGGAGCTCGCCCGCGGGCGACCTCGCCACGACGACGGCGCCCGGCTGTGATCGTCGCGGGAGCGGCGCGCGTCGTCGGCATCGCCGCCGTCGTGCTCGCCTTCCTGATCCCGCTGATCTGGATGCTGCTGGCGAGCTTCAAGCGCAACCTCGATGTCGTCGACCCCTCGAAGGTGTTCTCGTTCACACCCACGCTGAACAACTACGACACGGTCTTCGGGGCGCAGGACTTCGGCGCGTTCATCGTGAACAGCATCGTCGTCGGCATCGGTGCGACGGCGCTCGCCCTGGTCATCGGGGTTCCGGCGGCGTACGGCATCGCTCGGTTCAAAGCCCAGTCGATGACCGCCTTCCTGCTGATGGCGCGCGTGATCCCGGGTGTCAGCCTGCTGATCCCGTGGTACTTCCTGTTCTCGCAGATCCATTTCGTCGGCACCTACGGCGTGCTCATCCTGACGCACCTCTTCGTGACCATGCCGCTCGTGGTCGCCATCATGACGAGCTTCTTCGACGGCATTCCGACCGAGCTCGAAGAGGCCGCGCAGATCGACGGATCAAGCCGGATCGGAGCCTTCGTCCGGGTCGTGCTGCCGCTGTCCGTACCGGGAATCGCGACCTCCTCGATCCTGTCGTTCATCTTCAGCTGGAACAACTTCCTGTTCGCCCTCGTCCTGTCCAACCAGGAGACCCGCACGCTGCCGGTGGCGATCGTGAACTTCACCAGTTACGCATCCGTCGACTGGGGCGGACTCATGGCGGCCGCCGTCGTGATCACGGTCCCGGTCATGATCGTCGCCCTGTTCGCCCAGCGCTACGTCGTCAGCGGTCTGACCGCCGGTGCGACCAAGGGCTGAGCGCACCCTGACCCCGTATCTCCCATTCGAAGAAGGAGCACACCCATGAGCCGCCGCGACATCGTGACAGCGGTCCCCACCAGCTTCCACAGAGACGGAACCCTCGATCTCGACGGCACCCGTTCGATCTTCCGTTTCGTGGGGCGGTCGGGCAATGAGGGCGCATTCGTGCTCGGGACGACCGGGGAGTTCCCGTCGCTCGACGAGGACGAATTCGAGCAGGTCGTGCGGATTGCGATCGAAGAGCTGGCGGATCGGATGCGTGTGATCGTGCACGTCGGGCAACCGAGTGCGTATCAGGCCCTTCGGCTCGTCCGGATCGCCAGGAGTCTCGGGGCGACGGAGTTCGCCGCACTGACCCCGTACTACCTGTCAGCCACAGACCAGGGGGTCTACGACTACTTCGCACAGCTGTCGGACGCCGTGGGGGATGGGGCGCTCTATGTCTACAACTACCCGAAGCGAAGCGGCTTCCACGTGAGCCCGGAGCTGCTCACCCGCCTCTCCGAGCTGCCCGCCATCGTGGGTGTCAAGGCGAGTGAGCTGACACTCGACGACATCGCCGCGTACCGCGCCGCCGTCGCCGATGACTTCATCATCTACACCGGAGCCGACAAGGACCTGGTCGCGGCCGGTGAGGTCGGCGCGCAGGGGGTGGTGTCGGGCGTCTCGTCCGTGATGCCGGCTCCGTTCCGCGAACTCGCCCGTGCCGCCGACAGCGGGGATTCCGCACGGATCGCTGCTGCGCAGGCCGTGGTCGACGACATCTGCGAGGTCATCGGCGGCGACATGGCACGCATGAAGGCCGCCTACCGGATCATGGGCGTCGCGGACGGAGAGTGCAGGATGTCGCTGGACGCCCCGGACGACCACGCGCTCGCCGAGGTCCGTCGCGTGCTCGAGGCCTACAGCTGATCCGTCAAGCGGACCGTGCTGAGCCTCACAGGCCCAGCACGGTCTTCGCGATCAGGAAGTAGATCACCAGACCCGTCGCGTCGACGAACGTCGTGATGAACGGGTTGGAGAACACAGCCGGGTCGACGCGGATCGCGCGGGCAGCCAGGGGCATCATCCCGCCCACGGATGCCGCGACCGTGCACACCGCGACCAGGGTGAGGCCGATCACCAGGCCGACATGCCATTCGTAGATCAGGCCAGCGATCACGAATCCCAGCGTGCCCAGGAGCAGCCCCAGGCAGAATCCGACCCTGATCTCGCGGGAGAGCACGCGCAGCACGTCGCGCGGGCTGACCTCGCCGAGCGCGAGTGAGCGCGTCACCGTGGTCGCCGCCTGGTTGCCCGTGTTGCCGCCGGTGCCGATCAGGAGCGGCACGAACAGTGCGAGCACGGTCATCTGCGCGAGCGTCGCCTCGAACGTGTCGAGCACCTGCACGGTCAGCGTCGCACCGACGGCGAGCACGAGCAGCCACACGACCCTCGAGCGCACCAGCTGACGGATGGGCGTCCCCAGGTACGAGCGGCGCAGCGGCTCCACGCCGCCCTGGCG
>Ga0308157_10009067_pt1 | contig 11132 bp, 12 predicted proteins | sample PhyBR1_FD_201035 | JGI IMG/M metagenome (GOLD analysis project Ga0308157, IMG submission 201035) | Phyllosphere microbial communities from UC Gill Tract Community Farm, Albany, California, United States - DLSLB.R1 | ecosystem: Host-associated > Plants > Phyllosphere > Unclassified | place: USA...
GGACTGGCGACCGTCGTCGTGGAAGCCGGCTGGCGCAGTGGCACGCTGAACACCGCCGGGCACGCGGCAGCGCTCGGACGTCCACTCGGCGCAGTGCCCGGACCGATCTCCTCTGTTATCTGGGTGTTGTCAAGAGAAATGAGCGCCGATCAAAGAAGTTGGGGTGTAAGCGACGTCAACGAAAGCGTTGGTGACCGGCTTATTCAACCGGTCTTGAAGGGATCTGTCGTGATGTCGATCATGCCGTGATTGGCGCATAACCAGACGAGCGTCAGCGAGGAGTCGATGTGGCCCGGTTCGAGCGCGAGTCCGCACACAGGACAGTCGCGGCCGGGCGGCAAGCCGTCATCTCCGAGGTTTGCGTCGTCATCGTGCACGAGGTCCATCGTAGGCCGGCTTCTTTATGGTTTGCGGCGTCGCCCACTCGATCGCGCACGCGCGTTTGCGCTGCCACGGCTTAACGAACCCTAGAGATCTTTGGGTAGCCGCCACCTGCGCGCTCCGCCCCTTTTCACCTCTATTCAGCGGCGCGGGAGCGGTCCTCGTCGGCCCAGTCAGAGTCAAGGCGCATCGGCAATAGGAGCGTGTCCGACCGGAAGTCGAGCTCTTCGAGCAGCAGTGAGTCGTTCCGTAGGTGCGCATCAATGTAAGTAACGAGCATGCACGCCTCCGCTACCAGATAGATCGTGAGATTCTCCAGGTCATCTTTCCGCCGGTGCTGAAGGAGAACTTGACCAGAGCCGTCGTCGCTCTCCCGGAAGAATCCGGTGACAGTCTGCTCGGTGACGTGCACGGCTTGAGACAGCAACGAATAGCCCGGGTCGAGCATGACCGTTCTTGGGTCAAGAAGGCGCATCAATCCTGAATCGCTGTCCCTGGCGAAGCTAGGGAGACGCGGGGCTTTGATCGGTGCCGGGCCCGGGTCATAGGCAGCAATCCCAGTCCATCTATGCATGCGCTCGCGCAGGCTCCACCCTTGATGTTCCGCGCTCGCGGCGAACTGATCAAGTCCGTCGACTCTGAAATACGCGTACTCCGCCGTAGCTGCATGCTCCAGCGCGGCGCGCGCGACTGTCCTGGCTTCGAGTGAGAGGTCACCCTTGCAGAGCGCGAGGTACGCCTCGGCGTAGCGGATTGTCTGAACGCACGTTCCGAAGAGCAACAGGAAAGAACGCTCATTCTCGGTGGGTACCCGCCGAGGAGCGTCGGACGCGAAGACTTCGATGCATCGATGAATGAACGCCTCGAGGTCTCGCGGGTCAGGGAGGTTTTCGGGATCCACCATGCTCCGACAATAGAGGCGCCGAATGGTAGCTACTTCACCGGACGGTCATTGCGACGCCGAAGCTGGATGCGTGCCTCCGCAGCGCCCACACCTACCGCACCCGTAGATCGGGAGCATCGTCGGGTACGAGTGAGGTCAACGGAGTTTCGAGCACCTGAGAGATAGCGAGCAGGGTGCGAAGTGTGGGGTTAGCTGGGCTGCCGGGACGGGACTCGCCCTTCTCATACTTCTGATATGTGTAGCGCGTGAGCCCGGAACGGTACGCCACGTCTTCCTGGCTCAAACCAGCGCGCTCCCGCGCGGCACGAAGAGAAGTCGCCAGACGCTGGGAGTACGCCTTCCACTGCGACTCCGTCTGATCGTCTCGGTGGGCCACAACTCCAGCGTGGAGAGCCGCGCTTCTCCGTATGGCCTATTTGGTATGGCATAATTTCGGAGGCCATACGAAACAATCCGTGTCCCATCGGACTCTGTCCGCTCTTCTCTGCACGTGGGCTGCCTATCCCGACGACAGCCGGTCGCGTTTCGGGGGCCGGCCCACGCGTGCGACCGCGATTGCGATGGTGGTCGTGACCTCCAACCCGTATCCAATCTGGTGGCGAGGCATAACGTCCGCACCACCGGCGCAGTGGTCGTACGTCTTCGAGGAGCTCACCGGGCAGGACACGGCGGACGAGTGGGCTCTGGCAGCGGCGATATTTGTCGCCCGAACACGCCGCCGCACCGGGCACGGTCCGACATTCGCTGAGCTGTTCGCCGAGCTCCTTCCCGACACGGGTGGTTTGCCAGCTCCGTTTCCGGGGAGCTTGGACTTCGTCGAACGCCGGCGAGCAGTCACAGGGTTTCGCGGTCACACCACCATCGAATGGCGTCGCCGCGGGATGATCGGCTGGGACAGGGACGTGCCGCGAAGCCTGCGAGTCGGGAAAGCCTTTCGTGAACGCTCTCGGCAGCGCCAGTCGACCGGCGATGATCGCCCGCGCCCGCGAGCAGGCATTGATGCTGCCCTGGCACCAGGAATCACCAGGGTGTTTCCCGGCGAACCCGGTGACTGTGGCGGCGCGCACCGGTACAGCCTGCTTGGCTGCGAGCAATCAACGCCGGGCGCGATAGGAGGTGAGTACCGATGATCGACCGTTACCCTGCGGAGTTAGAACTGCTTATCGCTCGATTCGCGCCTGGATGGCCAGCCGTCCTCGATGTTGGCCCAAGGTGGTATCCGCTCTTAGTCGAGCTCCACGCGAATCTGGAGCGCGTAGCCCCTGGATACCTCGTGCACCAGGTGAAATCCAAGTTTGGCGCGCTCGACTTCTACGCCAGCCCTTCGTCGGACCCATACGAGTACGTAGAGAAGTTCCGGGATGTGATCGACGCCGCCCGGTGGCGCAGTACTCAGACCTGCGAGGAATGTGGGGAATCGGCAGCGCAGTACGTCATAGGACTGTGGGTCTGGACGGTGTGTCCCCGCCATGCGCGGGACAAGAACGGCGCGTCCGCTGAGTGACGCCCTCGGTGATTGCCTTCGACACGCTCGCCAGGTGACAGCGGCAGCGCCGCACGCCGATACGGTGTTCGTAACGTCCGTTGTCGTTACCGCGGCCGCGCCTCCGCTGCCGACCGACGAGTGAAGTGAGGGCCGCGATGGCGGTAGAGGTTTGGCCGATCGAGATGGCCAAGGTGGCTGATCTGCGCCTGGATCCCGAGAACGTGCGGATCCGCGGAACGGCGGTCGACGAGACTGCCATCCTCAACTACCTCTATCTGAACGACGACGTTGATGAACTCGCTCATCAAATTCTCCGTGATACGTACATCGACAACGAGATCCCCGTCGTCGTCCGCGTCGACGACAAGTATGTTGTGATGGAGGGAAACCGCCGTGTCTCAGCGCTGAAGGGGCTGCTGGATCCGAGCCTAGTGCCGGCTCGGCAGGCCCAGTTGGAGCGGCTGCTGCGGCGATACCCAGGCAACGAAGTGCCAACGACCGTTCGGGTCATGGTCGCCCCTGACGCCGAAGCAGCAATGCCGCTGCTAGCTAGGCTGCACACCGGCCAGCCGAAGAAGGGCTGGCCACGGGATCAGCAGGCTACTTTCTACTTCGCTCAGTACCAGGGCGGGCGTAGTGTGCCGGAACTTCGGCAGATCTATCCGATCGCATCCGGACAACTCACCCGCTTCATCCGGATGGGCGAGATGAATGAGCTGCTGCGCAAGGTGAAGTTCGATGACGACGAGCTGGCTGCGTGGGCGCGGCGAGACCTCAAGATGAGTTCGTTCGAGTACGCCTACAGCAAGCCCGGAATCCAGCAGGCGCTGGGCATCTCCTTCACTCCTGATGGCCCATTGGAAAGTCACAGCATCGGTCCCGGGCTGAGAGCGGGGCTCATTCACCTCGTCGAAGGTTTCCGCTCGGGCGCACTGAATACACGGTCCCCGCAGCTTCGCTCGGGAGATCGGCAGCATGGTCCGTTCGTCGAGCAATTGGCGCTCCTTGTGACGGCTGCCGAGGAAGCTGGAGGGGCAACGGAAACGCGGCCTCACTCGGACTCGCCCGCTGGGCCAGGGGACCAGCGCGACTCCAGCAGTGCACCAGGGGCGGGCTCAGTGGAGCCAGGAGCACACGCCAACAGGAGCGGAGCTGGAGGTGGAACAGCGCCTACGCAAGGGCATGCCGACGACGATTCGTCGACTGACACCAAAGGAAAACGAGGTGCCTCCCGCCGGCAAGTCAAACGGAAGCTCGACTTCTCTGGAGTCGACTACTCGACCGCGACAGCGGGACTGCAGCGCCGGTACGAGGAGCTGTCCAGGTTGGATCTGGACTGGTTTCCGAATGCTGCCTATGATCTAATGCGCACAGTGCTCGAATGCACGATCAAGGACTACTTCACCCGTCAGCCCACCAACCCCCTATCCCAGAGTGCGATGCTCAGCGAATGTGTGCGCTCATTGATCACGCACTTCCAGAAGACCGTTCCGGATCCAGAGATGGTGCGACTCCTCACTGCACTGAACCAGCGGAACCGAAACATCGCCGATCAGTTCGTGGGTACTGCAGAAGCACTCAACCATGCCAATCACAGTCCGGACGCGTTTGTGATGAAGCCGGATGTCCACACTGGCTGGGATCACATGGTCCCAATCTTGCGGACGCTCCTGTTGGGGATGAATCCTCAGCCGACGTCATAGCGGCTGGTCAGCCCACCGGCGACAGCCCAGGGAAGGCGCGTAGAACGCACGCAACTGGGTCAGAGGCGACGATGAGCTCGCGAGCCTTCTGCGTTCGGTATCCCGAATAGTTCAGCTCGTACTGCCGTTGGTACCGGGCCGCGTACTCCTGGATCACCACCGGAGACATGTCGTACGTCAGTACCCAGTTCCCGGACGCGGCGTCGTTAACGGCTCTAGCCAGTTCCGCGTGATCACGGTGATCGAACGCGTTCAGGTAGAGGGAGCCGCCCATATCGACATACGGGGGGTCGATGTACAGGAACGCGTTGGGGTCGCTCGCGTACCGACTGACGACCTGCTTTCCGTCGTCATCGGACACCGTGATCCGGTCGCGGAGGCTTCCAATCTTGGTGATCCGCTCCGCGAGCTGCTCGCGATTGAACCGCGCATCGATGCGGTACCGACCCTGCTGCGCCTTTCCACCGATCACACCGGCGTTCAGCACGCCAGAACGATTAGTGCGATTGAGATAGAAGAACGCAAAGCCCAGCGCCAACAGATCGCGCTCATCTCGACTGCGGTACACCTCCCGTTGGTGTTGCCACTCCGGCAGCGTCAGCGGAGTGGTCATGACTCGGTCCACGAACTCGTCGGTGCGGGACAGCATCGTGGACCAGAATGCATACACTGCTGCATCGATGTCATTGATGACCAGCGCGCCGACCCGGTCGCTTATGAGTAGTTCGATGCCGGCCCCAACGCCGCCGGCGAACGGCTCGACATAGGTCGGGCGTTCCAGCCCGAGGCCATCTAGCACCGTCGCGAAGAAGCTCGCAAGGACGGCTTTACCTCCGGGGTAGCGCAGTGGGCTCGCAGGTCGCCCCAAACGGCGAGTGGGCAGGTTCAGTGTCTCCATTAGCGATTCCCCTCTGCCGCAGCGTGCTCTTCACGAAACGATGCCACGCGGCACCGACCCGAACAAAACCTGGCGTTCTGCTTCGCGTAGAACGCCGCGCCGCAGCGTACGCAATGGCGCGTTTGCCCCCGGCGGCGAAGCAACTCGGCCCGCACTTCGGATCTCAGCGACTCCAACTGCTCTATCGGCATCGCCTTCAAACCTCTCATGTAACGAATATAGCTGTTACACGTTCAGCGCGCTGATGACACGCGGACGAAGCGGCAGGCCGTGCCCGCGGGCCTGCCACGTACGGAGTCTGCAAACCTGCTGGTCGGGCAATAAGCTCGAGGCCGGAGCCGCGCGCCGGCGCGGCGGCCGTGACTAAAGGGGACGAGGCATGTCACACCGCTCAAGGAAGCAGAACGGCCTTGCGGTTTTCCCGGAGAGGGCAGAGCAGTGAGATTCGTGGCGACTGGGTGGCCGGCGCACGGCGAAGCAGCGCCTAACACGGTATTCCTGCAGCAATCGAACTGGGATGACTGGTTCAAGTTCGAGACCGCGTTCGAGGTGCTGTACGTCGATGGTCAAGGGCAACGGCACCACATAGGCACCACGAAGATCGGCAAGGTGGGGCTGAAGCCTGCTGGCCGGGGACTTGGCGTCCCGGGGGAGTCTCGAATGCCGCGCCCACCGGACGCCTTTGACGTTCTCCCGGACAACTACTTCTCGTTGGGCCAGGGGCCCGAGTTCTACGAGCTGCTCTCCGAACTCGGCGCATCGGTGAGGGAGGACGTGCTGAAGGGTCTCCGCGATATTGCCTTCGACTCAACGCTGCTCACCCTTGCCCAGGATGAAGAAGTTACGCGCGTCTCGCTGTTGCGATCGGTCCCGCTACTGACCGTCGGCGAACAGTTCGCGCGACTGGCGCACGGTGGCGCGAAGCTCACGCCTTACAACCTCGGGTTCAATCTGAGCTACCTGAAAAACCGTCCGACGGTCAGGTTCGAAGTGACTCCGAATTCACATCCGCCCACGAACATCCATGTGGTCATCGGAAGGAATGGCGTAGGCAAGAGCACTTTCCTGAACAACCTCGCATCGTTCTACGTGAAGAGTGCGAAGGATGACGCACGGAGCCGCGACGTCGTCGCCAATCTTGTGTCGGTGTCTTTCAGCGCGTTCGACTCCTTCGAGCCGCTCACGTCGACACAGGACCGAACCAAGGGACTCACGTACCACTACGTTGGGCTGCGCATCAAAGACGATGCGGAGCGGATCAAGGGCCCGCGGGCAATCTCATCTGAGATGACGAAGTCTGCGCGTGCTTGTATGCAGGACACACTTCGAGCACGGTGGGTACGGGCGTTGCGGCTGCTCGAAACTGACCCGATCTTCGCGTCCGCCGGGATCGCCGACGCCGCCGAAGAGGAAGTCGAGGACGAATTCCTCGAGATGCTCACGACGAAGTTCCGTCTCCTCAGCTCCGGTCACAAGCTCGTCCTGCTCACCATCACGCGCCTGGTCGAGACGGTGGCGGAGAAGAGCTTGGTGCTCCTGGATGAGCCGGAAGCCCATTTGCATCCGCCGCTCCTATCGGCGTTCGTTCGCGCGTTGAGCGATCTGCTCATTAATCGCAACGGCTTGGCCGTGATCGCGACGCATTCGCCTGTCGTGCTGCAGGAAGTGCCCCGCCTGTGCGTTTGGAAGTTCAATCGCATCGGCGACCAAACGACGGTCGACCGTCCGCAGATCGAAACATTCGGGGAAAACGTCGGCACCCTTACCAACGAGGTGTTCGGGCTTGAGGTGACCTCGACGGGCTACCACAACATGCTGCTGGAGATGGCAACCAAGCACGCCGCTGAGGGGTATGAAGCTGCTCTAGCCGCGCTCGGCGGGCAGCTCGGGAACGAGGGCAAATCCATTCTCCGCGGCATGATCGACGCGATGCGCGTGCAGCACCATGTGGGCGGTTAGCCCGCCAACGGTCAGCGTCGAAGAAGTCGCCCGACGAAGCGCTGCCCGCATCCGAGACAAGGAGCTCGCCGCGCGTGTGCGTGAAGCGATCCCCGAGCTGCTGCGGAACCATAACGAGCTGCGGCGCGTGCTGACCGCATCCGAGGGCCACCAGATCGCGCCGTCAGACTTCGCTGTCGCAGGGCTGACAAGCAAGGAGATGGTCTGGCTCTACGACCGGCAGGTGTCCGATGCGCGAGGCGCGGCGCGCGAGTGTTATGACGACGTGCTCGCGTGCGCCCGCGATCACCTGTGCAGCTATTGCCAATATGGAGAAGCGACAACGCTAGACCACTTTTTCCCGAAGAAGTGGATGTCCGGGCTCGCCGTTGAGCCATGGAACCTGGTGCCGGCGTGTCAGCAATGTAACCGCAAGCTTCTCGACTTCCACGCCGAGACCGCCGCCGAAGCGATGTTCCACCCTTACCACGAGGGAATCAGCGACCGTTGGCTGTACGCGGAGCTGCTGGAGCATGACCCTCCGGCGCTGCGATTCGAGGCGCGTCCCCCGACCGGAATGGACCCGGAAGCAAGGGCGCGAGTCGAGCAGCAGTTCCGCTTCACATTGGCCCTTAATCTCATGTACAGCGCCGTCTCCGGTCGGGATATCGCGGAGGCTAGGGCCGGCTTGTCGTACTTGGTTCAACCCGGCATACCGGGCGGCGAGCAACTTACTCCTGACGTGGCGACAGTGCGGGAGTCGCTACAGGAGACCGCTCGCGCGGCCTTCCTCGTGGACCCGAATAGCAGGCGCGGCGCCGCCTACGAGGCGATGGCGGCCAGCGAATGGTTCTGTAGTGACGGCTACCGCCTGCCGTGAGGCGGGCACCGGCCGGCTCGGTGATCACGCTGTGACCGGGGTCTTGTCATTCTCCGAGCAGCTGTCCGTAAATTGATGGCGAATAGGTGGACACTAGTGAATTCTCGCCCTTCCCGCCGCGCAACTGGCATTCTGAGGGAATGAGTTCTCGTTCGGCGAAGATCGCAGCACAGCGTCCGTTCTATGCGTCGCATGCTGACGCATATGACGCGCTGATCACAGACTCAGCTACTCCGTGGGTTACGGCCGTGCAGGAGATCCTTGGGCCTTCAAATCCTGGGGTGACCCGTGTTCTGGACGCGGGATGCGGGACTGGGCGACACGCTCAGGCGCTCATCGAGTTGGGGTACTCGGTGAGTCTGTTGGATGCGTCCGCGGATCTACTCGCGATCGCGCGTGAGAGATGCCCCTCAGCGTCGGCAACTCTCGGCGACATCTGCGGATTCACCACTCGTTTTCCGTTTGACGCGATCACATGCCGCGGTGTCCTCAACGACTTGGTCACCGATCAAGAACGTGCCGATGCGCTGATGGCGTTCGCGAACGCGCTCAAGCCCGGCGGAATGCTGATACTCGATGTCCGCGAAGCCGAAGGATCCGAAGTGCGAGCAGACGGGCGGACTCGACGTGCCGAGGTCGACCTCAAGTCGGGTGGGCATTTGCGCTTCGCAAGCACTCCGCATTGGGGAGCCGGGCTCATAGAGGTTACCGAAACGTACGAACTCACAGCACCTTCGGGGACGAGCGCGGCCCACCACTACAGGTTCCAGATGCGTCCATGGACACGACAGGAACTGCAGCAGCGACTCGACAGCGCCGGCTTTTCAGCCATAACGATCAGTGCAGGCGTCGGCCGAACCACACCAGATCGCCTACTCGTGGTCGCGCGAGTAGCGCCGGAGACCTAATCGAAGACCGTCGGAAGATGGATCGGGCCGGTGCTCCGCCGCTGGCGCTGCGGGCAGCCGCTTTCACTGCGTCCAAGGGGAAACCACGAAACCTCGCTGTCCGAAGTCAATCTCCGAATCGGATGCTCGTGACGTTGGCGGGTACCCCCGAGAGCGCATGCAACGCCGCGCGTTCGATCGTCAAGTCGTCCTCGAGGCTCCTGACGAGCTCGCGGAGCTGGGCGACAGTGCGAACCAGATCGGCGTTCTGCGCAAGCAGCCGTTCGAGCTCGTGGCCGCGCTCGTCGTAAAGCTGTCTGATCCGCTTTTCGTCCCGGAGCTCGACTTGTGCAGCCAGCCCCGCATCGAGCTTGAGGTGTAGATCGTGGATCTGGGCTTTGAGTTGCTTGATGGTGCTCTGCGCGTTGATGAGATCCGCTGTGCGCGCAGCGTGAAGCGGCGTGTGCGCGGCGCCGGGGAACCGTTGCTGGTGACGCCGCAGTCCTTCCAACAAGTCAGCTCGGCTGTAGAGGAACTGGCGACTCACACCGGCAGAGGACGCGAGGGTCGAGACTGTGAGAGTCTGCCCGCGTTCGGCCGCGCGCGCCAGCGCCGTCACGACATCACGATGCTTGAGCGCAGCAATCTCCGCGCGCGCCCGGGCCAGTGCGGCAGGATTTCCTTTGGGTGGTGTTCGGTCTGTGGTGGTCATAGCTCCCTCAGCTCTATGCGCTTACCGGACAGCGCGGCGCTGCGAGCGCGGCGCATGATCTCGGACATAGTGTCTATCTCACGACGTTGCTCATCTGGCAGCTGAGCAATCCGCTCGCGCATGGTGGCGAGTACCCTTTCGTAGTCAGCAATCAGACCCCGTTGCGCGTCGAGCAGATAAGGAGCCGTGTCGCTGGACTCGGCGATCCTCAGCTGGGATCGGAGCTTCAGAATCTCCTTCTCGATCTCCGGTATGTGCGAGGGGTTGGGCCGGAAGAACCCGCAGCCGGCGCACTGATATCGCAGTTGACACGCTGTCCCGCCCGCTGCAACGTTGGTGGGCTCGGCGCAATCACCATAGGGCACCGGCGTGATCTTCAACTGAAGACGCCGCCCCTCAATGCCGACCTGCTTCCCGTGGCGATCGTGTGCAAGCGGGGCAAGGGCGCTGACGGCTTTCCGGCGGCGCTTGGAACTGACCTGGTAGTAGCCCATCGTGGTGGACAGAGAGACGTGGTCCATGAGCTGCCGCAGAACGTCTGGGTCGGTGCCGTTGTCGGCGTGCCGTTGTGCGTAGGCGCGGCGGAAGTCATAGGGCTGAACAATCGCCAGGTCGTAGTCGACCGGGTTGTTGTCCGCGTCAAGCACGGGTCCAGGAACTGGAGGCAGCGACTCAGCGAATCTGTGCAAGATTCTGCTCAGGTAGTGCTCGGAGATGTGAGGGATACTCTCATCCTTCAGGCGGCGCCGGCCTGTCGGAAACAGGAAAGAAGACCGGATGCCACGTTCTTTCCGAACTGCCTCCCAACGTCGGATCGACTCCACCACCGGCGTCTCGATCGGAAGCTCCTTGACGATTCCGCCAGACTTGTGCACGGTGTAGCGCAGAAGCCAGCCGCCGTGACGGTCTTGGAGTAGGCAGTCGGTGGTGAGCGAGGCGATCTCACCGGGCCTGCGACCGGTCTCCATCAGTAGCTCGAGCACGCATCGGTACATGTGCGTATGCCTGCCGATTTGCATTTGCGGCGTGTGCGCCCGCAAGTGAGCAATCACCGCCGCCGGGGTGACCCGGTCGCGTTCTACTTTACGGTCGTTTCGGGCACGCCGGGACATTCTCTTCTGCGCCGCATAGTGCTGCGCGAAGCTCTCCGGGACCTGATCCCAGACCCCCAGGCGCCGGGCAACTCGGCAAAGCTCCCACCAGTGCGAGTGGCTCATTTTTGAGGCGCTGCCTGGCCATCGAACTTCAAAACGGGCGGCAATTGCAGCCATGTCGTCGTAGGCAAGCCGGGTTGGATCGAATCCGCCGTCGCTGCGTTTGGCGCTAAGTGGGATGGAAGCCTC
>Ga0308157_10009069_pt1 | contig 11131 bp, 10 predicted proteins | sample PhyBR1_FD_201035 | JGI IMG/M metagenome (GOLD analysis project Ga0308157, IMG submission 201035) | Phyllosphere microbial communities from UC Gill Tract Community Farm, Albany, California, United States - DLSLB.R1 | ecosystem: Host-associated > Plants > Phyllosphere > Unclassified | place: USA...
GGCCTAAAGTCATCGTTCTGACAACTTTTGACATGGATGAATACGCTTTGAGCGCGATTCAAGCTGGTGCCAGTGGTTTCTTATTGAAAGATGCACCACCCGAGGAATTGCTGGAGTCCATTCGCACTGTAAACAAGGGCGATGCGGTCATTGCCCCCTCGACTACTCGCCGCCTTTTGGATCACATGGCTCCTTTGCTGAAGAAAGAGAGCACCCATGGAAACAAGGAACTATCAGAGCTCGTGGATTCCCTGACGCGACGCGAGAGGGAAGTTTTCGGACTGATTGCGCTGGGACGATCCAATCCAGAAATTGCAGAGGATTTGTTCCTCTCAGAGGCAACGGTGAAAACCCATGTTGGTCACATCCTGGCGAAGCTGGAAGCGCGGGACCGAGTTCAGGCAGTGGTCATTGCCTACCAGACCGGAGTCGTCAGCCCCTAAGACTCTCTTAGGTGAATCAACGGTTAGGTACAAATTTGCCTGCCGCACTGAGAACTCAGGTTCTCGGCGCGGCAGGCAAATTTGGCTTAAGCAGCCTCTGCTATTTTTCTTCCTCGTACCGAGGGAATACTGGCGACGGTGCCGGCAACTCGGTGCCAGGTACTAATGCCGTATCAAAGTATTCGAAGGTCCGTGCTGATCCTTCGCCGATTGCCAGCGAGTTGAGCATGGCGGTCATGGCCTGAGGCAGAACTGGCTGCAGAAGCAGAGCGACCTTGCGGACGATTTCAATGGTCACATACAACACCGTAGCCATGCGTTCCGGAGCAGTCTTCTTCAGTTTCCATGGCTCTTGTTCCGCGAAGTAAGCATTGGTATCGCCCAATACATGCCACACAGCTTCGAGAGCCTTGCTAAATTCCTGACGCGAGTAGGCATCCCGATTAAGCTCAAGAAGTTGTCCAGCGGCATTGAGAATCTGCTGGTCTGCTTCTAGCAATTCACCCGGCGTTGGCACTACACCGCCGCAGTTCTTTGCGACCATCGACAACGATCGCTGAGCAAGGTTGCCGAAGTTGTTGGCAAGGTCACCATTAATGCGAGCGACGATGGTCTCGTGGTTGTAGCTTCCGTCAGCACCGAAAGGTACCTCTCGCAAGAAGAAGTATCGGACCTGGTCCAAGCCGTATCGATTCACAAAGTCATCAGGCGAAACCGTATTCCCCAAGGACTTGGACATCTTTACGCCGTTGTTGTGCAGGAATCCATGGATCATGACGCGCTTTGGCAGCGGAAGCTTGGCAGACATCAGGAATGCCGGCCAGTAGATGGCGTGGAAGCGCGAAATGTCCTTGCCGATAACGTGAACGTCTGCTGGCCAGTACTTCTGGAAAGATTCGGACTCTACGTCTGGGAAGCCGACTCCCGTGAGGTAGTTAGTCAAGGCATCCACCCACACGTACATAACGTGCTTTTCGTTGCCTGGTACCGGGATTCCCCAGTCGAAGGTTGTGCGGGAAATCGACAAGTCGGTGAGTCCGCCTTCAACGAATCGCACGACCTCATTGAAACGGGAACGTGGCGCGCCAAATTCAGGATTGTCCTGATAGTACGCAAGCAGCTTGTCTTGGTACTTGGACAGGCGGAAGAAATACGATTCTTCTTCAGTCCAGGTCACTTCGGTGTCAGATTCGGTCGCGTAGCGGATGCCGTCTTCGCGAACTTCAGTCTGCTCCTCGGTGTAGAACGCTTCATCGCGCACTGAATACCAACCGGCATACTTATCAAGGTAAATATCGTCGTTGGCTTCCATGCGGCGCCACAATTCTTGGGCAGCTGCATGGTGATCCGCGTCAGTGGTGCGGATGAAACGGTCATAGCTCGTGCCCAGCTCATCATTCATCGCTTGGAATGCATCCGAGTTGCGCTGAGCTAGTTGAGCTGGCGTGATTTCCAGCTTTTCAGCCGTCTGCATCATCTTCTGACCATGCTCGTCGGTGCCGGTCATGAAGAAGACGTCATGTCCGTCAAGCCGCTTGAACCGCGCCATGACGTCCGTGGCCACGACTTCATATGCGTGGCCGATGTGCGGGGTGCCGTTCGGGTAGGAAATGGCAGTGGTGATGTAAAAAGGTTTTTGCTGAGAAGTCACGTTACAAATTTACCTTAGCTCGCGCCGGTTGGAGTTCTTCAAGTCGTTGCTAGCTCGTCACATGATTTTTGCTAGATACTCCCAGAAGGCGCTTCGCAAGGTTCTGCGGATTGTCTGCTGATCAGTTTTCCACTCCCCCAGGACTTGAGCGCAGTCCTTGAGCAGCGTCCTATCGATTTCTGGTGGAAGCTGGGGCTTGTCTGCCATGAGCTCGACAACTTCTGATTGAGTGGTGAACGCAAGCCATGATTCTGCAACCTTGGCGCCGATTTCTTCAGCCACTTTGAGTTCTTGCTGTTCGTAGGCGGCGTTGCCTTTGAATCCTGGGCGCTCGCCTCCACTGGAATAGACAACTTCAGCGTTTGACTCGGTCACTGTCATCGCCTTGGCAGTCGCCTTTTGAGCCATCACCGCTGGTGTTGGGGCAAAGGGCTTAGCTGGAACTGGGGCCGGCGCTTCTGCCGGCGCATTGGCAATAATCGATGTTTTCTCTGAGTGGTGCTGGTCCCACTCCAAGACCTTGGTGAAGGCACTGTCCAGCAATTGATTAGGAATGGTTTCAATGTAGTCGGCCGTCAAAGCCAAATGTTCCGCAACCGAGGCAACGCCAAGCCTGCTGTCAGCCTTAGCGACACCCAGAAGAACAACTTTCATGCCAAGGTCTTGCGCTTCTTCTACTGCTTCCGCAAGATCGTCATCGCCGGAAACAAGATAAGCAATTGACGCGGAACGGTTTCTAGCCACTCCGACAAGATCTAATGCAAGACGAAGATCAACGCCCTTTTGCTCTCCGTTGTAAGAAATACGACCTAAACGCACCTTTACGCCTGGTATCAGTCCAATACGCTTATGTTGCTCGGTAAACAGGCCGTCTTTAGATGCGTCGTACCAGTAAACGCGTAAGTTATTAAGCCCAGTATTCTTCTTGACAGTTTGAACTATGCCCCGGACCAAGGACTCATAGTGAGTCGTGAAAGCTGACCGCAATGTTGTACCAGCAGCACGATGACCACCCAGTGAAAGTAAGAAACCGGCGTCGATAAATATTGCAGTATGGTTCATCATAGTCCGATCCTACCTTTGCCCAGCGGAAACTAAAGCTCAAATCAACCATAGTAATTATTCAACAGTCAGATCCCAGTAATCCGATCTCGTTAAAACGTCGGCATTGGGTTTATAAAAGGGTTTCTTTAGAGTGAGGTGATCCCTCTCCCACGCTACATCCTTTCGTTTCAACCGAGCTGGAACGCCAGCAACAATGCAATTATTCGGAAACACACGGGTAACCACCGATGACAATCCTACAACCGAACCGTCCCCCATCGAGGCTCCACCAAGTAAACGGCATCCCCACCCGAGCCATACGTGATTCCCGATGCTAATTGACTTGGCAATATTGATTCGCTCACCAGTGCGCACATCAAATATCGGGTGTTCATCGTCGGATCTGATTTGTACGTCAGCAGAAATCATACAATCATTTCCAATCTTTACGACGGAGCCCTCAACGGAAGTTATGGTGACAGGAGACGTAGTTGTAACGAAGTCACCAATCTCAATCGAAGCATCCTCACCTACTCTAAGAAATCCGCCGAATCCATGTAATCCTTTCCCTATTCGAATCGTCGCATTATTGCAGTCAAACCTAAATACCGTACCTCGCATTAGGTTGACCGTAGGATCTAAAATTAATCTATTATTAGACCCGAAAAAATGTACTTTTACCCCCGGAATAGGCGTTCCTGCAAATTCAATAACATTGCCGTTGCTATCGTCATATTCATCAATTAACTCTAGTATCAATTCAATTCAACCTTTCCCTGACGCATTTCCAGCTTTCATAATCCGAGTTAATATATAATACGATGACGATTTAAGATTCAATACCTTTAGGCCGCATAAAGCCTCCGCCCACCGTCCCATGTCCATGGTGAATGCCCTCGGATACGGATTGATGGTATCACTTGCATCTAGACTACTCGATACAGTAAACCGTAAAATGTAAACTAGCAATCACCGGGAAAGGCGCGAATAGAGATATTAAGTAATATTTTATATTAATTTATCGCAAAAACGTAAATTTGTTAGAAGCAAATATCTTTAAAATTACCTATAGTACCATGAGGCCCATCTCGTGTCACTTCCAGTTTGAACAAAAACGGAAGCACAATATTTCGCAGGTTTCTCTGACGATCAACTGGACGCGATATTGCAAATCTTCTTGTTTCTGAAATACTGACGATAAATAGTAAAATTCTCATTGAATCTCCGACTTGCTCACTCAGCGGAAGTACGTCTAAGGACATCATTGATCGAACGATTTCAATTCTCGACGAGATACGACTATGCATATCGACAGTTGCGATCCGTGATAAACCAAGAACCGTGATTCAGGAGACACGACTAATGGTAAAAATGCTCACCTTCGTCTAAATTAACGGAAAGAATCTATGACAAGATTCTAATTGAACAACCTTTCATCCAAATCTAAAATAGATTCAAAAACTCTTTGAGATGCTTTTCCGTCTAGTAGAGGTAGTGTTTCGTTGAGTCGGTGAAGGTACTTATCGCTCAATGACCATCCATCGTTGCTGCGCGATTCGATCCAGTCGACAACATCGTCTGGTTCAGCAAAAACTGGTCCAAAACCATTATCGCTGTAAGAAAACCAGCCCTGGGTAAAGGTGTGCCCAGAGCTAAATATCGATTCCGAGTCAAACTGGTAATATGCGATAGGCGCCCCTGTAATAGCTGCTTCAGTAGCAATCGATGAATAATCAGTTACCAAAGCTGCGCTTTTCAGCAAGAATTCTTGAACGTTCAATTCTGAGAAACCGCAAATCCTTACCTTTGAGCCAAAGTCGAATAAGTCACGGAACTTAGCAAGGTGATCGTGAAGAACAAAAACGACTTCGTACTCATGATTTTCCGCAAGTGAAAGTGTCCGAGGATTATTTACTGCTAACTTCCAACTTTTATAAAATTGACTACTATGAAGAATATTCTTCCGCTGTTCGATGTCGGAACATTTATTTAACTCGGCTACCAAGTTTTGTCTCCACGTTGGGACAAAGGAGATGTACTTTCGGTCCACCGAATCTTCTTGGCTTCTTATAACCAAATTATCATGCCTGGGAAGACCAGTCAGTGAAACTTCTTTGCGCGTAAATTTATAGGTTGAACCATCTCCGGCAAAAGCGTCAAATTCCATTGGGCTACTTGCAATCATTAGAGCCAAACCTTTGGTATTTAGCCACCGGGATAGATCATTCATTACGAGCCCATGTTGCAAGAAAACTCTTCGTGCAGGCGAAACACCAAAGCGACGCCGGCTAACCGGATCGTAGATTCCAGCATCAATATGTGATGAGATTATGAACTTAGCGTTTAGGGTCGAATAAACGGCCTCATCACTTCCATACTCAATTAGGTTGAACCCTTCGGACGACAGTCTATTCCAGTCTTTGGAGTCCTTCTTTAACATGAAGACAGCATTTATTTGCGGATGATTGTCTCGGACGTAACGGTAAAAATGTTCACCGTTGTCATCCGCACGGACAGGATGATCCATAATGATCCATAAATCCTTGAATTTTACAAGGTTTGCCTCACTACGGGCAGCAAGTATCGTTTCACTATCTCTACGTTTCATCTTGCGTGCTAATTTTTGTTTGCGGTATCGGCTTAGTAATCGTTGTGAAAGTCGATAACAGACGCCAATCCGGCTAGAACCAGTTATCCAAGTTTCTTCTGTTGTCTTCAAACGAATGGCTTCAAAACCATACTTGAACCGGTTAATACCAGAAGATTTTTTGGCACGTCGTACTAATTCGGAGGCCGAAGGTGCATAGGTACCGGATGAAAGTTGCAATTCTTTAGGTGCGGAGATAAATGAAGTATTCTTTTTCGCATCGTTAACTGGCTTTTTTATCGATATTTTTCGACCATTGAGATAAATTTCAACAGTCTGCACTCGCGGTAATATTAGTACTCGCTCGTACATCAGGGTGCGACCAAAAGACATATGTCTGATACTTTTCGCGATATAAACGTCCGTATAGGTTCCGTCTACAAAGACTCGTTCTGAAGGTGGTAATTCAGCAAAAGTGTAACCAACTTTTCTAGTATTCCGCTTGATGTCGTCGGCATTCCACATATACCCAATGGTTTGTTGACCAGGAATTATTGATTCGTTCTTAAAATGCCTTAGAATTCCTTCTTTTAAACCCCACCCGTAATTAACCAAATTAAAATTACGGATTGTACTAGCATCGATAAGTTTGAAAATCTCTTCCAAAGATTCCCAAAGTTGATCCATTAAATCAGTTGAAACAGATTTCAGTGGAGAATCGATCATTCTGTCGGCTCGGAAGTACCAGTACAGGCTATAAAGAACTGTATTCTGGGCCCAAACAGGAACATACCCCTTTTTATTTAAAAGATAATTCAAAAGGCCCAAATGGCCATATTTTGGCTCATTTGTATACTTCTCGGGCTTCAACCACGTCGTGTCGATTAGCGATGATCCATCCGCACGTTTTCGATAGTAGTATCTAGCCGAGGCCACTAAACCAAGGACTGGCTCTTCGAACTGTGCCAAATAGAGCCCGATAAAATGCGCATCCTCGAATGCGGGTTTCACCAAATCAGAAAATCTTATTTGATTTGATTTTACTATGTCAGCTCGAACTATCGTTGCATGCCCAGCGAGATGCACGACGTGAGGCTCGCGGTCTAAACTTACTAATCGATCGCCACGCCTATATTTCCAAGCTAACGGATGGTTATCCTGGGCGGTTCCGGTCTTTTCGTTGAATATCAGCGAGCGACTCGTCAGCATCGAGGCTGCTTTATTTACATCTCTATCGATAAATACAGACAATGCCTCAAAGTACTTGCGGTCCAAGACATCATCAGAGTCTACGAATGCGATCCATTCTCCATTCGAAATGTCGATCCCCTTGTTTCGGGCGGCCGCAACTCCCATGTTCGGTTGAGTTTCGACTGTGACTCTGAACCTTGAGCGCGCCGCCCACGAGCGGGCCTTATCTAATGTCTGGTCTTGAGATCCGTCGTCAATTACGACAACTTCTAACAAATCAGAACAAATCGACTGCTTTTCGATGCTCCGAAACAAGTCGTCAGCGTACTTTTCAATCTGATAAGCCGCAATGACCGCGGAGAAAATGGGGTGATTCATGTTGAATAGTCTAGTCAATGGATTGTGATTCCAGAAAATATAGGAAGATGCCCATATCACACGTGCAGTCCCGGTTTTTTGCCACTTTGTGGGTCCAACATAACTTAACGAAGTTTACAAGAAATTTCTTAAGCAATGCAGTGGAGATAATCTCTCCGCGTAAAATTTTCGGTACTTCAACTTGTCAGCGTGGAGCACTACACCCATGTCTGCGAGAGAATTTTAGGAGCCTGTGGCTTCTAATTGCCGCTTAACGTCGCGAATGAAGTTGTCGCAGATGCAAATGAACACACCACACCAAGTAAAAGACTAGGAACGACGCGCTCAGGATCCACCCGGGCAATAGTCTGATGCGTAGAAAATGGTTGTCGTGGAGCACCTGGGGACCCTGAATCGTTTAGTAAGTGGTCAGATAAAAGTGGATCACTTCAGCACAGGAAGTAGGTCATTTCGGTGTACTACAGTAGGCCACATCAACACGAAAAACAGACCAGTGCAATCTAATTGTTCCTGTCCGCTGATGATCACCAACTGAAGCCAGGATGCAAGCTTGGGCTCCATAGGTACAAGCAGGCCATAACCGGCACGACGGCTACGTTTCACCTTACTGAATGCAAAAGAAACATGGGACCGTCTTGCTTCACGATAGGTTCCTTCCAACACCCACCAGATAATGGTTGCAAGCACTCAAAGGGTGTCGCAAAAGGATCGAAAGAGAACTGACGGTACTCATGTGCGTCCAAAGACATATCTGGAAATTAGACTCCCGTGGACTTTCCGGACGTGAAATCGCCCGGCAAGTCGGGCTTTCGCGAAGCACCGTGGCCAAGTACTTGTAGTCTGACGACTATTCACCCCGACCCCCTGCACGAAGCATCGGACAGGATCGGCGAACCGCAGATTTGAATCTTTCATCGTTGCTTGGCTGAATGGGGACTACAAAGCTCAGCGCAAGCAGCGCCACACCGCCCAATGGATCTTCGGCCGGCTCACCGAGGATGAAGTCTTTGAGGCAAGTATTTGCCGGTTCAGTTGTCAATGCTAACTGAATACTGACCCTTGAACGACATTTGAAAATTGACCCCACCCGGGCCAGTCGACAGTCATTCTTAGGGCGAGATCAATATGGAACAGTCTGCAGAGATCCATCAGCCACATAGAGCAGAAAGCGCGCTAATCAAAGACATCCCACGATGTCATAGCATCGCGCGCAACACCCTATGTTCGGCCCTGGCATCTACGGAGCCACCAATTAACCATCGAGTAAACGCGGATCTGTCGCGAGCGCGTTCGAACCAAAAATACGCAAGTTCTTACGTGAATATCCGCGTATGCCAGTCTCTGCTATTGCTTAACGGAACGGATGGGAGCATTCCATTTACAAGCTGAAGAACCGCGTCATGTAAATACGTCCTGAATACACCAGCATGGAACCGGTAGACCAGTCGATCCATGAACCAGGTCAAGCCGCACAAATGGAACTGTGTTTTCCCGAACCGCGAATTCCTGCCGGATTCGGGCAGTCAATAATGTCGCCAGTAATGGTAATGACGCTGCCCTATTCAAGACTGTTCAACGCGCTGATGATCCCCGACCCGCAAGCAGAGTTCTTATCGCAGGGATTTAGAGCTTGATCAACAATGCTGGGGCGGTGCCTAAGAGTTTGATTTGGGACCATAAATCGGACGTTGGCGGCGAAGAGGAACGTCGCGGAAGTCGCCGCAGAGTTTGCTGGGACGATTGCGATCCGGATCATCTTGGCGCCGCCGAGGGATCGAAGAATTCAAAGGTCAAACGGAGCGCAATAACCAGTTTTTGGAGACCTCGTTCTTGCCGAGCGAAAGTTCACTTCACCACAGGGTTTAAATATATAGCTCATCGAATGGTTGCCGATCGCTAATGCGCGTACCCTCCGCTCGATCCACGGCCCGCCCGTCGATAGGCTCACAGTGAACGTGAAAGCGATGACGGTGTTGCCGTCGATGCCACCGGCGACCGGGTTCAGTCATCGGGTGCGGATCAGCAGGGACTACCACGTGAGGTTGGACCGCAACAACTACCCGGTGAATCCCTTAATGATTAGGTGGCCTGTTAATTTCACGCTGACCATGGATCGAGTCATCGGAGTTTGTGACCAACAGGTAGTAGCGGATTACCCACAGTGCTGCGCCAAGCACCACACGATCACTAATCTGGACCATGTGCAGATTGCTGCAGCGCCGCGCTCCGCCTTCAATCACATCGGCCGTACTGCGCGACCAAGAACATCCACGGTGTGGTGCTCGAGTTGCGACATCTATCTGAATACGACAAGATTCTCGGTCTGAATGACCATGACTTTCGAGGAGATCCATCATGAGCTCGCTAGAAGCAACCATTGAGCATTTGGCCAGAGTCATGCAAATGCCCACGGTCCGTCGGACATGGAAGCAACTGGCTGATCAAGCTCGCGATCAGGGGCGGTCGCACGAGGAAGGTTCGGCCGCGATGCCCAAGCGCCAGGTTGCTGATCGGAGTGCCAGCGGTACCGCGATTTGTATCGCCGGAGAGGATTTTCCTCGATGAAAACAATGGAAGATTTCAACTGCGATTTCCAGCCTTCGCTGCGCCGTGATGTTCCGGCGCACCTGGCCACGACGACGTTCATTCCGAAGCTGATCACGTGATTCTGCTGGCTCCTCCTGAAGCACGTTAAACTCATCCGAGTATCGCTTTGAGCTTCAAAAACTGCCAGCCGGGGTATCCGATGCTTTTTGATACGGCGACTGGCTGGGCGCAAAGGTTGACTTCCGCGCATCAAGTCAGGAAGTTGAATGATCAGTAGCAGCTGCAGAGTCGGTTCAGATTGTTGATCATTGACTAGGTGGGGTACCTGCACTTTGATGCTGAGGCTGCTCTAATTTGCTGTTTCAGCTGATTGAGCACCGGTATGAGCAGGAGCGGTGTTGGTGACGTCGAAAATGCCGTTTGGTCGTCGGTGTGAGGTCTTCAGTGATGATGTTGTTGCGTCAGCAATGATTGATCGTTTGGTTCATCATGCGGAAGTGTTGTCTTTGGCCGGTGATTCGTACCGGGCGAAGAATCGTCAGGTCCTATTGAGTCCCACTGAGGAGGTATAGGAAATCCGGCTTGGCTTGGAGGAGTCAATTTTCAGTTAGCGTTGACGGACCACCCTTCTAATTAACAAACGGCTCCAAGGCATCTTCGTCTATGCTTGATGTCGCTCATTGAAATGAAGTGCGTTGGCCAGCTTGTCCAGTTCTAATACATGGTACAAAACTTGCGAAAAATGGATCTGGTGTCTAAAAAATCTGTTATTTTCACGAAGTCCGCTTGCATCCTCTATGACTGACTCCAGCTACACTCCAGTAGCGTCAGCGACAAAACGTCGTGCAATAAAGCACTCAATTGCCCAACGAATTATTGATACACTCGCACCAAAAGCTGGCCAAAAGTATGTGTGTATCGTATTAGTTTATAGGAACGTCTACTCGCTCATAGATGTGAACCGACTCAGAGAACGTTGAAATGAACTCTGAGTCGGTCGTCTAATCGAAGATCAGATATCTATAGGTGATCAAACTTTCTTTTCATTGGAATCCGCAAGATTCAGCTTGTCAGTCCAGTACGAGTCCGAAGTCAGCTGATCGTAGCCGTCGCGCCATAGTCGGATATTCTCCTCATATGCCGAGCGCAGGCGCATGGTGTTTCGTACCAAGCGCAGCGATTCGCGCCAGAACTTTTTCTGGTTGCGACGGACAACGTAGGCCGAAGACTGGTCACCGTTGAGATAGGTGATTTCCTTAGCCCCATAGACCTTGCGGTAGTCATCACGGA
>Ga0308157_10009070_pt1 | contig 11131 bp, 11 predicted proteins | sample PhyBR1_FD_201035 | JGI IMG/M metagenome (GOLD analysis project Ga0308157, IMG submission 201035) | Phyllosphere microbial communities from UC Gill Tract Community Farm, Albany, California, United States - DLSLB.R1 | ecosystem: Host-associated > Plants > Phyllosphere > Unclassified | place: USA...
GTTGAAATGTATTTGTTTACCTTTAAAACAGCGTTTAATTGAGGCTATTTTGAAAGGAATTACGCCATAAAGGAGATATGAAGATAAGTAATTGATAGCGAGATCATAATAACCAACATTGTTTCTTCAACAAATTTTTATGGTAACCATTTTCAGTTATTGAATTTATGAAACAATATGGTTTTATTCCCAATATATTTGACAAAAGTAGATCCAACAGAAAGCTTCACAAGAAAGGAGCCTTACTCGATGACTTGTTTGAGATTGTAAGTGACTATTTTAAAGGCTTTTGCTGTGAACTACATTACAATTATAGATTCTTTTCCTGTTGCTGTATGTAACAATATAAGAATATCCAAATGCAAAATATTAAAGGATAAAAAACGAAGAGGTTATACTGCCAATATCTAGGAATTACTTATAGCAATAAGGTTCAGTTGTTTACTATAAAAGACGACATATCTATAACTTTCACTTTACTCCCGGTAAAACAGCCGATACAAAAGCTTAGGAAAGATGATAGATAAATAGTTACCTACAGAATTTCCAATATATCGAGACAGCGCCTATATTAGATTATTAACTGGAAGATAATGCCTTAGAAAGAAAAGCTATTGTATTGAAAACCCAGAGAAAATCAAATTCTAAAAGGATAGATACTGTAGAACAAAAACTTGAAAAAATTAAAAATGAGAAAAGGGGTTGAAACAACAATCTGCAATATTAAAAAATTCTTTCCAAGAACAATATATGCAGCAACCATAAATGGTTTTTAATAAAGTTAACCTTGTTTGTATTTGGATTACAATTTAGCAAACAAAAACACCTGCTTTCATTTTTTGAAAACAGGCGTTTTAGTTCACATCATAATACAATTAAACGTTATTATTATTCAGCTTACTGTGTTTTTTACTGTATGCAAAATAAATCAGTAAACCTATTGCCAGCCAAATTGCCAAACGTTCCCAACTTTCAACCGGCAACGAAACCATCATGATTAAACATACGATGATGCCTAAAATAGGAACCAACGGCACCAAAGGTGTTTTAAACGGCCGTTCTATATTGGGCTGTGTTTTTCGCAATACCAAAATCCCGATACAAACCAATGTAAACGCGAACAAGGTTCCGATACTTACCATGTGCCCTAAATCGGATACCGGTACAAAACCTGCAAAAATGCTTACAAATACCATAAATACCACATTGGTTTTCCACGGGGTTTGTCTTTTTGATAAATCAGAAAACATTTTTGGCAGCAACCCATCCTTGCTCATAGAGTAAAACACGCGGCTTTGCCCCAATAACATCACCAAAATTACCGAAGTATATCCTGCAATAATAGTAACAATCAATGCCGTATTTAAAAAGTGATAACCTGTTTTGGCAAAAGCTGTGGCTACGGGCTTGGCATCGCCTTTAAACATTAAATAATTTTCTAAGCCTGTTAAAACATACGCAAATAATACGTATAAAACGGTACAGATGATTAGGGATCCAATGATACCGAAAGGCATTCCCTTTTTAGGATTTTTGGCTTCCTGTGCGGCGGTACTTACCGCATCAAAACCAATAAACGCGAAGAAAACTACACCGGCGGCACGCAAAACACCACTCCAGCCGTACTGACCAAAATGTTCGCTTGAGAAAAAGTTTGTCAACGACATTTGTCCGCTTTTAACCATTTCTTCACCCGCATTTACAGGAATGAAAGGATCGTGATTCGCCGGATTGATAAACTGCCATCCCAAAGCTATAAAGATGATAACAACCGTTACTTTTAAAATAACCAATAAGTTGTTAACCCGTGCCGATTCTTGTGTGCCGCGTATTAATAACAACGACAACAAACAAACAATAACAATTGCCGGAATGTTAATGATACCGCCTTCAAACGGACCTTTTAAAAATTCAATGGGTATTTCAAGATTAAATACTTTGAGCAGTTCATTAAAATATTGCGACCAGCTTACAGCAACCGTTGCCGATGCCAAAGCGTATTCTAGTACCAGATCCCAACCAATAATCCAGGCAATAAACTCACCCATGGTGGCATACGAATAAGTATAAGCACTACCGGCAACAGGCAGCATAGAAGCAAATTCTGCATAGCACAAACCAGCAAACGCACAGCCCAAAGCGGCAATTACAAACGAAAGTGCCACCGCCGGACCGGCATTTTCAGCTGCGGCTATACCTGTTAACGAAAACAACCCGGCACCAATAATTGCTCCTACACCCAATGCCACAAGTCCCCAGGAGCCAAAGGTTTTCTTCAGTGTTCCTTCACCTTGTTCATTTGCTTCTGCAATCAGTGATGTAATAGATTTTTTTGAAAAAACACCCATATAATCAATTTTATCGTTATTTGTTAAAATATACTTAAAAATCAAATATAGGTAAAATAAAGCTATCGTTTAACGTCTTTTTTAATTTTATGGATATAAAAAACTGATTTGGGATCATTTTTGTACATACCAACCGGTTTCCTTTTTATATTTTAATACAAACTTCTGGGTGATAAATTCTGCATTCGCGTTTTTATCTTTTACCAAACCGGCAAAAGGCGTGGGTTGTTTAATCAATTTTGCAGTTGCAGTTGCTTTGGTTTTATTGTTTAATTCTAACTGAACATCCGAATTTTCCTGTAACGTAAAAAGGAATGTTTTTACCTGGGCACTGTTCTTTTTTTGGTCAATAACAAAAGGAGCTGCTTTTGAGGTTAACGCAACATTTACAATTAAAACCGAATCTTTAGACAACCATTTTTTATGCTTATCTATTGTTTGCAATGTAATTAATTCTTGCGAAGACAAATTAGTTAACAAAGTCCATTCAGCAGCATCTTTTTTTGTTCTGATCTTTTGTTCGCCTAATTTAAAATTCGCTTTTTCAAAGTAAGGATATTCCTCTATATGGTTGTTGATTAATGATGATGCCTGCTTTACTGACAACGATTCTGACGTACAAGCAACCATTCCAAAAAACAAAAACAATAAGGTCATTTTTTTCATTTTCGATTATTTTTTTAGATAAATATAATAAATTGGAATATGCAAAAGAGAAAGAAACAAAAAAACCTTCAAAAAAATTGAAGGTTTTTAAAGAGGCATCTAGCGGATTCGAACCGCTGTAGACGGTTTTGCAGACCGCTTCCTAGCCACTCGGACAAGATGCCGTTTGTAATGTGTTTGCAAATCTACTACAAAAAATTAAATTTCAAAACCCAAAGCCAAAAATTATGCCCGGTATTCTTCCATTACAATCGTAACTTGTTCAACATCACCACCAATAGGCGGGTTTATTTTCGAAACTTCTAACAAAATGGTTGAAACCATTGGCAGTTCATCAAAAATTCGAACAACAATTCGCTTAGCAACATGTTCTAATAACTTAGATCGTATCGCCATTTCTTCTTTTACAATACGGTTTAAATGCACGTAATCTACGGTATCAGCCAAGTCATCAGAGTCAGCAGACTTTCGTAAATCGGCTTTGATTTCTAAATCAACCCGGTAATCGGAACCAATTTTAGCTTCTTCTTCCAAACAACCGTGATTTGTAAAAACTTTGATATTTTTTAAACGAATAATTCCCATAACCTTTTTATTAAATGGTAAAATTACCAAATTCTAAACCAATGCAGGTATTAATTTAAACTTAGAATTGAAAAACAAAACTATATCTCTATTTTCCAAATATCTTTTGAAAGTTCGTATAGCAAATTTTGTCTATCAATTATGGTTTCTTTGTTCCAATATTCGTAAGACCTTAACTTTTGATTTAATCTTGTAACAGACGAATTTATCCCAATCGTATCTAATCCTGCTATTGATTTTGAAATATAAAATGGTGATTTTGAATATTCAATAACTTTTTTTGAAAAGAAGTCGTTACCAACTACAATATTCATCGTTTTTTCAAGCAAAGTCAAATTTCCTAATCTAATTTTTAAATCATCGTATTCCTCTCCGATTTCATTGCGAAGACTTTCTGTTGGATTAAAAGGTAAAATATGTTCAATTTCAACTCCTTTGGTAATATAGTTGTCCAAAACTTGTGGAACGTATGAACCTAATCTTTCTTGATCTAAATATTGTGCAATTTTTGCCAAAATATATCTAATCCTGTACTGTTGTAGGTTGTTCTGACGAGTTTCTGTAAAGTACAATTTGTATTCGTTTTCCTTTGATATAATTACAGGCTGAATATTTTCTTTTACGAAAATATTCAATTCTTCTCTGCTTTTTATTCTTAATACAGATTTAGCCCACTTTGAAAAATTTCTTTCAAATTCTTTTGTTGGTTCTTTTGTAATGAAGTAATAAAAAACCAAAGTTTCTATCTGCTTTGCAAAATGATTAAACAAATCTTGAGGAAGATTTCTTCCTGCTAATAACAAAATCAAATGTTGTTTAAAAGCTCCTCCCCCGAGTTTAGAAATATTGTCTAAATAGACATTTTTACTGCCGTCTTTATTTAGTCCTTTGAAGAAATTAATATAACAAGTTGCATTTTCTAAAAGAAGTTCTACAAACTCAAAAGGCTCTTTTTCATAGTTGCATTGAGCAACATTTTCGGGTCTTATAAACCATTTGTAAATTTCCTCCTCTCGGATAATTTCTTCTCCTCGCTGATTATTTACTTTATAATTGGACATTATGAAATAACGAAGAAAACGCAAAGGTTTTTCATTATTCTTTTCCAAGAGTTTAATGAGCGTTTTCCATTTATCTTTTAATGAGTTGAAATCATTTCTATCAACTTGTCGAAATAAAAGGTTTTTCAATAAATCCATAGGATTTAAACCAACACCTCTTTCATTAATTGTTTCAAATATTTTTAAAGCGTCGTTTATTTCAGGTGTTTCAATTTGGATAAATTTCAGTTTCCTAAAAATGTAAACAAAAAACTTTTTTAGTTGAACAGGATCTTCATCTTCCTTAAATCTATTTTTTAGAAATGAGATTACATTTTCATACGCATTATAAAGTCTTTCGGCAGAACCTGTTAAATTTTCAAGTCTTTCTAAATTATTAGCAATTTTTGAAAGGATATTTGAGCTGTCTTTATATTGTAGTTCAAGTTTATAGCAGTCAACACTATCTCCTAATGAATTGACTGTTTTATCTTTAATCATTCTTTCTATCGTATCTGTGTCGATTTCTCGTTCTCTGTAAAGTTTTTTAAAAGCACAAATTACTAAGAAGATAGAGGTTGTTCTTTGTTGTCCGTCAATCAATTCATAAAATCCGTCGTTATTTTTGAAAACAACGGTACTACCGATAAAATATTCCTTGTTGGGGTTAAAATCAAATTCTTCGTAAATGTCGTCTAAAAGTTGATTGATTTGCACTTCCGTCCAAACATATTCTCTTTGATAATCGGGAACAACATAAAAATTTTTAAAACAATTCTCCACGTCCAAATAATTAAATTGTATTTGGATATTATTTGTACCATTATTCATTTGTTAGGTAGATTTCTAAATTTGATGTATTATATTTTTAAAGTGCTAAAATACAAAAAAAGTTATCTCCAATGACACTGCTATTTTGCTACTTCATTTCTTTAAAAGATAAATTAACAGATTGTCATTTCTTAATCGTGAATAGGTTTATGTCATATTTCCTCTTTAAAAAGAAAAGTTTAAATCACTTAGCTCTACAGATAAAGTATTTTTGGTAAATTTGTACTCTTAATTCAAGAATATGTCAACAAAAGAAAAATCATTGAATTTCATCGAACAAATCATTGAAGACGATTTAAAAAATGGTTTGTCACAAGATAAATTACGCTTTCGTTTTCCGCCCGAACCTAACGGATACTTACATATTGGGCACGCATCGTCAATCTGTTTAAACTTTGGATTAGGATTAGATTACAACGCACCGGTAAATTTGCGTTTTGACGACACCAACCCTGCAAAAGAAGAACAGGAATTTGTTGATGCCATTAAGCGTGATGTTGAATGGTTAGGATACAAATGGGATCAGGAAGTTTATGCGTCTGATTATTTTCAGGAATTATATGATTGGGCAATTATTTTAATTAAGAAAGGTAAGGCGTATGTTGATAATTTAACGGCAGATGAAATTGCTAAACAAAAAGGTACACCAACACAACCGGGCGTCAATTCTCCAAACCGTAATCGATCAGTTGAAGAAAATCTGGATTTGTTCGAACGGATGAAAAACGGCGAGTTTGCAGAAGGTGCATATATTTTACGTGCCAAAATTGATATGGCATCAACCAATATGTTAATGCGCGACCCGATTATGTACCGTATCATTAACGCATCACACCACAGAACGGGCGCAAATTGGAAAATTTACCCGATGTACGACTGGGCTCATGGCGAAAGCGATTATATCGAACAAATTTCGCATTCGTTCTGTACGTTGGAATTTTTACCGCACCGCGAATTGTACGATTGGTTTTTAGATCAGCTTTATGATGACGAGAAAGTTAGACCAAAACAGCGCGAATTTGCCCGCAGAAATTTATCGCACACCGTGGTATCAAAACGCAAATTGTTGCAATTGGTTAACGAAAAACACGTTACCGGTTGGGACGATCCGCGTATGAGCACCATTTCGGGTATGCGTCGTCGTGGGTACACTCCAACTGCAATTCGTAACTTTGCCGATACCATTGGAATTGCAAAACGCGATAATTTAATCGATGTTTCGTTGTTGGAATTTTGTGTTCGCGAAGATTTAAACAAGATTACCGATCGTGTTATGGCTGTTCTTGATCCTGTGAAATTGGTTATTACCAACTATCCGGAAGGATCAGAAGAATGGTTAGATGCAGAGAATAATCCGGAAGCAGAAGAATTAACGTTTAGAAAAGTTCCTTTTTCTAAAGAATTATATATTGAACGTGAAGATTTTAAGGAAGATGCCGACAAGAAATTTTTCCGTTTAACATTAGGAAAAGAAGTGCGTTTAAAGAACGCGTACATTATTAAAGGCGAAAGTGCTATTAAGGATGAAAACGGAAACATTACCGAAATTCATGTTACGTATGATGCTGATTCTAAATCGGGCAGCGGAACAGAAGCGTCAAAACGCAAAGTAAAAGGAACCATTCATTGGGTTTCTATTCCGCATGCTGTTGAAGCCGAAGTACGTATTTACGACCGTTTGTTTACACACGAAAACCCTGATGGCAACAAAGAAGTTGATTTTAAGGAATACATCAACCCTGATTCGTTAAAAGTAATTACAGGTTATGTAGAACCAAGCTTAAAAACAGCTGTAAGCGGCGATAAATTCCAATTTCAACGTTTGGGTTATTTCGCAACCGATAAAGAGTCTACGGCAGAAAAATTAGTATTTAATAAATCAGTTGGCTTACGCGATACGTGGGCTAAAGTTGAAAGTAAAGAGTAATAAAACAAAAGCGTACTATAACAAGTACGCTTTTTATATCTAAAAAACTATGCAATTAAACAGCATTTTAGACTTTATTTATCCCTTATCGGCAAACGCAAAAGAACTACTGAAACAAAATACCGAAGAAGTTACTTTTCAAAAAGGTACACTTTTATTGCAAGGACACAAAGTTGAAAAATCTGTCTATTTCATTAAAAGGGGTGTCGTTCGGGCGTATGCGTCAACTCTTGAAAGCGAGGTTACCTTTTGGTTTGGTTTTGAAGGATCTGCCGTATTTTCTATGAACAGCTATGTGAACAATGAAAAAAGTTATGAAGATATTGAACTTTTAGAAGAAACTGTTTTTTATAAAATCCACGCCGATGTACTTCAAAAATTGTATCAAACCGATATTGAAATTTCAAACTGGGGCAGAAAATTAGCCGAAAAAGAACTGATAAAAAGCGAAGAACGGTTGATTTCGCTCCAATTTAAATCGGCAAAAGAACGGTATCTGGATCTTATTAAAAATCATCCGTATTTGGTACAACGCGTGGCATTGGGTCACATTGCTTCTTATTTGGGAATTACCCAGGTAAGTTTAAGCAGAATACGTGCAGATATAAAATAATTGCTTTTATTTTTTAACAATTGTAAAATTTTATCTTGCTTAAAAGCCTCAATTTTACATTTTAAAATTAATGGATTATGAACTGGATTATTTTAATTATTGCAGGACTTTTTGAGGTTTTATTTACAACCTGTTTAGGAAAAGCTAAAGCAGCTACCGGAACAGATGCCTACCTTTGGTATGCCGGCTTTTTTATATCGTTAGTGGTTAGTATGGCTTTACTGATGAAAGCAACACAAACGCTGCCATTGGGAACGGCTTATGCCGTGTGGACCGGAATTGGTGCCGTGGGTACTGTTTTAATTGGTATTTTTATTTTTAACGACCCAACCACTTTTTGGCGTTTATTTTTTATCACCACCTTAATAGGATCAATTGTTGGTTTAAAAATGGTTTCGGCATAAAAAAATGGATTCAAATTGAATCCATTTTTTTATAAAGAAGTTTAAAGATTATACTTCTGTTTCGTGATCGTGAATAATATCTTCTTGTTCTACGGCAATATGTCCTTCCCATTTATCAACCGCTACGGTAGATAAGGCATTTCCTAAAACATTGGTCATTGAACGTGCCATATCGCAAAAATGGTCAATTGGTAATATTAAGGCGATTCCTTCTGGCGGAATTCCAAACATTGAACAGGTTGCAACCACCACAATTAATGAAGCTCTTGGCACGCCCGCTACTCCTTTTGACGTTAGCATTAAAACCAACAACATTAATATTTGCTTTTCTATAGGCATATGGATACCATATACCTGGGCAATGAACAACGATGCAAAAGTCATATACATCATTGATCCATCTAAATTAAACGAATATCCTAAGGGAAGGGTGAATGAAATGATTTTTTTCTGGGCACCGAATTTTTGTAATTCTTCTACTAATTTAGGAAAAACCGCCTCTGACGATGTGGTAGAAAAAGCGATTAACAATGGTGATTTAATATGTCTGATTAAATCAAAAACACGTTTTCCTAAGATAAAATATCCTACCAAAAAAAGAACCAGCCATAAAATGGCAATTCCAATTACAAAGGCAATTAAGTATTTAATGTAAAGTAAAAATATGCCAAAACCGTAAGTAGCTATGGCAGCGGCAATTGTTCCAAGAACACCTAAAGGAGCAGTCCACATAACGTATCCTACCATAATTAACACAATATGTGCAATTTTATCTAAAGCTTTAGTAATCATTTCTCCTTCTTTTCCAAAGGCAGCCAAAGCCACGCCAAAGAAAATAGAGAAAACAACGATTTGCAAAATCTCATTAATAGCAAATGCTTCAAAGATCGATTTTGGTATCATATGTGTGATAAAGTGCTCTAATGTAAGCGACGCTTGTCCTTTCAATAAATCTTGAGCCGAATTCGTATCTATATCAATCGTTAGCCCTTCACCCGGTTTCATAATATTTACAACGATGCATCCAATAATTAAAGAAACCAGCGATGCCGTTACAAACCAACCTAATGCACGACCGCCTACACGCCCAACCATTTTCATATCGCCCATTTTTGCAATACCCACCACTAATGTAGAGAATACTAACGGAGCAATAATCATTTGAATTAAACGGATAAAAACGGTTCCTAATAACTTAATGTTGGTTGAAAAGGATTTTATAAATTCAGGCGATGAATTATAGTGCACAATACCACCAATAATAACCCCTAAAATTAATGCCGCTATAATTGCAATAAAGAGCTTGTTATTTTTCATTCTATATATTTAACAGATTCCAAAGCTACTATTTTTTTCATAGTATTAAAAATCAGTATTTCATTCTTTTTACTATACTTAGGTTTTGATCTAAACCATAATCACCAAAAGTTAATTTAATTTGTAACTTTACAGCAACGAAATAAACCTTTATATTAACAGCTATTTGACAATAATTTGCTGATTTGTTTTTTAAATTTTAACCGGGTATTAACAACCGTTCAAAAAAAATATCGTACTTTTAAGTACTATTATATCATTTTTAAAAATTAAATAAAGTTTGTTATGGGAAAAACAGGAAGTACATTAGTAGCTATTTTAGCAGGTGCAGCAGTTGGTGCAGTAGCAGGAGTATTATTAGCCCCTGAGCAAGGAGAAAAGACAAGAAAAAGAATCTCGGACGGATTTAAATCTGGAACTGACGATTTAAATTGTAAAATGGACGAATTAAAAAATCAGGTAAAAAGCTTAATATCTTCTAAAAAAGGTGATTTTGAAACATCTTTTAACACATTAGTAAATAAAGCAGATCATAAAAAAGAAGACGTTATTGCAAGTTTAGAGCGTAAATTAGCAGAATTGAAAAGCGATGCTGCAAATGCCGTTGACAAAGCAAGAGATTTAACTAACAAAGCTGCAGACAATATCAAATCTGAATTAAAATAGTATATGGCATTTAATGAAGAGGTAAAACAACATCTTCAGGATATGAAGTCTGAAGCCAAGGTTTTTTTAGATGCTAATATTGATTATTATTCTTTATTAGGATTTAAAGTAGCGTCAAAAGCTACGGGCTTCATATTAAAAATCTTTGCGTTTAGCTTACTTGCCGCCTTATCATTGCTTTTTTTATCATTCGCTGCAGCATTTGCCTTAGGAAAAGTATTGGATAACAACACCTACGGTTTTTTAATTATTGGCGGATTTTATATCATTCTTGCGCTTGTTCTTTATAATATGCGTAGAGCAATTATTGATATTCCCGTTCTTAAAAAATTTTCTAAAATCTTTTTTGACTAGTTATGAAAAAAATATACACATCATATGAAGAGGTTGATAAAGAATTGGAAATCCTTAAATTGGAACGCGAAATAAGCATTCGGAAAATTGGAAATGATGCTGAAGAAATAACCCAATTATTTTCACCTAATAAATTAATCCATCAAGGATTAGCTTCTTTGGGCAACACGGTAAAAAATTCAAAAGGCGTAAAAACGCTGGTTTTATCAACCGTTTTAAAATTTTTGTTCAACAAATTCATTAAGAAAAAATAAGCACCGCAATTGCGGTGCTTATTTTTTTAATCCTCATATCCAGGTGCAAAATCATCTGTTTGTGGCGGGTTATTTTTTGGTTTCTGGTATCCTTTATTGCCCTTATCTCCTACCCTTTTCATCGCT
>Ga0308157_10009071_pt1 | contig 11130 bp, 5 predicted proteins | sample PhyBR1_FD_201035 | JGI IMG/M metagenome (GOLD analysis project Ga0308157, IMG submission 201035) | Phyllosphere microbial communities from UC Gill Tract Community Farm, Albany, California, United States - DLSLB.R1 | ecosystem: Host-associated > Plants > Phyllosphere > Unclassified | place: USA...
CTGGCCTACAACAAGGACAACCAGGAAGACAAGGAGCCGCTCTTCGACACCGTGGACACGCTGAAGGACACGCTGCGCATCTTCGCCGAGATGGTCGGCGGCCAGCTGAACCCCGCCACGGGCCGGAAGGAGGGCGGCATCACCGTCAACGCGCCGGCCATGGAGCAGGCCGCGCTCAAGGGCTATGCCACGGCCACCGACCTGGCGGACTATCTGGTGAAAAAGGGCCTGCCCTTCCGCGACGCCCACGAGACCGTGGCCCACGCGGTGAAAGCAGCCCAGTCGCATGCCTGCGACCTGTCGGAGCTGCCCCTGACGGTGCTGCAGGGCTTTCACCCGCAGATCGACAAGGACGTGTACGAATGCCTGAGCCTGCGCGGCTCGCTCAATGCGCGCAACACCCTGGGCGGCACAGCGCCCGCCCAGGTGCGAGCCCAGCTGGAACGCCACCGCGCCCGTCTTGCCTGAACCCCGCAGCGCATTCGCAGTCGCTACGCACCGTCCCAACCCCACTTCGGAACCTGAACATGACCAAAACCCTGCATCGCCGCAGCTTATTGTCTCGCGCCCTGCGCACCGCCGCACTGCTGGGCGCAGCCCTCACCATGGGCCTCGCCACGGCACAGCCTGCCAAACCTGTCCGCATGCTGGTGGGTTTTCCGGCTGGCGGCGGCTCGGACGCCATTGCGCGGCTGCTGGCGGAAAAACTCAAGGACTCGCTGGGCATGCCCGTGGTCGTGGAGAACCGCCCCGGCGCGGGCGGGCAGATCGCTGCGCAAGCGCTCAAGGCGGCGCCAGCCGATGGGCACACGCTGTTCCTGTCACACGACCACACCATCTCGATCCTGCCCCAGGTCATCAAGAACCCTGGCTACGATCCCGTGCACGACTTCGTGCCGGTGGGCGGCTTTGCCACCTTCGTGAATGCGTTCGCGGTCTCGGGCGGCAACCCGTCCAGGTCGTTCAACGACTACGTGGCCTGGGTCAAGGGGCAAGGGCAGGGCAAGGGGGCCGTGGGCATTCCGGCGCCTGCGTCCACCCCCGAGTTTCTGGTGAAACTGGTGGGCCAGAAGTACCAGCTGGACCTGGTGGCTGCGCCCTATCGGGGCAGCGCGCCCATGATGGCCGACATGCTGGGCAACCAGATCGCCGCAGGCGTGGGCTCCATCCCCGACTTCATCGAGAACCACAAGGCCGGCAAGGTGCGCGTGGTGGCCGTGCTGGGCACCCAGCGCCAGGCTGCCATGCCCGATGTGCCCACGTTCGACGAACTGGGGCTCAAGGGGTTTGAAGACTTGCCGTACTACGGCATCTACGCACCCGCGGGTACACCGCAGAAGTTCATCGCTGACTTCTCGGCGGCCCTGGCCAAGGTGGTGGCCATGCCCGACGTGCGCGACCAGCTCACCGCCATGGGCCTCACCGTGGGCCACATGACCCCCCAGCAGCTGGGTGCGCGACAGCAGGCCTACACCGAGGCCTGGACCCGCATCATCAAGACGAGCGGGTTCGTGGCGCAGTAGCGGGATCCGACGGGCCGTGGCGCCGGCATGGCCGGGCCAGAAAATAGCCGCCAGTGCTTGGCAGTCAAGCGCTGGCGGCTATTGTTTTTGTAGCGTTCGCTGGGGCGCTTGCCCGGCTACAGCATGGCCTCGCGCTGCTGCTCGGCGCGCGATGCGCCGATGGCGGTTTCCACCTTCTTGACCTCTTCGGGCGGCGGCAGCACGGCGGGCATGCCCAGCGCCTCAATGGCCAGTTCGCGGCACCAGCCCTTGGTGTGGTAGAGGTGGTGGTCCTCGTCTTTTTCCACGGCCTTGTGGGCCGCTTTCAGCGTCTGGCCCACGTCCCCCGTGGCCACCTCGGCCACCTTGCCCAGCAGTTCCCAGTTGGCATGGTCCTTGGTCTCGGCGTGCACCACGCATTCGCAGGCCACCAGCTGGGCGGCGGCGGGGTCGCCCCCTTGTTTCGCCAGCAGCATGGCCTTGACCAGAGATTCGCCGATGTGCTTGACCACCGCCCGGCTGGGCGACTGCGCGGCTGGGTCGACGCCCAGGGCGTCGCACAGGCTGCGCACCACCTCCTGGTGGGTCAGGGTTTCTTCCAGATAGCTCTGCCACTCCTTCTTGAGATCGGGGTTCACGGCGCAGGTGAGCGCGGTGCGGTACACCTGTTCGCCGCCGAGTTCGGTTTCCATCATCTGGAGCACGAGATCGTCGAGCTGGTGGCTGTCATAGCGGGCCTTGGGCATGGTTTCTCCTTCGGTTGGGGTTGGTTTGCGGGGGGGACGGGAACGGAGGGGTTCGTTATTCCTATGCGAGGGTGCGGACCTTGGGTTCGCGCTCCCACTGGCGGGTCTGCGCGGCCGCGAGGAAGCCCTGCACGTCGGCCGGGTCCACCACGCCCGCGTCGGGCTCGATGCCCCCGGCCTGCAGGATGGCCTGCGTGCCCTTGCAGGCCGCGATGGCCTTGAGGTGCCCGAACGCGTCGCGGAACCAGTCGACCGCGGCCGCCTCGGTCGCGAGCCGGGCCCCCATCTCGGGTGACAGCACCGAGGCCACCGCGTCGAACACCGCCGATGGCGTGCCTTGCAGCTGTCCGTCGGCGGGCAGCAGCGTGCCGTCCCTGAGCCGGGCGCCGCCCACCCTGGGCGCCACGATCTTGACGGTGGCACCGGCCTTCTCCGCCGCCTTGCGCAGGTTGGCCACCGTGTTGCCATTGGAGCCGTCGGCCACCAGGATGCCGATGCAGCGGCCCTGCAGCGTGGGCTTCATGCGGTCGATGATGCGCAGCGCGGGGGAGGGCGGCAGGTCCTGCACCGGTTCGGCCACCGGCGGGGCGGGGGGCAGCGCCTGCAGGCCCAGCCCGTCGGCCACGCGCCCGGCCAGTTCGGGGTCCACGTGCTGCAGGTGGCCCACCACGGCCTCGCGCACATGCGGCGTGCCCACCTTGGACAATTCGAACACCAGCGCGGACGCCATGTGCGCCTGCTCCAGCGGGCTCTGGCTGCGAAAGAACATGCGCGCCTGGCTGTAGTGGTCGGCGAAGCTTTCGGCGCGGATGCGCCCCTTGGCGCCGTCGTCCCCTTGCGCGAAATGCCGCATTCCCAGCGCCTGCGAGGCGCGCGGCGTATCCGCCTGCAGGCTGCTGGGCTCGTAGTTCACGCGGCCCTTGGGCACCTGCATCTGCATGTGGCCGTCGCGCTGCATGTTGTGGAAGGGGCACTTGGGCGCATTGACGGGAATCTGCGCGAAGTTGGGCCCGCCCAGGCGCGACAGCTGCGTGTCCAGGTACGAGAACAGGCGGCCCTGCAGCAGCGGGTCGTTGCTGAAGTCGATGCCTGGCGGCACATTGGCGGGGCAATAGGCCACCTGCTCGGTCTCGGCGAAGAAGTTGTCGGGCCAGCGGTTGAGCACCATGCGGCCCACGGGCTGCAGCGGCACCAGTTCTTCGGGAACGAGCTTGGTCGGGTCCAGGTGATCGAACGGGAAGCGCTCCGCGTCCTCTTCTGTGAAGAGCTGCACGGACAGCTCCCATTCCGGGAAATCGCCCGCCTCGATGGCCTCGAACAGGTCGCGCCGGTGGAAGTCGTTGTCCGCCGCCTGCAGCTTCATGGCCTCGTCCCACACGGTGGACTGGATGCCCAGCCTGGGGCGCCAGTGGAATTTCACGAAGGTGCTGTCGCCTGTGGCGTTGATCAGGCGAAAGCTGTGCACGCCAAAGCCTTCCATCATGCGCAGGCTGCGCGGGATGGTGCGGTCGCTCATCGCCCACATGATCATGTGCAGCGATTCGGGCATCAGCGAGACGAAATCCCAGAAGGTGTCGTGCGCGCTGGCCGCCTGGGGGAACGCGCGGTCGGGCTCCATCTTCACGGCGTGCACGAGGTCGGGAAACTTCATCGCGTCCTGGATGAAGAACACGGGGATGTTGTTGCCCACCAGATCCCAGTTGCCCTCGGGGGTGTAGAACTTCACGGCGAAGCCGCGCACGTCGCGCGGCGTGTCCACCGACCCGGCGCCGCCCGCCACGGTGGAAAAGCGCGTGAACACGGGCGTCTGCACGCCCACCTCCGTGAGCACGCGGGCCGTGGTGTATTGCTTGAGCGAATGGGTGAGCTCGAAGAACCCGTGGGCCGCCGAGCCGCGCGCGTGCACGATGCGCTCTGGAATGCGCTCGTGGTCGAAGTGGGTGATCTTCTCGCGCAGGATGAAATCCTCGAGCAGCGTGGGGCCGCGCGGCGACGAACGCAGGGAGTTCTGGTTGTCCGCCACGGGAATGCCCAGCTGCGTGGTGAGCACGGGGTGCTTGCCGCCCGCTTGCTGCTGCAACTCGCCCGCATTGCCGCGATAGGTGTCGGCCTGGGTGGAGGAAGGAGCAGCGGGCAGCGTCTTTTTCGTCGCGCCGCGGAGGGTGGGGGGTCGTGCCATGGGTGCTCCTGAACGGTGGGAAGGGGAAAACAAACCGCCATCTTTGGGGCCCGGGCGCCGCCGCAGGGTAGGACGCCACCGTATCGGGCCGTCGTCGGCGGGCGGCGATCGGGCCGGCAGGCCGGATACGTAAGTGCTTGCAACGCCGCGCCGGGTGCAGTGCCGTTTTGTTACGCTTGCCGGTTCCTTCGGAGGGGACAGCGTGAACGCAAAGAAATGGATGCTCGCCACCAGCCTGTCGCTGGCGGCCTGGGGGGCGCAGGCCCTGCAGATCACCAGCTTTTCGCCGCAGGGCGAAGTGGCCCGGGTGCGGCAGGTGGTGGCCAAGTTCGATGCCGCCGCCGTCAACTTTGGCGACCCCAAGGCGCCCGCGCCGCTGGCCCTGAGCTGCAGCGATGCCGGGGCCACCAAGGGCACGGGCCGCTGGACGGGGGAGCGGGAGTGGGTGTTCGACTTCGAGCGCGACCTGCCGCCGGGGGTGCGCTGCACCGCCACCGTCAGGGCCGGGTTCAAATCGGCCGCTGGCGCTGAATTGACGGGCGCAAAGAGCTATCAATTCAATAGTGGAGGTCCGTTCGTGCAGGCCATCCGCCCGAACCCCTACCAGGAGATCGACGAAGAGCAGTTCTTCGTGCTGCAGCTCAATGGCCCCGCCACCACCGCCAGCGTGCAGGGCAGTGTGTGGTGCACGGCCGAAGGCGTGGGCGAGCGCATCCCGGTCCGGTTGATCGAGGGCGCGCAGCGGGCCGAGATCCTGAAGGCGCTGGGCCTGGAGAAAAGCGCCGCGCAGGAGCCCCTGCAGTACGCCACGCTGGCCTGCAACCGGCGATTCACGTCCGGTTCGCGCATGCAGGTCGTGTTCGGCAAGGGCGTCGCCACGCCCAGCGGGGTGCCCAACGCGGTGGAAAAGCGCTTTGACTTCAAGGTGCGCGAGCCCTTCTCGGCCGAATTCAGCTGCGAGCGGGAGAACGCGCAGGCGGCCTGCCTGCCCATCCGCCCGCTGCAGCTGTCCTTCAATGCCCCCGTGCCGCGCAAGCTTGCCGCGGCCATCCGCCTCAAATCGCCCAAGGAGACGCTCCAGCCCCGGATGGAAGGCGCGGCCGACGGCCAGGCGGGCGATGCGCTGGTGAACAGCGTGCAGTTCGCCGCGCCCCTGGCCGAGAACACGGCGTTCACGCTCGAGCTGCCCAAGGACCTCAAGGACGCCTCGGGCCGTCCGCTGCGCAATGCGGACAGCTTTCCGCTGAAGGTGGCCACGGGCGGCATGCCGCCGCTGGCCAAGTTCGCGGCGGCGCCGTTCGGCATCGTGGAGCGTTTCGCCGAGGGGCCGCGTTCCGACAAGCCCCCCGCGCTGCTGCCGGTGACGCTGCGCAATGTCGAGGCGGCGCTGCGCGTGCAGGGACTGCAGCCGGGCGCCGAGGCGCCGGCAGGCAAGGTGAGCACGCTCAAGCCCCGCACCGATGCGGACATCATCGCGTGGTTCCGCAAGGTGCAGCGCTATGACAACTATGTGGTGAACCGCAAGCAGGCGCGGCAGGACGTGAGCGGCCCCCTGCCCAAGGCGCTGGACGAGGACAAGGAGTACGTGCAGTCGCGCATGCTGTCGCTGCTGGCGGGCAAGGGCGGGGTCAAGACGCTGGACCTGCCCAGGCCTTCCAGCACCGACCCGCGCCCGTTCGAGGTGGTGGGTATCCCGCTGGCACCCGGCTTCCACGTGGTGGAGATCGCCTCGCAGAAACTGGGCGCCTCGCTGCTCGATGAGCGCCATGGCGATGCCCGCACGATGTACGTGCGCACCTCGGCCCTGGTCACCAACCTGGGCGTGCATTTCAAGCTGGGCCGCGAGAACGCGCTGGCCTGGGTGACCACGCTGGACAAGGGCCAGCCGGTGCAGGGCGCCACGGTGCGCGTGTCCGACTGCGAGGGCAACGAGCTGGCGCAGGCCATCACCAACGACCAGGGGGTCGCGAACATCGAGGGCCTGTCGTCCGACCCGCCGCGCTGCGGCGACGCCTACCACGGCGGCGATGGCGGCCAGGCCTATTTCGTGAGTGCGCGCCACAAGGACGACGACGGCGTGGAGGACATGGCCTTCACCTGGAGCGACTGGCAGCGCGGCATCGAGCCCTGGCGCTTCAACGTGCCCACCAGCAGCGAGCCCAACCCCGATGAGCGCGCCCACACCATCTTCGACCGCACCCTGTTCCGCGCGGGCGAAACCGTGTCGATGAAGCACGTGCTGCGCTCTGAGACCCGCCAGGGGTTCGCGCTGCCCGCGCAGCGGCCCGAGACCCTGGTCGTCACCCATGTGGGCAGCGGCCAGCAATTCACCCAGGGCCTCGCGTGGCGCACGACCGCCACCGGGGGGCTGAGCGCGCAGAGCAGCTTCGCCGTGCCGCCCGCCGCCAAGCTGGGCGTGTACCAGGTGGAGTTGCGCAGCGATTCCGACAATGAGCGCAGCTTCAGCTCGGGCGAATTCCGCGTGGAGGAATTCCGCCTGCCGGTGCTCGAAGGACGCATTGCGCCGGCCGACAAGAAGGCGCTGGTGCGTGTGCGCTCGGTGCCCGCCGATGTGCAGGTCAACTACGTGGCGGGCGGCGGCGCGGCCCACCTGCCGGTGCGCGTGTCCGCCATGGTGCGCGGCAAGATCCTGCAGTACGCCGACTACGAGGCCTTCAGCTTCAGCCCGCCGCGCAAGCGCGAGCAGTCGAACGCCCACAGCGACGACGAGGAAGCCACGGCCGGCCAGGACGCGCGCGTGATCGCCGACAAGCTGCCGCTCACGCTGAACAAGGACGGCGCGGGCAAGCTGACCATCGACAACGTGCCCCAGGCGCGCGAACCGCAGGAACTGTTGATGGAGGCCACGTATGCCGACCCCAACGGCGAGGTGCAGACCCTGCGCGGCACGCACACGCTGTGGCCCGCCGGCGTGGTGGCGGGCGTGAAGACCGAGGGCTGGGTCTCGGCCCGCCAGAAGATCCGCTACCAGGCCCTGGCGCTGCAGCACGACGGCAAGCCCGCCGCCGACACCTCGCTGCAGGTGCAGGCCATCGCGCGCATCACCACCACCACGCGCAAGCGCATGGTGGGCGGCTTCTACAGCTATGACAACCAGACCGAAACGAAGGACCTGGGCACGCTGTGCAGCGGCAAGAGCGACGCGCGCGGCCTGCTGCTGTGCGAGTCCAGGCTGGACGAGCCCGGCGAGGTGGAACTGGTGGTCACGGCCACCGACCGCGACGGCAACACCAGCGTGGCCGCCTCGTCGGTGTGGGTCACGCGCCAGGGCGAGCTGTGGTTTGGCGGCGAGGACCACGACCGCATCGACCTGCTGCCCGAGAAGAAAAGCTACCAGCCGGGCGAGACCGCCAGGTTCCAGGTGCGCATGCCCTTCCGCTTTGCCACGGCCCTGGTGGCCGTGGAGCGCGAAGGCATCATCGAGACCCACGTGGTGCAGCTCAATGGCCAGGACCCGACGGTGAGCCTGAAGGTGCAGTCCGACTGGGGCCCCAACGTGTACGTGAGCGTGCTGGCCCTGCGCGGGCGCCTGCGCGAGGTGCCGTGGTACAGCTTCTTCACCTGGGGCTTCAAGGCGCCGCGCGAATGGTGGACCTCGTTCTGGTACGAGGGCAAGGAGTACCAGGCGCCCACGGCGCTGGTGGACCTGTCCAAGCCCGCGTTCCGGCTGGGGCTGGCCGAGATCCGCGTGGGCACGCAGGCCCACCAGATCAGCGTGAAGGTGGCGGCCGACAAGGAAAGCTATGCCGTGCGCGGCAAGGCGCAGGTCACCATCACCGCCATGCTGCCGGGCGGCAAGCCCGCCGCCAACGCCGAGGTGGCCGTGGCCGCCGTGGACCAGGCGCTGCTCGAGCTGATGCCCAACACCAGCTGGAACCTGCTCGAAGCCATGCTCCAGCGGCGCAGCTGGGGCGTGGAGACCTCCACCGCGCAGATGGAGATCATCGGCCGGCGCCACTATGGCAAGAAGGCCGTGCCGGCCGGCGGCGGAGGGGGCAGGGCGCAGACGCGCGAGCTGCTCGACACGCTGCTGCTGTGGGAGCCGGCCCTGCAGCTGGACGCCAACGGCCAGGCCAAGGTGACGGTGCCGCTCAATGACGCGCTCACCACCTTCAAGATCGTGGCGGTGGCCGATGCGTCCACCGGCCTGTTCGGCACCGGCAGCACCAGCATCCGCGCCACGCAGGATTTGCAGATCATCAGCGGCCTGCCGCCCCTGGTGCGCGAGGACGACCAGTTCCGCGCCCAGCTCACGCTGCGCAACACCACCAAGGCGGCGATGAAGGTCGAGGTGGCACCGCGCGCCACGCTGCTGGAACTCAAGCCCCAGACCGTCGACATCCCTGCCGGCGAGTCGCGCGAGGTGGCCTGGAACGTCACGGCACCGGCCCAGCTGGCGCAGACGCGCTCCGAGTCCATCCTGTGGGAGATCGAGGCCAAGGACGCCATCAGCGGCGCGCGCGATGCCCTCAAGGCACGCCAGCGCATCATCCCCGCCGTGCCGCTCACGGTGCAGCAGGCCACGCTGGTGCAGGTGGACGGCAGCTTCAGCCTGGACGTGAACCCGCCCGCCGATGCGCTGCCGGGCCGGGGCGGCCTCAAGATGTCGCTGCAGCCCAGGCTGGCCGAGGGCCTGCCCGGCGTGCGCGACTGGTGGGCCCGCTACCCGTTCGCCTGTCTGGAGCAAAAGACCAGCAAGGCCGTGGGCCTGCGCGACGGCGCGCTGTGGCAGACCGTGGTGGCGCAGCTGCCCACCTACCTGGACGGCGACGGCCTGGCCAACTACTTCCCGCCGCGCGACGGCGACGCCAACCGGGGCAGCGACACGCTCACGGCCTACGTGCTGGCGGCCACGCACGAGGCGGCCAGCCTCAACCCCGCGTTTGCCCTGCCCGACGAGGCCCGCGCGCCCATGGAGCGCGGCCTGATCGCGTTCGTGGAAGGCCGCATCCAGCGCAGCTTCTGGAGCCCGCGCAAGGACCTGGACATGCGCAAGGTGGCCGCGCTGGAGGCGCTGTCGCGCTACGGCAAGGCCCAGGGCCGGATGGTCGGCAGCATCACCATCGCGCCCAACCAGTGGCCCACGCACACGGTGATCGACTGGGTGAACGTGCTCAAACGCGTGGCCGACGTGCCCCAGCGCGACCAGCGCCTGGCCGAGGCCCTGCAGATCCTGCGCAGCCGCCTGTCGTTCCAGGGCACCAGGCTCATCTTCAGCACCGAGCAGGACGACTACTGGTGGTGGCTGATGCAGAACGGCGACGTGAACACCGCGCGCCTGATGCTCGCGGTGATGGACGACCCGGCCTGGAAGGACGACATGGGCCGCCTGGCCAACGGCTTCATCAGCCGCCAGCAGGGCGGTGCCTGGCACACCACCACGGCCAACCTGTGGGGCGGGCTGGCGCTGGAGAAGTTCAGCGCCAGGTTCGAGGCCACGCCGGTGTCGGGCATGACCAAGGCAGCCATGGGGGGCAACAACGCCGCCGTGGACTGGAGCAAGGTCGAGCGCGTCAAGGCCGGCGACGCCACGGGCGCCGCGCACCAGACCACCTGGTTCGGCGCGCCCGCATCGCCGGGCAACCTCAAGAACAACGGCATGTTCCTGCCCTGGTCCTCCACCGCGGGCAAGGCGGGGGGCAGGGAGCAGCTGGCCGTCACGCACCAGGGCCCCGGCAAGCCCTGGCTCACGCTGCAGTCCGTGGCCGCCATCCCGCTGAAGGCGCCGTTTGCCGCCGGGTACTCCATCACCAAGACCGTGACGCCCGTGGAGCAGGCCAACAAGGCGCTGCCGCCCGGCCAGTACACGCGTGGCGACGTGCTGCGCGTGACGCTGGAAGTGAACGCCAGCGCCGACATGACCTGGGTGGCCATCACCGATCCGGTCCCGGGCGGCGCCACCATCCTGGGCAGCGGCCTGGGCCGCGACTCGGCCATCGCCACGCAGGGCGAGAAGGCGAAGAGCGGCGCGGGCTGGCCCGCGTTCGAGGAGCGCAGCTTCGAGGCCTTCCGCAGCTACTACGAGTACCTGCCCAAGGGCACGGTGAAGATGAAGTACACCGTGCGCCTGAACAACGTGGGCGACTTCGCGCTGCCCCCGAGCCGCGTGGAGGCCATGTACGCGCCCGAGATGTTCGGCGAGTCGCCCAACGCGCGGGTCAAGGTGGAGGCGGCCAGGTAGCCGCGGCGCCGTGCCACCCCCCGCCATGAGCCGTCCCCGGAGCCGCGCGCCGTGAGCCTCAGTGTCTTCGTGGAACTGCGGTTCTGGCTGCTGGTGGCGTTTTCCCTGGTGCTGCCCGCGGGCATCTACGGGCTGCTGCTGGCCACGCGCTCGATTTCGCGCATGGCGGTGCTGGGTTTTGGCGTGGCGCTGGTGCTGATCGCGGGCGTGGACGTGTACCTGCTGCAATCGCTCGCGGCCCTGGCCAAAGGCACGCCGTCGCTGGCGGACGACGCGGTGTTCATCTCCGAGCTGTCGATTGCCCTGTACATCCTGCCGGTGGTGTTCGGCGGCATCGGGGTCAACCTGATCTCGCACGTGCTGCTGCGCCACCTGACCGAGGCTGAAACGCGGTTCGACCGGGAGCATCGGGATGACTGACCGTGGCAGGCCCGCGGCGCCCGGGCGGGCGCGCAGGCCGTACAGGGGGTGGGCCGTGGCGGCGGTGGCGGCGTTTCTGGC
>Ga0308157_10009072_pt1 | contig 11130 bp, 11 predicted proteins | sample PhyBR1_FD_201035 | JGI IMG/M metagenome (GOLD analysis project Ga0308157, IMG submission 201035) | Phyllosphere microbial communities from UC Gill Tract Community Farm, Albany, California, United States - DLSLB.R1 | ecosystem: Host-associated > Plants > Phyllosphere > Unclassified | place: USA...
TTTACAACAGCAACTTACTCGCTAACCCTAGCAGTAAGAAAAACCCAAAGACATCGGTAAAAGTGGTGATAATGATAGACGAAGCAATTGCTGGGTCAATTCCTACTCGTTTTAACATTAGCGGTATAGCAGAACCTGTAATTCCAGCTACGATTAGGTTTCCCGTCATCGCTAAGAATATAACCAGACCAAGCATTAAATTGGCGTCAAAAAAGTAAGCTACTACTAATACAATTAATCCTGTAACCGCACCATTAATCATCCCAACCGTAAATTCTTTTAATACTGCTCTATAAGCTTGCTGGTCAGACAAATCGAATAGTGAAATACGTCTCACCGTTACCGCAAGAGCTTGTGTAGCCGCATTACCGCCCATGCCTGCAATAATGGTCATATAGGCAGACAAAACATCTAGTTTATCTAAAGTTTCATTAAAATACCTGATAACAGATGAAGCTAAAAAAGCAGTTCCCAAGTTGATAATTAACCAGGGTAAACGAGATTTAACAGCATCTATCCAATTACCGGCTAGTTCCTCATCTTCCGAAACCCCCGATATTTTTAAGATATCTTCCGTATTTTCATCCTCCATTACGTCAATCACATCATCGAAAGTTACCCTTCCCAGCAATTTCTTATCGTCATCAACAACTGGAATACTGGTTAAATTATATTGAGATAAAAGTTTGGCTACTTCTTCCTGATCAGTATCTGCTTTTACATAAACCGCATCGGGATTTACCATGTCGGTAATTTTCACGTTCCCTTTGGCTTTAATAATATCTTTTAAGGATACAATACCTCTAAAACCTCCATCATCATCTACAACGAAAACCGTATAAAATTCTTCTATTTCTTCGCTCTGCCTAATAATTTCATCAATCGCATCCTTTTTGGTTAAATCAATATTAACCTTAATCATCTGCGTATTCATTAAACCACCGGCAGTTTCCTCGTCGTAGCTTAATAAATTCCTAATACTCTCAGCATCGTCTGCACTTAGGTCTTCTAAAATCTCCTGTTGCTCGTCTGCATCTAGCTGAGAGATGATATCCGTAGCATCATCATAATCTAGCTCTTCTACAATTTCCGTACGTTTTTCGGGATGCAATTGCAGTAAAAGCTCTTCTGGATGGGCCTCTTCGCTCATCTCGGCAATTACTTCCGAAGCCTTTTCTACCTCTAAAAGATTGATAATCCTTTGCCTGTCTTCCGAATTAATATTTTCGAAAAGGATGGCAATTTCAGATGCATGGTATTCGGCCAAGGTAGTAGCCAATAGTTGATCGTCGCCATCTATCGCCTTCCTTAGTTTAGAAAGGTCTGTTTTATCCAATTCGAATGACTCCATGCGGCTACGATGTAAAAAATTATGTTGATATACTTTATAAATTAATTTGTGCAACGCCGAACGAAACGGCTATTGCAATACCGAAGCTTAATAATGTGCCTATTAATACATATTCTGTAAGTTTCAACTCGTTTGCTTCCTTTAAATCTCCAAATCTAAAGATAGATTTTGCTGCCAACAAAAATCCTACAGCTTCGAAATGGCTGGTTAATATAAAAACATAAATGAGTAATCGTTCTAAAATACCTATAAACTTACCAGCATTTTGTAAGGATAATGGACTAGTACTAGGAATAAACTTTGCAATAACCACCTTAATTATAATCGCCGCCGGCGATGTAAGTAACAGTCCGCCAAAAATGTACAACCAGATTTTAGCATCATTAATAAAGCTGAAGTCTATTTTAGCTCCGTCATAAAAACTTAGCCAACAGCCAATTATCACAGCTATATGCAAAGCTTGGTCGGCAAAAAACCACAACCTTTTAGTATTCGGTTTCTGCAATAGCAACTTACAGGCATCTATCACATAATGACTAATTGCAATCACCAAAGCTTGCATCCAGACATCAAAAGAAAGAAAAACTACAAATACCATTGCTGCATGTATGGCTACATGTAAGTATAGTTTACTCGATTTTAGTTTTAACTGCTCTTTTTCTGCTACCCACTTATCGGGTTGGAGAAAAAAATCTCCTAGCACATGAGCTAAAAGAAGTTTAATTAATGCTATTTCCATCACTTAAATGTCTTTGTTACCAACAATCTATATTTTTTTTCAAGCTCCATAATCTCCGAAAAATGGGCTCTTTTCAGCGCTTCGCTGATGGAAGATTGGCTTCTACCTGAAATTTTGGCGATTTTATCCTGGTTTTCGTTCTGGTTCTCGATAGTTTGTTTTACTACTTCCGAAGCAATTGGGCTCCAGTCATCCATAGCTATCAGTGCCAATTTAAAGTACAAATTCATATCTTCATCGAACTTAACTGATGGGCTTTTTATAGCTAGATTTATCTTATTGCTTTTCAAACTGTCAAAGCCTGCTCCCGAATTGATGTATGCTTCACCATTTGCTTCAGTTACTTTGCCTGTAGCAATTTTAGCTCTTTTACCTAAACCAATACTTAATCTAACATCGCCACCTTTAATAGTCTTCATACATGCTTTAATGTAAACAGAGGCAAGAAAGGCTTGCTGTGGCGGTAATTCAATTTGAAAACTATCACCCCTAAAAATTTCCCATTTGGTATTTTTTTGAGGCAAAGCCAATAAAGCTTCCTTTAATGTCTCTATCCAATGCAATGGTAGCTCTCTCGAATTGACGATATCTCCTGTAATTACTGCAATCATAATTCTAATATCGGCTATTTACCCGATAAATCAAAATATCGGCTATTTACCCGATAAATTAAATTATCGGCTATTTACCCGATAATTTAATGGCATCGATTTTTAAAACTATATTTTATGATAATCGTTATTAATACGATGGCATTGATACAATTCACAAACAAGGGAATTTATTGCAAACAGGGCGATTTTTATATCGACCCATGGCGACCAGTTGATAAAGCAGTAATTACCCATGGGCACGCAGACCACGCTAAATGGGGAAATAAAAGCTACCTATGCCACACCTTAACCAAACCTGTTTTAGAAGAGAGATACGGCTTGTACGATAACGTTGAAACACTACCCTACAATAAAACCATCGATATCAATGGGGTAAAGCTAAGTATGTTTCCTGCTGGACATGTCATCGGCTCTGCCCAAATTAGATTAGCGTATAAAGGCGAAATTGTAGTGGTATCTGGCGATTACAAGACAGAATATGATGGCATTAGCACTGCTTTTGAACCTGTAAAATGTCATACCTTCGTTTCAGAAAGCACTTTTGGGCTACCTATTTACAAATGGCAGCCACAACAATTAATTTTCGACAATATTGATAGTTGGATTGCAGACAACCACCACAGAAACAAAACCAGCATCTTGGTAGCCTACAGTTTAGGTAAGGCACAAAGGTTAATCCAGAACTTAAAAGCCGACTATCCGATATACGTGCACAGAACCATTGCAGCTTTAAATGGAGCATTTCAACGTGCTGGAGTTGAGCTACCTGCAACTATACAAATCAATCCAGATATTAAAAAAGATGAACTACAAAAAGGCATTGTAATTGTGCCACCAGCATTAGCAGACAGTAAATGGATTAAAAGCCTAACGAGCCCTGCAATTGGCATATGTAGCGGTTGGATGGCTGTTAGAGCTGGCAGAAGATGGCGCAGCGCCGATGCTGGCTTTGCCTTAAGTGACCACGCAGATTGGCCAGGTCTGTTGGATGCCATTAAAGCTACCGAAGCCGAAAAAGTGATGGTAACTCATGGAAGTACAGCCATTTTTAGCAGGCATTTAAATGAAATTGGGATAGAAGCAGAAGAGGTTAAAACGCAATATGGAGATGAAGAAGCTGAAGAAAGTATTGAAAAAGCTGAGAACGCTGAGAACGTTGAGAGCGTTGAGAATGCCGACAGCACTGAAAGCATGATTAAAAAAATATAAGTAAATGAGGCGTTTCGCACAGTTAATACAAGAATTAGAATTAAGTAATAAAACCAATGACAAGATTGCGGCGTTGGTTGCTTATTTTAGTGAAGCTGATGACCGCGACAAACCCTATGTAATTGCCATGTTTACGGGCAAACGCCCGAAAAGACCAGTTACAACGGCATTAATAAAACAATGGGCAATTGAACTTACAGACTTACCCGAGTGGCTATTTACAGAAAGTTACCACAGCGTTGGCGATTTAAGCGAAACCATTGCCCTAGTGCTCCCTCCTGCTAATTCGACGGTAGATAAACCTTTGCACCAGTGGATTGGAGAACTCGCTGCACTCACTGGAAAAACCGACGAAGAAAAAAAGGAATATATTCTTTCTTCCTGGGATAGCTTAGCAACGCAAGAACGCTTCATCTTCAACAAACTAATTTCGGGCAACTTCCGCATAGGTGTTTCTAATAAAATGCTAGTGAACGCCATTGCCAAACAAAGCGAGCAAGAGGCTAACAAAATTATGCACAGCATTATGGGTAAATGGCAGCCTCAGGAAATTACATACGAAGAATTAACTGCAGGCGCACACGTAAACACCGATAATTCTTGGCCTTATCCTTTTTGTTTAGCTTATGCCATAGATACCGAACCTGAAAATTTAGGGGAAACTTCTGCCTGGCAAGCCGAATGGAAATGGGATGGCATACGCGGACAAATCGTAAAACGTAATGGAGAACTATTCATTTGGAGCCGTGGTGAGGAGCTAGTTACCGACCAATTTCCCGAATTACACTTCTTAAAAGAGCTACCAGACGGCACGGTACTAGATGGAGAGATACTGGCAGTAAAAGAAGGAAACGTACTTTCATTTAGCACTTTACAGCAGCGATTAAATAGAAAAACGATTAATAAAAGTCAGTTAGAGAACGCACCTATTGGTTTCTTTACTTACGATTTACTAGAATATAACGGCGTAGATATAAGAACTGAACCTTTATCGAAAAGACGAAAATCGTTGGAAGAAATCATTCAGAACTTAGTTACTAAAAACATTGCCATTTTATCGCCAGTAATTGAATACACGAACTGGAAAGAACTGGCAGAAATTAGAGAAAAGGCCAGAGAAATTAATAGCGAAGGCATAATGTTGAAGAACGTAAATTCTGTTTTTCATGCTGGCAGAAAACGTGGCGATTGGTGGAAATGGAAAATAAACCCATATACGGTAGATACGGTGATGATTTACGCACAAAAAGGTAGCGGTCGGCGAGCTAATTTTTACACTGATTATACCTTTGCCGTACGCGATGGAGAGAAACTAATTACCATTGCAAAAGCTTATTCTGGCTTAACAGACAAAGAAATTAAAGAAGTAAACAGCTTCGTTAACAAAAATGCCATCGAGAAATTTGGTCCAGTGCGTACGGTAAAGCCAGAGTTAGTTTTCGAGATTGCTTTTGAGGGCATTGCCGAAAGCAAACGTCATAAAGCCGGTTTAGCATTGCGCTTTCCACGTATCGCCCGTTGGCGAAAAGATAAAAAAGCAGATGAAATTAATACCCTTGATGATTTAAGGGCATTGATTTCAGCTACAATATAATTATACAAACCGTCATTGCGAGGCACGAAGCAATCCTAAAGCGAAAATATAATTCATAAGATTGCTTCGTACCTCGCAATGACGAAAAGGTTAAACCATGCAAAAAACTAAAGGCTATAAAAAAATCATTTCTTGGCTTAAGGCCGATAAGAAAAAGCCTTTTGATTTTCAGAAAGAAACTTGGCAATATTACCTAGATGGCTATAGCGGCTTGGTAAATGCACCAACAGGTTTTGGTAAAACATTCTCTGTTTTTTTAGGGGTAGTTATCGAAGGTTTAAATCAGCCAAAGCCGGTAAAAGGCCTACAATTAATATGGATAACACCGCTCCGATCTCTGGCGAAAGATATTGCTAGAGCAATGCGACAAGTTTTAGATGAACTGGAATTAGATTGGCACGTTGGTGTTAGAAATGGAGACACTTCACAGGCAGAAAAATTGCAGCAAAAGAAATCAATGCCAGAAATTTTGCTGATTACGCCAGAGAGTTTACATCTTTTGTTAGCGCAAAAAGGCTCAACTACTTTGTTTAAAAACTTGAATTGCACTGTGGCCGATGAGTGGCACGAACTTTTGGGAAGTAAGCGAGGTGTGATGGTCGAATTAGCACTTTCTAGAATAAAAGGGCTACAAAAAGCTAACGGAAACCAGTTGTTGCGAGTTTGGGGCATTTCTGCAACCATTGGTAATATCCAAGAAGCCTTAGATGTAATTGTTCCAGAAACTGATGCTAAAAAAACGATTGTTAAAGCACAGCTAGAAAAGAAAATCGAAATTAAAACCATCTTACCAGAAACCATAGAAACATTACCTTGGGCTGGGCATCTTGGTTTAAAGCTGGCGCATAAGCTTTTACCCATCATCAACAAAAGTAAAACCACACTTATTTTCATTAATACGCGTGGACAATCAGAAATGTGGTATCAGCACCTGCTGGATATTGAACCAGATTTGGCCGGCAGAATTGCTATTCATCATGGTTCTATAGATTTTGAACTAAGAGATTGGATTGAAGACAGTTTGCACCAAGGCTTATTGAAAGCGGTGATTGCTACTTCATCCTTAGATTTAGGAGTTGATTTTAAACCTGTTGATACGGTGGTACAAATAGGATCTCCTAAAGGTGTTGCTCGTTTTCTGCAGCGTGCTGGCCGCTCTGGGCATTCGCCACACGAAGTGTCTAAAATATATTTTCTACCAACGCATGCCTTAGAAATTGTAGAAGCAGCAGCAATTAAAGAAGCAGCCAGAGAAAATAACATCGAAAGTAGAGAGCCTTTTGTGATGGTTTTCGATACCCTAATTCAATATTTGGTAACCCTTGCCGTAGGTGATGGTTTCGATGATAAAATCATTTATCAAGAAATTAAACAAACCAATGCGTTCAAGGAATTGCTGCCTAAAGAATGGAGTTGGGCAATGCAATTTATCACTACTGGCGGAGATAGCTTAACCGCCTACAATGAGTTCAAAAAAGTAGTGAAGGATGAAGATGGACTTTGGAAAGTGAAAAGCCGACAAATTGCAATGCGCCATCGGCTACATATTGGAACGATCGTAAGTGATGCCATGTTAAAAGTGAAATTTTTAAGTGGCGGCTACGTTGGCATGGTAGAAGAGTATTTCGTATCTAAAATTAAAACTGGCGACAGCTTTGTATTGGCTGGGCGTGTGTTAGAATTTGTTCAAATTAAAGACATGACCGTTATCGTACGTAAAAGCAAGCAGAAAAAAGCAATTTCACCGAGTTGGCTAGGCGGCAGGCTACCGCTTTCTTCAAACCTAGGTGCAGTGCTTCGCAAAAAATACAATGAAGTATTAGATAAAACTCACAAAGATGAAGAACTTGATACCGTTTATCCATTATTTCTAATTCAGCAAGAACGTTCTCATGTACCAAGAAATGATGAATTATTGATTGAAATGATTAATAACCGAGAAGGATTTCATTTGTTTGCCTACCCTTTTGAAGGAAGGCTGGTACACGAGATTTTAGGTGCATTGGTAGCTTATAGATTGAGTAAACTGGTGCCCATTACTTTTTCGATTGCGATGAACGATTATGGTTTCGAATTATTAAGCGATACTGAGATACCAATGGATGATAGTATTGCCTACGAAGTTTTTTCGCCTAAAAATCTAGCTAAGGACATCACCTTAAGTATCAACTCTACAGAAATGGCTAAACGAAAGTTTAGAGATATCGCCTGCATTTCTGGACTAGTTTTTCAAGGTTATCCCGGAAAATATGTGAAAAATAAGCATTTACAATCTAGTGCAGGCTTGTTTTTTAACGTATTTAATGATTTTGATAAACATAACTTACTGCTTAGACAGGCGTATGAAGAGGTTTTTTATCAGCAACTAGAAGAACCTAGACTAGCTGCAGCTTTACATCGTATTCAAAATAGTAATATTGTAATTACCTACCCCAAACGGTTTACGCCTTTATCTTTCCCAATAAAAGTTGATAGTTTACGTGCAAATATGAGCTCAGAAGAATTAGAACAACGCATTGAAAGAATGAAAAAAGAAGTTTTTAAATGATATCAAAATCCATCATTCTAACATTAAGAAATTAAGATACATTAAGGTCGTAACAAAAATCTTAATTTCACTTAACTTCTTAATGTTTTGTATTCTGTGTAAATTTACACCGTGAAAATTTCGATCAGAGAAGAAGATATCATTTTAGATAAAGAACGAGCTTTATACTTACCAAACCAACAATTACTAGCCATTAGTGATTTACATTTAGGCAAAGCAGCGCATTTTCGCAAAGCTGGATTAGCTGTTCCCAACAGTGTTTCACAAAGTGATTTTAAAAGACTTTCTGTATTACTAGATCATTATCAGCCTAAAAAATTGCTAATTAACGGAGATATGTTTCACAGCGATTACAATACCGAGATTGAGGAATTTGCAAAATGGAGAGAAAAGTACATCGAAGTTACCTTTATATTAGTAAAAGGAAATCACGATAGACAAAAACAAGAAGTTTACCAAAGTTTAGCCATCCAAATTCACGAGCCAACCTACGAAACGGATAACTTTTGTTTTATTCACGATAATGCGCAATGTAATTCTGAACTCTATCCAATTAGTGGACATATTCATCCTGGTGTTAGCATTTACAACAAAGCAAAGCAATATTTAAAACTTCCATGTTTTTATTTTGGTGAGCATTATGCGATTTTACCAGCCTTTAGCACCTTTACGGGAATACAATTGATAAAACCCAAAGAATTAGACCGGGTTTTTGCGATCACACCATCTAAGGTGGTAAAAATATAAGCGATTTAGCTAGAATGCAATTCAATTAACTGTTTCAGTTGTGGAGCAGGAACAGCACCACTTTGCCGCCAAACTGCTTTTCCTTTTTTGAATAAAATGAAAGTGGGCACACCTTGTACATTAAATGCACTTGCAGCCGCTTGGTTTTTATCTACGTCAACCTTTATAATGGCAGCTTTATCTCCTATCTCACTTTTCAGTTGTGTTAAAATTGGGCCCATCGCTTTACAAGGTGCGCACCATTCTGCGAAAAAATCTACTAGTACCGGTTTTTCACCATTTATTAATTCTGTAAACTTCGACATAACGTTTTCCCTTTCCTTTTAGAATCGAACAAGATAATTAGAAAAAGGTTTTGAAACAGACACATTAACAACTCTCTCGTCATTGCGAGTTCACGAAGCAATCTTACAAGATTGGCAATCTCTAATCGAATTTAATAAACAGATGCTGAAATAAATTTACAAGTAGCTTTCCGCTTCGCTACAGGTCAGCATGACTAAATGCAGACATTAACGAATGATTACCGAAAATATATCATAACAAAAAAGGGGAACAATTTGCATCGTTCCCCTTTTTAAATATTTCAGTATCTTATTTTACTGCATCAATAACTGCTTTAAAAGCATCTTTATTGTTCATTGCTAAGTCAGCTAAAACTTTACGGTTTAAACCGATGTTTTTTGCAGCTAATTTACCAATTAGTTGAGAGTAAGATACGCCGTACTCACGAGCACCAGCGTTGATACGTTGGATCCATAAAGCACGAAATTCTCTTTTCTTAGCTTTACGGTCACGGTATGCATATTGCAAACCTTTTTCAACTGTGTTTTTAGCAATGGTAAAAACCTTGCTTCTTGATCCCCAATAGCCTTTGGCCATATTTAGGACTTTTTTCCTTCTGCGTCTAGCAGCTACTACGTTTACCGAACGAGGCATAATGTGTTGTGTTTTGATAAGCGGTGTTGCTTTTCAGCAATCTTAAAACCGAGTATCGGGTTAAAAATTAATTACTTACCGATGCAAAGCATGCGTTTCACGTTGCCCATGTCAGCATCGTTTACCATGCTAGTGGTGGTTAAGTTACGCTTACGTTTAGTACTTTTCTTTGTTAAGATGTGACTTTTGTAGGCGTTCTTTCTTGCAATTTTACCTGTTCCAGTAAGCGAAAAACGCTTTTTAGCACTGGAATTGGTTTTCATTTTTGGCATAACCTGTTAATTTATATAATTTATTATTTTTTTGCTGCTTTAGGTGCTAATGTTAAAAACATACGCTTACCTTCTAACTTAGGTAAAAGTTCTACTTTACCTATCTCTTCTAATGCCTGAGCAAATTTCAACAATAAGATTTCACCTTGTTCTTTGTAAACAATAGCTCTACCTTTAAAGTGTACATAAGCTCTTACTTTTTCGCCGGCTTCTAAAAAACCAACTGCATGTTTCAATTTAAATTGAAAATCGTGGTCGTTGGTGTTAGGTCCAAAACGGATTTCTTTTATAACCGTTTGCTTAGCGTTAGCTTTAATTTCCTTTTGCTTTTTCTTTTGCTCATACATGAACTTACTATAGTCCATAATACGGCAAACAGGCGGATTAGCATTTGGAGAAATTTCTACTAAATCAAGTTCAAGCTCATCGGCAAAAGCTAGTGCCTTTGCTAATGGATAAATACCTTGTTCTACATTATCCCCAGACAGCCTAACTTCTTGTGCACGAATATGCTCGTTAATATTATGTTCTGCTTCTTTTTTCTTAAAAGGTGGACGTGGTCCCCTGTTAAATCCTGGTCTTCCTAATGCCAAATGCTTTCCTTGTTTAAACTGTTATTTCTTTATTAATTATTTCACTAAATTCTGCCAAAGTCATACTTCCCAAATCTCCTTCACCATGCTTACGAACCGAAACCTTCCCTTCTTCCATCTCTTTTTCGCCGATTATAAGCATATAAGGCAATTTTTTAACCTCAGCGTCTCTAATTTTCCTTCCAATCTTCTCATCACGAAAGTCAATTAGACCGCGAATATCGGAATTATTTAGTTCTTCTGAAACTTTTTTTGCATATTCTTCATACTTTTCTGAAATAGGAAGAATGATATATTGTTCTGGAGAAAGCCATAATGGAAAGTTTCCACCGCAGTGTTCGATCAGTACCGCTACGAAGCGCTCTAAAGAACCAAAAGGCGCACGGTGTATCATTACCGGGCGATGTTTCTGATTATCGCTACCTGTATATTCAAGTTCAAAACGTTCTGGCAAATTGTAATCTACCTGAATAGTACCTAGTTGCCATTTTCTGCCCAGTGCATCACGCACCATAAAGTCTAAC
>Ga0308157_10009073_pt1 | contig 11129 bp, 4 predicted proteins | sample PhyBR1_FD_201035 | JGI IMG/M metagenome (GOLD analysis project Ga0308157, IMG submission 201035) | Phyllosphere microbial communities from UC Gill Tract Community Farm, Albany, California, United States - DLSLB.R1 | ecosystem: Host-associated > Plants > Phyllosphere > Unclassified | place: USA...
CCGTCAACGGCCAGCAAGCCATTGACGCCCTCAAGACCAACAACGCGTTCAAGAGCATTGGTATTGCGCTGCGGGGTGGCGACAGGCCGTCGAACGAAGTGTTGGCGCGCGCAGCCACCCGCCTCACCGAGCTGACCGGTGATTCCATCATTCCGCTGGAAGACGAGATCAGCAAAGTCACCACCAAGCTGTTCACCCAGCTGCAGCACCAGTACGGTCCGCTGACCGAGAAGGTCCGCGCGCTGAACCTGCCCGGTGTCGACCGCCTGGAGAACCTGACGCAGGAAATCAATGACGTGCTGTTGACCGATGCGTCGGACGCACCACGCCGCCTGGGTAACGAAGCGTCCGAACTGTTCAACAGCCTCAAGTGGGCAGCAGAGGTCAAGCTCAAGCTGGAGCAAGGCCTGGAGCCCACTCTGCAGGAGTTGGGCAAACACTGCACCACCATCGGCAGCCTGCCCAATGTGGCCCTGCTGGCCACGTTGAAGGAAGAGTTGTCAGAAGACCTGGCCCTGATTCAGCAACGCCTGCAGCAGGCGGACTTCTTCCGCTACGCGGCCGATTTCAACACCAGCCTGACCACGCTCCGCGCCCGTGTACGCGACACGGTGCTGGCCATGCAGGACCTCATCAAACAACGCGTCAAAGACGCTGAGGTGGACCTCAAGCGCGTGCCCGAGTGGACCAAGCTCACCCAGCAGGAACAAACCGAGCTGCTGGGCAGCCTGGACCGTTTGGTGGTGCAAGCCCCAGCAGACCTGACCGGGCTGACCACCACCCTCAACACCGACTACGAATTGCAGTCCCTGGTGCAGGCACTCAAGCACCGCATTGAAAAGCTGGGGCAACAACGCATCAAAGAGGAGCTGGAGGCCGCTCAACCCAAGGTGGTGGAAGGCGTGGCCCAGGAGCCGCGCAAGCCCATCGCCCGCAAGGTCACAGCGCGGCGCCAGATCACCAAACTCGAACACCTGGACACGCTCATCGTCAACCTGCAACAAGTGCGCGGCGAACTCAAGTACGCCCACGCGTTTGACCTGAGCATTGAGCTGGGAGACGAGTGAGCATGGCGTTCGACCAAAACACCCGGGGGCGCCTGCAGAAACTGGTTAACGCCTGCCGGGCCTTGCTCAGTGACGACTTCAGCATCCAGTTGCAGCAGGTCTATGGCCTGGACCCCAAAACCGGTGACGTCACGCCCATGGCGCGGCTGACCCACCTGGACGATCGCCAACGCCACACCGCGCAGGTGCTGCGCCAGGTGCTGGGCCACTACCTGGGCGCTGACGCGGACGATACCGAACACCGCATCGCCGTCATCGACCGCATGATGCGCGAGCAGGCCTTCACCGTGCTCAACCGCATGGCCGCGCTGCTGATGATGGAGGCTCGCGGCCAGCTGTTCGAATCGGTCAGCAAGGCCTACCAGTCCAGGGGCTTTCAGAGCTACGCACGCCTGGCCGGCACCGCTCTGGGTGAAACCGGGCAGGCCTATCAGGCCTACCTGTTCAGCCTGTTCGACGAGCTGGCCCAAGAGCTGCAAGGCCTGTTCGATCGTTTTGCGGCCAACGGCCTGCTGTTCCCGCGCGAGACGGCCCTGCGCGCCCTGCTGGACGAACTGAACCACCCCGACATCACCCCCTTGTGGGCTGAAGACGAAACCATCGGGTGGATCTACCAGTACTTCAACTCGAAAGAAGAACGCAAGGCCATGCGCGAGGCCAGCCAGGCGCCGCGCAACAGCCGCGAGCTGGCCGTTCGCAACCAGTTCTTCACGCCGCGGTACGTGGTTGAATTTTTGGTGGACAACACCCTGGGCCGCCTCTGGTACCAAGCCACCCAAGGCACCACCACGCTCAAGGATCGCTGCCAGTACCTGCTCTGCACCCCACGGGATGTTTTTCTTCGTCGGTTGGACGCAGACGACTTGCGCCCAGGCTCGGTTGCAGCGCTCGTGCAGGCGAGCCAGTGGTCGGAGCTACCCGCCTTCGACACCAGCGAAGCCGGTGTGCAGGCCATGATCGAGCTTGCGCACTGCGTCAACACCTACGACCGCCACCCCAACGACACCTGGGGCGACTATTTCCAGCGGCTCGAAGCGGCCTTGCGGGCTCAGCGGTACGAAGCGTTGTCCACGCAAGAGCTGTGGGACGGTGTGTTTCTCATTTGCCGGGCCGACCGCCACGGTGGCGATGGCAGCGTCTACCAAGAGCGCTGGTTTGTGGAGGCTTGCCAAACCATCGTAGACCGCCTCAAGGCGGACGATGCGCAGCAAAAGCCGAACATCATTGCTTTTCATGTGGTTCGCGACCCCCGCACCCTGAAGCTGCTGGACCCGGCCTGCGGCTCCATGCACTTCGGCTTGTACGCCTTTGACCTGTTCGCCGAGATCTACCGTGAGGCATGGGCCTGGGAGCAGCAGCATGGCCCAGGCTCGCTGGATGTGTCGACGCAGCCTCAACTATTGCTCAAGCCCCTGTGCCAAACCTACGCGGACGAAGAGTCATTCCTGCGCGATGTTCCTCGCCTGATCATCGAGCACAACATCTACGGTGTGGACATCGATCCGCGGGCCGCCCAAATCGCGTCCTTGGCGCTGTGGCTGCGGGCCCAGCGCGCATGGCACGATGCTGGGGTCAAGGCCAAAGACCGCCCGTTGATCGGACATGGTCATGTGGTCGCTGCCATCGCCCCACCGGCAGAGCGTGAGCTACGCCAACAGTTTGCGGCCAGCCTGGATCCCCGCGACGCCGAGTTGTTTGAGAAGACTTTGCATTTGCTCAAGGGGCTGCCCGAGATGGGGGTCCTGCTCCAAGTTGAACGAGAACTGCCCAGCCTTATCCGCCAGGTCTACGTGGGCAAAGGCACAGGCCTCTTTGCCCAAGAGGAGCGGGCGGATTGGCTGGCCGCAGAGGCTCGTCTGCGCAAGGCACTGACCGACTTCGCGCAGGCAGCCAAATCAACCTATCAAGGGCGTCTGTTTGCGCAGGATGCGCTGCAAGGATTGCGGCTCATTGACCTGTGTCGGGAAGTGTTCGATGTGGTGGTGATGAACCCGCCGTTTGGCGCGCTGGCTGCCAATACCAAGGATCAACTGGTCAAAGCCTACCCGCGCAGTAAGAGCGATCTGCTGGCGATCATGGTTGAAAGAGGGTTGGAACTGCTCCGTGTTGGCGGTCGCATTGGTGCTATTACTTCGCGAACGTGCTTTTTTCTTTCTAGCTTCCAAATGTGGCGCGAAGAGATTGTATTGGGCATGGCTAGGCCGGACATCATGGCTGACCTTGGGAATGGGGTGATGGATGACGCAATGGTTGAGGCGGCAGCCTATGTGTTGGAGAAAAGATTATGACCTTGTTTTTTCGCGTTGCTTCCGATGAAGATAAGCAATCAACGCTTGCCGAAAAATGTGGGCTGTATAGAGATGGGGAAGTTGGTATTCGAGAGATATTTGAGGTGTCCTCAAGCACCTTTGCTGATATTCCCGGCTCCCCATTTGCTTATTGGGCCTCGCCAAAAGTTGTTGAAATTTTTCGATCCCTTCCTACCTACGGGAGAAGCGGGAGGGTGGTTAGGACAACTAACCCAACCACAGATGATTTTCGGTTTGCTCGTTTGTGGTGGGAGCCTAATAACTTCAAGGGGATAAGGTGGCGTTCATGGAATAAGGGTGGCGGCTTCAGTCCGTATTATCGTGATATTGAAACGGTTGTTCGTTGGGATGAGCAACGCGATACGTATCTCGGATATGTTGGCACGATCTATCGCCCCGATATTAGGCCGGCAAATCTGGAGTATTTCTCTCGACCGGGTTTGTCTTGGGGCTATCGAGGGTCACGATTTTGTATTCAGGCAATGCCAAGCGGTACGGTGATAAGTACCCGTGGGAATGGAATATACGCTGACTCCAGGTTGCTTTGCGTGGACTTGGGTTTGATGAATAGTTGTGTGCCTGATTTTCTCATCAAGCTCACTCTTGGCAGAAATGATCACCCTCAATTTGATATTGGTGACGTAAATGGAATTCCTTTGCCTTTGGTTTCAGATCAAGCAGGCGACAGACTAGCGAGCCTTGCGCGCCACGCGTGGCAGATTCGGCGAAAGCTCGATACCGTCACGGAAATCTCCCATGCATTTTTGCTGCCGTTGGCACTTCGACAGGCAAAGTTCGAACACTTGGGCTTATTCGACCCGTCCGCGATCGACGACGAAATTACTCGAATTCAAGCTGAGATCGACAACATCGCATTCGCTCTCTATGGTTTCTCCAACGCTGACCGCGCGGCTGCGTTGGGTGCAGTCAGCGGCGAAGCCCGTGATGACGCAGACGTCGACGGTGATGAGGACGAGGCTGCTCCTGACATCCCGAGCGCCGACGCGTTGCTGTCGTGGGCGATCGGCGTGGCCTTCGGTCGTTTCGATATTCGGCTCGCCACAGGAGAGCGCGTCGCTCCGCCTGAGCCCGAGCCCTTCGACCCACTGCCTGCGAAAAGCCCCGGCATGCTGCCCGACGGTGACGCCCCCTTCCATGCGCACGCAGGCATCCTGGTTGATGATCCCGGCCATGCCCACGACCTGGTCCGGATCACCGAGCGCGTGCTGGAGCGGGTGGACATGCCGGTGCCCGCGGATATGCAGCGCTGGCTGCAAAAAGACTTCTTCCCTTTCCACCTGCAGCGCTATTCCAAGAGCCGTCGCAAGGCGCCGATCTACTGGCCGCTGGCCACCGCCTCTGGCAGCTACACCCTGTGGCTGTATTACCCCAGCCTCACCAGCCAGACGCTGTACACGGCCATCAACGACTTCGTCGAACCCAAGCTCGCAGATTTGGAGAAAGAAGTTGCAGCGCTTAGGTCCAAGGGCAATGCTCGCAGCCGCGACGACGAGAAGCGCCTTGAGGTTCTGACCACCTTGGAAGACGAACTGATCGACCTGCGCGACCAGCTGCAGGCCATCGCACCCAAGTACAAGCCCAACCACGACGACGGCGTACAGATCACCGCCGCGCCGCTGTGGCCGCTGTTCCGCCACAAGCCTTGGCAGAAGCTGCTCAAAGAAACCTGGACCAAGCTGCAGAAGGGCGACTACGACTGGGCGCACCTGGCCATGAACTACTGGCCCGAGCGCGTGCGCGAGAAGTGCAAGACCGACAAGTCCCTGGCGATCGCGCATGGCTTGGAGGACTTATATGTGGAGCCTGAGGCTGCACCCAAGAAAGCCAGGGGCAGAAAAAAGAAGGAGGACGCTGAATGAGCGTGATGCAACAGTCGAGCCGGGCGCAGGACCGGACCTTGGGCGTGTGGTTCCAGCACATTCAGCAGGGCATGATCAAGTTGCCCCGGTTTCAGCGCTTTGAGGCCTGGGACCGCGGGCGCATCACGAGCTTTTTGAACACGGTCATCAGCAACCTGCCGGTGGGCGTCACGCTCGCCCTGGAAGTGGCTGGTGTTGAAAAGTTCGAATCGCGCTACATCGTCAGCGCAGAGCCCGCCTCGGCCGGCACGGTCACCCAACATTTGTTGGACGGCCAGCAGCGCTTGACCGCTTTTTGGCGGTCCATGCACAACAACTACGAGTGGGAGACCTTCTATGTCTACCTGCCGCAGTTCGATCGCACCCATCAGAACAAAGACGCTGACGCCGAGGTGCGGTGCGTCCCCCGGTGGACCAACAAACACCAGCTGCGGATGCCACGCTGGGCCGATGAGCCCGCCAAATGCTTAGAGCGGGGCTTGTTGCCGGTGCACCTGCTTCGGCCAGGCGACCTTTCTTCTGAGATCGATACATGGTTGACGCAGGCGACCAAGCCATTGGAGCCGTCAGACACGGACCCTGATGCGCTTGCCAAGTACAAGGCCTACACGGCCATGCGCGACAAGATCAAGGCTGAGATCACCTCCCTCCGAGAGAGGGTCACGCACTTCAACTTGCCTTATCTGTCGCTGCCGTCGGATACCAGCAAGGACGTGGCGCTGCAGGTGTTCATCAACATGAACACCAACAGCAAGCCGCTGTCGCTTTACGACATCATCGTGGCCGAGGTGGAAAGTGTGGCCGAGCGGTCTCTGCACGACCTCGAAGCTGCCTTGGTGACCAAGCACCCGAAGGCGTCCCGCTATGGCGATGTGTCTGACCTGATCCTCGCTACCTCGGCGCTGCTGCAGGAGAAGCTGCCCAATGCCCGCGGCATGGTGGAAATGGACAAGCGTGCGCTGCTGGATAACTGGCCTAAGCTGGAACGGGGTTTGGACCGCATGGCCAGCTTTCTGGAAGGGGAGCGCATTTTTGACGAAGCGCGCCTGCCCACCAACGCCGTGCTGGCCGTGATCGCGGCCGCGTATGAGCTGATCCCGGAAGACGGTGACTTTTTGGCCAAGGCCGAAAAGCTGCTCAAGCGCTACCTGTGGTCGTCCTTTTTCTCTGACCGGTACGAAAACTCCGCTGCTTCGCGGGCCTATGCAGATTTCAAAGCACTCAAGGCCTTGTTAGTGAAGCAGACGTTTAACGACGCGGAGCTGACCACTGTGCCGGTGCTGAACCGCGCCGAGAGCCCACTGGCCGATGTGGATTCATTGCTGGCAGCGCGGTGGCCCAAGGCGGCGGGCATCGAAGCACGGGCGATCTTGGCGGTGTCGCTGTATTTGGGCGCCAACGACTTTGCAGACAACCGAACAGCGACATACGACAGCATCCAGAAACGGGAGTACCACCACGTCTTCCCAGATGCTTTGTTGTCTGAGGCCGGAATTGAGAGCTACCTCGCCCTGAACTGCGCTCTGATCACCTGGAAGACCAACCGAATCATTGGTCGCAAGGATCCCCTGGCGTATTTGAACGAGCGGGTCGCTGCGGCAGATGAGGCTGCGGTGAAGGAGCGCCTGCGCTCGCACTTGATCTCGTTCGACCATTTGTCCAAGGCGCACTACGCGGGGCTGGTCGGTGATGAGCTGGCCAAAAAGCTGAGCGTGGAGTTCAGTCAGTTCCTGCAAAGCCGGGCGACCCTTGTGGTGGCGGCGATGAACAAGCTGGTCGAAGGGCAGACCCCGCAGCTGGAAGATGTCTGGCAAGCGCATTGAACGCACGATGCGTGTGGGCAAAAGAGTGACCTTCGGGGAGGAAAACAGAACATGTTGATCTACGCGAACAGTTTTTGGTTTGAACCGGCGGGAGGGCCTGCCGAGATCATTCAGTTCATTGCCAAGTGGGTGAGCCGGCGTTCCAGGAGTCGCGTCGACGGCGAGCGTCTCGCTGATGGCATCCGCGAGTTGAAGCTCCGCGACGGCAGCGTCCTGACCTCGAACACAACCTGTAGCTTGGCGGGCGAGGTGGTTTACCCGTACCTGTTCAGCGCCCAGCTGAGCCACCGGGACGACACGGTGTCTGGCCGCAAATGGATCACCGAGGTGGGGCTTCGCCAGGAAGCCGCTGGCCAGCCCGTGGAATGCTCTTTGCTGCTGAAGACCGACGAAGTCAGCGCCAGGGTGACGGCGCCCATTCAGGTGACACGACCCAAGCTGGTGGAGCAGCTCATCAAGGCCTGCAGACCGGCCACGGCAACGCCTGGTCTGGTGGTCAAGACCTTGGACGAACAGAGCGCGAAGGCCTTTCTGCACGAGGTGGAGCGAGAGGCTCGGAGCTACCCGCTGGTGTTGGTCAGCTGTACACGCGATGGGAAGTACCCGGTGGAGCCGGAGCGCCTGCGCTCGGTTTTGACGGGTTTGGCCGACGTGGTGACCGTACCCACCGGCGTAGACACTTTCGCCATCGAGGAAGCGGTGGGCCGGCGATACATGGCGTTTGGTGGAGCGGTGAACGTGGTCTTCCCGGTCCGCCACGGGAGCAATGGGCGCTTCTGTGAAACGGTGCTCCTTCGGCCCGACTTCATTGCGGAGCTGTTGAGTGGGGGCAAGTCGCTGGAGTCGGAGGTGTTGGCGGCCATCACCCACCGTACCAATTTGCCGGCGTCGTGGCGACACATTTCGCCAGCGAAGGTGGACCAGGCGATCTTGCATGGCCGGGTCTCGGCTTTGCTGGAAAAAGCCAAGGGCAGCGCTCACGCGGGCGAGTTGACCGAGTACGTGGACCTGTTGCAGGCGGCCGATCAAGAGCTGTTGAGCAAAGATGCGGACTTGAAGCAGGTAAGAGCGGACTTCGAGGCCAAGGACGAAGAGGCTCGAGACCTGAAGGCGGAGATCTTCAACCTCAAGCAAACCCTGAGCGGGTTGCAAGCAGACGACGGACAGGATGGGGCCTTGGAGGCCTTGGAGCCGCTGCGCGAGAAGATGGTGGGCCTGGTCAGTTCCAAGCCAACGCTGCAAAAGGTGGTGGACCTGATGGCAACCCTGTACCCGGACCGGTTGGTGTTTCTGGAGACCGCCTCTGCATCGGCGAAGGACTCGGACCGGAATGGATTCAAGCTTGCCGAAAAGGCCTGCGAGCTGCTGCATACCTTGGCCACGGACTATTGGCAGGCGCTGGTGGACGGCAAAGGTGATCAGCATGCCAAGGCTGCTTTTGGACAAAACGCCTTTTCTGCAAACGAGGCCGATGCTTTGAGCGCTGACGGCAGACGGTGGCGGACTTTTTCCTACCGTGGCCGGGACTTCGTCATGGAAAAACATCTCAAGCACGGCGTGAAAGACAGCAAGGCCGAAACGCTGCGCATCCACTTTGAGTGGCTGCCCAGCGAGAAGAAGCTGGTGGTCGGTCACTGCGGCAAACACTTGAACTTCTGAAAGCCCGTTGAATGAGCATTGCAGACTTCATCCAGAACCAAGTACTGCGCCCACGGGTGCAAAAGGCCGGTGCCCTGGTGGTGTACGACCCCGAGCAACGATACCGGGAGGTGTGCGCCCAGATGGCTGACGACAAACTGGTGGTGGTTGATGCCACCGCCAACAGTATCGAAAGCCGCCTGCTGGCTATGCAGGGCTTGCGCAATGTGGTTGCGCAGCAGTTGCAAGGCTTGTTGGTTTACGTGCCGACCAAGGCTCCTGAGACCGAAGAGGAGAAACAGATCAATCCGTTCTCGCCTGTCGCTGCGGCGGGCATGGTGTTTCCCGAGGGGGACGGTGACAGCTATGAGAGCCTGTGTCTAAAGGCCAAGCCTGACCACTTGTCGGCCATTCGCGCGGTTTTTGCTCAAGACGCGAGCCCTACCTTTGCCGTGGTGGATGCGGTGGGTGGTGGCCTGGGATGGCCTAATCTGCGTGCGTTGCTGCACGTGGAGTCTGCGCGCGACATTTTGTTTGCACTTTTGGCTCCGAATGCTTCGCAGGTGGCTGCGCTGAACGGTAGCGAAGCCTGGGTGACCGAAGTGAAGGACCTGCTTAAAAACAGCATTGGCCTGAGCTTGAAAACCCGCGGCAAAAAATGGGACTCGGTCTCGGCTGAACTGTGGCGCTTTGTGCTTTTCAGCGAGTTCACGTTTGATCTGCCTGGTGCACTGCCTGGTGCACTGCCTGATGCGCTGGCCGATGTTCCCAGGGCGGAAGTCAACAGCCAGCCCTTGATCGACGACTTGTGTGATCGGCTGCGCAATGATCGCCGCACACAAAGCATCTATATCGAAAATGCAGAGGGAATTGAAGCAGACCTCAAGTTGGTGAAGCTTTTCGAGGGCTGGGCCGACTTGGGAACGCGCGATACCTTTCCGTTTGAAGAGAGAACGTTCCTGGCAACGGCCATCGACGGTGTCTTGCGCGATAACATGGATCGCAGCCGCAGCATTCTCGAGCAGCACCAAAGGTCAGTGTGGACGGGCAAGGGTGAAAGCCGCGCACAGTGGGATTTAATCCGCGCGGCGGTCGAGCTCATCCAAACCTGCGAAGACATGGACCGGCAACTGGCCGATAACGCACGCAACGCCGAAGCGCTGCTTGTGTTCTACACCAGCAGTCTGCGCGAGGTTGATCGCCTGCACCGGGAGTTTGAGCAGGCTGTGAGCGACTACGACTGGCAGGACGCGAACGGCCTGATGGCGCCAGTAAAGCACCAGGTGCGCAAGCAGTACGGCAAGCTGGTTGAGAAGGTGCAGCAAATCTTCGTTCGCCACGTAGAAAAAAGCGGCTGGCCATTGGCTGGCTACTTGGCCAACTCCGATGTGTTTGACCGGGTGGTGGCCCCCAAGCTGCAAAAGAACGGCCATAAGGTGGCGTTCTTGATGATCGATGCTTTACGCTATGAACTGGGCGTCGCGCTGGAGCGGCAACTGGCGGAGGACGGACAGGTTCACCTACAAGCTGCCCTGGCGCAACTGCCCAGCGTGACGCCTGTGGGCATGGCCAGTCTGCTGCCCAGTGCGGGGGCGCAACTGCGCTTGAGCAACAACGCGCAAAGCCTGGTGCCCATGCTGGGTGATCAGGTGGTGGAGACGGTGACGCAGCGGATGAACGTGCTCAAGCAACGCTATGGGCAGCGCTTTGAAGAGGTTCGCCTGGAAGACTTTGTGCGTGGGCGGGCGAATTTCTCACCCGATGCGGATCTGTTGGTATTGCGTGCGGTTGAAATCGACAGCCATTTCGAGAATCACCCCGACACGGCGCCCGGTGAAATCACCCATGCGCTCAAGCGTATTCGGGTGGCGATCAATCTGCTCAAAAAGCGCGGGTTCAACGAGGTGGTGATCGCCACCGATCATGGTTTTTTCATGAATACGCACGCTGGCGCGGGCGATGTGTGCCCAAAGCCAATGGGCAACTGGCTGCCAGTGCACGACCGCTGCGCGCTGGGAGATGGTGCTGGCGACGGTAACCACCTGGTGGTGCCCGCGGAACGGATGGGCATTCGCGGAGATTTCGCCAAGATCACTATGCCGACCAGCTTGGCTGCTTACCGAGCTGGCCTACTGTATTTTCATGGCGGGCTTTCACTGCAGGAATGCGTGGTGCCTGTGATCAGCATGCAATTGAAGGTCAGCACGCAGCCCAGCGTGCACCAGGCGACCATCTCCATGACCTACCGAAACGGTGCAAAGGCCATCACGACCCGTGTACCGGTAATCGAGTTGAGCGTGGACACCGCAGACATGTTCTCGGTGGACAGCGGCTTCGAAGTCTTGCTGGAGGCGCACGACCCGCAGGGAGACGTGATCGGTGAAGCCAAGGCGGGTGGTGCGGTGAATCCGG
>Ga0308157_10009074_pt1 | contig 11126 bp, 8 predicted proteins | sample PhyBR1_FD_201035 | JGI IMG/M metagenome (GOLD analysis project Ga0308157, IMG submission 201035) | Phyllosphere microbial communities from UC Gill Tract Community Farm, Albany, California, United States - DLSLB.R1 | ecosystem: Host-associated > Plants > Phyllosphere > Unclassified | place: USA...
GCTGACGTCGGTGCTGTCGGCGGGCAATTCGGGCATGTATGCGGCCACGCGCATGCTGTACAGCCTGGCCCGTGAAGGCAAGGCGCCACGCATTTTTGGCCGTATTTCGCGCAATGGCGTGCCGCTGTGGGCGCTGTTGGCGACCACCGTGGTGGCGGCGCTGTGCTTCTTCACGTTCATCTTCAGCCCCAATGCGGTTTACATCTGGCTGTTGAACACGTCGGGCATGACGGGCTTCATCGCGTGGCTGGGCATCGCCATCAGCCACTACCGCTTCCGCCGCGGCTACGTGAAGCAGGGCAACAACCTGGCTGATCTGCCGTATGTGTCGCCGTTCTTCCCGTTCGGCCCGATCTTCGCCTTCGTGCTGTGCCTGATCATCACCCTGGGCCAGAACTATCAGGCGTTCCTGCAGGACCGGATCGATTGGGGCGGCGTGGTGGCCACCTATGTCGGCATTCCGCTGTTCCTGCTGATCTGGCTGGGCTATCGGCTGGCGCGCGGATCTCGCTTCATCAGCTACCGGGACATGCGTTTCCCGGACGCGCGCGCCCGCAGCGAGTACCTGGATTCGGCCCTGCGCGGCGAACCCGCGGCGGGCGAGGCGCGCTAACCCTCTCTGCGGAAAGGGGGCATCACTTAAATGATGTTCTTTTCCCGCAGCGGACGGTTGTCCAGAATGCGTTGAAACGACAGCGGCGACAGGTCCAGGCTGCGGTATTCGCCATGGGCCAGCAGCTCCGCGATGCCGCGTCCCGCGGCGGGCGCCTGTTGCAAGCCGTGCCCCGAGAAACCGTTGACGAAGAACAGGTTGGGGCAGTCGGGATGGGCGCCAATGATGGCGTTCTGGTCGAACAGGTTCATCTCGTAGTAACCGGCCCAGGCGCTTTGGACACGCACCGCTTCAAACGCGGGCACGCGCTGCGCCAGTAACGGCCACACATGGGAATCAAACGCTTCATGCTGCGCTTCCAGCGGCATGTCGTCGGCATCGTCCGACGGGTCGGGCGCGAAGCCGCACAGGAACCTGCCGCCTTCGGGGCGGAACCAGATGCCCGAGGGGTCGATCAGCAAGGGGCACCGGGGCAGCGCTTGCGGGCAACTGAAACTGAATACGGTGCGGCGCCGTGCCCGCACCGGAAGGTCGATGCCCGCCCACCGCGCCACACGGGCGGCCCAGGGGCCGGCTGCGTTGACGACCGCGTCGCAGGCCAGGGCTGCGCCCTTGTCAAGCCAGACGCCGTTGAGCCGGGAGCCCTCTCGCAGCAATCCCACCGCCTCGGCGCGCACGTATCGCACACCCTGCGCAATGGCCTTCTTACGCAGCGCCTGCATCAGTCCGTAGCCGTCGAACCAGCCTTCGCCGGACAGGCCCAGCGCGCCCAGCGCCAGATCGCCGGTATGCAGCCACGGAAAACGCGCGTCCAGTTCGGCGGGCTGGAGCAGGGCAACGTCCACGCCGTGCGCGACCTGGGTGGCATGGTTGTCACGCAACGCGGCACTGCCCGCCGGGCTGGCCAGGTACAGGTAGCCGGGTTCGGTCAGGCCCACGTCGGGTGCCGGGTCCTCGACATACAGGGTGGAGCCCAGCGCGCGAAGAAACGCGATGCCCGCCTGCGACATGCCGATATTGACCGGGCTGGTGAACTGCTGGCGGATCGAACTGGCAGATAGCGCGGAAGAGGCTTGCGCGTAGGTCGGGTCGCGTTCGATCACGGTCACATCGAACGCGCCGGGCACAAGGCTCAGGAAATAGGCCACGGAGCTGCCCATGGCGCCTCCGCCAATGATGACGACACGTTGCATGGACCGGGTTCCGCGTAAGGCGTGATTATTCGATGTTCTGGGCTTGCTCGCGCATCTGCTCGATCAGCAGCTTCAGGTCCATGGCGGCGCGCGTCACTTCCATGCTGCCCGCCTTGGAGCCCAGCGTATTGGCTTCGCGGTTCATTTCCTGGAACAGGAAGTCCAGGCGCTTGCCGGCGCTGCCCGCGTTCTTCTTACCCGTGGCGGACTTGCCGCCGCCGTCGGTCAGCAGATGGCGCAGCTCTTCCAGGTGCGAACGCAGGCGCGACAGCTCTTCGGCCACGTCGATGCGCAACGCAAACAGGTTGGCCTCTTGCGAAAGCCGTTCCGACAGTTCCGCGCCCGAGATATGGGTGAAACCGCCCGGAAAGGCCGATTCCACGCTTTCGCGCAGCTTGGCGGCCAGCTTGTCGCGGTGGTCCGACAGCAGTTGGGGCAGATGCGCCTGCACGATGTCGACGACGCGCGCCACGCCATCGGCGCATTCGCGCATCATGCCGGCCAGGCGTTCGCCTTCGCGGGCGCGGCCCTCTTGCAACTGCGTCAGCGCCTGCTGACCCGCCTGCAGGCATGCCGCGCCCCAGATTTGCGGGTCAAGCGCGTCATTGCCGCGTTGGCCGGGCCAATTGAACAATTCCACCAACCGGGGCGGCGCGATGTCGGGGACGATACGGCGGGCGGCCTGTAGCTGCTCGGCCAGGCTTTCAAGCCAGGCGGGGTCCAGCTTGGACAGGTCGGTGCTGGCAGTGCGGGTGAACGAGACGCGAATTTCGACCTTGCCGCGCGCCAGGTTGGCGGTCAGCAATTCGCGCAGCGGCGTCTCGACGTGCCGCAGTTCGTCGGGCAGGCGGAAATACAGGTCTAGGAAGCGGCTGTTGACGCTGCGCAGTTCGATGGCAAGCGTGCCTTGCTCCAGATCTGCTCGGGCGTTGCCGAAGGCGGTCATGCTGCGAATCATGATGGGCGTTCCCTGGTGATATATCGCGGCAGGATACTCCAAGCGGGGATTTCCTGCGGCGCGTGCCCGTACAATGCCGCGAATCAATGTTCATGTCTGGAGTCTGCCTGTGACCACTATGCCCACCATCGCCCGTCCGTCCGGTCGCGCCGTCGACGAATTGCGGCCGTTCAGCCTGGAACGCGGCTTTACGCGCTACGCAGAAGGGTCGGTGCTGGTGAAGGCCGGCAACACGCATGTGCTTTGCACCGCCAGCGTCCTGGAAAAGGTGCCGCCGTTCCTGAAAGGCAAGGGCGAGGGCTGGGTCACGGCGGAATACGGCATGCTGCCGCGCGCCACGCACACGCGCGGCGACCGCGAAGCCGCGCGCGGCAAGCAAAGCGGCCGCACGCAGGAAATCCAGCGCCTGATCGGCCGCAGCCTGCGCGCCGTGTTCGATATGAAGGCCCTGGGCGAGCGCACGCTGCACCTGGACTGCGATGTGCTGCAGGCCGATGGCGGCACGCGTTGCGCCAGCATCACCGGCGCCTGGGTGGCGGCGGCGGATGCCGTGGCTTTGCTGATGAAGCGCGGCGACCTGGCCGTCAATCCGATCCGCGACGCGGTCGCGGCGGTATCGGTGGGCCTGGTGCAAGGCCGCTCGGTGCTGGACCTGGACTATCAGGAAGACTCGGCGTGCGACGCCGACGTGAACGTCATCATGACGGGCAGTGGCGCGTTCGTGGAAGTACAGGGCACGGGCGAAGGCGCAACCTTCACCCGCGCCGAACTGGACACGATGCTGGTGCTGGCCGAAGGCGGCATCGCCAGCCTGGTCCGCGCGCAACGCGCGGCCCTGGTTTAAGCGCCTAAGCGGGTTGCGCGTTATTTGCGCGACAGCAATGCGTCCACCTTGGTCAGGCTTTCCAGGCCCCAGATCGTGGCGATCAACCCGCGCAATTCCGGTTCCGTTGCGGCATCCGCGTAGCGGCCCAGGCTAAGCGTCTTGTCTTCGATTTCGGGGCGGCTGAGCGTATTGCCGGGGTCGCCCTTGGGTTCGTCGACGCGGCCGTGAACCGTGCGGCCGTCGCGGGTGGTCACGGTGACCTTGCCGATCCAGCGCTGCGGATAAGCGCTGTCGACTTCTTCGTCCAGCATCATCTCGACCTTGCCGCGGAAGTCGGCGACCGCCGGGTCGTCCAGGCCGGCGTCGAATTCGGCAAGGCCGGCGCGGCCCTTGCGGGCGATCAGCGCCAGCACGGTACCCATCGAGAATTTCGACTGGTGCACGGTCTGCGGATTGACGACCGGGCCCAGCACGTCGATGGCGCCCTGGTGCACATGGGCCACGACGCGCGCCACATCGGCTTCGGTCAGGTTGTTGTCGCGCAGGGCCTGTTGCAGCGCGTCGGCGGCCGGGTGGGTGTGGCGGCAGGACGCATGGAACTTGAACGAGGTTTCGGCCAGCGCCCAGCGTTCGCCCAGGCGGTCGCAGAGTTTGGCGGGGGCGGCGTCGGTCGACATGCCGGCCGCCATGCCTTGCGGGCCTTCCAGGATGTGGCGGGCGCCGGTGAAGCCTTCCCGCGCCAGATAGGCGGCGGTGATGCCGTCGGCGGCGGCCTTGGCGGTGTGCAATTGCTTGGAATCGGCGGCGTCGCGCAGGAATTCCCACAGGCCGGCGGCTTGGGTGCCGGCCGAGCCCAGCGCGTGCAGCATCTGTTCCGGGGACAGCTTGAGCAGGTGGCCGGTGGTGACGGCGGCGGCCAGGGTGCCCGCGGTGCCCGTGGTGTGGAAGATCTTATAGTGCGAACGGCCAAGGAACTCGCCGACGCGAATGCCGACTTCGTAGCCCGCGACGGCAGCCGTCAGCAGGTCGCGGCCCGAGCTGCCCAGCGCTTGCGCCACGGCCAGCGCGGGCGGGAACACGACGGCGGCGGGATGGAATACCGAACCGTTATGGACGTCGTCCTGTTCGACCACGTGGGCGGCGGCCGCATTGACCATCGCGGCGAACATCGGCGACGTGCTGCGGCGGGTGATCAGCACTTCGCTGGGGCCGTCGGCGGGCCCCATGGCCACGGCATAGCGGTCGATCGCTTGCACGGCGCGGGCGGAGGCGCCGGCCAGGATCGAGGCCAGGCAATCCAGGAGCAGGTCCTCGGCGCGGCGCAACACCGGCGCCGGGATGTCCTCGTACCGCAGGTTGGCCGCAAAGGCCGCCAGTTCGGCGCTGAGGTGGGGGGTGTCTTTGGCTGCGTTCATGAGCGTGGTCGGATCAGAAAGAGCGGGGCAAGCCCAGGATGTGTTCGGCGACGTAGGACAGGATCAGGTTGGTGGAGATGGGCGCCACCTGATACAGCCGCGTCTCGCGGAATTTGCGTTCGACGTCGTACTCGGTCGCGAAGCCGAACCCGCCATGGAACTGCAAGCAGGCATTGGCGGCTTCCCAGGACGCATCGGCGGCCAGCAGCTTGGCCATGTTGGCCTGGGCGCCGCAGGGCTGGTGGGCGTCGAACAGCCGGCAGGCCTCGTAGCGCATCAGGCTGGCGGCTTCCACGTTGATGTGGGCGCGCGCGATGGGGAACTGCACGCCTTGATTCTGGCCGATGGGCCGGCCGAACACCATGCGTTCCTTGGCGTAAGCGGTGACCTTGTCCACGAACCAGTAGCCGTCGCCGATGCATTCGGCGGCAATCAGGGTGCGTTCGGCGTTCAGGCCGTCCAGGATGTACTTGAAGCCTTTGCCTTCTTCGCCGATCAGGTTTTCGACGGGGATTTCCAGATTGTCGAAGAACAGCTCGTTGGTCTCGTGATTGACCATGTTGGGGATGGGGCGGATCGTCATGCCGTGCTTGACGGCGTGATGCAGATCCACCAGGAAGATCGACATGCCTTCCGACTTGCGCGTGACCTGGTCCAGCGGCGTGGTGCGCGCCAGCAGGATCATCAGGTCGGAATGCTGCACGCGCGAGATCCACACCTTCTGGCCGTTGATGACGTAGCGGTCGCCACGGCGCACGGCGGTGGTCTTGATCTTGGTGGTGTCGGTGCCGGTGGTGGGCTCGGTGACGCCCATGGATTGCAGGCGCAATTCGCCGGCGGCGATGCGGGGCAGATATTCGCGCTTCTGGGCTTCGGACCCATGGCGCAGCAGCGTGCCCATGTTGTACATCTGGCCGTGGCAGGCGCCGGAGTTGCCGCCGCTGCGGTTGATCTCTTCCATGATGACCGACGCCTCGGTCAAGCCCAGGCCCGAGCCGCCGTATTCCTGCGGGATCAGCGCGGCCAGCCAGCCGGCCTCGGTCAACGCGCGGACAAAGTCTTCGGGATAGCCGCGTTCTTCGTCGACCTTGCGGAAGTACTCGCCGGGGAATTGGGCGCAAAGGTCGCGCACGGCTTCGCGGATGTCCTGGTAATCGTGAGAGGCGTGAGGCATAGGGCTGCTGTAGGGATGAGGGGAATGGTTCGGTACAGCATCGAATGTGCCGCAAGGCCGTGCCGCTGCCAATTCACAATTGCTTAATACGGGGTTCCTGTTCGCAAAAGCGCAGTTTCATGACGGGCGTTCGTCATGCGCCTGGTCAGGTTGTGTCAAGAAATTGCCAAACTGGATGGCCATAATCCGTTGCACTGCGCCTCTGGCGCCAGGATATATACGGATGGATATGCGGAAAAATCTCAGGGTCACCACGGCGGTCTCGGCCATTCTGGCGTTGTTTGTGGTGCTGTTCGCGGTAGCGGCGGCAGCGGGCATCGCGGTGCTGCGCGACAACCGGGCCGATATCGAGGCGTTGGGCCGCGGCAGCATCGAACGCGCCAGCGACCTGGCGGACATGACCAGCCGCCTGTTTCAGGCCCGCGCCGCGCTGACCGACGCCAAGACAGGGATGGAAGGCGGCCTGGAAGCGGCTCGCGACGAATCCCTGGCGCAGGCGGATGCGCTGTTGAAACAGGCCGGTGCCAGCCTGGCGCGTCTGCGGGGCAACCCGGACGTCAGCGCCCAGGGCGGCCCGCTGTTCGAGCAGATGCTGAAGGCTTATGCCGCTTTCGCCGACCAGACCCTCGTGCCCATGCAAAAAGCGATCCAGGGCTGGAACGGGATCGAGGTCAACCGCTTGGTGGACAAGGTGCTGCCCGGAAGCGGGGCGGCCTACGTCAAGCAGGCGGATGCCTATCAGGCCTATTCGCGGCAGCAGGGACAGGCTGCGGTGGCGGGCGCCAGCCAGACGCTGGAGTGGGTGATCCTGGTCGCGGCCGGCGTGTTGGGCATCGTGCTGCTGCTGGCCGTACTGATCCGGCTGGCGTTCCGCCGCAGCATCCTGCGGCCGCTGAACGAGGCCGGCGCGCACTTCGACCGCATCGCGGACGGCGACTTGACGGGCGCCATCGCCATGCGGGGCGACAACGAGATCGGCGTGTTGTATTCAGCCATGCGCCGCATGCAGACAGGGCTGTCGGCCGCCGTGGCCTCGGTGCGTCTGGGCGTCGAGGAAATCCACACCGGGTCCGGCGAAATTGCCGCAGGCGGCGCGGACATGTCGGATCGCACCGCGCGGCAGGCGGGTTCGCTGCAAGAGGCCGCGGCCAACATGACCCAGTTGGCGCATACGGTCCAGATGACCGCCGGCAACGCGGACCAGGCCAGCCGCCAGGCCGAAAGCGCCACCCAGCTGGCGCAGCGCGGCGGCCAGGCGGTGAACGAGGTCGTGCAGAGCATGCAGGGCATTGCGGACAGCGCGCGCCGAATCGGCGAGATTGTCGGCGTGGTGGACAGCATCGCGTTCCAGACGAACATCCTGGCGCTGAATGCCGCCGTGGAAGCGGCGCGGGCCGGCGAGCAGGGCAAAGGGTTTGCCGTGGTGGCGGGCGAAGTGCGTTCGCTGGCCCAGCGCAGCGCGCAGGCGGCACGCGAAATCAAAGGCTTGATCGAAGATTCCGCGGTGCGCGTCGAGGCCGGCGTGCGCCAGGTGCACCTGGCGGGCGATACCATGCGCGACATGATGGTGTCGGTCGACCGGGTGACGCAGATCGTGGCTGAAATCTCCAGCGCCACCGCCGAGCAGGCTGCGGGCATTGCGTCGGTGAACGACGCGGTGGCCGATATCGAGCGGTCCACCCAGGAGAACGCCGCGATGGTCGAACAGACCGCGGCGGCGGCCGCGGCGCTGGAACTCCAGGCGCAAGGGCTGCGCCGCGCCGTGGCCGTGTTCCAGATCGCGCAGGCAGCGCAGAATGCCGCCGCCGTGCAGGCCTCGGCCAGCGGCCAGCTAGTCGGCCAGCTGGGGCAGGGCGCCGCCGGTGTAGCGTTCGATCACCAGCGACAGGTTCCCATGCTTGACCTTGTGCTTGACATGCGCGGCAGCCGACGCGATGTCCTCGGGGCGGATGCGCTCGCATAAAGACGGCGTGACGGTCAGCGCGCCCACGCCCAGGGTCACGAACGGAAAGAAGCGCGGCACGCCATAACGGTCTTCGGCTTCGATGCCCCCGTTATGGCGGCCCTGGTCGTCGTACAGGTCCATGGCCTGTTCATTGAACTCGGCGATGATGCGTTGCACGCGCTGCACCCAGTCCAGGCTGCGGAACAGCACCACGAAGTCGTCGCCGCCCACATGCCCCACGAAGTCGCGCAGCGGGTCGCAATGCCGTTTGACGACCTCGGCGGTCAGCATGATCATGTCGTCGCCGCGCCAGTAGCCGTATACGTCGTTGAAGGGCTTGAAGTTATTGAGGTCGCCATAGCAGATCGTGAAGTCCGCGGCGTCTTCCAGCAAGGTGGCGATGTGCCGGCTGATGGGGATGTTGCCGGGCAGCGACGTCAGCGGATTGGCGTAGCGCGCGGCTTCGATCCGCATCTCGGTGACCGACCGCACCAGGGTCTCGCCGGTGGCCAGGCCGTCGTAACGGCCGTCCCGCGTGATGATCAGGCCGTCCATCAGATAGCGCTGGTCTTCGGAAATCAGCACATGGCTCAACTGGTCGATCGACACATTCAGGTCCACCAGGACGGGTTCGCCGTTCATGAACGTGGAGCACGCGTCGCGGCCGAACAGCTCACGCGTATAGCGTTGCGCGTAGTGTTCCGAGAAATCGCGGCGGTTGATGATGCCCACGGGGCGGTTGTCGCCGTCGACCACCGCGACGGCATGCATGTTCTTGTGTTCGATGAACAGCCGATGCACATCGTCGTTGGTGTGCTGGTTCAGCAGGGCGGCCGGCGCTTCCACGCGCAGGCTGGCGGCGGTGCCGCCGGCTGAACGCTGCGACAGCGGGGCGGGGCTGCGGACCCGCAGCGAGTCGCGCAGCGGCGCGGTCAACTCGGTCAACAGCGTTTCCTCGGGCCGGCCCAGGAACCAGCCTTGCGCGTACCGGATATCCAGTTCGCGCACCACGGCAAGGTCTTCCGCGGTCTCTATGCCTTCGGCCACGATGGCCGTCCCCAGATGCTGCGCCACCTTCAGGATGGCCCGCACCATATTTTGCTTGCGGTCGCTTTGGCCGATGCCTTCAAAGAAATACCGGTCGATCTTGACCAGGTCGGGCTGCATTTCGGACCACAGTTGCAAGTTTGAATTGCCCACGCCGTAATCGTCCAGCGCGATGCGCATGCCGCGTTCGCGCAGGCAGGCGAACGCGCTGCCCAGTTCACCCATGTGGTCCGACAGCGGGTCTTGTTCGGTCAGTTCGACGATGATGCTGGACGGTGGCAGCGTGCAGTCTTTCAAAAGACGCAGCGGCATGTCGTCGCCCCACAGCGTCCAATAATGAATCAGCGCCGATCCTGATAAGTTCAGGAACAGCTTGCCCGCTGCGTCGTTGTCCTGGAAACCTTGCGCGCCGGCCCGAAAGCTGGCCAGCTCCAGCTGCGGGTGCAGCCCCTGGCGCCGCGCTTCGGCGAACAGGGCGTCCGGGAAGTGCAAGGCAGTGTCGGCGGGCCCGCGGATCAGGCTTTCATGGCCGTAGATGCGGCTATGCGACAGGTCGACGACGGGCTGGTAGCGCGGTCGCAGCAGTCGTTCTTGCAGGATGCCGGCCAGGCCGGCGGGTGCCGGCGCATCGCCCGGCGTAGAGTGGGGCGCGCGGAGCGCGGCCATCCGGGGCATAGCGTGAAGTGGGGTCATCGCCGAGGGCGTCAGATACGATCAGTGACAAGATTAGCGATGTTGACGACAAAATATGTCTGTGTTGTTGCGGCAAGGCGCCCGGCAATAGCTTCAGGCGGGGATTTCGATGCCGATACAGGGGGCAGGGGCATCTGGCGCGCCGGCGGCGCTGGCGGGCTGCGCCCTATACAATTTGCCTTATGACTTCCCCCAAGATTCCCGATTCCCTGCGCCGCATCGTGCTGGCGTCCAACAACGCCGGCAAGCTGCGTGAATTTTCCGCCTTGTTTGCTCCTCTGGGCATCGAACTGGTGCCCCAGGGCGACCTGGGCGTGCCCGAAGCCGAAGAACCGCATGTCACCTTTGTCGAAAACGCCTTGGCCAAGGCGCGCCACGCCAGCCGCCTGACCGGGCTGCCAGCGCTGGCCGACGATTCCGGCCTGTGCGTGGCCGCGCTTGACGGCGCGCCCGGCGTCTATTCGGCCCGCTATGCCAAGATGCATGGCGGCGAAAAGTCCGACCTGGCCAATAATGCGCTGCTGACGCAAAAACTGGCCGGGCAGGCCGACCGCCGTGCCTGGTACGTTGCCGTGCTGGCGTTGGTGCGTTCGGAAAACGACCCGTGCCCGATCATCGGCGAAGGCTTGTGGCATGGCGAAATCATCGACCAGCCCGAAGGCGCGAACGGGTTTGGCTACGATCCCCATTTCTACCTGCCTGACATGGGGTTGACCGCGGCGACGCTGGATCCCGAGGAAAAGAACCGGGTCAGCCATCGCGCCCGCGCGCTGCGCGAGCTGCTGAGCAAGCTAAGCCAGGCTTGAGGGGAGCGTCCGCTCCAGGAAACCGCATGTCCATCACCATCCCCATCCGCAACGATCTGGGCGCTTCGCCCTCGCGCCGGCTTGTGCCGGCCGGCGCCACGTTGACCAGCCTGCCGCCGTTGTCCGTCTATGTGCACGTGCCGTGGTGCGTGCGCAAATGCCCCTATTGCGACTTCAATTCCCACGCCGCGCCGGGCGAAATCCCCGAACGTGCCTATCTGGACGCCTTGCGCAGCGACCTGGAACAGGCGCTGCCGTCCATCTGGGGCCGTCAGGTGGTGTCTGTCTTCATCGGCGGCGGCACGCCCAGCCTGCTGTCGTCGGCCGGCCTGGATGAACTGCTGGCCATGCTGCGAGCCTGTCTGAACGTCTGGCCAGACGCCGAGATCACCATGGAGGCCAACCCCGGCACCGCCGAGGCCAGCCGTTTTCGCGATTACGCCGCCAGCGGCGTTA
>Ga0308157_10009076_pt1 | contig 11124 bp, 9 predicted proteins | sample PhyBR1_FD_201035 | JGI IMG/M metagenome (GOLD analysis project Ga0308157, IMG submission 201035) | Phyllosphere microbial communities from UC Gill Tract Community Farm, Albany, California, United States - DLSLB.R1 | ecosystem: Host-associated > Plants > Phyllosphere > Unclassified | place: USA...
CTTCTATCTGCTTAATACCTTCACCAAGCGTATCATAACTCCACGCCGCCAGAATGAGCAGATCGGGTTTTGCTGCAATGACCTTTTCTATTGAAAATGTGCCGTCTTCTGTGTTGCCGATGTCAGCTATTGTCGAAAGCTTTGGGAGAGCCGCTTCGTAGGCTTTAAACTGATTGGGCCGCCAATCTTTCCAGGTTGAGAGCGAAAGTCCCACAACTTTGTCCAATGCACGACTGCCGGCTATTGCCAGGTAGTCTTCGTAGTAGAAGCCCAGCACCACACGTTCTGGCACTTTAGGAATCGTGACCGTTCGGCCTTTGACATCTGTCGTTTGAATATCGGCCAGCACTGGCATCGACGTGACTGCAAGAAGCGCTGCAACACCTGCGGCGAATTTAAGGAGTGAATGTCTCATTACGAGCTTTCAATATATGGAAAGGCTGCACGTTTAGCGCGCGCCAGAGGACTATCATTCCAGGAAACGTCGTTCAGAAAGAAATCACGCTTTGGAACGGGGACAACAGAGTGCCCCGGCTATCGAACCTTTTGCAGAAGGAGAGTGCCGCATTTTGAACGAAAGCGCCGGGGTTTAAACCTGGCCCGACAATGGCGGCGCTCGCGGTAAGGAAATACCAAATAAAATTGGCCCCGGGGAAAATACATTTAAATCAACAAAATAGCGAAGAGGGCTTGATTGAATGCGAGGGGATGCACCGCTGGCCAGAATGCGGGCTTCAAGCGATGCCGCAAACATCCCGCAACCAAGATTACAGCAATCTGGAATATGTTTTTGGCTATCTGAGGTGTCATCTGGCGCATGTCCGCCGCCAAAGCAGATTACATTTCCATAATAATCGAGATTATCAGGCGCTGCTTGTGCGGCAGTGACGTAGGAGCCCAAGAAGGCTTGAACAACAACGAAAAAGGCGACGAGAAGGGTCGTCCATTGTTCGTTATGTGTTCGTTTATAGCTGCGCAACGTCAGACATCCAATGAAAGAACTACCCCTCCCTAGCATTTGGGAGGCTTATCGCAAAGCTGAAATCTGTATTCAGCTTTGCGATAGTGAAATTCATAGAAGGTTTCTTTTCGGATAACGTTGTCTGAAATCAAAGAGAGTTATTTTTCTCGCAGAATGCGCGTACTTGCTCTGAATGCGTGCAGAGATTTTATAAGCGCGCCTTTAGTTGTAGCGTGATATTCCTCGGCGATCCGTAGTAATGATACATCCCAGAGTTACCCAAGCGCTCGTAATATTTTTTATCGAGAATGTTTGAGGCTTTTATCGCAAGATCTAAGTTCGGATTAATTTTATAGTGAAGAGCTGCATCCAGTGTTACATACCCCTCGGCTTTCAATCCGTTGTCATAATCTTGAAAACGACTGACAGCCGTTAACCCGCTACCAATCTGCAGATCTTTAAGACGCTCAATCTGGAACTGATGATTGAGCCATATATTGAATTTATGGCGCGGCAAATTACTTGCCACTTTTCCAATTCGGTTTACATCTTTTGAATCCGTGACTTCATTGAGCATAAAGGTGTAACCGGTGAATAGCTTCCAGGCGTGGTTCAATTCACCCGATATTTCCAGCTCGACACCTTTGCTTTGCGTTTGGCCGTCTGCTTCATAAATTTGTTCGGCCCATCGTCCAACAATGTGGGCCTGGTTCTTTCTTGTGATGTGAAATACGGCGGCGGAAGCGTTCAATCCGCTATCAAAAAGCTCAGTTTTTACGCCAGCTTCATATTGTGTCCCCGTTAACGGAGGTAGCGCGTGTCTGTCTTTATCACGCTGAAACTGAGGTTCGTAAATATCGGAGTAGCTTGCGTATAGCGATGTAGACGGGTTGACGTCATAGACGAGCCCGAGAAGAGGGGTAAAAAATGCGCTTTCTCGGTAATCCTGAACCACTGTTCCGGTGATATCGGATGACATTTGCGCCCAGTTGATGCGTCCACCTGCAATGGCAGCCAATTGAGATGTTATCTTATAATTGAGCTGTCCATAGATACCGAACTGTCTGTAATCTCTGTCTTGTCTGATGCCTCCATCTGCTTGATCGGGTAACGGCAGGTTATGCTTAGGATTTGATATCTCTACCGGGAAGCTATCATAGCCCCAGCGCTCATCCACCTTCAAATTCGAATGAATGATACTCGCACCTACAACGAACTTGTGTTCTTTATCCTGCAGGTTGAAATCGCCGCTAAGCGAGGTGTCGATGTTATACCCTCGTTCGCGATCCTGATTCACATTTAAACCCAGATCGACATAGGTCTTGCCGTCCGTTGTGTAAGCAGGTCCAACCGTCATGAGATCAAACTCATCAATCTTCTGATCGAAATAGTTCGCCATAATTTTCCCTGTCCAGCCATTATCAAACTGATGGGTAAGGTCTCCGGAATACATGGAATAATCAGTATCAAACCGACCATAAGTCGATCCAAGGAACGTGGAGCGGTCGAGTTTTAGCAGATAACCATCTTCGTGAGATGGAACGCCCCAAAACGGTGTGCGCTTATCTTTTTGATGCACAGCTGACAATCGCACTGTTGTGCTATCTGTTAAGTCGGCCTCGATCGTGCCAAGCAAGGCTAAGCGCTGATGATCCGCGACATCGTAAAAGAAACCTCTGTCAGTAAAAGCACCCGCAATTCTCGCGCGAACAGATCCATCTTTATTCAATGGCCCGCCCATCTCGAGCTCTGTTCGCTTGAATTGATTGCTTCCGTAAGCAATCGATCCGCTTGTTGAAAAAGAACTATTTGGGCGTTTGAGCTGACGATTGACAACTCCGCCTGGTTGACCCGCCCCCTCGAGCAGACCTGCTGGGCCGCGCATGATCTCAATGCTATCCAATAAGAACGCATCTAAGACAGGGGTAAAATTGCTATCCTCGCTTTGCATCCGGAGGCCGTCAACATTGCTAAGTGTTGCAAAGCCGCGTGAACTGATACCGGAAGCGTAAGGCGCACCCTCTACGTACATACCACTCATCCGAGAGATGGCTTCCATATCGTCGTAGATCAGTTCGTCCTCCAAATGTTGGCGGGTAATAGTGCTCACAGAGAGGGGAATTTCTTTAACTGCCATCGGCAGTCGGCTTGCGACGCTCGAACTGCTTGCTGAGTACGAGTTGTTGTCACCAATAACTACGGTGATTGTGTCGAGGGTGATTTGAGAGTGGAAACTGCTATCTTCGGCAAATCCAATGATCGTCATCCCTAGTGTGAAAGACAACGTTGACATCAATGATGATGGGCCAGCTATTTTGATTAATCGGCGAAAACCCGATTTGATTCTGGATGACGTCTGCATATGTAAGCCCCCAATAGTAAAAATCCTATTGCGATGTAATGGTATTACGTAACATAAGCAAGCCGCGAAATTTCAACAGGTCAGTTGAATGATAGAAGAAATGGAAACGGTGTTGAAACAAACTGTCGAAGCCAATGGAAATCGCCTGATTTCCTCAGCGATTGCTTCAAAAAGCATCAGCTGGCGATTGAGCAAGTCCAAATTGTATTGGGTACTTGAATCGTGACCAGATAAAGTCAGATCCCCTCGCAGTGATGATGCGCGAAATAATTAAGGCTTAACAAATTCTGATAGCTGAAAACCTTTAGCAAGATTGATGAAATCTCATTTCCGATGTGGGCTGTGTAGCATTCACCATTCCATCTGGGCACCAGATGAGCGAAAAATTAGAGACAAAAAAACGGGTTGCCTTAACGTAAAGGAGTGCATAAACGTAATAACGTTACATTTCGCTTCGTATGCTGAGGTTATCATTTTTCATGTCAAACGCCTGCTTAATATTTGACGACCTGACGCTTGGTTATAACAAAAATGCCGCGGTTCAGAATCTGACTGGTACTGTTGATAAGGGAAGCTTGATCGCAGTCGTTGGGGGGAATGGATCCGGAAAATCAACGCTGATGAAGGGGGTCAGTGGGTTATTAACACCAATATCGGGTGCATGCATTGTGGATCCATCAGTGCGGGTCGCTTATCTGCCTCAACGTTCTGAATTAGATAACACATTCCCTGCTCGCGTGCTGGACCTTTTAACGCTTGGGCTTTGGCCTCGCCGAGGACTTCTGGGTCGATATACCAGTGAAGATCGCAAAGTCGTGGGCAACGCGCTCTCCTCGGTTGGGTTGGATGGCTTTGAGAATGTTTCAATCGATGCTCTTTCGGGTGGACAGCTACAGCGTGCACTTTTTGCTCGAGTGATTATTCAAAACGCAGATCTAATTCTGCTGGATGAACCATTCAACGCTGTGGACGAACAAACAATTTGCGATCTGCTTGCTCTGATCGAAGGATGGCATCAGGAAGGTCGAACGATTATGGTAGTCATTCACGATCTCCAATTAGTACGAGATCATTTTCCAGAAGTACTGCTGCTCGCTAACCATCCTGTCGCTTGGGGTGAGGCCAAAAAAACCTTGAGCTTAAAAAACCTCCGTCAAGCGCGAGAATATAGTCTTTCTATGCTTGAAACAGGCGCTGTTGCACAAAGCCAACGTGCATATGCAAGTCACTCAGCTGGAAAAATGAATACAGTTTAATGATATATATGGCTGTTATTATTGAACCTTTTGTCGAGTTCGCTTTCATGCAGAGAGCCTTGTTGGGCGCTATGATGTTATCAATTAGTGCGTGTCCGGTTGGGGTTTTTCTGACGCTAAGGCGTATGAGCCTGACGGGTGATGCCATGTCTCATGCGATCCTGCCAGGTGCTGCCGCTGGTTTTCTGTTGTACGGGCTAAAGATCATACCAATGACGATTGGTGGCTTAATCGCCGGCATGTTTGTGGCTCTGGGTGCAGGTGCAGTTGCGCGACTTACTATTCAGAAAGAAGACGCCTCTATGGCTGCATTCTATCTGATTTCCTTGTCTCTTGGAGTGTTGTTGGTTTCATTGCGAGGCTCAAGCGTCGATCTCATGCACGTACTTTTTGGGACGGTGCTCGCCTTGAATAATGACGCTCTGCTGCTGATTGCATTGGTCTCAATAACAACGACCATCCTTTTATGGGTTTTCTGGCGCGCACTTGTTGCAGAATGTATGGATCCACTTTTTCTGCGGTCAGTTTCGCGTTTGGGAATGCCCGTGCACTTTATCTTTCTGGGGCTTGTCGTGATCAATCTGGTTGCAGGGTTTCAGGCTCTGGGAACTCTTCTTTCCGTTGGTCTGATGATCCTGCCTGCAGCAGCAGCCCGCTTCTGGACGCAGCGCGTATTAACTATGTGCTTGTTTGCAACATGTATAGGACTTGCGTCTTCGGTGGGCGGCCTTCTGATGTCATATCATTTAGCGCTACCTTCAGGTCCATCCATCATTTTGTCAGCAGGAGTATTCTACTTCGTCTCAGTCGTTGTCAGCCCACGCGGCTTGCTTTTTTCACGACTGTATTTGCGCAACTATCGACGCGCGTAATCTCTAAATCTACAGGAAATACCATGAATAGATTAACGGCACTTTTTGGCGGGATTCTCGCAATGTCGTTTAGTACATTCGATCAGTCTGCATTTGCACAGCAGGAGAAGCTGGATGTCGTGGCCAGTTTCTCCATCATCGGTGATTTTGCTGAAAAGGTTGGCGGAGATCGTATTAATCTGCGAACGCTTGTCGGTGCTGACAGCGACGCACACGTTTATGAACCCCGGCCTTCTGACGCATTAGCGTTGGCGAAGGCTGATGTTATTCTGGTCAACGGTTTGCTTTTGGAAGGCTTCATGGAGCGTCTGATTGAGGCCAGTCAGTCAGATGCCCCGGTTACAGTTGTAACGGACGGTACTGCCATTTTGAACGATCCCAAAGGTGGGCATTACCACTTTATCGATGGCAAGGCGATATTTCACGCTACACCGAATGACCCACATGCCTGGCAGTCGGTATCAAATGCTAAAATCTACGTGCAAAATATTGAAAAGGCGTTTTGTGGCGCGGATGCCGACGGATGCGCTACATATGAAAACAATGCTGAAGATTATCTGAAAGAGCTTACTTCGCTTGATACGGATATTAAGGCGGCAATTCAAACGATCCCGCAAGATCGCCGAGTTGCAGTCGTAGCCCACAATGCATTTCGCTATTTTGAGCGGGATTACGGAATTTCGTTTTTGTCACCTCAGGGCGTATCAACTGAATCTGAGGCATCGGCGGCAGATGTCGCGTCTCTCATCAGGGAAATTAAAGCTAAGCGTGCTGCTGCCGTCTTCGCTGAAAATATCTCAGATGCACGTCTGGTAGAGCAGATAGCTTCCGAGGCCGGCCTTCAGATGGGTGGAGTTTTGTATTCGGATGCTTTGTCGACAAAAGATGGTCCTGCACCGACCTATATCGACATGATGAAGAGCAACGTCAAAACAATCGTTTCAGCCATTCATGAAGGCTGAAATCTCATCATATGGGCAAAAACCTTGCCTGTTAATGTTATGTAATATCATAAAGGAGCGTTCGATATGAAACGATGGGTTTTGGGCGCATCAGCCCTTGCGATCTCTGTTAGTCTTATAGGATCTGGAGCGTTTGCTCACGATGATGAAGATGTGACGCTATACCGTGTTTTCGTTGGCGATCACACAGACGGAAAGGTCACAGCCTTTGATCTCAGCAAACCAGAGAACCGTTGGGATTTTAAAACGACTGGTCAAAATAAACTCTACAGCGTCAACGATGGTGCATCGATTGCTGCCGTAGAGTCAGACAACGACACAGTTCATTTCATCAACAGCGGTATCTCGCTACACTCACATGGCGATCATTCCGACATTGATATCAGTGAACCAAAAGCCGTCGAGACACCTCTTAAGGGACCGCGGCCTTTTCATGTGATCGATCATGATGGGAAAATTGTCGTAAACTTCGATAAGGGCGGTTACGCAGAAATTCTGAATGGTTATGAGCTTTCTCAAGGTGAGCTGAAAGGTAGCCAGTTAAAGCAGGCTAGAGCTCATCATGGCTTCGCTGCACCGATTGGAAAAAATTGGGTCACGACAGTAGCGTCAGAAGAACCTGTTGAAGGCGACAAAGCTCCAACGCGTGTTGGTCTTCAGGCTGTGAAAGCTGACGGCACTCCGATTGGAGACGTTGCGACATGCACCGGCATCCACGGAGAAGCTTTTTCCGGCGTTTATCTGGCCGCTGGCTGTAAAGAGGGCATTTTGACAGTAACTGCCGGTCAGGATGGGCCAAAGACAAAAATGCTGACCTATCCAGCAGACTTGCCGGGCGGTCAAACAACTGGCACGCTGCTTGGTGCAAAAAGTATGCAGGTATTCCTCGGAAACTATGGGCCTAAGGGTCTGGTTGTTGTGGATCCGGTTGATGAACCGAACTTCCGGTACATTGAGCTTCCATTCCGCCGTATTGATTTTGCACTTGATCCGGCAAATGCCCGCTTCGGTTATGTGCTGACAGAAGATGGCACTCTGCATCAGATTGATGTTCTGGAAGGCAAACTCGGCAAGAGTGCTAAGGTAACAGAACCTTATTCAATGGATGGTCATTGGAATGATGCACGCCCACGTATTGCTATGGCTGGTGACGAAGTCGTTATGAGTGACCCTAATGCGGGTGTCGTTCGCCGCACCTCCAAAACTGATCTGAAGGAGCTTGGCACAATCAAGGTCGAAGGCAAGCCGTACAATATTGCGGTTGCCGGCGGCAGTGGCAAAGTTCATGAGCATGGCCATGCTCATAGCCATGGAGATCCTCAGATTAATAAGGGTATCTTTGAAGATAGCCAGATCAAGGACCGTCCGCTTTCCGACTACGAAGGCGACTGGCAGTCAGTTTATCCATATCTTCAGGACGGAAGCCTCGATCCTGTCTGGAAACATAAAGCAGAAGGCAGCAATAGAACGGCTGAACAGATTCGGACAGAATATGACGCTGGCTATAAAACGAAAGTAGAACGCATCACCATTGAAGGCGATAAGGTCTCCTTCTACGAGGATGGCAAACCAGCCGCAGGTCGTTATACTTACGACGGTTACGAAGTTCTGACGTATAAGAAGGGTAATCGTGGCGTTCGCTTCATCTTTAAAAAGACAGAAGGCGATGCAGAAGCTCCGCAATTTATCCAGTTCAGCGATCATGGGATTTATCCTGCGAAGGCACACCACTATCACCTTTTCTGGGGCAATGACCGCACTGCCCTGCTCGATGAAGTTGTCAATTGGCCGACATATTATCCATCAGCTTTGAACTCGAAGCAGATCGTTGAAGAGCTGATTGCTCACTAATTTTCAGCAAGTGCTTTGCGGCGCCCGTCTTCAAATGGGGTGCCGCAAATTGCAAAAGATAATATGAGCAATCCATTATCTTCAGCAGCCGTGTCCCACCAGTACCTATAGAAATCCAACTATGTTTTCAGCATAGTTGAATAGCGCGATGTTCATTTGGTAAGAGCTCTAGCGTGACTTTTGCTTAGCTGGCTTGACCAAGACCAATCAGCAATAGTTTTTCCTTGAGAATACGTTGGTGCTTTCAAAGCTGCAAGTAAGTCATCTCGAGTTCTCTCCATCATGGCTAAGCCGGTTCAAACCACGTTGTCCTGAGGCATGAAAAACAATGGCGTTCAGGAATTGGTCGATAAACGATAAGTTGAAGCGCACTTGACCGGAGAGTTGTGCTTGAAAATGAGGTGTTAAAGGCTCATCAATATCAAATGCATCATTAAAGACGACAGGCCGCTCAAATGCTATTGACTGGCTATCACGACCTTTCTCGTTGCGTATGGTCAGATCACTACCTGGTGGAACAGTGAAGTCTCTGAAACCTGTTGTAACGCTTTGAAATAATCCGTTACTTTTTCATATTGCTGTAACATTCAACAAAGATATGAGGCCTGTCACACAATAACATTTGTAACGGGGCTTTCAGAATGAAAAAAATCTTAGCGGCACTGGCGCTGACGACAGTTATATTCACGGTGCCTGCACAGGCAGAATTTAAACTGGATAGTCGATATACGGATGCAGATGGTGATATGATTGCCGATATTCCGACTGACGCAAGCCAGCTTGTTGACCCCGATACACTGGTATTCGCTTATACGCCTGTAGAAGACCCTGCTGTCTATGCTGATGTCTGGAAAGGCTTTCTGGATCATCTCGCAGAAAAGACTGGTAAGAAAGTCCAGTTTTTCCCGGTTCAGGAAAATGCCGCACAGATCGAGGCGATGCGTGCCGGACGTCTGCATGTTTCAGGCTTTAACACTGGCTCCAACCCGATTGCAGTCGCCTGTGCTGGGTTTCGTCCATTTGCAATGATGGCTTCAACGGACGGCGAGTACGGCTACGAGATGGAGATCATTACTTATCCGCAATCCGGTATTGAGAAGATTGAGGATATTAAAGGCAAGAAGCTTGCTTTTACGTCTGAAACATCGAATTCGGGATTCAAAGCGCCTTCAGCCCTTTTGAAGGCCGAATATAACCTCGCTGCCGGAACTGATTTCGAGCCGGTTTTTTCCGGCAAACACGATAATTCGATCCTTGGCGTTGCAAACAAAGATTATCCGGCCGCAGCCATCGCCAATTCTGTTCTTAAGCGTATGGTTGCTCGCGACGTCGTAAAAGATGATCAGGTTATTTCGATTTTCAAGTCGCAGACCTTCCCAACAACCGGTTATGGCGTTGCACACAACTTGACACCGGAGTTGCAGGAAAAGATCAAAGACGCATTCTTTACTTACAACTGGGATGGTTCAGCGCTTTTGAAGGAATTTGGTACGTCGGAGCCACCGCAGGAAGCCTTCATTCCAATCTCGTTTAAGGAGCATTGGGCTGTTATTCGCCAGATTGATGATGCGAATGGTGTTTCTTACGCCTGTAAGTAATTTCAACATTTATAAGGGCGCCGGATGTGCAAACCGGTGCCCAATTATATCTTACAGTCAGGAACCATAATGCTCACGCTCAACGGGCTGACAAAGGTCTATAAGACAGGCGACAAAGCCCTGAATGGGATTAATCTGGAGATACCTGCAGGGCAGGTTGTTGGGCTGATCGGGCCATCCGGCGCCGGGAAATCCAGCCTCATTCGATGTATCAACCGATTGATTGAGCCAAGTTCAGGTCAAATATTTCTGGGTGATCGTGAAATCACGCGTTTGTCACGCGGAGACCTGCGTTTGGCAAGGCGCAAAATTGGCATGATCTTTCAGGAATATGCTTTGGTCGAACGTCTGACGGTAATGGAAAATGTACTGTCGGGACGGCTGGGTTATGTCCCATTCTGGAGAAGTTTTTTCCGCCGTTATCCGCCGGCATTTGTTCAGACCGCCTTTGCACTGCTTGATCGTGTTGGCCTGACAACGCACGCCGATAAGCGCGCTGATGCTTTATCCGGTGGGCAGCGTCAGCGTGTTGGCATTGCACGTGCATTGGAGCAGGATCCAGAGCTGCTGCTTATTGATGAGCCAACAGCTTCGCTTGATCCCAAAACATCACGCCAGATCATGCGCTTGATTGTTGAAATCTGCAAAGAGCGAAATCTTCCTGCAATTATCAATATTCATGATGTCCTGCTTGCGCAGTCATTTGTTGAGCGCATCATCGGGCTTCGTGCCGGTGAAGTGGTATTTGATGGAAGGCCGGATGAACTGAACACTGAGACCCTGACGAGAATCTATGGCGAAGAAGACTGGGCAGAGATGCAAAAACAGGCGGAAGATGATGCCGATGAAGAGCAGCTTGCAGCAAGTGAACGTGGTGTCTTTGAAAACAAAATAGCGAGCCTTGCCTGATGTCTCAAACAAGTGTGAGCACATACCCCAATTCATGGCGCCGTCCACCGTTATTCATCAGGTCTGCTGGACTTCGATGGCTCATTTACGGCGGAGCAATTGTCTATTTCGTGCTGGCAACTGCCTCAATCGATGTCAATTGGGCACGTGTTTACGAAGGTTTGGACCGCGGATGGCGCTTTCTACAGGGATTTTTGGTTCCTGACTTCACAACGCGATGGCGTGATATAGCAGCAGGGTTGCAAGAAAGCCTGACCATGACCTTCTGTTCGACCGTCGTTGGGATAACGATCTCTATTCCTATAGGCGTCGGCGCGGCGCGGAATCTTTCGCCAGCCCCTGTCTATTATTTT
>Ga0308157_10009077_pt1 | contig 11122 bp, 11 predicted proteins | sample PhyBR1_FD_201035 | JGI IMG/M metagenome (GOLD analysis project Ga0308157, IMG submission 201035) | Phyllosphere microbial communities from UC Gill Tract Community Farm, Albany, California, United States - DLSLB.R1 | ecosystem: Host-associated > Plants > Phyllosphere > Unclassified | place: USA...
CAAGTCCAAATTTCTTTGCTGTCGCGATGCCAGTATGTCCTTGCCTGTAGTATGCGATGATCTTGAGTTTAAAGTCTAGGTTGTAACGCATAAAAATACCCCATAAGTTGTGTCCAACTTATGGGGGTCAGTTCAATTTGGTTTCGGGGCTTTTTTTTGGTTAACAGTTTTTTAACTTTGGCAATGACACGAAACGTTATGAGCATTCGCCTTTTGTAAAGCCAATTGCCTTAGGCGTCCCACAAGCGGAGCAGGCATTTCCTGCTGTTTTGTAGCTGATTTTCCCTTGTGATTTGGTTTGGACACAAACGGGATCATATTGCATGGTGCAAATATTTTTGTCCGGATTAAAAGGCGGGCAAGTAGTAAACGCATTTTCTGGAGTTGACGTTTTAGGCATTGGCGTATTTGTGGTCGTGCTGTCAATCGTTTTTGCAGGTTGCGTGTTATTACAGCCTGCTAATAATAATGGTAAAGATAGGGCAGTGGATAGTAGCGCTGCTTTACTTTTTACTCGAAAAGTTTTTGTATAAGACCTCATGATAACTCCTCCTTGATGGTTAATTATCAAAGGATCATAACGGAAAAAGCCGCTAAAAACAGTGCCTTTTTATAAGGTTTTAATAACTAATTATAATGACAAAGCAAAAAAATAGCCCACGATTAAGTGAGCTGTTTTTTAACGATTTAAGCAGATTTTTGCGTTATTTGTCATTATCGCTTTGATTTAATTGAACATATTTATCAAAGTTTTGCGCGTAATCGGTCACATTATCGCTGAGCATTTGCCGATATTGTTTAACGTAAAATTCAACAATGTCATCTTTTTCTTTCGCAAAATCATCGCCTTTCACAAAGCCAATGGAGGCGACAGAAGCGCTATATCGAGCCGCCGCGTAAAGCAGCGATGCGCCCACTTGACCTGAATGTGCTTCGCTTCCTAACTGGCTGTTGGCAAGGCTGATAATGGCGTCGGCGCGTTGATAAAACGCTTGCATTTCAGGAGTGACTTCAACGGTTTCGGCGTCATTAATATTGTCATCAATCGCGGCGTTTTTGGTAATTTTTGCATCGTCAATATCAGGATGGTTATCCGTCATGTTTTGTTCCTTATTTTAAATCATGTTTTAAAGCAAATTACCAGCGGGCATCATTGCGCAAAATGTCAACTTTATCCGTTTTTTCCCAAGTAAAGGCGCGATCAGAACCGGTGCGACCAAAGTGACCAAAGGTTGCAGTTCGCTGATACATCGGCTGCAAGAGATCAAGCATTTTGGTGATGCCATAAGGTCGCAAGTCAAAATGGGTTCGGATCAAGCGGATGATTTCTTCATAGCTGACTTTGTTGGTGCCAAAGGTATTGACCGAAATGGAAGTCGGCTCGGCAACGCCAATCGCGTAGCTGATCTGAACTTCACAGCGATCGGCAAGCCCTGCTGCAACGATATTTTTTGCCACATAGCGAACGGCGTAAGCGGCGCTACGATCCACTTTTGAAGGGTCTTTGCCACTAAAAGCGCCGCCGCCATGACGCGCCATGCCGCCGTAAGTGTCAACGATGATTTTACGACCGGTAAGCCCCGCATCCCCTACAGGACCCCCGATGACAAATTTGCCGGTCGGGTTGATGTGATAGCGCGTTCCTTGATGCAAAAGCTCAGTTGGCAAGACTTGCTTGATGATCATTTCCATAACCGCTTCTTGCAAGTCTTTTTGGGAAATGCTTGGGTCGTGTTGGGTTGACAGCACCACCGCGTCAATGGCTGACGGTTGATTATTCTCGTATTTTAGCGTTACCTGAGCTTTGGCGTCAGGACGAAGCCAAGGTAACTCGCCTGCGCGGCGAAGTTCTGACTGGCGCTCCATTAAGCGGTGGGCAAACTCAATGGGCGCGGGCATGAACACTTCAGTTTCGTTGCTGGCATAGCCAAACATCAAGCCTTGATCGCCTGCGCCTTGCTCTTCAGGAGAGCTTCTATCCACGCCTTGGGCGATCTCAGGGGATTGTTTGCCGATCATATTGATGACCGCGCAGGTCTCGCCATCAAAGCCCAAATCTGAGTGATGATAGCCAATACCGTTGACCGTATCGCGGACAAGGCGCTCGATATCGATGTTTGCGGTGGTGGTAATTTCCCCTGCCAAAACAACCGCGCCAGTTTTAACCAAGGTTTCACAAGCCACGCGAGCTTGCAAATCTTCGCGCAAAATGGCATCAAGAATGGCGTCTGAGATTTGATCCGCCATTTTGTCAGGATGACCTTCGCTGACAGACTCTGAGGTAAATAAGTTATATTCGCGCATAAACAATCACTTTTTAAAAACAATAAAAGAGGAAAAAGCCGTCAGCTAAGTGTCGCTTTTTATAATAGGAAATCAGGTCACTGAGGCTTTTTAGATTAAAAAATTGCCTTATTCTACCTTGAAATGGTCAAAAACTCTAGTCGGCGGAGCGCTTGCTGCATCACTTGACTTAATAATTGACGTTATCAACCCGCAAAAATCGTCTGATAGTCAGCAGTTATGAAAACAAGCTGCTAAATTTTAAACTTTTTAAATTCAAAATTAGCATATCACCGCGCCGTTACCAAACTGTTTTACAGCTCCAAAAAGGCATGCTTGTCTTTAAACATACATTCATTAAACACAGGGCATTCGCCGCATTTTGGCACTCTTGCCTGACAGGTATAGCGACCATGAAGCAGCAAATAATGATGGGCAAACATAATAAACTCATCAGGGGTGCGCTCAAGCAGCTTTTGCTCGACGATAAGCACGTTTTTGCCGGTGGCAAGTCCAGTTCGGTTGCCCACCCGAAAAATATGCGTATCGACCGCCATCGTAGGCTGACCAAACGCCGTATTGAGTACCACGTTTGCCGTTTTGCGACCAACGCCAGCAAGCGATTCTAAATCTTTGCGGTTGTCTGGAACCTTACCGCCAAAATTATCAAGGAGCATTTGGCAAGTTTTAATCACATTTTTGGCTTTAGCGTTATAAAGCCCGATGTTTTTAATATAAGGTTTTAAACCGTCAACGCCAAGGGCTAAGATAGCTTTTGGCGTATTGGCAACGGGAAACAGCTGACGGGTAGCGATATTGACGCTCACATCGGTTGCTTGCGCTGATAAAATCACCGCGATTAACAGCTCAAAATTGCTTTGATAATTCAGCTCTGTGACGGGTTCGGCGATGGTTGCTGCAAGTTTTTCAAAAAAAGGGTAAACGCTGGCGTTCGGCATTCGCCGTGATGGCGGCGTCTCGCTCGTTTTAGTGGTGACGCGTTTAGGCTTGTCAATCTTGGCGGCGGTCATGGCAGTTTTTCTTTTTAGGGGTTATTAAATAAGGTTGTAAATAAAACAAAGTCAAACAAGGGCGGCAAGTTCGGCTTGAAGCGCGGTAAGCTCGCTTTGTTTTTGCGCATTTGGTCGAACGCTCAGCTGTTTTTCAAGTTTTTTGATTTTGGTTCGCAGTTTAGCGGCGGCAATGGTCGATTTGGCATCGGCTTCGCTGATATCTAAACTTTGGGCGGCAACGTTATTGATTTTAGCTTCCATCATGCTGACCACAGGCTTGGCGTGACGACTGTCAGTCAAACTGTCTGCCACGCGGTTTAAATGATGGTAATATCGCGATTGTAAATCATGCTGCTCAATTTGCCGAATATCTGCGCTGATTTGCCGTGAAATGGGCACCAAATCAATGCAATCAACAGGGCAGGGCGCAATGCAAAGCTCGCAGCCGGTGCAAAGCTCAGTAAAAATGGTGTGCATGTGCTTGCCTGTGCCGATAATCGCATCGACCGGACACGCGGGGATACATTTGGTACAACCAATGCAGTCCGCCTCGCGGATGATGGCGCGCATTTCTTGCGGGCGACCGGTTATCGCGTCCGTTTCCCAGTTTGATTTGGCGGCGATAAGCGGCGGATTATTTGTTTGAACAATCTGACCAATCGTATCCGTAACTGGCTGACCGCCCGGAACGCATTTATTATGCGGCTCACCGTTAATGACAATGGCGGCAGCATAAGGCAGGCAGCCATCTGGATGATCACAAAGTCCGCATTGGGTTTGCGGTAGCACCTCATTGATTTGCGCGATTTTTTGCTGAATATCAAGCGGCTGCTGATCAAGCGCTAAGGGCTTAAATAATATCGGCAGCTCAACAAAGGGCAGCAAGTTTGGAACGGTTTGGCTCATAGTTTGACAAATTTATTGGCTTAGCAGGCGGCAGTTTTTTCTTGGCTTTTTTTAAATAATTCAATCACTTAAGCGTTCAGATCAATTTGATGCTCGGCGGCAACTTTGGCGATCAAATCAAACGCAATGCTGCCTTTAAACGGAATTTTAGGAAGGTCGGTTAAATCAAAAAAATCGGCGTGTGACAGCTCATCTTCTTGGATGATAATGTCGCCGCTTTGGTAATCCGCGCGAAAGCCGAGCATTAAATTGGACGGATAAGGCCAAGGCTGACTGCTGATATAGCTAATATTGGTGACTTCAATACCCACTTCTTCTAAAACCTCGCGCGACACGGCATTTTCTAAGCTTTCACCGACCTCGACAAAGCCAGCAATCAAGCCATATTGTAGTGGCAATACCGTTTGACCATAACGGTGATGGTGCGCAAGTAAAATCTGCATGACGCCAGTATTTGGATTAGGTCGCGTAATCGCGGTGATCACACAAGGCTGAATCCTTGGATATTGCCGCAATTGGCAAGTTGCGCAAATCATCGCGCGCTCACCCATGGGCGCGGCAGTAACTGTACCGGCGCAGCGGCTACAAAATCGGGTGTCCGCTTGCCAGCGTAGCAGCTGAATTGCTTCGCTAAGCCTTGATCCCAAATCCGGCGCTACAATCGGCACCAACGTTCGATAATTAACAAACTCAACCTTTGCTGAAATCTCGGGCAGCGCGATATGATGCGCTTGAGCAAAGGTTGAAGTCATAACAAACCCAGCTGACGTTGCATTTTGAAAATCTTTATCATCCGGCTGATCGGACAATGGCGCAAAGCCAAATTGATAGTCAAGACTGGCAATTTGCTCAGTGGCAAAAGCTATGGTAATTGGTTGCCAATTGGCATCAAGCTGCTGGCAAAGGATATTGTCCCCATCAATAATAAGTGCAGTTGTCATCAATTATGCCGCCAACAATTGGCTTAAGCTTTGCTGAGCCACATCCAATGATTGCTGATTGACCGGACGGTTGTGCTCAAAGCTTTCTAAGCGATAATCGACCGACATCATCACATTGGCAATGTAAGTCAGCGCCTGATCACTTAGCGGCAAATCAGCGCTCAACTGCGCGTCAATATAGGTTGCCAATTGGCTAAGCATGGTCGCTGAAATCGGTAACCGCAAAAAGCGCACCGCCCCTGCCACCTGACGAATCATCTCCGGCGTATTTTGAATGTTTAAAATATCGCGAGTGCTGTCTGCCAAATAATCATTGAGCGCTTGCTCTGCTGAAGCAATCGCCGTTCGGCTTTCTTGAATTAAGGTTTCGTAAGCGGTATCCAATTGATGCAAAGAGATATTATGATTATGCAGTGGCAATTTGACTGCGCCTGGCGTTCGCAATTTTGCCATTGTAATGGTCGCATTTTCCGCGCTCATCAATGCCAAAAGCAGATGGTCAAAATCGCTTGGGGTTGGCGTTTGCCACTGACTCACCGCGCTTGCCGCTTGATTGAGTGCATCGGACGCCACAGTTAAGCCCAGAAGGCGCATGGTTGAGGCAAGCTGACGCAGCGCTTCGGTAATTTGCGCGGATTGCAGCTCCCCTGAAATCATGCTCTCACCGCGAGCAAAGCTATCAACTTCTTCTTTAATGCTGCTAATTTGACCTTGGATCAAATCGTTCAAGGTGTCAGTCACTTGGCGATTAGGACCAAATAAAAACCGGCGCAGCTCCTTTTTTTGCTGAGCGCTCAATTGATTATGAGCATATTGCTTTTTAATATCTTGGGCAAGCGCATTGTCACGTTGGCAAGCCAGCGCGACCAAATCGGCAAATCGCGCATCCATGACAGGCAGGTAGTGATGAAATTGCTGCTCTAAATAAATGAGCGTGTGCTTTTGGTTTAAACTGAGCGGCAATAACGCCTCGATATTCATCACTGCCGCTGCTGCTGCTTGCCAAAACAGCGTTTGCGAATGGGCGGCAATCATCGCACAAGCCGCGCTCATCATAGTCAGCCGTTTTTTATCCGTATCATTAAGGCTGCCTTCTTGAAAACTGAGCGCCACATTTAGACCACTGCGATAGGCGTTGGTTAATAAGTTTTGATCCAAACCAAGCTGAGATAACGGCTCAAAATTGTCCTCAGGGTTGGCAATCACCACGCTGCTGCTGCCAAACTTGGTAAAGTAATCGGGGTCAATATGATCATTGCCGCCATAACTGTTCAGCTTATTGATGATAGGAAGCAGCAAACTTGGCTCAACCGTTTCCGTTAACAAGATAAATTCAATATAGCGATCTAAAGTCATGATCGCCTCAGAAATATCCATAATCAAATCGGTATCGCTGTTGTCCGCGCCATCGTATAAATGCTGAAGTCCGTGAGCAATAGCCGTGGTCAACACCTGAGCACCTGTCAAAACCATCAATTCAAAAATGCAAGCCAACTGCTTTAACACTTCAATCGAGTCAAGCAATAAGGGCGCTTGCTCCAAATCGTCGTTAAATTCGCTCAAATGCGTTTCAGTGTCTTTTAAAATTGTTAAAATTTCATCGTGTAACAAATGCAGTGAGGGCAAATCAAAATTGGTCACGCTTAAATTGGGAGTTGCTAATGCTAAAGCTTCTGATTGGCTCATCGTTATTGTTCCCTAATTAACTCAAAAAGCAGCGCTTGACTGCCCTCAAGGTTAAAAGCAATTAAAAAAATGATTGATATAGTGGTGACTATTAAAAAAGGTTTTGCTAAGAAAAGCAATGCCTAAGCTTGAGCTTTTGTTGTCTAAATCATGATCTGGCGATTATTGCTGGGAAAGCTGAGCATTGAGCGCCGGATAGTCCGAAGCTAAGCTTGTCAGCCAATGCTCCTGCGCGGCTAAATCAGAACTTGATGCCACAAGCAATTGCGCCAAATTAGCAAACTGCGCGTGCGTCGTTTGGCTGCCATCAGCGGCAACATCATCTTCAATGGCAAGCGATACTTGACCGCCGGTCATCGCTAAATAAACTTCAGCTAAAATCTCTGAGTCAAGCAATGCGCCGTGAAAGGTTCGGTCTTGTTTGCCAACATCAAGCCTGCGAACGAGCGCATCTAGCGTGTTTTTTTGTCCCGGATATTGCTGTTTGGCAAGCTGAAGCGAGTCGGTAACTGTCACTCGGCGCTCAAAATCATAAATGCCAAGTTTGCCAAATTCCATCGATAAAAACGTCATATCAAAGCTGGCATTATGAGCGATGACCTCAGCGCCTTCCATAAATGCTAATAACGGCTTGGCGATTTGCTCAAAAGTCGGCTTATCCGCCAAAAATGCCTCAGAAATCCCGTGGATTCGGATGACTTCTTCATCCATACCGCGATTAGGATTGATATAAACGTGAAGCTTTTCACCCGTAAATTTGCGACCGACCAGCTCAACAATCCCCACTTCAATGATGCGGTCGCCATTCATCGCATCAAGCCCCGTCGTTTCGGTATCCATAATCAGTTGGCGGTTGGGATGGTTTTGATGAATGGGAATCGGTAGCAGCGGCGTAAAATACGGATTGGCGCGGCTGGTATCGCCGTCAAACTCCGGTATGATCTCAGCTTCGTTTTGATAGGTTGCTGACTCAGGCGTTAACAGCTCAGAAGACATTTCAGCGTCATCTTCTAACCTATCCTCATCATCCATCATATCAAACCCAAGTGGGTCTGAACCGATCCAGCCCTCATTATGAGCGTCCGCATTATCTATAGTTAAAGGCGCCGTTGATTGAGTCATTGCTTTTTTTTTACCTAGATTGTCCGTATGACTTGAGGTGACCCCAAGATTGGCAAGCTGATCGGCAAGCTCATTTCCTGCATGTCCTGCATGACCTTTTACCCAGTGCCAACTGACGCGCCGATGTTGGCAAAGCTGATCTAAGCGCTGCCACAAGTCTTGATTGGCAACGGGCTGCTTGCTCGACGTTTTCCAACCTCGAGCTTTCCAGCCGGCAAGCCATTCAGTGATGCCTTTTTTAACATAGCCTGAATCTGTCCAAACCTCAAGCGCATCGTGGTGGGGGCTGTATTCAAGCGCCGCAATCGCGCCGAGCAGCTCCATTCGGTTGTTGGTCGTTTGCGGCTCGCCCCCATAAAAGTCTTGCGATTGACCATCACTAAATATCAAATGCGTGCCCCAGCCGCCCTTACCTGGATTGCCTTTGCAGGCGCCATCGGTATAGGCAATCGTTGTATTGGGTTTGGAAGCTAATGGATCAATTGGCGACATAAGAACTCAAAGGTTATCAACTCCCGATATTATAGCAAATCTTACGCTCACTTGGAAAAGCGCTTTTTTGCATAAATTGTGGTAAGCAGCAAACACTCATGCCAATTTCTGTTAAAATATCCCTAATTCAAAATTTTTTAAATTCACCGTCATTGTGGCAGCAAACGCCAACCTCAACATTAAGGTCGCTGAATGATGTTATCTTGCTTTAGTTTAAATCTTGACCATCGCCGTCTTGCTCGCTTAACGATATTGCTTTCGTCAATGGCGGCAAGCGCTTTATTGTCCGGCTGTAGCGATAATAAATCAGCTCAAGATAACACGGCTACCAATACCACCGCCGATGCCAAAGCCAATGATTTGGCGGTATTTTCTGGCTGCTACACCGTAAGCCATGATGAACCGGCACAAATCAAAATCAGCGAGCAAAATGGCGCTTGGGTCATGCAAATGAAAGAGCCAAAAAGTGCCAATCGCATTTGGGACAATCCTGAGCCGCTAGAAGCGCTTGATAAAGCCAATCTTAAAACCTATTTTTCAATTGATCCGGACAATGTGGACGCCGTAATTGCGCGCCCTGATAAGCAGCTGGTTATGGCGCACGTTTTACCAGCTTATGCCAATATCGATCCACTTTTAGACAGTGAATATTTGGCGTTTATTTATAAAGGCGCTAATACCATTTATAAAGTCGATTGCGATGACGTTAATGTTGATATTTTGGCAAATCCGCATGCCAATATCGTGATTGATAACGTAAATGACAGCAATAATAGCGGTTCAAAATCATTAAAATAGGGCAGCAGCAATGAACTTTTTGGGATATGTGGTTTTAGGTGGTTTAGCCTATATGGCAGGATGGTTCATTCGCACCAAAGTGCTTGGCAATAAGCCCGCCCCAAAGACACCGTATCGCTTAACCCATCCGGTGATTTTAAGCTATTTGGGCGGGTTTTTTGTATTGATGCTCATCATCTCGTTTTTGATTGGGCGCTTTATTTTAGGTCACAACTCATTGGATGTGATGTTTATTATTATTAATAGTTTGGCGGCAACGTTTGTCTTTTCATTTGGCATCAATCCTGAAAATGCCAATTATGACGTTCCAAATTAGGGGTTAATAAATACATCTTTATAAAAAAAACAATCATCGCCGTAATAGCCATGATTGTTTTTTTATCGAAAAAATAAAAATTAAGCGTCTTGAGGCTTATCTTTGGAGTCACTGTCGCCTTGCTGCTCTTTCCAAGCTTGGTATTCAAGCAAGTCCTTTTCGACCATTTTTAAACAAAACGCAATCACTAACGCGTCATCAACGTAACCGATCAGTGGAATAAAATCAGGGATAATATCAATCGGGTTTAAAATATAAACCAAGCCAATAACAATCGATGAGATGGATTTATAAGGGATTTTACGATAGTTGCCTTGATAGTAGTCCTTAATCAAGCTGATGAATAAGGAGATATCGGTGGTAAAACGCTCAAGGTGAATGCTGTCTTTAAGCTTTTCTTTGATTTTTTCTTCTTCTTTAATGATAAATTCCATATCCGCGCCGAGCAGCTTTTTGTCTTTGTCGTCAACGTCACTGTCTTGGTCACTGGCTTGACCACTAGATTTCTTAGCATCGTCTTTTTTATCAGATTTTGAAGCGTTGTCGCTGTCTTTGCTTTGAGCTTTGCTATCTTGATCATCGTCTTTATCTTTTGCGCTATCTGCTACTTTGTTTTTGTCAGCGCTGCTATCTTGGTTTTTATCACTGTCATTTTTTGCCGTTTGGTTGTCTGTTTTGCTGTCAGAGGTTGACGACGAATTTTGCGCTGAATGAGTCGCTTGGTCATTGGCAGCGCTATCTTTTTGATGATCGGTTTGAGCATTTGCTGCAGTATCTTTGGTCGAATTATTATCAGTCATGAAATTGGCTCCTAGTTATTGTCGTTATGGAATTTAGAATTATATTTTTAAAAGCGGTCGAGCAAAAATCACCATTAAGAAAGGTAAAAAGGTAAATTGAACTGATTTTCGTCACGCATTTTTGCTACTATAACAACAGTTTTGCGTTAATAGCAAATGAGATTGGTTAATGATTTGTTATAGTGAATATAAAAAATTAAGTAACCTTATCTGTTAAGTAACGGTTAAGTAATCCTAAAACTTGCGGTATTGGCGCAGAGAAATTTAGCAATTAAAAAGTAGTAATGACATGGTAATGAATAAGGCAGTTGCGGACGGTCACACCGAAAATACCTCTAAGCTCAATCGGCGGCAGTTTTTAACACGGTTAGGCAGTTATTCAGCAGCAGGGTGGTTGCTAGGTTCAGGGGCAGCTCGCGGTGCTGAGTTGGCAAATCTGCAAGTTGTAACCAAAGATGAAACCACAGTAGAAGAAACCACAGCGCCGCTTTCTAATGCCGTAGTAAAAGTCAGCCAATGCGTTTTACCTACGGTTGAAACTCGACTGTTTGGCAGCTCGAACGTCAGTAGTGATGTGGTTCGCAATAAACGCGCGCTATTGAGGCTGGCTTGCGCAGGATTTGATATTAAAAATCCTGAGATTGTCAATCGGCAGTATTTACGCTTTGCAGGAACAGATCGTCAGCGGGCAAGTGATTTGCAAAATATCGCAACCGGCGGTATTGCTGCGCCTAAATTGCTGATGGGCGTCGGCGGCGGCTATGG
>Ga0308157_10009079_pt1 | contig 11119 bp, 7 predicted proteins | sample PhyBR1_FD_201035 | JGI IMG/M metagenome (GOLD analysis project Ga0308157, IMG submission 201035) | Phyllosphere microbial communities from UC Gill Tract Community Farm, Albany, California, United States - DLSLB.R1 | ecosystem: Host-associated > Plants > Phyllosphere > Unclassified | place: USA...
AGGCTACGAGGATATTGTGACCACCCGAAGGCGTTTCTCACAGGTCACATGAAACATTGGATGGCACTCACCCGAGGGCGCCTCTCACAGAGTGCTGAGACATTGGATGGTCGTCCGAGGACGACAGCACAACACGGACAGATTAAATGATTTGATCGAATGTCGTCAATCACAACAAGTTAATTATCAAAATATTTATCATATTTTACGTTGATTATTTTTCAATGTGCCAGAAAAAAATAAAATCGAGGAGTAACCCTCGCTATAAAAAACACATTGAAAACAACCAATCACATATTGCAAATACATTTAACGCTCTAAAATCAACGAAGGCACCAATCTGTTCCAAACAATCCTCGCCGACCAACTGAGAGCAATAAATCATGTTTTCATTAAATGCAGAGTAGTGTTGAAATGAACAGCGGCCAATTACGGATGGGGTATTATTCACCCTGCCATCTATGGTGAAAAACGTAAGGTCGATTACCCCCATATTTGGCGTTATCAACCACGCATGTAAACTTATCTTTCCCACACCTGAAATCGGATTGCTCATATTATTTCAAACTCATCTTCAATCGTATAAAAAATCGCCATGCCTTCATAACAAAAATAACCTAAAGTATAATAAGTCGGAGTTTGTAACGCTTCCCGAAAGAAATACACACATCAAAAAATCGTTGTAAGACTTCTTCTGGAGTATACTTTTAATTAATACTCTGAATTACTTTTAGCGCTACTTCAATTTGATCTCAGGTACTTCAAGATTCCATCTCCTGGAACACTTCACAGCAGAGATGAACTCCGTTTCATAATTCACACCCTTTCAAAACCTCTTAATTATCCCTCTAAACATAATACCCTCTATAAACTAGTAAAACTGACCATCTGCCACCAAACCTAACAGGCTCTGTTGCAAAAATCTGGATGTGATAAGCTCATCGTCGCCATTTGCTGACGGAGCAGCACATGAAACCATTCAAAGGCCGGCATTTTCAGCGTGACATCATCCTGTGGGCGGTTCGCTGGTACTGCAAATACGGCATCAGCTACCCTGTGAGCTGCTGGCTGCGCGTGGTGTGAATGGCGAGCACTCCACGATTTACCTCTGGATCCAACGCTATGCGCCTGACGTTGAACACCGACAGATTAAGTACCGGAATAACGTCATTGAATGTGATCATGGCAAGCTGAAAAGGATAATCGGCGCCACGCTGGGACTTAAATCCATGAAGACGTTACGCCACACTCAAAGGTATTGAAGTGATGCGTGCACTACGCAAAGGCCAGGCCTCCGCATTTTATTATGGGGAGCCCCTGGGCGAGATGCATCTGGTAAATAGAGTTTTTGAAATGTAAGACCTTTCAATAAGAAAAAAGCTACCTCATTGCGAACTTTGCAACAGTACCGAAACAATCACAGGAACAGCCTCATGTCGCACCACCAATCTATGTACAGGCTCACCCAGCCCCCTTCTCACTCAGCAACCAGCCCAGAATGATGTTCAATATCGCATTCGGCAGTCCACCGAAAGAAGCACTTTTCACCAACGCGTCGGCGAGGATATTTTCAACATCTGTATGTTTGGCTGCCGAGTCTCCCTGTTGACTGGCCTCCAGTTTTCTCAATAGACCCTTGCCAAAAGGTTCTCCCTGCGGGAGTGAGAAATCTTTGCCCACCTTAACCAAAGCCTGTATATAAGCTTTTCGACGCTCATTGGCGTGATGAAAATGCACGCCAAAGTCCGTTTTCTCCAAATCTGTGCCTATCTTCATAAGCACACCTATCTCTCTTTCAACCAACAGCCGATGCTGTTCCTCTTTCGGCAAGCGCTCAAAATCATCGGGAAGCCCCGCCTCCCGCTGCCAACCCACGGGACTGTCCCCGAACAATTGCACCAGCATGTGATGATCCGCCAGTATCTCAAACAACGCATTTTGGGCCATCTTCGGCAAGGAATAATAGCGGTTCGCTATCACGGACGAATCAACCACCATATTGCTCTGTATCTCGATTAACTTCCCCATATCCAGGCCCCCATCAACATCCCGTGTGAACGATTTTGGCATCTTGGGATTCGCCAGACGCTGTTTATTTTGCTCACGGATCAACTCAACCGTTTCAGGGAACGCCGCTACAGGCCAAATCTGAATAATGTCGCCATCATAGTCACCCGACAGTGATTCTTGCATTGCCGGGGGCACGCCAATCAGTGCCGTACGCACTTCCTTCATTTCAAGCGCTCCGTGCAAGGCGATACGCTCCACCTTGTCGTTAGCCTGCAAACGTTTTTTATCCTCCAGTGATTGAAACAGCGTACACAACTTCTGATCTTTCGCCGACACAACAACCGGCGTATCCTTAAACGCTACAGGCCAACAGTGTTCCGGGACGACCACAAGCAGCCCTTTGAAAAAACGCGCAACCACACTGCCCGCCTTTTCGGCCCCCGAACTATAACCCGACAGCGAGTACTGTACGGCTTGTGCATGATCCAATATGTTACTCGAGGTGATATCTTCCGAGCGTACAGGCAATAAATTGCGGGTGTCATAAGGAGCACGACCGATGACCAGTTCTTCGTTGGCCAGGGCCTGCCAGCCTGGCAGTGTCCCAATAACTATCTTTTCACCGGCTGCTGGCAGGACAGTCGCCGTAAATACAGGAGGGTTGCCCGTCGTCACGGTATGATAGAGCTGGGGTGGCCATGTCGGTGTTCCAGCGTCAGAAAGGGGCTGTCCAAAGTGCCTCTTTGCAGCCTGTAAAAACTCGCCCGTCACCGCGGCCGCTTGCTGCGGTGACGTCGACGTATAATGCAGTAACGCCTGAATGGGAAGATGGCCGACAACAGGAGTATTTTCCGGTCGTTTCGGGGTAGACAGCCACTTTTCAGCCGCATCTTCCCGGATAAAGCCGCAACCATCCTTGATCTGGAGATACCGGCCATAGTCACCTGTCAGGGAAAAATGCTGCGCCGAATTGACATCGGGGATCATTGCCATCGAGAAACACCCCTCCCCCCCCGGTCGAAATGGGGCTCCTTCCAGAGCGGGATACCGGTTGGGGAGAAAGGCCCTCACACCGTAAGCGCGCGACTCCGTCGAGGTAAACCAGTAGCGGGACAGAAAGCTTGCCGCCGCCAGGGGTATGCCCAGCAGTTGACCCGGCCGTTTTTCCGCCGCTTTGTTCATTCCCCCCCGCAACAGATCTGCACGGTACCACATCCTCTTGTGCTTGATAAACGCAGGCCAATCCGAGGCACGCTCACCCGGTTTGGGTTTGATGAGAACCGGAGTGCCAAGACCTTCGCCAAACAGACTGTGATAAATAGCCCCCTGGGCGACCTGTGCATCGTCATTGCTTAAAGGAGACCCCCACAGGGACATGGCGTGCAGATGCATGCGCGAAGGCGTGATGGCCCGGGGCTCTCCGGCAAGGCGGCTGAATGCATCCTGCGCAATCGCGTCTTCATCCTCATGCGTCAGCGGGCTAAAGTGAGGCATAAGGAAAGTCCCGGTATATTTGCGGACGAATTCAATTTCAAGCCCCGTGGCATCAAACTCGCCCCCGTCCTCAAGCGAGTCAAGAATGGCAGTCTTGAGCAGCTCTCCTGCTTGCATGAGTCTGGTATCCAGGACCGTGATATCGAGCCCCCCGGGCCGAGTGCGGTTAAAGGCCAGTTTCAGTTTGTGAAGCTGCAAGGCTAATGCCCGGAGTGTCCGGCGCGGGATCCCCGCCCCCGGCACATTACCCAGTTGCAGAGCCTGAACGACCGCGATGAGGCGTTGCGACACCGCCAGACGAACACCGCCCTTTTCAAACCGGTATAAACAAAGATCGCTTGCCAGGCGAAGACTGGCGGTCTCCGGGGACAGCGACGCCCCCATGGGCATCGCCTGATGCAGGCCTTGTCCCTGTTCGGCGGTGAAGATACCCTGCATCAACAAAAGCGTCGCCAGCGCCAGAACATTCGCCTGCCCTTGTTCCGTCATCGCCCTTGCCTTGTCTGGCTGTGTGTAATGCCCGTAAAAATCGCTCGCAAGGGCGAGCCACTGGTTTTCTATCAACAACCCCTGGGACATCATGTGGCGCAGGGCGTTCACGATACGCACACCATAAAGGGTATCCACCCTTTCAAAGGCTCCGGACAAGAGTTGGGTCACAATGACCGTCGCGGCACTGATTAGCGACACCTCAGTGCCAACGTCGTCATGCAAAGCGGCTTGCGTAATAAACTGACATACATTGGCAATGTCCTGACCGTTGGCCGTCTCCATTTTTTTGGCGGTTATTCCAGACAGCAGGACTTCCACGGCGTGTCTTACCGTCGGCTGCAGGCAGATAGCGCCATTATCCTTGAGACCCAGCAAGGTTTTCAGCAGGTTGCCCAGGTTGGCGATGTGTTGGCTGCTGGCCTGCGCCATCCTTTCGGACGTCATCTGGTTCAGCAGGACGTCCACGGCACGGGGCACCGCCGGTTGCAGGCCGGCAGCAGCATCATTATTCGTCTCAAACAAGGTTTTCAGCAGGTTGCCCAGGTTGGCGATGTGTTGGATGTCGGCCTGCGCCATTTTTTCGGACGTCATCTGGTTCAGCAGGACTGCCACGGCACGGGGCACCGCCGGCTGCAGGCCGGCAGCATTATCATTATTCGTTTCAAACAAGGTTTTAAGCAGGTTGCCCAGGTTGGCCAGTTCCTGGTTGTTGGCCTGCGCCATCTTGTCGAACGTCATCTGGTTCAGCAGGACTGCCACGGCATCGAGCACCGCTGACTGCAGGCCGGCAGCAGCATCATTATTCGTTTCAAGCAAGGTTTTAAGCAGGTTGCCCAGGTTGGAGATGTGTTGGATGTCGGCCTGCACCATCTTGTCGGACGTAATCTGGTTCAGCAGGACTGCCACGGCATCGAGCACCGCTGGCTGCAGGTCGGCAGCATTATCATTATTCGTTTCAAGCAAGGTTTTCAGCAGGTTGCCCAGGTTGGCAAGTGCCTGGTTGTCGGCCTGCGCCATCCTTTCGGACGTCATCTGATTCAGCAGGACTGCCACTGCACGGGGCACCGCCGGCCGCAGGCAGTCAGCATTATTCTTATCAAACAAGGTGTTAAGCAGGTTACCCAGGTTGGAAAGTGCCTGGTTGTCGGCCTGCGCCATCCTTTCGGACGTCATCTGATTCAGCAGGACGTCCACGACACGGAGCACTGCCGGTTGCAGGCCGTCAGCATTATTCATATCAAACAAGGTGTTAAGCAGGTTGCCCAGGTTGGCAAGTTCCTGGTTGTTGGCCTGCTCCATCTTGTGGGGGGTTATCAGGTTCAGCAGGACGTCCACGGCATCGAGCACCGCTGACTGCAGGCCGGCAGCATCATCATTATTCGTTTCAAGCAAGGTTTTCAGCAGGTTGCCCAGGTTGGAGATGTGTTGGATGTCGGCCTGCGCCATCTTTTCGGACGTCATCTGTTTCAGCAGGACTGCCACGGCACGGGGCACCGCCGGCTGCAGGCCGTCAGCGTCATTATCCTTGAGACCCAGCAAACTTTTAAGCAGGTTGCCCAGATTGGCAAGTTCCTGGTTGTCGGCCTGCGCCATCTTGTCGGACGTCATCTGGTTCAGCAGGACTGCCACGGCTCGGGGCACCGCCGTCCGCAAGTGGACAGCGTCATTATCCTTGAGACCCAGCAAGGTTTTCAGCAGGTTGCCCAGGTTGGAGATGTGTTGGATGTCGGCCTGCGCCATCTTGTCGGACGTCATCTGGTTCAGCAGGACGTCCACGGCATCGAGCACCGCTGGCTGCAGGTCGGCAGCATTATCATTATTCGTTTCAAGCAAGGTTTTAAGCAGATTTCCCAGGTTGGAAAGTGCCTGGTTGTTGGCCTGCGCCATCTTGTGGGGGGTTATCAGGTTCAGCAGGACGTCCACGGCATCGAGCACCGCTGACTGCAGGCGGACAGCGTCATTATCCTTGAGACCCAGCAAACTTTTAAGCAGGTTGCCCAGGTTGGAGATGTGTTGGATGCCGGCCTGAGCCATCCTTTCGGACGTCATCTGGTTCAGCAGGACTGCCACTGCACGGGGCACCGCCGTCCGCAAGCGGACAGCGTCATTATCCTTGAGACCCAGCAAGGTTTTAAGCAGGTTGCCCAGGTTGGAGATGTGTTGGATGTCGGCCTGCGCCATCTTGTCGGACGTCATCTGGTTCAGCAGGACGTCCACGGCATCGAGCACCGCTGGCTGCAGGTCGGCAGCATTATCATTATTCGTTTCAAGCAAGGTTTTCAGCAGGTTGCCCAGGTTGGCAAGTGCCTGGTTGTTGGCCTGCGCCATCTTGTGGGGGGTTATCAGGTTCAGCAGGACGTCCACGGCATCGAGCACCGCTGACTGCAGGTCGGCAGCAGCAGCATTATTCGTTTCAAGCAAGGTTTTAAGCAGGTTGCCCAGGTTGGAGATGTGTTGGCTGTCGGCCTGAGCCATCCTTTCGGACGTCATCTGGTTCAGCAGGACTGCCACGGCACGGGGCACCGCCGTCCGCAAGCGGACAGCGTCATTATCCTTGAGACCCAGCAAGGTTTTCAGCAGGTTGCCCAGGTTGGAGATGTGTTGGATGTCGGTCTGCATCATCTTTTCGGACGTCATCTGGTTCAGCAGGACTGCCACGGCACGGAGCACCGCCGGCCGCAAGCGGACAGCGTCATTATCCTTGAGACCCAGCAAGGTTTTCAGCAGGTTGCCCAGGTTGGAAAGTGCCTGGTTGTTGGCCTGCGCCATCTTGTGGGGGGTTATCAGGTTCAGCAGGACTTCCACGGCATCGAGCACCGCTGACTGCAGGCCGGCAGCAGCATCATTATTCGTTTCAAGCAAGGTTTTAAGCAGGTTGCCCAGGTTGGAGATGTGTTGGCTGTCGGCCCGCGCCATCTTGTCGGCGGTTATCCGGGTGAGTATGACTCCGCATGCGCGATTAAGGTCGTCCCTTGCCAATCCGACACCCCGCCCAAAAACCAGGACGTTTTTGAGGAAATTACCCATAATTGCAATTTCTATGGGGGTGTTGGGTTTATACTCACCATGTGCAATGCAATGCAGAAGCTCGTTGTACTCTTGCTTTTGACTCTCCAACATATTCCTTTGCTGTAACTGGCGTGAAGCAGTGACACATCGGGATATGATACGGGGCTGTTGACGGAGAAAGTGATGCTGCAAATAGTTTTCAACAAGGTGATGACTTCCTCCCCTATTAGTCGTAACAGATTGAGCTGGCTCCGCCCACGCAGCCTCCACAATGGATCGCCGGTTGCAATATGCAGCATTTTTTGGTTTTCTTTTTGTATAATCAAACGACATTGTCTTGTTTACCTGATATATTCGCCTCGACGACGTTACAGACCGTTCTGCCGCTGGAGCGCAGACAAATCACTGTCGCTTTCTCAGGCAACCCAGCGCCAAGGCAGGGGGGCTCTACCGGGACGGAGCCATTCAACTCAACCCAATCGCTGGTTTGATTGGTACTGTTGCAAAGTTCGCAATGAGGTAGCCTTTTTTCTTATTGAAAGGCCTTACATTTCAAAAAATCTATTTACCAGATGCATCTCGCCCAGGGGATCCCCATAATAAAATGCGGAGGTTGAGTGTGGCGTAACGTCTTCATGGATTTAAATCCCAGCGTGGCGCCGATTACGCTTTTCAGCTTGCCATGATCACATTCAATGACGTTATTCCGGTACTTAATCTGTCGGTGTTCAATGTCAGGCGCATAGCGTTGGATCCAGCGGGAAATCGTGGAGTGATCGCCATTCACACCTCGCTCAGCCAGCATCTCCTGCAGCTCAGGGTAGCTGATGCCGTATTTGCAGTACCAGCGAACCGCCCACAGGATGATGTCACGCTGAAAATGCCGGCCTTTGAATGGTTTCATGTGCTGCTCCGTCAGCAAAAGGTGACGATGAGTTTATCACATCCTGATTTTTGCAACAGAGACGGAAAAACCCTAAAACCGTGGTCAGTTTTAGTTGACCATATATGGACGCCCCGGGTGTTACTGGTTCGATACGGTTTGCGACCCTATATCCGGCGTCATAGTAGGTAAATTTACCTGCGCCATGATGTAATCCGAACCCTGTTTCCTTATCATTACACCGGTATTTGATTACCCAGATCAACTTCAGGCTGTTACAGGGACGGTAGCCGTTTTCTCATCAGTGCTTGCAAACTCAGAGAGACATATTTTCTTCAACGCTGCATTAAATCAACTCGCTGCAAAAGCCTTATTCATATTAAAATCAACGCAATTGGTTAATATTCGCCAGCTAACCCGTGTCAACTTATTGGCCAGCGCTACTGTGGTTTTCAGGAACCCTCGCCGGGCTTCAAGCCTGTTAAGCCAAGCCCCCATTCCGTCATCGCATTTTTTCACGCACTGCATAACTGATCGTGCACCGTGAATGAGCAGTGTTCTCAGGCTACGATTGCCATTTTTTGTCACTGAGGACAATCGTTGTTTTCCTCCCGAACTGTGTTGCCGGGGAACCAGACCACACCAGGCGGATAATTCTCTGCCGCTGGCAAATTGCAATGCATCCACTTCACTGATAAAAGCCGCAGCGATAAGCGGGCCAACACCAGAGATCGTTAATAAACGACGATATACCGTTTGTTGCGAAGATAATGCTGCAATTTCTTTGTCCAGACAAGTTACGTGTTCATTCAGGGCCTGTATATCTTCCCGCAATGACGAAAGTAAACGTCGAAGTGTACAAGTTAAGGCATTGGATGCATTTTCAATAAGTTCAGGTAGCCGCTGTTGAAGACACTGGATCCCCACCGGAATAATGAGTCCATATTCAGCAAACAGAGAACGTAGCTGGTTAGCCAGCGCGGTTCTCTGCTCAACCATTAGTTGACGAGTATTGCGCAGCGCTTTGATATCCTACTGCTCCGTGGTTTTGACCGGAACAAAGTGGATGCCCGGGCGGCATGCTTTTCACACATCGCCAGCGCATCATTTGCATCATTTTTCTGGCTTCTGACAAAGGCTTTCACGTGCTGGACAGGTATCAGTCTGACGTTGTTTCCCATAGTTCTGAAGGTTCTGCCCCAGAAGTGCAAAGTAGAGCAGGCTTCCATCGCGATAAGCGCGCCGGGCTCAAACTGTCGAAGCGTATCCAGCAATTTTGAACGGGAGATCTTTTTGTTATTTGCAATTGAACCATCAATCATCCAGACACAGTCCTGAAAAACAGATTTGGCAATGTCGATGCCAACAACTCTGATTGTGTTCATATGATATCACTTCAGAATTAATTGCAGTCAGTAGAGTATGGCGCTGGCTGCTTCAGGGGGTGGCGTCCATCACATCACTACACCGGTAGACGATCCTGCCCTATAGTTTGGACTGACCCAAAGTGATTATCCGTTGCAGGATTATTGGAAAGCACTCATATTGCATCGCTTTATATAATTCGGCTATTATAAACATAGCCGAATGGCAATGGGGAGTCGTATGATGGGCGTCTGCGACTCCCTGATTTTTTAAATTATACAGCAGTGCACATCTGCCATAGTAGTTCTATGATTAATGGACACCTTTTTTGGTTATCATTTAATTAAATAGGCTTGGTATCTATGAGCAGTGTAAAACGAGCGGATCTCCTTGATATTAATCAAATAACTCAACGCATTAAGGTACAAAATCCCTACTTTGCTTTTCAACAACTCTGGCAAGAGGGAGAATCGTTGGTTGGTTCATTTACCTCTGAACAACCTCTCCTATGCGAAGCGGGCTGCATTACAGCGGGAGAACTGGGGAGGCACCTGGCCATATTGGGAAGCTGTACTGCAGTCGCACTGCACAGCGGGCCAGAAGGCTACTATTTGGCAACAAAGGCGCATTTTATTCGTAAATCGGAAAAACATACCCTACGCCAGGAAATGTTATATGCGAGAGCTCAGGTCGTAGATATGGATAAGCGGACTCTGAAAATTTCCGCTCAGGCATGGGGGAATAGCCCCATAGCGGAATTACATTGCGAGTATGCCATTCTTTCACCTGCACTATTCCAACGTACTTTCAAACATTATGCCAACGAAATGCTGTCTACCTCACCAGACTCGCCTTATCGATATCCTGTTTCATTACATAGTCTAGAGTTCCATGAAAGAGGACTTGATGCGATTGCAGGCCCTCTATCGCCTCAACAATGTACCGGCCATTTCGCCAACTATCCATGTTGGCCAGTAGCCATCATTTCACAAACGGCTTTTCAGGTCACAGGTGAGTTACTCAAGAACATTTATGGCCCCGGCATTCGATTTTACGTAAATGACACGCAGTTATCAGCGGAAAAGTTGATTAGTGCCGATACGGAATTAAAATTCAGTGTAATATTAAAGCAAACTCAGCCTCCCTTGATACAGTGTGACATTCTGGTTTATCGTGATGAAGAAGAGATAGCCACGCTAACAAACCAGCTCGAACTGATATTACCCACAGAGCCATAGAGAGTTTCACTTTACGCAAGGGACTTACAGAATGAAACAGCACTGCAGGCTCCTTGCTGCTATAATACTTAACACCCCACACCCAATAATTAATTTAATATCAAGGGGATATATGATACTCATCAAAATTTACTGTCTTCATTTCATTTCTGAATTCTCTTGGTGAAAAAGGATAAACCCGGGGGGAGTTATTGGCATCAAGATACCAGCTGGTGCATCCGCTGGCCCACAGGGTATGGGGGAGTGCAGCCTTTATTTTTTCATTGTATTTGTTTTGCGCAACTTCTTTGGCGCAAATACTCCCCACCTTACCCGTTATAACTTCACCGATAAGCGCCAATAAATAATCCACTTGTATCTCTGCTATTTGTGTCACAGGCAGGTTGCCATAGGGGCTGTGGGGACCGGCTATCATAAAAAGGTTGGGATAACCCGCGATAGAAACAGAACGATGCGCAAAGGCCCCATTAGCCCATTTCTCATTTAAGGTTTCACCCTTTATGTTTTCAATGACAACCCCCCTCAAATAGTCCATTGCATAAAACCCGGTAGCCATAATTAAAACATCGAGTTCATGAAACTGACCATCCTGAGTATAAATACCGTTTGAAGTCACTCTTTCGATTCC
>Ga0308157_10009080_pt1 | contig 11118 bp, 18 predicted proteins | sample PhyBR1_FD_201035 | JGI IMG/M metagenome (GOLD analysis project Ga0308157, IMG submission 201035) | Phyllosphere microbial communities from UC Gill Tract Community Farm, Albany, California, United States - DLSLB.R1 | ecosystem: Host-associated > Plants > Phyllosphere > Unclassified | place: USA...
CCAGCTTCTGATGCTTAAACGGCAGCATCGCCTTCGCCGCATCGATTCGAAGCCGAAGATCGGCTGCCGGCTCGTTCATGACATTAGTGAGGAATTCGACGGGGTCGGCGGTTGACGGAATCTCGATCGCGTCATCCACTGGGCCGGGCGTTACCGGCGCCTTCGTGCCTGCAATAGAAGTCGGCTGACGGCGCTGATCGAGGTAGGCTTTAACATCCGGGTCTTTAACATTTCGGGACCCGGCCGCCGATGCCGTTTTTTCACTGAAGCCAGCACGAATGGCCGCTTCCTTATTCGAGAACCCGGCCAAAACGGCATCGGCGAAGGCTCGCTTCTTGCCTGTTAAAGCCATTAACAATTTCCTCCAAGGGGACTTTTTTCTGCGCGTGAGTTGCTAGTCGGTGTCCGGGTCCGGGGCGTTGTAGACGTACAACACCCCCTCCCCTTGCCGACCACCGTCAGCCACGCGACCGCTCCGCAGCCTCACGCGCGGTCTTGGCGTCGTGGCATGGAACACAGAGCACTTCTTTGTTCGATTCGTCGTCGCTGCCCTTCTTCCAGAGCGGGACAATGTGGTCGACCGGGCCGCCCAGGGTCGTGCGACCGTTGCGCTTGCACTCTTGGCACAAGCCACAGTCACGAGCCCGGATGCGATCACGGTCGCGGACACCAGCTGACCCGCGCTTGCGCTCGACGGTTTCAGGCCGCTGCGTCGGCAGCATGGTGACTTTGCTTGCCGCTGGCCGCAGTTGCGTTCGTAGCTGCTGCAGCTTCACCTCAGCTCGACCTTGATTCCGCGATCAACGATTGCGTCGATCATCTGATCGGCGCGAGCTGGGCAGAGCGAGGCGCACAGGAACGCGACGGCGAGCGCAGGACGAACCCACCATGCGACACGGGTGCGCAATGCAAAGGATACGGTTGCCATCAGGTGGTCTTCCATGGCTCATGCGCATGCTCGATGCCCGGCTCACGCGGGCCGTTGGCCCCCGAGAACAGCGCTCGAATAACCTGCTTAACGTTGGCAGGCACTTGACGCGCAGCCTCGACCATGCTGGTGCTTGGGCCGCCGTGGCCTTTAGCACGCAAGATCGTCTGGGCTTCCTCGCACGCTGCCAGGTGCTCAGCGAACTGGTTCAGGCGATGAAGGTCGGCGGCCTTGGCTGGATGCGCGCCAGGTCCGAGCACGGCGCGCAGGATCTCGGCGCGATAGATGCGTGCGATGTCATTCATGCATTGCCTTGTTGGTTGTTGAAGATTGCCAGCTCACGCATCTTGTAGACCCGGCGACGTAGCCAAGTCAGCTCATCGTGAATGCTCACGCTACTTCTCCCCGAAGCCCGGCACATCCCTGAACGTCGCCTTATGTACCCGACGGACAAAGACGATGACCATCAGCACGACCAATGTCCACAGCGCGCCAAACACCCAGCCCGGCGCATTCAGTCGATCCAGCAACAACCAGAAGAGGATTGCGAATACGATCGGGGGGCGTGGCGGCAACGAGCTTTGCTTGATGAGCACTTCATGCGACATGACATACCTCGGGAAAAGAAAAAGCCGCCCGGCGCATGGATGCGAGGGGCGGCAAAGATCCTGCTGTGCAGGACCGGAGACACGGGAGCGGACGGCGGGACTCTCACCCGCGACTATATAGTAGGCGATTCGCGCGCGACTATGCAGCTGCGTCCACATTGATCGGTTGGCCCGTGCGTGGGCCAGGCGGCGAGCCTCAGAGCTATCTGCTAGGTAGGCCGCAAATGCAAAAGGCCCACCGGGATGGCGGGCCTTTTCGCTAGACGAGCGCCGGCTGTATTGCGGGCCGGGTACTCGACTGCCTCGGGTGACGTTGGCGCCGTAGCGCACATTACGTGGATCGAGGGATGTGTGAAGGCTGTAGTTTACGCCCGTTCGGCTAGCTTTACAATACTATTGCGCAACCAAACCTATCCTACCGAGAATTATGCCGAGCATCGTGTGGGGCCGTCACCCCCAAGAAGCAACAGACAACCCTTACGAATATGCAGCCCAAGCCCAATTCGTACGCGAATCTACTGCTCTCCTGCAGCAGCTTAATTCCGATCTAGATAAGTTCACAATGAAGTTTCATAGAGACGAAGAAAGCTTGGAGAAAGCAACGTGGATGCTCGTGCTTGACTTGGTAGACGCTCTACGGGAGATTACTAATCTATTGGTAGATGGCCGCCATCGCGTTGCATTTCGGCTGTTCCGCGACGTCGTAGAGACGATCGATCTCTTGAATGTTCTACACGCGAGCAATCCAATGGCTGAAAGAACACTACGAGACTGGTACAAGGATCGGACTATCTCCCACGTGGATTCACGTAAACATATCGAGGAGATGCATGGCTCAGACCCTGCAAACGCGCGACGCGAGTACTACAAGCAGCTTTCAAAGTTCACCCATCGGACCTATCGCGCCCTCGCAAAAAGTTACACGCTTGGGCATGGCGACATGCTGGTACCTGACACTCATCGCCCGGATATGCTTGTTCCGCCTCAGACAGTTGCGGCTGGCTTCGCCGTGCTAGCCGACTTGATCAAACAAGCTACTAAGTGCATAAGCAAATGCGGCCCGCTTAGTTGTGATGAGATAACTGCAGCCTATGAGCTTTCGTGGGAGCCCGATACGATTCCTAGGCGCTTCGGCCCGGTCAAACCACTTAGCAGCTATAGCTGAAGAATACTATTACGCAGCCTTCCGCATTTTCGCGCTGGCCCGCGCGCTGTGCGCTTGGTACAGCCCTTGCAGCTCCGACACCATGTCCCTGATGCGCTCAATCTCCAGCGCACCACCTTGGATCGGCTCACGGCCAGTGCCGGCGCAGTGGGCGCAGACCCGGCTGGCTACGACCTTTGTCCCGTTGCACGCCGAGCACTCGCCGCCCAGCCAGTGCGCCAGACTGACGCGCGCGATCTTGGCGTACATGGCATACGCGGCCTTGATATCCCACTCAGCCTTGATGTTCATCCACTTCCGGTCGAAGCCCTTTCGCGCTACCTCGCCCGTCCACACGCGCAGCAACATTCCCAGGTCACGGGCGCTGCTCTCGATTGCCTGACGCGGCACGCCAGCGATGCTGGCTCGCAGCAGCATGGTGCCGAACAACACGCCCGATCCGCCCGACAGGTCGGCAAGCGCCGCGGCGATCAGCGGCTCTGTTTGATGGTGCTGGTCGTCGTCTTGTAGGTTGGAAGTACTCAGCGCTTGCAGGTATCGTTCGGCGAACATGGTTTTCTCCGTGGTAACGCGAGTCAGATTACCAGGGGGAACGATTTTCCCAGATGTGTCCGAGATTTTCCAAATCGCAAGTTCTAAGGTTGTGCTTGTGCGAAAAGTCTCGACTGATACCCTGATGCGAGCAATAATCAGAGCTAGTGCAAATCAACAACAATGTGAATTCTGCTGCGAAAATATGAGACTTTCAAGTGTATATATAACGGCGCTGGCGATTGCCGCCATTACTACCTTTTCAACTAGAGCAATTGCTGGCTCTCCAGACGAGTGCCGGTGGCGTGCTGACATGATGCACTCCGTCGCCCAAGAGCGAGACAAGGGCGCAAGCAGCGCTGCGATAAAGCGAGGTATTCAACAAGCGCTAAAGAAGAAGAACCGCAGTCTTGAGGAGTTGATTGATATTGTATATGGAGACCTGAAGAATCTATCGCCCAAGCAGGTAGCCGCAGCCGTCGAATATGTTTGCTTGAGAGAGTAACCTTGGTTGTTCCGCGGCAGATATCAGAATTGCTGAACTGCCCCACCGCCCGCCATCCTAATTTATTCTCAGGTGCGGCAATGACGCGCAGCGGCAGGGGAAGCGGCAAGATGATCTTTTCTATTGACAATTTAATTATGATGGTGATTTTCTAAAAATATGAACTTCTACTGGGTGAATGTAGGCCAAACAAATGCAGAGGTTTTCGAAGGGAGTTTCCTTTGGGCCCCTTTATATAGCCGCCCCAAATCTCTTGGTGGGAAGAGCGAGACATTCCGACCCAAAACGCACGAACACTGGAGGATTGTCGGTGAGGTCCGGAGAGGCGACGTCATTTTTGGCAACGTTGACCAGCGTATAGTCTTCGTTGCGGTCGCGACTGCAGACGCTTACCATGCCTCATGTCCACCAGGCCGAGTGTTCTCAAGCTGGCATGAGAAAGGCAATCGAATCGATATTCAAGTCTTTCCCCTGCACTCCCCAGTAAGTGTAAAAGGGCAGATCCGAGCGTCCTTCGAAGCAGCTCACAACCTAACCTCTTCGCAGAAAGTGTTCACCATTAAGGGGACCATTTTTCAAGGGTATATGGCATCCATATCGGATGCAGCTGGTGTGGAGCTACTCAGCTACGTCGGTGATGTCGAGGAAGATGCGGTCGAAGCGAGCAACAAGCTACAGCATCCGGTTAGTACAAGCACGCGCCCCCCAAAAAAACCTGTAGGTGCTACGACGCGTCAAGCGGTTCGCGACGCCCGCATTGGCCAGGGGTATTTCCGAAAGCGTTTGCTTGATTTGTGGGAGGCATGTCCTGTGACTGGTCTTAGTGAGCCTTCGTTGCTTATAGCATCTCATATCAAACCGTGGTCAAAATCGGATGATGACGAAAGGCTTGACCACTACAATGGCTTCTTACTGGCTCCGCACATCGATCGCCTGTTTGACAAAGGGCTGATAGGCTTTGACAATTCCGGCTCGATCATAATAAGCACGCTGCTTAAACCAGGCGATCAAACCGCTCTTGGAATTCATACAGGCTTGCGCATTCCTGTGGAACCTGACCACGTGAAGTATCTAGAAGAGCACCGCAAGCTATTTTCCCTATGATCGGTAAGTAGTCAGGCTCTGCCAAACAGTTAAAATTCTTCCGCTTTCCAACCACCGTCCTCTTTCTTCGTCTTTGCCTGTATCGCGACGAAGCGAAGGGGGTAAAGGTCGGCGGCGATCTTGATCTTGACGCGCGCATCATCCTGCCAGAAACCTTTCACCTCATGCATCTCCAACCCACCGTCGGCTAGCATCACCGCAAAGTCCGGGGTGTAAAACGTGTTGTCGGCTAGCCTTAGTTTGACCCCCTCGAACTTGAACCATGCAACCTCGCCAGCGTGGCGCCGCGCGTCGAGCGTGGCGGCATAGGCGGCCTCGGTCTTGTTCATAGCGCCAACCTTGAGCCGGCCCAGCGCCTGGAGAGAACGTTGGGCGGTCATTGGCGCGCCTCGATCGACGGCGCAGCCACGCAGGCTGGTTTCTCATGCGAATCGTTCATTGCGTCCTTTCGTTTCGGTTTGGACTTGTAGCTTCTTTCGTCTGGCCTGGCGCCGTTCGATCCAGCGCTCGCGCAGCACCATGTCTTTTGCACGGATGAACAGCACGCATGCGCGGTCATTCCAGGTCGCGAACGGTCCGTGCGATGGGCTGCCATCCTCGTGGCCCAGGCAGTACCCCTGCCCTTGCTTGTGCTTGTCCGGATAACCCTCCGTCTTGAGCCGCTCGCAGCGCGCGCATATCTCGACGTCATCACCCATTACGCTGCTCTAGCTGGCGGCAGGTCGCGGCGCACGAGATCCTTGAGCGAGCCAATGCCCTCCGGCTTCGGGGTACGCCGCTCCGACTGAGGAAGCGCGGCACCAGTCGGCATGATCGCCGTGAACGTGGGCGGCGCCGTTGCCTGCTTGAGCGCGGGGTCCAGCGCCAGCTCAATGCGGGCCTTGAACTGACCCATGTATTCGCCCGATCGCGGCGACAGGCCCAGCTCCGCACCTTTAGCCAGAATGGTTGCATCGGTCGCCCACCAGTTTCCGCCAGCCGGCTTTGGCTGGTTGACCGGGGGCGTCCAGTCGGCTGCGTAGTGCTCTCCCGGCCCGAAGAACGTCGCCGCCTGCTTGATGAACTGCGGCTCGATCTTCATCGCCTTGACGTAATGGGCGTACGCCTGCGCGCCAGCCAGCATCTCTGCCGGCGTGGCGCCGATCGTGATCCGAGCAGCCCATGCTTTGTGCGCCGCCTTCTTACTCGCGCCTGGGCGCGCCGGGTAGACCTCCCACACGACTTCGAAGTCAGCGGGATAGTCGTTGCGAGCCACTTTCGCGGGCCGACCACCAGCACGTAGCAGATCAAGTTCGTCTAGCAGCTCTGTGACCGTGGTCGACTTGAGATGCACTGTAAGGGCGCCAGCGGCGAGCGCGCGCAGTGGTGAGTAGTCACGCGGCATGTGCCACCTCCTTCTGCCGCTGCACGACCTGGTGCTTCGCCCACTCGCCAGCGACCCAGGTCACGCCTTTTGGTGTGAAGCGAGCCGAGTTAAACGCATGCCCGCTGTCTGCTGTACCGGCCTTCACGCAGAAGCGGCCGGCATCGATGTGCTGGGCGTGGGGTGTCAGCTCCGATCCGAGCCGGTACAGAATCTTCTGTTCGATCAGAAACTCACGGAACAGGTTTTCCTTCGCGCCCAGCAGCTTAGCCACCTGACGGAAGCCCTTCGTGCCGGTCGAGTCAGCGTAGCGCTCGACGAACTCGACAGCCGGCGCTGCAGCGGCAAGCTGGGCGGCCTGTGCATCGATTACATCCTGCTGCTCGGCGGCCAATCGCAGCGCCGCGGCGAACGATTGCGGCACGGCCGGCACCGGCATCTGCGTTTCCAGCTCTTGCCAGCGGTCGACCAGGCGCGCTGTGAACTCGGGCGATAGCTGCGCCACGACCACGTAAGAGTCGCGCTTGCCGATACGGTACTGGCCAATGGTGCGCGGGCCCGGGCCGTCGTTCGTGACTTCCTCATTTTGAGGGAGTGTGATCGCGCCGCGCGCCGCCAGCGTTTCGATTGTCCGCAGCACGTTGTCGTGCCGCTTCTCCACCACATCGGCTATCTCGCGGCTCGACATCGTCACGTCGCCGCCGCCGCTGGTCTGTAAATTCAGCATGCTTCCCATGTCGTTTCCTCTCTATCGTGCAATCGTAGTCAGTCCCGCGGCAAGCGCCACCGGGCACGGGCGGTACTTCTTGGTGCGTACCTTTTTCATGCCGCCGCCTGATCACAGAGTCCATATGAAGACGAGCAGCCGCCCGGCTCGTCGAGATCGTCCAGCAGCGAGAATTGTTTGCCACCGCGCGTGGTTTGAGCCCACCGAACCACCTGCCAGACCTCGTTGCGAGTAAAGATGCGGGCGGCGCGCTCGCCGGCCTGGTTGTCGACCTTGTGGAAGAACGTGCTATAGCCTCGCTTGCTGGCCATCGAGACGATGCGCTCCCAGTCGCTGATGCGCACCAAATGGTGGCGCCGGCGCCGACTATGTTGTCGAATGCCTTCCTTGTTTTCGTTAATGCATGGCGCGCAGCCAACTCGGCCACAGCCTTCTTGATACAGCGGGTTATACGCCCGGCCCCGTGCAGCGCAGTAGGCGAAGGCCTCCTGCTTTGTCCAGTCGGCGATCGGGCGGTAGATGTACATTCCGCCGCCGAGCGATTCGAACTTGGGCGCGTTCTTGCGCGCTTCAGATTCGTCCCGGCGCACACCCTGCCAGCTCACGACGGTATGCCCCTTCTCGATCAAGCCGAGTTGGAAGTCGACGGCCATGTTGCGCTTGAGCTCTTCAGTGCAGAACTGAGCCTTACGCGATGGGAAGCGTCCCTTCCAAATGCACAGGTCGAGGAACGCGTTGCCGGTCGGGTACAGCACGCTCAGCGCGCGGCGCTTGGCCTTGTTCGACCAGCGCTTGCGCCGGCCGCCGCCTACCTTGACGGTCTTCTGCACAGGCTTGCCCTTCTTCATGACGACGTTGCCGAAACCGTCGCGCTTCCAGACGGGCGTCTTGCCGTCGGCTTCGAAGACCAGCTTGGTGTCGTACTCGCGGCCGGTGCGCGCGTCGCGCGCCACGAACCAGCGCTTGGCATCGATCTGCTGCGTGAAGTCGGCCTTTAGTCGGTGAATATGCACGCCGATCTCGCGTTCCAGGTAATCGAGGTGGTCGTAGACGGCCTGATCCTCGTTGTCTGTGTCGCAGAAGATGCCGATGACCCGATGGGCGCCGAAGCGCTCGACGGCTTGTTCGAGGGTTGCCTGGCTGTCGATGCCGCTGGAGACCGACGCTACGTGAATGATGCTCATGTTGGTTCCAATTCTTCGTGTCTTTGTGGCTGACGGAGCATCTCGACGCACTCAGCCAGCAGCACCAACTGAGCGCCGTAGCGAGCCTCGAAGCGCGCCTTGTATGGATGGACAGCGATTAGTGTTGGGTTCGTGCCGGTGCCGTCTTGGTGATGGCCAGCGCACAGCGGCAGAACCAGCAGGTGCGCGCCAGGCTTCGTGCGGCCGTCGATGTGGTGCACGCTCACGTCAGGGTTGCTCCAGCCGTCGTGGCGGCATGCAACACAGCCCAAGTCAGCGATCGCGCTCATGAACCGCGCTTCGTCAACGGTCGGCTGGCGTCCCTTCATCCCGCGTGAGGCCATAGGCTTTGGCAGCTTTGGGATGCGGGCCCGGGCCTTCGCCTGCACTGCAGCGACACGCAGCAGGCCAGCGCCAGCTACGGGCGGCTTGAACCCAGTACCCCGCACCATGGGCGACTTACGCTGAAGGGACTGGCCCTGCTTGAGGGGTGAGCGACGACGCATCATGCTAAAATTTCTCCATGCCCAGACGTTTTCCTATCATTCGGCGCGCGTTGCCGCTCATTCTTCTCGTCGCCGCGGCGGTTGCAGTTCTTGCTGTTGCACGGCTTTACATCTCGCCTGGAAAATTTGACTGGCCAGCATGGGTGCAAGCTGTCGGATCGACCGCCGCGATAATTGCGGCGTTTCTGATTGCTAACCAGCAGCATGTCGACAACTTGGCTGTAGAGCAGGCTAGACGCGATAGTGATGACATACGGCGATTGGACGCGGTTAGGGCTTTGGTAGCGAACGTGACCATGATTGCGGCCGACGCTCGTCAGTACATACAAAGCCCTGATTTTTACTTTTCCGAAATGTCCCCTGACAAGCTCTCGTTTCTTCTTGACTGCGAGACTGCGATCCGCGGCTTGCCGATTTTCGAGTTGCCACACCGTGACCTTGCCATTTACTGCATCAACCTTCCGCAGGCAATGAAACGGCTTAGAGAAATGCTCGAGCAGCAAAACATTCATGTCGGCCATCCGGCCCAAATTGTGTGTCCTTCTCCCCGCGCAATGGAGGATTCTGTTACAGAAAATATTGCTCTTGCAGCCAAGATCGGCCAGCTCTGCAGTGAAGCAATAGAGGGACGCCAGGGGCTGTAGACTTTGAGCTTGTAAAAGCACCATAGCTTTACGCCTTTGTATGAAATGATGCGCCGCTACGCACAGACCAGGCGGGGATGTCCTGGCGCAGGCCACGACGATTAGGGATGTACTTCGGACTCAGCGCCGGGCGCGCAAAGACGTCCGAATGGCGCGGCGCTGCAGCCTGTCCAACGTACTTGACGTGCACGACGCCGGCCAGTCGGTCGTAGCAGACGCGGGCAGACAAACTGACGGCTATCCTGCCGTCCTGCTGCACAGTCAGCCAGCCGGTGCGCAGCGCGCGCTGCAGTGCGTCGCCCTTGAGCTTCGCTTGACCGATGGCATCCAGTGCAGCCTCGAGGTCTTGCTCCTTCATCGGGCCATGTTGGTACAGGTGCTCGCCGGCGGCAAAGGCCGCAGTGCCGCGCGTCGGCTGGCGGTAATTACTATGCTCAGTCATGCCCGCACCTCCGGCTCACGTGCGCCGAACAGCGCAGCAACCAGCGGGTCGCGCGCGGGCGCCGCCGAGTGTAAGCGCACCGAGTAGTGCACGTCGTCTTCCATGATATGTACGAGGCGGCCGGTACCGACCTTGGCGATGTCGCTCGGGCGCTTCGGCACGCCGGTGGGCCGCGCCACCGGCGCCGTAGCGAGTTGGGCCAGATAGGCCTGGGCCTGCTCCGTCGTGATCGCGAGGAAGCACATCGATTCACTATCGACGCGCGCGGTCGTGATGCGGCTGCCGAGATCGACCAGGTACTTGCGCACGCCGGACGGACCCATCTGCAACAGGTTCCCGATCTCGTCGCGCCGCAATGGGCGGATCATAAGTTCAGCCACCAGGCGGCGCAGGTTGTCGATGCGCGCCGCGGTCTGGCCAGGGGTGACGTAGCTGGCGCGTGTCATGCTACGCTCCCAGATTGGTTGGCAGCGGCGTCGACTGCGGCATGGAGCTCAGATACCCACTCCGGAGTAGCCGCTTTGAGAACGTCGTCGCGCATCGGCATAAGCACGGCCACAAATTCGGGCTCGACCGGAAGACGAACTACCGCGCACGAGTTTGCGTCGCCGTTGACATTGAAGAACTGCATTCCGCTGTAACTTCCCTTGCTCCGCTTCGCGATCGTCAACGCGGCTTTCTCAACCGGCGCGAGCACCGCAGCGCTGTACGTTCCGATGAGTCCAGGCTGCAGCGTTTCCAGCTTCGGGATGACGCGCTCGTAGCGAGGGAAGTTGCCTTCGATCTCTGGCGCACCAGCCTGTATGTAGACCTCACGGCCCGCGTTGTCGACGACGGCAAGACGGTCGCCGATCATGACGATCTCGCGATCATCACTGAGGCCGGCTGCGCAGACTTGCTGCATACGCGTGTCGAAGCGAAGAATGACTTCGTGCTCGCAGGTCGCGCGGGGATCACGGATAGCGGCCAAGGCGTGGCCATTCGTGGCAACGATGATGGCGCCGCCACCCTTGTGCGGGCGTACGTTGATGCCGTTCAGGTAGTAACGGATATCAGCCTTGGCCATGAACGGCACAATCAGCGGCAGCAGCTTGGCCGCAAGACGCAGGTTGGCGTGTTTGTTTGCGGTCATTGCTCACCACCGATCACGGCGCGAGCGGCCGCGTTCAGGTCGGAATCGGTGAGCACGATGCGGCTGGTGGTGGTGACGTACACGACGTCGCCGGCGCGCAGCCAGTCGTTGTCGATCACGAGCTCGACCAGCGTCTGGGCGTCGCTCTCGACCTGGTTGACCGAGTACCCTTGCACAGGTGCGAAGCGCGCAGTCGAAGACTGGTCTTCACCGGCGTGCACCGGCGTGATATTTGATTGTGCTAACATGCGTTCTCCAAGTAGTTGCTTCATCAAAGCC
>Ga0308157_10009081_pt1 | contig 11118 bp, 9 predicted proteins | sample PhyBR1_FD_201035 | JGI IMG/M metagenome (GOLD analysis project Ga0308157, IMG submission 201035) | Phyllosphere microbial communities from UC Gill Tract Community Farm, Albany, California, United States - DLSLB.R1 | ecosystem: Host-associated > Plants > Phyllosphere > Unclassified | place: USA...
TCCATGTGAACCCTTTGTGAATCAATGACTTGGCGCTGTCATACAAGGCTTGTGCAGACTTATCCACATGATTGTCCAGTGAGTCGAGGGATAAGCCGCGTGCCTGTGGACAGCGGTGCCTTTTTTTTGGGCAGTAGAACGAAGCTGTTTGCAAATCAATGACTTAGGTTTGTCATACAGCGCTTGTTCAGAGTTATCCACATGATTGTCCAATGAACCCAGGGATAACCCTGGTCCGAGCGCCAAGCCGGTGCTGCCTCAATTTTAAGCAGTGCGTGCGACTGCCTTGCAAATCAATGACTTGGCGTTGTCATACAGCAGTTGTGCCGGCTTATCCACATGATTGTCCAGTGCAGACAGGGATAAGCCGGGCCCCGCAGTGCGCCGCTGGGCAGCGCTCGGTCAGGGCGCGACCTTCACGCCCTTCCAGAAGGCGTAGCGGCCCTTGATCGATTCGGCCTCGGGCTTGGGGTCGGCATAGGTCCAGGCGGCGTCGGCGTTGATTTCGCCATTCACCAGCACCGACAGATAGCTGGCCTGCCCCTTCCACGGGCACATGGTCCTGTGGTTGCTGAAGGTGAAGTGCTCGCGGTGCAGGGCGCTCTCGGGAAAGTAGTGGTTGCCCTCGACGAGCACGGTGTCGTCGCTCTCGGCCAGGGTGACGCCGTTCCAGGTGGCTTTCATGGGATTCCTTCGGTGGGATGGGTAAACGGGGCAGGGATGGACAGGACGGGATGCTGCCGGAGTCGCCCCCGGCAACCGGCCGCGCGGGGTGGCTGCCGTACAGTCCGGCAGTCATTGTCAACCTAGAGGAAGTTTCATTCATGTCCCTCGACTTTCAAGGCCGCGTGGCCATCGTGACGGGTGCCGGTGGCGGCCTCGGCCGCCAGCATGCGCTGGCCCTGGCGGCGCGCGGTGCGCGGGTGCTGGTCAACGATCTGGGCGGTGCGGTGGACGGCAGCGGCGGCACGGTGTCCGCCGCGCAGGCGGTGGTCGATGAGATCGTCGCCGCAGGTGGGCAGGCGCTGGCGAACGGCGCCTCGGTCACCGACTTCGCCGCCGTGCAGGCCATGGTGGCCCAGGCCGTGGACGCCTGGGGCCGGGTGGACATCCTGGTCAACAACGCCGGCATCCTGCGCGACAAGTCTTTCGGCAAGATGGCCATGGAGGACTTCCGGCTGGTGGTGGACGTGCACCTGATGGGCGCCGCCCACTGCTGCAAGGCCGTGTGGGCACACATGGTCGAGCAGAAGTACGGCCGCATCGTCATGACCACCTCGTCCACCGGCCTCTACGGCAACTTCGGCCAGGCCAACTACGGCGCGGCCAAGCTGGCGCAGGTCGGCCTGATGCAGACGCTGGCCATCGAAGGCGCCAAGCACGGCATCCACGTGAACGCCCTGGCGCCCACCGCGGCCACCCGCATGACCGAAGGTCTGATGCCCGAGGAAGTGCTGGCCGCGCTGAAGCCCGAAGCGGTGGTGCCGGCCATGCTGGTGCTGGCGCACGAGAGCGCGCCGAGCCGCACCATTATCTGCGCCGGCGCAGGCAGCTTCGAGGCGGCGCACATCACGCTGACGCAGGGCATCCACATCGGCCTCGCTGCCGATGCGGACGAGCAGCTGGCGGCACGCCTGGCCGAGGTGACCGACCGCGCGAACGAACAGGTGCCGGGCAGCGGCGCCGCGCAGGGTACGGCCGAAGTCGGCAAGGCGATGGCCGTGCGGGGCTGAAGCCGCCGTGCTGGCCCCACCCCGGCCAGCCCTCGCCAGGTGGCGGCCGGCCAGAGTGCCCCGTTGGCCGGCCGGGCTGCGCGGGCGTGGCCGGCAGAGTGTCCGCTGGCGTGCTAAGTTCCGTGCCCACAAGAGATGGAACGGCGACCAACACATGACAACACTGCAAGAGCGCATCGGCGCGGAGCCCCTTGAGCGCCTGGCGGGCATACGCCGTGGCGTGGAGAAAGAAGGGCTGCGCGTGCTGCCGAATGGCGCGCTGGCGCTCACACCGCACCCCGAACCGCTGGGCTCGGCACTGACGCACCCCCTGATCACGACCGACTTCAGCGAGTCGCAGATCGAGCTGATCACCGGCGCGCACCGCAGCGTGCAGGCCACGCTGGACGAGCTGACCGAGGTCCACCAGTTCGCCTACCAGGCGCTGGCGGGGCAGTCCGGCGGCGGCGAGATGCTCTGGGTGTCGAGCATGCCCTGCGGCCTGCCCACCGACGAGACCATTCCCATCGCCCGGTACGGCTCGTCCAACATCGGCCGCGCCAAGAGCGTCTACCGCATGGGCCTGGGCCACCGCTACGGCCGGCGCATGCAGACCATCTCGGGCATCCACTACAACTGGTCGCTGCCGGGCGTGACCAGCGAGCAGTATTTCGGCCTGATCCGCAACTTCCGCCGGCATGCCTTCGTGTTGCTGTATCTGTTCGGCGCGTCGCCCGCGCTGTGCCCGTGCTTCGTGGCGGGGCGCACGCACAGCCTGCAGCCGCTGGGCGATGGCCGCAACGCCTTCTACCTGCCGCATGCCACGTCGCTGCGCATGGGCCGGCTGGGCTACCAGAGCGATGCGCAGGCCTCGCTGGCCGTCAGCTACAACGGCCTGCAGGGCTATGCCGATTCACTGCACGCCGCGCTGACCCAGCCCTATGCCGCCTACGAAGCCGTGGGCGTGCTCAACCCGGGCGGCGAGTACAACCAGCTGGGCACCAGCCTGCTGCAGATCGAAAATGAGTTCTACGGCACCATCCGCCCCAAGCGCACGGTGCGCACGGGCGAGCGCCCGCTGCACGCGCTGCGCGAGCGCGGCGTCGAGTACGTCGAGGTCCGCTTGATGGACCTGGACCCGTTCGAGCCCGTGGGCATCACCGCGCAGACTATGCGGCTGCTGGACACGTTCCTGCTGCACTGCCTGCTCAGCGACAGCCCGCCCGACACCCCCGCAGAGATCGCCGAGCTGCAGCACAACCAGCATCTGGTGGCCGAGCGCGGCCGGGAACCCGGCCTGCAGCTGATGCGCGGCGGCCGCAGCGTGTCGCTGGCCGAATGGGGCGCCGAACTGCTGGCCGAGTGTGCGCCGCTGGCCGCCGCGCTCGACGCCGCGCAGCAGACCGATGCGCACGCCCAGGCGCTGCGCGCCGCGCAGGCGGCCTTCGCCGCGCCTGAGCAGACCCCTTCGGCCCGCGTGCTGGCGGAGTTGACGCAGCAGCATGGCAACGACTTCACCGCCTTCGCGCTGAGCCGCTCGGCCGCGACGCGGGACCATCTTCTGGGACTGCCCTGGTCTGCCGCGCAGCAAGACCACCATGTGGGCCTGGCAGCCCGCTCGGTGGCCGATCAAAAGGCGCTGGAGGCGGCGGACACCCTGCCTTTCGAGCCCTGGCGCCAGCAGTACATGGCGGTCGATCAACTGGGCTGATCGCGGGCACCGCCTTGCCGGCGGTTCGTGCGGCGCGCCGCCGCTGCGGCGCCTTCCGGTGCTTGGCGACTGGCGCTGGCGGCCCCGTCAACCGCCGATGCGGGCAGCGGTCGGCACATTCGTCGGCACATCCGTCGGCGCTGTCCGATGGCGCGGCTGCCCTGGCCGCTGCATAGTGAGCCCCGTGAAATATTCCCTGCCTTCCCGAGTCGATCTGTCCGTGCGCCTGCGTGCAGCGCTGCGCACCGCCCTCAGCCATTACGTCGCCAACGGCATCGGGGTCGCCATCGGGCTGATGCTGATCTCCGCCGGCGTGCACGTGTTCTTCGGCGCTGCCGCGGCCTCGGCGGCGTCGGTCGGCGTGATCGTCACCGCGCCGCCCGACCTGCCCGGCCCGCGCCGCGGCAAGTTCTGGCAGATGCTGCCCGCGCCGCTGCTGGGCATGCCGCTCTTCTTCGGCGTGCAGATGCTGCAGGACGACCCACTGGGCCTGGGTCTGCTGATCGTGCCGGCGGCGTTCATCTCGTTCCTCGCGATGGCCTGGGGCAAGCGCGGCGTGCCGGTGGCCATCGCGCTCATCTTCTCGGCCGTGTTCAGCCTGGCGGTGCCCACGCACGAAGGCCGCAACGCCCTCGACGGCGCGCTGCGCACCACGGCCTATTTCGGCCTGGGCGCCGGGCTCTACGTGGTCTACGCGGTGCTGGCCAACCTGGCGCTGAACGGGCGCTACCGGGTGCAGCTGCTGGCCGACACCCTGCTGGCGCTGGCGCAGCTCATGCGCGTGCAGGCGCGCCGCTTCGGGCGGGCGGACCCGGCGGGCGGCGCGCCGCTGCCGCCCGACCCGGCCCTCACCAGCCAGCTGCTGGCGCGCCACGCGGCGCTGGCGGACCAGCTGCAGTCCGCCCGCGACGTGGTGCTGGAGTCGCCGCGCACGCCGCGCCGCCAGCGGCTGGCAGGCATGCTGCTGCTGGTGCTGGAAATGCGCGACCACCTGCTGGCCTGCGAGCTGGACCTGGACACCCTGCGCGCGCAGCCGGGCCATGCCCACGGCCTGCGCGCGCTGCAGTCGGTGCTGCGCGACATGGCGGGCGACATCGAACAGCTCGCCGATGCGCTGCTGATGGGCCGCATGCCGCCGCCCCTGGAAGACCGCCGCGCCCGGCTGGCCGGCCTGCACTGGGAGCCGGACGGTGCCGGCACCGGCGATGCACCGCCGCCCGCCTGGGCCGGCGCGGGCCCGTCGCCCCAGCTGCTGGCCCGGGCGCTCGCCGACCGCACCGGCCACATCAACGATGAAGCCCTGCGCCTCGTCGCGCTGGCGCGGGGCGAGGCAGCGCCCAACCTGGCGGTGGTGCGGGCCAGCTGGCAGATGTTCGTCAGTCCCACGGCCTGGTCGTGGTCGCCGTTCTTCTCGCTCTGGCGCTGGGACGCGCCGCCGCTGCGCCACGCGCTGCGCGCGGCCCTGGCGATGGGCGCGGGCTACATCGTGTCGCTCGCGCTGCCCTGGGGCACTCATGCCTACTGGATCCTGCTGACCATCGTCGTCGTGCTGCGCGGCAGCCTGGCGCAGACGCTGGAGCGCCGCAACGCCCGGGTGGTGGGCACGCTGCTGGGCTGCGTGCTGGCGCTGGGCGTGCTGTCCACCCACCTGTCGCCGCTGGGCCTGATCGCGGTGCTGACGGTGGCCCAGGCCGTGGCGCACGGCTTCGCGGTGCGGCGCTATCTCATCACCGCAGTGGCAGCCACGGTGCTGGGGCTGGTGCAGTCGCACATGCTGAACACCGGCGTCAGCACTTCGTTCGCCTTGTTCGAGCGGCTGGCCGACACGCTGATCGGCACCGGCATCGCCTGGGCCTGCAGCTACGTGCTGCCCTCGTGGGAGCGGGGCCAGATCCCCGCGCTGGTGGCACGCACCGTGGCCGCCCAGGCCCGCCATGCCCGCGTGGCGCTGGGACTGGGCCAGCTGCAGGCGGTGGACGACGCGCCGGAGCTGGCCTGGCGGCTCGCCCGGCGCGAGGCCTACGACAGCCTCTCGGCTCTGGTGCAGGCGACCCAACGGTCGTTGAAGGAGCCACGCGCCGTGCGCCCGCCGGTCGCTTCGCTGCAGCGCCTGCAGGCCCATTGCTACCAACTGCTGGCCCAGCTCACCGCCGTCAAGACCATGCTGCTGCTGCGCCGCGGCCAGCTGGAGCCCCGCCGCATCGAGGGCCCGCTGGCACAGGCGGCCGACCGCATCGACGCGGCGCTGCTGGCGTCGCCGGGCGCTGCCGTGCCGCCCGCACCGGCCAGCCCCGAGGTCGCCCCCGGGCCGGAGCCGCTGCCCGACCCGTTCGCCAACGACCTGAACCCCTGGCTGCTGCGCCGGCTGGAACTGGCCGCGCTGCTGGCCGGACAGGTGCGCAGCGAAGCGGACCTGGCCCGCCAGCCGGGCCAAAACGCCTGACGAAGGTTGATTGCTATTAAAATAATAGCGTAAAACCTATATATATCAAGCGCTAGAGACCGGTTTGGCTTGCATTCGCAGCGGATGCCTGCGACCGGGCCAGCGCCGCGCTGCGGATGCCCGCCAGCGTGCCGCCAGGCGTGATGGCTTCCGCGTCCAGCAGGCAGTGCAGCACGCTCGGCAGGCCGCTGGCCCGCGCCCGGGCCAGGGCGGGGGCGAAGTCTTCCGTGCGCTCCACGCGCTCGCCATGGCCGCCGAAAGCCTGGGCATAGGCCTTGAAGTCGGGGTTCTTCAATTGCGTGGCGCTGATGCGGCCCGGGTATTCGCGCTCCTGGTGCATCCGGATGGTGCCGTACATGGCGTTGTCCAGCAGCACGACGATCAACGGCAGCCCGTATTGCACGGCGGTGGCGAACTCCTGGCCGTGCATCAGGAAGTCGCCGTCGCCGGAGAACACCACCACCTCGCGCGCAGGCCAGAGCCGTTTCGCCCCCACGCCGGCAGGCAGGCCATAGCCCATCGATCCGCTGGTCGGCGCGAGCTGGCTGGCGTAGTGCGTGAACGGCCAGAAGCGGTGGACCCAGGTGGCGAAGTTGCCGGCGCCGTTGCAGAAGATGGTGTCGGGCGCCAGCGCGGCCTTCAGGTGCTGCATGACCTCGCCCATCTGCAAAGGGCCTGGAATGCGGATCGGCGCCGGGTCGCTCCAGGCGAGGTATTCGGCGCGCGCGGCCTGGGTGTGCGCGGCCCAGCGCACGGTGCCCTCGGGCAGCATGGCGGCCAGCGACTTGGCGAAGGCCTGCGGCGTGGCGTGGATCGCCTGCGCGGGGCGGTAGAGGCGGCCCAGTTCGTCGGCGTCGGCATGCACGTGCACCAGCGGCTGCTGCGGCGCGGGTATGTCCAGCAGCTCGAAGCCCTGCGATGGAATCTCCGACAGACGACCGCCCAGCAGCAGGACGAGGTCGCTATCCCGGATGCGGGCCAGCAGCTTGAGATTCACGCCCAGGCCCAGGTCTCCGCCGTAGCTGGGGTGGCTGGCCGGAAACAGCATCTGGCGGCGGAACGAGCAGTAGACCGGCAGCTGCCATGCGTCGGCGAAGGCCACCATGTCGGCCACGGCGGCCTCGGACCATCGGCTGCCGCCCAGAATGGCGACCGGCCGCTCCGCCGCAGCCAGGCGCGCGGCCAGCGTGCGCAGCGCCTCGGCGCCCGGATGGGTTTCGGTCACGGCGTAGGGCAGGGCGTCCGGCACCTGGACGCTGTCGGTCAGCATGTCTTCCGGCAGCGCGATGACGACCGGCCCGGGCCGCCCGGACGTGGCGACGTGGAAGGCGCGGGAGATGAGCTCCGGCAGCCGGCGGGCATCGTCGATCTGCACCACCCACTTGGCCATGGCGCCGAACACGGCGGGGTAATCGAGTTCCTGGAAGGCCTCTCGGCCCAGCGCGCCGCGCGCCACCTGGCCCACGAAGACGATGAGCGGCGTCGAGTCCTGGTGCGCGATGTGGATGCCGGCCGACGCATTGGTCACGCCGGGCCCGCGGGTGACGAAGCAGATGCCGGGGCGGCCGGTGAGCTTGCCCTGGGCCTCGGCCATCATGGCCGCGCCGCCCTCCTGCCGGCAGACGGTGACGGCGATGGAGGCGTCATGCAGCGCATCCAGCACGGCCAGATAGCTTTCGCCCGGCACGCAGAAAAGCTGCTCTACGCCGTGCAGGCTCAGTTGATCGACCAGCACCTGGCCGCCCGTGCGGAGGGCCGGCGTGGTTGTCGGGGAAGGGGAGTCGGGATGCGCTGGGTGGTGGGTCATGCAGGCGGGCGCACGGGGCGCGGGAGTGGACGGCTGAACGAGCCGCCACTATGGCCCAGCGACGCCTGCAATGCAAAGGCGCGCCGCCGGCTTGCACGCGCTGCGGCAGGCCATGTCTCCGGGGCCCGGGCCGGGTCGGGCTGGGTCAGCCCGTTCAGCCCGCTCAGCCCGCTCAGCCCGCTCAGCCCGCTCAGCTGCAGGGCAGGCTGATGGTGACTGACGTGCCCATGCCCGGCCGGCTTTCCAGCCGCACCTGGCCCTGGTTGGCTTCCACCAGCGACTTGACGATGCCCAGACCCAGGCCGACCCCGTCCTGGCGTGCCTTGGCGGATTCGCTCTGCCAGCCGGGCTCGAAAGCCCGGGCCATCTCCTCGTCGGTCATGCCGACGCCGTTGTCGGTGACGGTGATGTCGATGGTGTCGCCCCGGCGGTTTCCCGCCACGCGGATCGTGCTGCCGGCCGGCGAATACTTGAGCGAATTGCCGATGAGGTTGCCCAGCACACGCACCAGCTGGCCGTAGTCGACCTGCAGCGTGGCATCGGGCAGGGCTTCCTGCACCAGCGACATCGAGAACTTGTCGGCCATCGGCGTCATCATGTCCACCGCGTCGGCCGCCAGGGTGGATGCCGCCACCGGCTGCAGGTGGGGCGGGGCGTCGGTGGATTTCAGCAAGCTGTCCACCATCGCCGTCATCATGCCGACGGCCGACAGCATGCGGTGGGTGACGGTTTCGTGCGGTGCGCCCGCGCCGCCGCTGCGCTGCAGCAGCTTGGCGCTGAGCTGGATCACCTGCAGCGGCGCCCGCAGATCGTGCGCCACCACGGCCAGCACCCGTTCGCGCGACAGCGCCTGCGCGCGCGCGGTGGCCGCGGCCTGGCGCGCGGCAGCGAGGGCGGCGCGCAGATCCAGCTCACGGGCGGCGGAGGCAGCCAGCTGGCGGATGGTTTCCAGCTCGTCGGCCGTCCAGTCGCGCGGCACCGTGTCGATCACGCAGAAGCTGCCGATGTTCTCGCCGCCCGACTTCAGCGGCACCCCCACATAGGCCCGCACCCCGAGCGACTGCACGGTGGGCACGGCCTTCCACTCCGGGCGCGAATGGGTGTCGTGGATGACCAGCGCCTCGTCCCGGTCCAGCGTGAAGTGGCAGAAGGTCTGCCCCTGCATCTGCCTTGCCTGTGCGAGCGCCTCGGGAAAGCCGTGCTGGCTTTTGTAGAAATCACGCTCGCCGTCCACCACCGAGATGAACGAGGCCGCGCACTTCAGCAGCCGCGCCGTCACGGCCGTCAGGCTGTCGAAGCCAGGCTCCTGGACGGAATCGAGCAAGCCGCTCGCCTGCACGGCCCGCAGCCGCGCCTCGGATGTGCGGGCCCGTTCCCAAGGCGTGAGTTCCCGGTCCTGCTGCGCAAGAGGCTGTGAGAGAGGCTCGGCAGAACGGTCCTTGGGGAATTCCATCTGCCGAGAATACCGTGATTCGTCACACCGTCTGACATACATCGGAGGGGGGTGATACGGCGTTGCGCCGCCGCAGCGCTGCCTCTCAGGCGTGGGGGAGGGCGCGCCCTGCCACCGTGCGCCCGGCGGATCAGCTACGCGGCTCTGGCAGCGGCTGCGCAGCGGCTTTGGTCGGCGGATTTTGCGTGGCGGGTGGGTCCGCCAGCAGCTCCAGCGCGTCCTCGCACCACCAGGCCGCCGCCGCATAGAAGCCTTCCCATACACAGCCATTGCAGCCGCGGCCGCAGCAGGTGGTGGGCTCTTGCGGGGGCGGACGGAACCGGGACATGCCGCCGGCCGAAAGACGCAGCTCCAGCGCCGCGAAACGGGCGCGCACGGTCTGCAGTTCGGAGGGAAAGCTCATCTCCCTGCGTGGGCAGGCAGCCCGGTCAGGCGGCCGCCGCCGAGTGTCGCGCCATGCAAAGCGGCATCCGCCATCGTTGCGCCCGCCGGTTCCATCGAAGCCGTCGGTTCCTCAGTAGCGACGCCGGCCGCCGTAACGGCGCAGCCCGTAGCGCACGAGAAACGCGCAGCCCAGCACCAGGGCGAACCAGCCCACCAGGTACGCCTGGCGCATCATCTCGCCCACGCTGGAGGAGCGGGCCAGGTACGGCGCCAGCAGGATGACGAGGCCGATGAGCGCGCAGGTGACGCCCTTGAAGAGCAGTTCGGACTCTTCCTTCTTGCTGGGTCGATGGACGGGAGGTGGAGGCAGGGGCATTCAGTCGGTACCGGTGGGGTGCGGGGGAAGTCGCGATTATCCTTGGCGCCCCTGCCATCCGATCGCATTCCTGCGAAAGCCTGAAAGACACCCCCCATGGCCATCCAGTGGTTCCCCGGTCACATGCACTCCACGCGCAAGGCCATCGCCGAGCGCATCAAGGACATCGACGTCGTGATCGAGATGCTGGACGCCCGCCTGCCTGGCTCCAGTGCCAACCCGCTGCTGTCCGAACTGACGGGCCACAAGCCGTCGGTGAAGGTGCTCAACAAGCAGGACGTGGCCGACCCCGCGCGCACGCCGCTCTGGCTCGACTGGTACAACGCCCTGCCCGAGACCCGTGCCATCGGCCTCGACGCCTCGGAGCCCGCGCCGGCCCGCCGCCTCATCGACGCCTGCCACCTGCTGGCCCCGCAGCGGGGCGGCATGGCCAAACCCATGCGCGTGCTGATCTGCGGCATTCCGAACGTGGGCAAGTCCACGCTCATCAACACCCTGAGCAAGAAGAGCCAGGCCAAGACCGGCGACGAGGCCGGCATCACCAAGCTCGAGCAGCGCATCACCCTGGCGGACGACTTCTACCTGTGGGACACGCCGGGCATGCTCTGGCCGCGCATCACCATTCCCGAAAGCGGCTACAAGCTGGCCGCCAGTGGCGCGGTGGGCAAGAACGCCTACGACGAGGAAGAGGTGACGCTGGAACTGCTGGCGTACCTCAAACGCCCGTATGCCCACTTGCTGGAGGCGCGCTACCGGCTGGGCCTGACACCCGAGGCCATCGCCGCGCTGCACGAGGACGAACTGCTGGAACTGATCGCGCGCAAGCGGGGGGCGGTGATGTCGGGCGGGCGGGTGAACGTGCAGAAGGGCGCGGAACTGGTGCTGACGGATTTGCGCAGCGCCGTGCTGGGGCGGGTGACGCTGGAGACGCCTGCGGAGTTTGAGGGGTGGAGGGTGGCGGGGGAGGTGAAGGAGGCGGAGAGGGCGGCTAAGAAGGCGGCGAGGAAGGGACGGTAGGGGGCTTGGGTTTGCGCTGGATTGAATGGCGCTACTGGGGCACGCAGTGATGGTTGCATCGCAGCGTTCGGGTTGAGCTTGTCGAAGCCTGGGCGTGCTGTTAGCGTGTTGCGGGGGCGGTGCTGGCGGGTGCTGGGCCTTTGCTTTCCGAGGCCGGGATTTCGCCCCGGCGGGCGAGTAACTTTCTTTCGTCTGGCGGTTTCTATAGTGAAGTG
>Ga0308157_10009082_pt1 | contig 11117 bp, 11 predicted proteins | sample PhyBR1_FD_201035 | JGI IMG/M metagenome (GOLD analysis project Ga0308157, IMG submission 201035) | Phyllosphere microbial communities from UC Gill Tract Community Farm, Albany, California, United States - DLSLB.R1 | ecosystem: Host-associated > Plants > Phyllosphere > Unclassified | place: USA...
ACAGTTCCACACAACGCGCATGGTCCCGAAGCGTGCGGATGAGCTTCTTGCAGGCGGTTCCCTTTATTGGGTCATCAAAGGGAATGTGCAATGCCGCCAGCGTCTACTGGATGTGCGTCCGTTTACGGATGATCAGGGTATCAATCGTTGCCATCTGGTACTGGAGCCAAAGATTCATCCGACAGACTGGCAACCGAGGCGTGCCTTTCAGGGCTGGCGTTATCTCAATGAAAATGAAGTGCCGCTCGATGAAGCTGCTGGCAAATCAGGCAGGGCAACTTTGCCCTCCGCGCTGCGGCAGGAACTCGCCGCTCTTGGATTGCTCTAATCCAGAAATAAAAAAGGCCTGTCAAAATGACAGGCCTTTTTCTTTATTTGTATACGCTCAGCTTTCGATAGTGAGTCGCACTGAAACTTTGTCCGACGTGACAGGCAGAGTCATGCGCATCATCGTGCGTGGCTGCACCATACGGCGATTGCGAGCAGAATGGCTGATCAGCAGCCCGACCAGATCGCGCGTGTGAAAAGCTTTGCCGTGCCGTATATCGGCTAAGCGAATGGCGGCTTGTTTCAGAGCCTGAACAGAAAACAGTGATCCGAGCGCCGACGGGCGTTGTGCTTCATGCCCCCATGTTCTGGGTGCCAAAGCATGTTGTCCGATTGTTTCGTTCATGTTCGACATCTCGAAACCCTCTACGCAATACAAATTTCGGGTTTAAAGCGGTGTGGAAGAGTTTCCCCTCCCACTCGGATTAGTTCGCGACTGCGTAGCAGCCAAAGTTCTTCTGCTTCAGGGATGCACATGCGTCCCACGCAGCTTGCTTCGAGGAAAAGCCAACAAAGCGAGCGCGGTAGAATGTCGAGTTACCTTTCACGAAGGTTTCGGTGTAAGGCGATGCTGAACGAAGTGGTGCACCAACCGATGACGAAACCTTGGTTAGCATGTCGCGGGCCTGGCCTTCACTGGGCAGCGAGCCTACCTGAATGGCCCATCCGCCGGATGCTGGTGCGGAAGCGGTTGTGACAGGATCAATATCGTGCTGTGCGGGGGCTGCAGGGATTGCAGCTTTTGGTGTTGGGCGAACTGCTGCCTGTGCGGCCATTGCTGCTGGACGCTGTGTTGGTGCGGCAAGAGCCAGAACCTGTGGCTGTTCATTATCGCCTTCGCCAACCTCATTGTTGATTACGTCTGCGACTGCAACAACCTGACGAGCAACTGGCACCGGTGCATTGCGTGCTTTTGGTAGGGCGGCTGAGGCAACAACCTGCGGCACTTCGCTGCGCATTGCGATAAGCGGTTCGGAAACGCGACCACGTGTTGCTGCTGGTAGATATTTCTTGATCAGCTGCGCCATGTGAGCGTCGCGGCTTGCGCCGGTATTGCCACCCATGACAACTGCTACGATACGACGTCCATCGAGATTGACAGATGAAGCTAGATTATAGCCGGACGCATTTGTATAGCCGGTCTTGATGCCGTCCACGCCTTCAATACGGCCAAGCAGTCGGTTGTGTCCTCGGATGGTCTGGCCGCGAAACTGGAAGCTGCTGCGCGAAAAATAAGCAAACTCACGCGGAAAATGCTGGCGCAGCGCAATGCTGAGGATTGCCATGTCGCGTGCAGTGGTAACCTGCGACATGTTTGGAAGGCCTGACGCATTGCGGAATGTCGTGTTGCTCATGCCAAGGCGACGCGCTTTTGCTGTCATCATCTGGGCAAAGCGTTCTTCCGAACCACCAAGGAACTCGCCAGATGCAGCCGCAACGTCGTTAGCGGACTTTGTCACCATGGCAAGAATTGCGTCTTCAACGCGAATGGTCTGGCCGACTTTGAAGCCAATCTTTGTCGGTGGACGTGCTGCAGCGTACGACGAGATCGGGATACGGGTATCCTTATTGATACGACCGGTCTGCATTGCTTCAAATAGCATATAAGCAGTCATCATTTTGGTAAGCGATGCAGGATAGCGCTTTGCGTCTGCATTGGATGCGAAGAGCGTTTTACCCGTGTTTGCATCGACCACGATCGCAGCATAACGATCATTGGCCACAGCTGGGACTGTGGTCGAGGCCGTAGAGCAGCCCGTTACAACAGCGAGAAGAAGGGTGGCTTGCGCCGCTCTTTTCAAGGCATATGCGACTTTACTGAATGCTATACGCACGATGATGACCTGCCTGTATTCCGGTTTTTTTTAACTGCGGCACAAAGGGCACACAGCAATCTAATTCAGGAACCTTACTGTCATCAGCGTTACCAATCCGTTTATGGTAACTGCATTATTCATAAATTCTAAAAAAAAATTGTGCGTTGGTTTCCGGACCAATACGGGAGTTTGGCGCGAATTGCACGCGCCGGATGCTTACTCCATTAGATTTACTGATAAAATTTTTGAGATAATTGTGCCAATGCGCCACCTTGCAATAAGTCTCGGTTGCAAGTGTCGCCGAAGGGCTTAAAATCACCGTATGACGCCCTACATAAAGAAGGGCAAGCAGGCCAGATAGTTGGGCCCAAACAATTGGGTCGCACACTGGGGTATGGGTGAAAGTTTTCATGCGGCATTCTGATTTAGTTATGCAAGGCAAGACCAACGGCGGGAACGAACCGGATAACGGTACCGTGGTGGTTACGCGTACGCAGCCGAAAACCAAAAAGCCGAGCCTCTATCGCGTTCTGCTTCTCAATGATGACTATACTCCGATGGAGTTTGTCATTCATGTTCTGCAACGGTTCTTTCAAAAGGACATGGACGATGCGACGCGTATCATGTTGCATGTTCATAACCACGGCGTCGGCGAATGCGGCGTATTTACATACGAAGTTGCCGAGACCAAGGTTAGTCAGGTCATGGATTTTGCCCGCCAAAACCAGCATCCATTACAATGTGTAATGGAGAAAAAGTGAGGTCATATGCCATCGTTTTCCTCCAGCCTTGAACGGGCGCTGCATCAGGCGCTTACCATTGCGAACGAGCGGCATCACGAGTATGCGACGCTCGAACATCTTTTGCTTGCTCTGATCGACGATCAGGATGCAGGCGCAGTGATGCGCGCCTGTAACGTCGATCTGGAGCACCTCAAAAAGATCGTCACCGATTATATCGACCGTGAACTGGATAATCTTGTCACAGGCTATGATGAAGATTCCAAGCCCACCGCCGCTTTCCAGCGCGTGATTCAGCGTGCGGTGATTCACGTCCAGTCCTCCAATCGCGAAGAAGTGACTGGCGCAAATGTGCTTGTTGCCATCTTTGCCGAGCGCGAAAGCCATGCTGCCTATTTCCTCCAGGAGCAGCAGATGACGCGCTACGATGCCGTCAATTATATCTCCCACGGTATTTCCAAACGCACGCAGAGCAGCGAACCACGCACGCCGCGCGGCGCGGAAAGTGCCAGCGAGGAGCGCACAAGTGTGGAGCCGGAAGAGAGCGCAAAGAAAAAGCAGGACGCTCTAACGGCCTATTGCGTCAATCTGAACGAGAAAGCGAAGTCCGGCCGTATTGATCCGCTGATTGGTCGCGATAGCGAAGTCAGCCGGACCATTCAGGTCCTTTGCCGTCGTTCCAAGAACAACCCGCTTTATGTGGGTGATCCAGGCGTCGGTAAGACTGCAATTGCCGAAGGTCTGGCGAAGCGTATCGTGGAAGGTGACGTACCTGAAGCGCTGGCGAATGCGACAATCTTTTCACTCGACATGGGCACTCTGCTTGCCGGCACGCGTTATCGTGGTGACTTCGAAGAGCGTCTGAAGCAGGTTGTGAAGGAGCTTGAAGATTATCCGGGTGCGGTGCTCTTCATTGACGAAATCCATACGGTTATTGGTGCGGGTGCCACATCGGGCGGTGCAATGGATGCATCGAACCTGTTGAAGCCAGCGCTATCTTCCGGCGCAATTCGTTGCATTGGTTCGACGACCTATAAGGAATATCGTCAGTTCTTCGAGAAAGACCGTGCTTTGGTGCGTCGTTTCCAGAAAATTGACGTCAATGAGCCCTCAATTCCAGATGCAATCGAAATTATGAAGGGTCTGAAGCCGTATTTTGAAGACTTCCACAAGGTCAAATATACGGTTGATGCTATCAAGTCGGCCGTGGAGCTTTCCGCACGCTATATTTCGGATCGTAAGTTGCCAGATAAAGCCATTGATGTGATCGATGAAACTGGTGCAAGCCAGATGCTTCTGCCGCAAAATAAGCGAAAGAAGACGATTGGTGTCAAGGAAATCGAAGCAACGATTGCAACCATGGCGCGGATTCCGCCAAAGTCGGTTTCTAAAGATGACGAGCAGGTACTCGCGCATCTTGATGCTGAATTGAAGCGCGTCGTCTATGGTCAGGATCTGGCGATTGAAGCGCTTTCCTCGGCGATTAAGCTTGCGCGTGCAGGCCTACGCGAATCAGACAAACCAATTGGCTCCTATCTGTTCTCCGGTCCAACGGGTGTTGGTAAAACGGAAGTTGCCAAGCAGCTTGCTTCTTCGCTGGGCGTCGAACTGCTTCGCTTCGATATGTCGGAATATATGGAGCGTCATACCGTATCGCGTTTGATAGGTGCACCTCCTGGCTATGTCGGTTTTGATCAGGGTGGTATGCTGACCGATGGTGTCGATCAGCATCCGCATTGCGTGCTGCTGCTTGATGAAATCGAAAAGGCACATCCGGACCTCTACAACATTCTGTTGCAGGTTATGGATCACGGCTCGCTCACCGATCACAATGGTAAGAAAATCGACTTCCGCAATGTGATCCTGATCATGACAACCAATGCCGGTGCTGCCGATATGGCAAAGGCTGCTATTGGGTTCGGATCGACGCGGCGCGAAGGCGACGATTTGGAAGCGATCAACCGGCTGTTTACGCCTGAGTTCCGCAACCGCCTTGATGCAATTGTTCCATTCGGCCCACTGCCAGTTCCGGTTATCCATCAGGTCGTTCAGAAGTTCGTGCTCCAGCTTGAGGCGCAGCTTGCAGAACGTGGCGTTACGTTTGAGTTGACTGAGCCTGCAATTGCATGGCTTGCTGACAAGGGTTATGACGAACGCATGGGCGCGCGTCCGCTGGCCCGGGTCATTCAGGAGCACATTAAGAAGCCGCTGGCCAATGAAGTGCTGTTTGGCAAGCTCAAGCATGGCGGTACGGTTCGTGTCGATGTAACGACCAAGGATGATGGCACTACCGATCTTGTGCTGGAAACTGTTTCTGACAAGCCGGTGATTCCGAAGAAGGACATTCCGGCTGAAAAGAAACAGCCTGTGCGCAAGAAGGCAGCGCCGAAAAAAGCTGAGAAGGAAAAGGTTCTGGCGGGTAAGGGCGATGAAGTCGATTCAAAGCCTGCCACCAAGTCCCAAACGGTGAAATCATCGGTGCCGAAAGTACCGCGCAAAAAATAGCAACTGAAAAGGCCCTTCGCGAGAAGGGCCTTTTTTTTATACTGGGTGCATTTTTGGGTTGAGATGTTTTAATTACCTATGTCTTCGAGTCGTTTCCCCAGTTCCGAGCATTATTCCGCAGAGAAAACCAGCCATTTGCGTTGGTACTTTCGTGGCACACGACGCATTATCAGTGTGCCTGCAATCCTTTTGATGAGTTCGTTCATCGGCTTTTCAGGGCTGGCAATCGAAAGTGGCATAACGGTTGGGCAGGCCGTCTTTATGACGCTGACTATCTGGGCCTTACCTGCAAAAGTGGTGCTGATTGGCGCGATCAGCGCCGGGGCCTCGATCCCTGCGGCAGCATTGGCTGTTGGGCTGTCGTCTGTGCGTCTGATGCCGATGGTCGTCGCTCTTTTGCCGGAACTGAAAGGACCAAAGACGCGTAAGCTTACGCTGGCCGCGCTTTGTCATTTCGTGGCTGTCACGGCATGGGTTATGGCGATGGACGAGTTACGCCATGTGCCGCGCGATATGCGCACGAGTTATTTTGCAGGCATTGGCACTGTTCTCGTCGGCACAAATGCGCTCGTGGTCGCTCTGGTTTATATGCTGTCGGCGTCATTTCCGCCGGTGGTGTTTGCAGCACTTTTCATGCTCACACCGATGTATTTTCTAACCTCGCTCTGGCGCTCGGCACGCGAACGGGCAGGGCAGATTGCCATGGTTTCCGGCCTTGTGCTGTTTCCGATCTTCCACCAGTTTGTACCCGGTTATGATCTGCTGATGACCGGTGTTGTAGGCGGGGTGATTTCATTTGCCTTTCACCGCGCGCGCAAGTCAAAGGAGCCCGATCTATGAATTGGGATAGTTACTCCGAGTGGTGGTGGCCGCTTCTTTTTATCCTGCTTGCAGGTGCGCTGCCGACTTATATTTTCCGCGTTATGGGCGTGATTGTTGGCGGTCGCATGCGCGAGGATTCGCAAGCGCTGGTCTTTGTTCGCTGTGTGGCGACCGCCCTTGTTGCGGGTGTTATTGCGCAGCTTATTCTTTATCCCAACGGGGAGCTTGCAAATTCCCCGATGTGGCTGCGCGTTGGATCGGCAGCGGCGGGTTTTATTGCGTATCTCATTGCCGGAAAGCGTTTGCTTGTCGGTATTGTGGTGACTGAAGCCCTGCTCGTCACAGGGCTTCTTAGCTTATAAAGTGGATTATTATCAAAGTGCTGTGCGGATTTTCTCAGCATTTGCTGAAAGAACGGCCTGATCTTCCATCTGTCCCGTGTGTGGCTTGAGGTCCACGCCATCAAAACGCGGGATCACATGGAAATGCAGATGATAGACGGTCTGGCCAGCGGCTGGTTCATTGAACTGAATAACGGTCACGCCATCGGCATCAAAAGCCTTTTTGACTGCATTGGCGACCGTCTGCACGGCTTTGATAGTTTCCGCCAGAACTTCCGGCTTTGCATCGAGCAGATTGCGTGATGGTGCCTTTGGAACGACGAGCGTGTGGCCGGTTCCCTGCGGCATGACATCCATGAAAGCCACCACATGATCAGTCTCAAAAACGCGGGTTGACGGAATTTCGTCGCGCAGGATTTTTGCGAAAATGTTGTTGTCATCATAGGTGGCGGACATGCAGTTCTCTCCGGTTCATATGTGTGTGGTGTGAAAGCATTCATGTATGCCTGAAAGGCGAATGCTCTTCGAGTGTTGTGTGGATGGATTCGACTTCGCGCCGCTCATGCTCAAGGTAATTATTGACGGCGCGGCGAAAACCTTCATGCGCAATGTAGTGCGCGGAGTGGGTCGTGACCGGAACATAGCCGCGAGCGAGTTTATGCTCTCCTTGTGCTCCAGCTTCGACAACACGCAGTTTACGGTCAATTGCAAAATCGATTGCCTGATGGTAGCAGACTTCGAAATGCAGATAGGGGTGATCCTCAATGCAGCCCCAGTGCCGCCCATAAAGCGTGTCGCTGCCGATGAAATTGATCGCGCCTGCAATATAGCGTCCATTGCGCTTTGCCATTACCAGCAGGATGTCGTCGGCCATGCTCTCGCTAATCAGTGAGAAAAACTTGCGGTTGAGATAAGGACGGCCCCATTTGCGGTTGCCCGTATCGACATAGAACTCAAAAAAGTCGTCCCATATGGATTCCGTTAAATCTTTGCCGGTCAGCCAGTTGATTTCGATGCCTTCGGAAAGCGCATCGCGCCGTTCTTTTTTAAGCGCTTTTCGTTTTCGAGAAACAAGCTCATTCAGAAAATCATTATATTCTGAAAAGCCATTGTTTATGAAATGAAACTGCTGATCGGTGCGATGGAGAAATCCTGCCTTCTCAAGCAATGAGATTTCGTCCTTCGGAGCGAATGTGACATGTGCCGAGGATGCGCCTGTTTGATCGGTTAGCTGGCGAAGGCCACTTGCGAGAGCCAGTTGTACCGCTTCCGGCGCAAAGTCTGCATGATGCAGTAAGCGCGGTCCGGTTGCAGGCGTGAAGGGAATTGAGGCCTGAAACTTGGGGTAGTAGCGACCGCCAGCCCGCTCGAACGCGTCCGCCCAGCCGTGGTCGAAGACATATTCGCCTTGGCTATGTCCTTTCAAGTAATTGGGAACTGCGCCGATGAGGTCGCCCCGATCATCTTCAAGGCGCAGGTGGCGCGGTAGCCATCCAGCCCTTTGCGAGACCGAGCCAGATTGCTCAAGAGCATGAAGAAAGTGACGTGAGATAAAGGGATTATAGTTTCCGTCTTGCGGTGACGTTCCCGCAAGACGGTTCCATTCCTCAATCGAAAAATCGTCGATGCTTTCGACGACGCGAAGAGCGAAGCTTTGCTCAGTCTGCCTTTCGTCGTCGCTCATTTTGATTTTCCTGTTAGGCCACTAATGTGCGGGGATCAAAACCTTCGAAGGTGACCTGATCCACGTTGAGGTCGCTGTGCTTTTTCATTTCAGTATCGCGCACTGTCCAGCTTATGACCGGAAGGCTCAGTTTTTCGCGCACGAAATTGACAAACGGGTTCGGTAAATGATGCACATTGTAGGATACGAAGGAAATCTGATGCGCGAGCATCGAGAAGTGTGCTTCGAAATGCTTTGTGCGCGTACCTTCGGCAGTCAACCCACCTGGAATTCCCGGCGCATCACTTGCAAACAGCCGGACCAAGTGGTGGTCAAAAGACATGATAGCCACTTCGCCTTTATAAGAGGCGAGTTCTTTGGCAACAGCTGCAACCAAACCATCGTCGCGTCCCTCAATGCCTTTAAGCTCAATCACAACTGGGACGCGAGCGTCAACCAGATCAAGCATCTGGCGTAATGTCGGTGCATGATCGGCGGTGCCGCCGATATGAAGTTCAGAGGCTTCGGCCAGTGTTAAATCACTGATGCGGCCTTTACGCCCTGTTAGGCGTTCAAGGTCGTCGTCATGAAAGACGATAACGCCGCCATCCTTTGTCAGATGCACATCGCATTCGATCGCAAAGCCAGCTTTTGCGGCTGCATCAAAGGCTGCGAGTGTGTTTTCCCAACGCTGATTATTGAGATCGTGAAGGCCACGATGCGCAATCGGCTGTTTTTTGAGCCATTCAGGAGATGACATTATGCAACCTCAATGATCGCTTCGACTTCAACGGGGGCATTGAGTGGCAAGCTTGCTACACCGACAGCGGAACGCGCATGTTTGCCAGCATCGCCAAGAACGCCCACGAGCAGGTCGGATGCGCCATTGGCGACGAGATGCTGCTCAACGAAATCTGCGGTCGAGGATACGAAGACGGTGATCTTCACAATCCGCTTGATCTTGTTGAGATCGCCAAGTGCTGCCTTTGCCTGTGCCAGAACATTGACGGCGCAGGCGCGCGCCGCTGCCTGACCGTGGGCTGTAGTGAGTACGTCACCAATCTGGCCGGTATGAATGAGCTTGCCATTTTCCAACGGAAGCTGGCCGGATGTGAGCAAAAGCGAGCCGCTTTGTGCAAACGGCACATAGTTTGCAGCAGGCGCTGCTGCTTCCGGCAAAGATATGCCCAGATTTTTAAGGCGGCTGTCTATGGTGTCGGTCATTCTATTAATCCTTGCTAACTTAGTGCCGTAATACATAGAATCGGTGAAGCTTTCGGGAAGGGTGCGTTTTTTGCCTCGCTTCCGCCACGAGTTTTTTTATCATGCTGCTCAACAGTTCGGGAGATTCTTGTATGCGTTTTTTGAGAATGGCATTCGTGGCAAGTGGAGCGGCAGTGTGTGTTTGGAGTGGCGTTGCCAATGCAGCCTCGACGGTAACACTTGTTCCGCATCGCGCAGTCTATGATCTTACGCTTGATCGTGCCGATGAAAAATCTGGAATCAGCGGACTGACAGGCCGTATGGTCTATGAATTTAACGGGTCTGCGTGTGAAGGCTATACGACGAATTTTCGGTTCGTAACGCGTATCGACATGGACGAGCAGCCGCAGCGGGTGACCGATCAGCAGACGACCACGTTTGAAAGCGGCAACGGCAAGGATTTCCGCTTCGTCAACAAAACCTTTGTCGATAAGGAGCTCGTCAAGGAAGTGCGCGGTGACGCCAAGGTCGAAGACGGTAAAACCGTCGTCGCTTTGTCGAAGCCAAAAGAAGACAAGCTTGATCTCAAAGCGACGCAGTTTCCGACCATGCATATGGAAGAGCTGATTTCCAAAGCGGAAGCGGGCGAAAAATTCTATCAAACATCTTTATATGACGCGTCGGAAGATGCGGATCGCGTTGTTGCGACGACAGTCGTGGTCGGAAAGCAGCAGGAATCCAAGAGTGACGAAACCAGGGCCATGGGGAAATTCACCAAGGACAATGTCTGGCCGGTTACGATTTCCTATTTCGATGAGAAGGAAAAGCAGGACGGGCTGCCGATCTATCGCATCAACTTTAAGCTCTATAAAAGCGGCATCACCCGCGATCTGACGATGGACTATGGTGATTTCTCGATGCGCGGCAAGCTGGTTAAGCTCGATTTGTATGATGACAAGGCTTCAAAAGCTGACTGTAAGTGATGCATTTGCCGAAGCTATATGCGTTATAAGCAGCGCAAGACTTGCATTTATCGGCGTGTTGGTTTAACAGCGCGCCTATTCCACACACGGGATTGGGCTTTTGCCGGGAGAAATCCGGCCTCAGCCTCCGGTGGCGAGTAATCGCCTCAGCCCGTGGAGGTTAAACCGGAAAAGGAAAATACAGATGGCATTGCCTGAATTCAGCATGCGCCAGCTTCTGGAAGCTGGTGTTCACTTTGGTCACCAGACCCACCGCTGGAACCCAAAGATGGCCCCATACATCTATGGCGACCGCAACAACATCCACATTCTCGATCTGTCCCAGACCGTTCCTCTGCTGCACAATGCGCTGAAGGTTGTTTCGGACACCGTTGCTCGCGGCGGTCGTGTTCTGTTCGTTGGCACGAAGCGTCAGGCTTCGGACATTATTGCTGACGCAGCAGCTCGTTCGGCTCAGTATTATGTCAATGCACGCTGGCTCGGCGGCATGATGACCAACTGGAAGACGATCTCGAATTCGATCCAGCGTCTGCGCAAGCTCGACGAAATTCTGTCTGGCGATGCTCAGGGTTATTCGAAGAAGGAACGCCTGACGCTCGAACGCGAACGCGAAAAGCTTGATCGCGCTCTCGGTGGTATCAAGGACATGGGTTCAGTTCCTGACCTGATGTTCATCGTTGACACCAACAAGGAAGCAATTGCTATCCAGGAAGCCA
>Ga0308157_10009084_pt1 | contig 11116 bp, 7 predicted proteins | sample PhyBR1_FD_201035 | JGI IMG/M metagenome (GOLD analysis project Ga0308157, IMG submission 201035) | Phyllosphere microbial communities from UC Gill Tract Community Farm, Albany, California, United States - DLSLB.R1 | ecosystem: Host-associated > Plants > Phyllosphere > Unclassified | place: USA...
GCAGGTGGGAATGGCGCGGGTCCGCGCGCAACTGGCGCGTGGCGGTTTCGCCGTCCATCACGGGCATCTGCATGTCCATGAGCACCGCGTCGTAGTCCTGGCGCTCGATGCATTCCAGCGCGGCCTGGCCGTGCGCCGCCACGTCCACCACGAAGCCTGCGTCGCGCAGCAGCTCCAGCGCCACGAGCTGGTTCAGCTCGTTGTCTTCCACCAGCAGCACCGAGGCGCCGCGCACCGACAGCGGCGGCTGATCGCTGCCCGGCTGCGCAAGATGGGCATGCGTGGGCATCCAGCCGTGCTCGAGCGGCTGCATGAGCGTGTCGTAGAGCAGCGAGGCGCTCACCGGCTTGACGAGCACGGTCTCGATGCCCTGCTCGCGCGCAGCGACCATGACCTCTTCACGCCCGTAGGCCGTGACCATGAGCATCTGCGGCACGCGGGCCATGCCGATCTCGCGGATGCGCCGGGCCAGTTCGATGCCGTCCATGCCGGGCATGTGCCAGTCGATCAACAGCAGGCCGTAGGGGTGCTGCTCGTCGATGCCCTGGCGCAGCGCGGCCAGCGCCTGCAGGCCCGACTGCACTTCCGTGGTCTCGAAACCCATGGCCTGCAGCATGTCGGACAGCACGGTGGCGGCGGTGTGGTTGTCGTCCACCACCAGCACGCGGCTGCCGCGCACACCGGGCGGCGGCGGCATGGCCGGCACGCTTTCGCCGCATTCGAGCGGCAGGGTGACCCAGAAGGCCGAGCCCTTGCCCAGATCGCTCTCGGCCCCGACCTCGCCGCCCATGAGTTCGGCGAGGTTCTTGCAGATGGCCAGGCCCAGGCCGGTGCCACCGTAGCGCCGCGTGGTGGAGGCATCGGCCTGCTGAAAGCTCTGGAACAGCCGGCCCATCTGCTCGCGCGCCATGCCGATGCCGGTGTCTCGCACCTCGAAGCGCAGCAGCACGCGCTGCCCGGCCCGCTCCAGCACGCGCACGAGGATGTGGATCTCGCCGCGCTCGGTGAACTTGATGGCGTTGTTGGCGAAGTTGATGAGGATCTGCCCCAGCCTCAGCGCATCGCCCACGAGGTGCGTGGGCACGTCGGCGGCGGCGTCCAGCACCAGTTCCAGCCCCTTCACGCCGGCCTTGTAGCCCACCACGTCGGCCACGCCCTCCAGCATGCGGTCGAGCACGAACGGCTGCTTTTCGACGATGAGCTTGCCGGCCTCGATCTTGGAGAAATCCAGGATGTCGTTGATCACGCCCAGCAGGTGCTGCCCGGCCTGCTGGATCTTGCCCACGTAGTCGCTCTGGCGCGGCGTGAGCCCCGATTTGAGCGCCAGATGCGACATGCCGATGATGGCGTTCATGGGCGTACGGATCTCATGGCTCATGTTGGCCAGGAAGTTCGACTTGAGCGCGGTGGTTTCCTCCGCCATCTCCTTGGCGCGGCGCAGTTCGCGCTCGGCGCGCTGGCGGTCGGTGATGTCCACGAAGGTGCCGATGGCCCCGCCCGGCGTGCCGTCGGGCCGCTGAAAGCCATGCAGCCAGAACAGCGTGTGGTGGATCTCGCCGTCCGCATAGGGCAGATCGACCTCCTTGTGCAGCGACTGCGCGCCGCCCACGGCCAGCTGCGTGTCCGAATCGAAGGCCGACCGCTCGGCTTCGGAGAGGTAATGCAGGTCCAGCACCGTGCGGCCGATAAGGTCGTCGCGCCGCACGCCGAAAGCGCGCTCGTAGGCGCGGTTGAAGCCCACGTAGCGCCCATCCGCATCCTTGTAGAACAGCGGCACGGGGATCGCGTCGATGAGCGCCTGCTGGAACACCAGTTGCTCGGCTACCTGCGCCTCCAGCAGTTTCTGGTCGTTCACGTCCACCTGCACGCCGATGAGGCGCCGCGCCCGGCCCTCGTCGTCGCGCAGGATGCGTGCCGCGCACAGGAACCAGCGCACCTCGCCGTCGTGGCGCACCACGCGCCACGAGTCCTGCAGGTGGGCATCGCTGCCCGCCAGCGCGGCGTCCATGCGCGCCTGGGCACGGGCTCTGTCCTCGGGGTGCAGGCGGTCGAGCCAGTCCTGCAGGCTTCGCCCCTGCGGCTGCGGGGGCGCGCCGTACAGCGATTCGAGCTTGTCGCTCCACACCAGGTGGTCGCGCGCCAGGTCCAGATCGAACACGCCGACCTTGCCCGCCTCTTGCGCCAGCGCCAGGCGGTCGTTGATCTCGCGCATGGCCTCTTCGGCGGCGCGGGCCTCGCTCACGTCTTCGATCACCCACAGGCACGAATCGCTGAAGCCGTCCATCTGCAGGCTGCGGCCGGACACGCGCGCTTCGAACGTGGAGCCGTCCAGTCGGTGCAGCGTGCAGACCTCGCGCACCGCATGGCCGGCATCCAGCCGCTCGCCCGTGCGGTCGAGGAACGCGGCATGCCCCTGCGGCCCGCCGAACATGCGCGACAGCGGGTGCCCCAGCAGATCGGCGCCCGCGCCGCCCATGAGTTCGGCGAACGCCGGGTTGAACTGGCGGAAAGCCCCATCGCACACGAGCAGGATGGGCGGCGCGTTGTCGAAGATGGCCGTCTGCTGGGCCAGCAGGTCGTTGAGCAGGCGCTCGCGCCGCTGCAACTCGTGGTGGGCTGTGATGCGGTCGGTGACGTCTTCGTGCAGCCCCACGATCGCGATGCGGTGGCCGCGCTGGTCGAACACCGGCGACAGCGTGGCCTCTTCATGGAACAGGGTGCCATCCACCCGCTGGTTGATGAACTCGCCGCGCCACGACTGGCCCGCCAGCAGGCGCGCCCACATCTGCTGGTAGGTAGCGGGCGGCGTCTGCCCGCTGGCGATGATCGAAGGCTTTTTGCCGCGCACCTCCTGCAGGGTGCGGCCGGTGTTGCGCTCGTACTCGTTGTTGACCCAGTCGATGCGCCCTTCGGCATCGGTGATGACCACCGCCACGGGGCTGGTCTGCAGCGCGGCGCCGAGTACCTGGAACCGCTCGATCGCCGCCGCCATGCGCGCGCGATTGCGCAGCATCTCCAGCATCATCCCGCCCATCAGCAGCAGCAGGGCGAACGTGCCGCCTCCGATGAGCCAGCGGCGCGAGGGCGGCAGCAGCGCGCTCACGTCGTCCAGCATGACGAGCTGCCACAAGCCGTCGGGGTCTTTCCAGTCGAGCGAATGCTTGTCGAGCGCGTAGGTCGTGCCGTTCACCGAGACCTCGCGGGCATCCAGCGGGAACGGCAGCGCCGAGGCGACGCCGTTGTCGAAGAGCTTGCCGAACTGCCGCTGCTCGCGCACCGCGTCGATGCGCGCCTGGGTGAGCGGCGGCACCATCGAATAGCGCCATTCGGCCCGGGTGGACGAAAACACCACGCCTTTCGGCGATACAAGCAGCATCGGGTAGCCGGACCGCGCCATCTGCGCGTCGAACGCATCGAACGACACCTTCACCATCACCACGCCGATGATGGCGCTGGCCGGCGAGTCGCCCTCGTACAAAGGCGCGGCGTAGTACAGGCCGCGCTCCTGGGTGTTGCTGCCCAACGCGGGGTACACGTTCACCCCGCCCCGCACCGCCTGCTGGAAGTACGGGCGGTAAGCGAGGTTGATGCCGGTGGACGGCACGCCCGGGGTTTCGTGGGCGACGACGGTGCCGTCGCGCGACAGCACGTACACCCCGCTCATCAGAAACCGCCCGCGCACGACGGCCAGGCGCGCGAGCGCCTGGGGTGCGTCCGGCTCGAGTTCACCGGTCGCCACTTCTTTCAGCGCGGGCTCGCTCAGGCCCAGCAGCGTGACCGCGCCGAGGATGGGGCTGCCCATGCTCTGGTTGAGCAGCGAATCGGCCGTGTGCGACAACTGGCGCACGCGCTCTTCCGCACGCCCGGAGGCGCGCAGGTGCGCCACCGTCTCCACGACGAGCCAGGCACCCAGCAGCGCCAAGGCAATGACCAGCACAGCGCCACGGCGCCACCGCCGGTCGCCGATGGCGTGGTCGTGCAAGGCGCCGACACCGCCATGGCGGTGGGTTACCGCCATGGGCTGGCACCCCACGGCATCGGCAGGCAGCCGGGGACGGCCGTGCCGACAGCACACACTCGAAACAATCCGGTAGACACCATTACAGTCGCTTTGAACCTTCCCTTGCGGCAGGACACACACACTGTCTGGACAGGCCCTGAAGGGCGCATGCCCCGCAGTATGTCAAAACGTAACAGATTCCTCGAATCTTTTACAGCCAAGCGGTCTGGTGGGAATCAGGGTGTTCCCTGGGTGGGCGCCTGCCGAACCCATCGTTTCACTCTGGCCTGATCCTTGCCAGCCTCGTGTCCTGAAGCTGGACATCCCCGCCCGGTGGCAAGCCGCGCACCGAACCCGTGCGAGATTCTTCAGCCGCCGTTCTGCTCTTTCCACCCCTTTCTTGAAGGAATCCCCCCGACGATGCTCGATTCGCTGTCCCTATCCCCTTGGCTTGCCACCCTGCTGGGCGCCAGCCTGGCCGCCTTCGCCGGCGCCATCGGCCACCGCATTGCCGCGCTGCTCGCCCTGCGCGCCACGCGCGGCCTGCCCTTGCTGCACACCGTGGTGCAGGCCTGCATTCCGGCCATGCGGGTGCTGCTGCCGCTGTTCGCCATGCAGGTGGTCTGGGTGGCCGCGGCGGAAACGCTGCTACACATCGGGACGGTGCGCCACCTGAACGGGCTGGCGCTGATCGCCGTGACGGCCTGGGCGCTGATCGCGGCCATCGGAGGCGTGGCGGAAGGACTCATCGCCCGCCATCCGGCGAATGTGGAAGACAACCTGACGGCGCGGCGCATCGCCACCCAGGCACGGGTGCTGTCCCGCACCGCGATGACCGCCGTGATGATGGCGGCCCTGTCCCTCATGCTGATGACCTTTCCCGGCGCACGGCAGGTGGGCGCGAGCTTGCTGGCCTCGGCCGGCGTGGTCGGCATCGTGGCCGGTATCGCGGCGCGGCCCGTGTTCAGCAACATCATCGCGGGTCTGCAGATCGCGCTGGCGCAGCCGATCCGCATCGACGACGTGCTCATCGTCGAAGGGGAATGGGGCCGCGTGGAAGAAATCACGGGCACGTACGTGGTGCTGGCGATCTGGGACGAGCGGCGCCTGATCATTCCGTTGCAGTGGTTCATCGAGAACCCTTTTCAGAACTGGACCCGCACCAGTTCGCAGATTCTGGGCACGGTGTTTCTCTATGCCGATTACCGCCTGCCGCTGGAGCCGCTGCGCGCCGAACTGTCGCGTGTTCTGGAGACTGCGCCGGAGTGGGACCAGCGCGTGAAGGTGCTGCAACTGACCGACGTGACCGAGCGCACGATCCAGATCCGCGTGCTCGTCTCGGCCCGGTCGTCCGGCCTGGCGTTCGACCTGCGCTGCCGGGTGCGCGAAGCACTTGTGACCTTCATTCAGCGGGAATATCCTGACTGCCTGCCGCAGGTGCGCGGCCCGCAGGACGCGGTGCGCGCCGAGCCCTCGCTGCAACCCGTGGCCTGACCGCATCCAACCTGTCTTCCAACCTGCCCGCAGCCGCTCAGGCACGCCGTTTGCCGGAGCCCCGCCAACAGGCCGCGTCCATGTCTTTTGACATAGCCGTTTTCGAAGCTTGAAGGTATAAAACCTGGTTGATAGAAAGACGAGCGGAATGACGCAAAGGGCGGCGGAAATACTGGTGGTGGACGACCACCCCGAAACGGCGGAACTGGCAGCCATGGCACTGCAACTGGATGGCTTTGCGGCCGCCATTGCCAACAATGGCGTCGATGCGCTGGACTACATCGAAAAACACCAGCCGGCGTGCGTCCTGCTGGATTTCGACATGCCGGGCATGGACGGCCTGGAACTGGCCCGGCGCATCCGGGAAGCGCACAAGGACGACATCGTGCTGATCGCCCTCACCGGATGGACCGACACCAACGACCGCGTGACCGAACTGCTGGCGGCGGTCGACCACCACTTTTTGAAGCCGGTGGACTGGCGCCGCCTGACGGGCATATTGGCGCCGCTGCGCTGAGCGCGGCGCCTTGAGTGCAGGCCGGCGCTTCGCCGGCCCCTTCAACGATCAGGCCGGCACAGGTACGGCCTCACCCAACCCAACCGCCCCGATCCAACTCGATCCGACACGAGAGAGAATCGCTGCCATTCACCCCGCCCAGGCGCCTGACCTCCACGGGGTTCCAGATGGGCACTGCGTGAGCGAGGCAAGCAAAAAAAGAAACTGTTCCAGTTTCTCAATGACGTCGGAACACGCGCATTGCGTATGCACATGGGGCGGGTACTAGAAATGGCTGAATCATCAAAAAACGCTGCCGAATACGAAGCTAAAGGGGCAGATCGTTTTGGTGGGCAAAGAGAACTCGATCTCGCCCAACCGGAGGACTAGCCTTCGACTGCTGGAGCAGCTTCGAAAACTACGGCGGGGGCCAGCCTCAGAAGCGCCTGGGCATCCTTGAGCGTTCCGGCCGGCCGCTGGTCGAAGTCGGCCGGCGCCAGACAGGAGTCTGCGCAGTCTTCGTTCGTGAAGCCCTTCAAATACATTTGTCTACATTAGGGCAATCAACTCCACAGCCTCCTTTCACATGCTTCTCTCAACGCGTCGATTAATAGCCTTCACTTCGATAGCTGTTGCAGGCTTGTTTGCTATGCCAGTATTGGCGGCCCCGTGTGTAAACGGGATAAACATCTCCGGAACGTGCGAAGTTCCCTCAGGGATGAACAGGATGCAGGTTGAAATGTGGGGCGGTGGGGGTGGTGGAGGCGGGGCAAGTCTTGTTACTGAGGACCCAGCAGCTGGCGGCGGAGGTGGCGGCTTTTGTGGGACTACCTTGGCGACCACGCCCGGTCAGATCGTCGAGATCACTGTTGGACAGCCCGGGCGGCAGGGCTCATTAGGTGAAGACGGTTCCAGTGGCGGCGGCAGTTCGATACGTCATGAGGGACTGATGCTCATAGCTGAAGGAGGACAAGGCGGTCCCGCAGGCCGCGGCGCGGCGGTTCCGGGCGGAGATGGCGGGTTTTGTAACTCTGCTGCATTTCCTGCTGCCTCGGCATACAGAGGTGGACGGGGCGGCAGTGTCGCTCCCACCTCTGCCGCAGGGGGCGGTGGCGGCGGAAGCGGCACAGCAACTGCCGACGGCCAAGATGCCATTGGGGGCCTTCGCGGAGTTCCATTTGGCGCGAATGGAGGACTAGGTAACGGTGACGACGGTCTCAGTCCTGGCGGCGGGGGTGGTGGTTCTGGTGGAGCCGGAATAGCTGGCGGGGAAGGCGGGGCCGGATGGGTGCGGCTGACTTTCATTTTCGTTGCCCCTCCAGTGGTTGCGCCTACCGCACCCGCCCCCATTCCAACGCTGGAACAAAGGGGACTATTGATATTGGCCGTTCTGATCGGTGCTGCGGCAGCACTGAATCGACGCAAGCGGAACTGATGTTTTGCGTATCCAACTGAACCCGGCTCTGGCCGGGTTTCTTGTTTCTGGAGCTCGCGCTGCCCTAGCCGGCCTTCGCTTCATCATCCTCTTCGAACCCAGGATCGTGGACGGGGGCAGCGGCAACCTGAAGGTGCACGGCCTTGAGCGCACCGCGGAAATGCACTGGGCCGCCCAATTCCGGCACCAGCGCTTCGGTGACGAACGCAGTTATGAACGAGCCGGCCGATCACTCCACCCAACAACAGCGACCCGCTCATGAGCGGGTTTTCTTTTTAGGGAAACAGATGGCACAACGTTATGGCCGCAATCAGCGGCGGCGTGCGCGGGAACAGATCACAGCACTGCAGCGCAGCCGGAATGCCGAGCGCGAGCTGCTAAGCCAAGCCAAGCACGAAACGCAGGAGTTGGCGACAGCGCTTGATGAGGCGCGCTACATCCTAGGGGATAGCGCCGCGCTGCCACCACGAGCATGGGGGGATCACCCGGCTGACGACCAGGATTCGTTCATGGTGGCACCGCACGAGCCGCCCTCCTTCGTCACCCTGCAGGCAGAGACGGTCAGCAGAAAGCTCCTACAAATGCACCTGCTGGTGACGCAGATAGAGCAGCGCCGGTTCGGCGTGCCCGGGCTGCACTGCCGTGTGCGCTTGGCCGGGGGCGACTGGGCGTATGCAGTCTCAGAGAGCGCGCTTCGCAAGCTGCCCACCGACGCATTGAGGCGCCGCCTGGTGCGCGAGTTGTCCATCCAGCTTGCCGCATCTATGGCAAACCACTTCAGCGCGCGCCGATGACCAGCCCCGCACCCCCCGACCGGCATGCCGCAGACAAGGCGTACCAGCTGCACCACCTGAACTGCCGGCAGTGCATCGCCGCCGGCATCAATCCCACACACACGAGCGCTGCGATGAAGGCGCGGCCTTGTGGGCCACCTACAACGAGGTGGGCGACCCGCCGCACTTCACCTGGCTGCGCCGGGGAAAGAACCGCAATGACCAAAGCAAACCCACCAGCCGCCGGTAATCGGCGCGTGCACACGTTCCCGTCACCTCATCGCACACCGCCACCGCAGGTGGACACGCTCACCGAGCCGTCCCACTTGGTGTACCGGATCGCTCGGGCCTGCCAGAAGCTGGACGTCTCACGCTCGACGGTTTACCGCCTCGTGAAGGACAAGAAGCTGGTGCTGGTCAAGCTGGGCGAGCGGGATCACCGCAACCCGCATGAATCGGTATATCCCGCAGCTCGAAGCGCGCAGCGATGGGTAGGATTGGCACCGTCGATCTTCCGTGCTCCGAGCGCAGCAGAATTGGGTAGCTGGCCGGGTAGCCAGCTACCCTATCGCCGATTAACCACATCTAAGCCTTTGATTAATAAGGCATTGGAACAGTAATGCAAATTGCCACCTGGAATATCAACTCCCTTTCCGTGCGACTGCCCCAGGTAATGGCCTGGCTGGCCGACAACCCTGTCGATGCCCTGTGCCTGCAGGAACTGAAGTTGGTGGACGAAAAATTCCCCCATGAAGCCTTGAACGGCATGGGTTACCACGCGGTCGCCTTCGGGCAGAAGACGTACAACGGCGTCGCCATCCTGAGCCGCAATCCGCTGCGCGACGTGGTGCGCAACATTCCCGGTCATGAAGACGCCCAGGCCCGCGTGATCGCCGCCACCATGGACACGCCGGACGGCCCCCTGCGGCTGGTGAATTGCTACTTCGTCAACGGCCAGGCGCCGGGATCGGAAAAATTTGCCTACAAGATGCTGTGGCTCGAAGCACTGCACCGCTGGCTGCGCGAGGAACTGCAGGCGCATCCCCGGCTGGCGCTGTTGGGCGACTTCAACGTGGCGCCGGAGGACCGGGATTCTTTCGATCCGGTGGGCCTGAAGGACACCATCCACCACACCGTGGAGGAGCGCAGCCATTTCAAGCAATTGCTTGATCTCGGCCTGACCGATGCCTATCGCATGTTCGAGCAGCCCGAAAAAAGCTATTCGTGGTGGGACTACCGCATGCTGGGCTTTCAGAAAAACCGGGGCCTACGCATCGATCACATCCTCGTGAGCGAGCCGCTGCGAGAGCGCGTGACGGCCTGCACCATCGACCGCGCGCCGCGCAAGAACCCGCAACCCAGCGACCACACGCCAGTCGTCGCGACGCTGGCCTGACGCGCCAGCCGGCTCGTGCCGGACGGCGCTGCCTGGCCCATCGGAGCCTTCGCCGGTCAGCGGGCCGGCCGGGGGGCGTGTCCCATCTCCAGGTCGTGCTCCTGCGGCCTGCGCGCTACCGGGCCCAGCGTGTTTTGCGCCCAGTCCATCACGTTCGGAGCGTGCTGCCACGCCTGCCGGATCTTCTGCGCGGTGTAGGCGCCACCCTGCGCCACATACGGCACACCGATTTCGATCAGGCCCGACATGACCCCGAAGAGCATGACCGACGACGCGCGCTTTTGCGCCAGCATGTGGGCGTCGGCCCGGTCGGGCGCCAAAGAAGCGGGAGAGCCGGTGATGTCGATATTGGCATTGGCCGCGAAGAGCTCGGAAACGAACAGCCCCACGGTGGCCACGACGGCGACCGGCACGGGCGAAGTCACCAGCGACTTGGCGCCCTGCAATGCGGCAGGCCCCATCGCCTTGAACGCATCGCCCCACGACGCCCGGGTTTTGTCGATGACTTCGGGCAGGTCTTCCCGCAGCAGCATGCGGGCGTCGTAAGGCACGGTCTGCGACAGTTTCATCACGCTCTTGGCCCCGGCCGCCACCATGCCCAGGCCGCCATCGATGAACGAAGCATCGATGCGGTCCGCCCAGAGGCGGTTCACGCTGTTGTCGCCGCGGCCTTCGATGGCGGCCTGGATGAATGGCTCCGGTATTCGCGGCAGGTTCTTCGCGACGTTGACGCCGGCCGAGATCCCCGCGTTCTTGAGCAATTCGGCGGTCGGCTCAGGACGCAACGAGGCGGGAAGCTGCAGGTTGCCGCCGTAGTCGTTGTAGATTTTCGGCTTGACGATGGCGCCACCCACCACGCTGGCGAACACGTCCACCGCACCGACCCCGACGCCCACCGCCAGCCCCAGCAGGGACGGATTTTTCAGCAGCGTGAGTGGCAGCATGGCCACCAGCTTTTCGTTGGCTGCGGTCATGCCCGCAAAGTAGCCGCCGCCGTCGGCCAGCCCCATGCCGGCAAAACTCAAGATGGCGTCGTGCCGCCACGCCTGGCTGAGGAAAGTCTGCAGCTTCTCTGGCGTGTCAATGCCCTTTCGCAGAAGGACCGTGGTGTTGCGCGCAAGGCGGGCGACGACGTCGGGCGCTTCGGCTGCGGACAAACCCATCAATGATTCGATCTTGCCGTGAAGCGCGTCTTCCATACTCGCCCCGGCTGGGGCCCCGATGCTCAGGCGCCCCGATGACGCACCATCCACCGCGTCGGTCGAGTGCTCACTGAAGGATGAGGCTTCCGAGAGCGACGAGGCGCGCGACGACCCGGACAGGCTCATGCCAGACCCGGCGACGGACTGCGCCAACGCCCCAGGCGGTTTTGCGCGAGGCGAGGCGGGCGCAGATGCGTCGTTAGACCCCGAAGCTCGGCGAGACAGAGGTTGAAGCGGGCTGACGGCGCTCCCTTGATGGGACAGAGATCCTCGTTGCTGCGAGGGCCCTCCTGGCCCCTGCTCGCCGGTTTGAGAACTGG
>Ga0308157_10009085_pt1 | contig 11115 bp, 18 predicted proteins | sample PhyBR1_FD_201035 | JGI IMG/M metagenome (GOLD analysis project Ga0308157, IMG submission 201035) | Phyllosphere microbial communities from UC Gill Tract Community Farm, Albany, California, United States - DLSLB.R1 | ecosystem: Host-associated > Plants > Phyllosphere > Unclassified | place: USA...
CTTGTCGCACTTTTTCCATTTATGAAGAAGTAGTTCCTATGATAGAAAAAGGATTTATTAAAAGAGGTGGTTTAGAGAATGCAATTCTCGTAAAGGAGAATAAAGTGATTAATCCGGAAGGATTGCGTTATCCAAATGAAATGGCTCGGCATAAGATCTTAGATCTAATAGGAGATCTTTCTCTTATACCTGTTCCCTTTTTAGCGCATGTGATTGCTATTCGTTCTGGACATACCTCTAATAATATCTTTGCTAAATTGCTATATAATCAAATTAAAATGGAGAATTTTTGAATGAGTGAAGCCCTTTCAGAGCAGAATATCGTTTTGAATATTAAGGAAATTGCCAAAATTTTGCCTCATCGTTATCCTTTCTTGCTCGTTGATAAAATCATTCACTTAAGTCTTGATGAGAATCGGATTGTTGGACAAAAAAGTGTTACGTTTAACGAACATTTCTTTCAAGGTCATTTCCCTGACGCCCCCATTATGCCTGGCGTTCTTGTATTGGAAGCTTTGGCTCAAACAGGGGGGATTTTAATTTACAAAAAAGGATTTCATGCAAAAACAGCTGTATTATTGAATATTCAAGACGCAAAGTTTCGCAAACCGGTTGTTCCAGGCGATACATTAAGGCTAGAAGTATCCATGCTGCACTTAAGCGGAAGTGGGGGAAAAATTTCAGCATGCGCAATAGTAAATGAGAAAGTAGTAACAGAAGCTAAAATTGGATTTGCGTTACTTGATAAAGATCAGCTTTAGCCTTAAATAATAAACATTAAAATTGGAAGTCCATGTCTCAGTCAAATATCCATCCTACTGCTATCATCGAGTCCGGTGCAAAGATTGGTAGGAATGTTACAATTGAAGCGTATGCGATTATTAAAAAAAATGTTACGCTTGAAGATCATGTTGTTATTAAGTCTCATGCTTATATTGATGGTTATACCACAATTGGAGAAGGAACAGTTGTATGGCCATCTGCAAGCATTGGCACAAAAACTCAAGACTTGAAATTTAAAGGGGAAAAAACTTTTGTTGTCATTGGAAAATGTTGTGAAATCCGAGAATTTACCACAATTAATTCCTCATGCAAAGAAGGCTCTGTGGTAAGTGTAGGAGATGGCTGCTTAATTATGGCGTATTGCCATATTGCTCATAATTGTCAAATTGGCAATCAAGTGATTATGGCAAATAACGCCATGCTAGCTGGCCATGTAATTGTGGAAGATCATGCAATCATTGGAGGAATGACGCCTGTTCATCAATTTGCACGTATAGGGAAATATGCAATGGTAGGGGGCTTTAGTCGGATTACACATGATGTCCCTCCCTATACCATTGGAGCGGGGACTCCTTATAAGTTAGGTGGGTTGAATCTAGTCGGTTTAAGGCGCCATGGATTTTCTTTAGAAGATCGTAGGGCTTTATCAAGGGCTTTTAAAATTACCTACCGAGCTAAATTACGTCTTTCTAAAGCATTAGAGCGGATTCATAGAGAAATTGAACCAACCATCCACATTCAGCACTGGATCAATTTTTGTCGCAGCTCTCAAAGGGGGTTAATTGGATTTCAGCAATCGGTTCAACAGTTGGTCGAAGAAGACTTTGATGAATTAGAAGAGTTAATTGAAGAGAGAGTATAATTCTTCAATGAAAATCGTTTTTTTTGGCACCTCTTCTTTTGCTGCGCAAATTTTATTTTATCTTGTACAAAACCAAGTTAATGTAGTAGCTGTTGTCACACGTCCCGATCGTCCAACGGGGCGATCGTTAAAATCTTCTTTCCCGGCGGTAAAGCAAACTGCAATTCGATTGGATTTACCTGTCTTTCAACCCGAAAAAGCTTCTTCTTCAGAATTTGTTGAGCAGCTTAAAAGTTTACAGGCTGATCTTTTTATTGTGGTGGCTTATGGTGAAATTGTAAAAAAAGAAGTTTTAGACCTTCCTTCTTTGGGATGTATTAATATCCATGCAAGTCTGCTCCCTAAATATAGAGGAGCTGCTCCTATGCAAAGGTGTCTTATGAACGCAGAGAAGGAAACAGGTATTTCTATTATTGAAATGACTCCAAAAATGGATGCAGGGGATATCATAGCTATGCAAAAAATCTTCGTTCCTTTTGAAATGACTCATGGTGAACTCGAAAAAGAGTTATGTGTATTAGCTCAAGAAATGATCTTACAAGTAATTGAGCAATTTAAAAATCATTCTGTAAAAAGAATCCCACAGGATCATTCTCAAATGAGTTTAGCTCCAAAAATATCTGTTCAAGAAGAGGAGATTGATTGGAGTCTTGATTCTAATCTATTGCATAATCGCATTCGAGCTTTATCCCCTTCTCCGGGAGCTTTTTGTGTGCTAGAGGTAAAAAACCAAAAAAAACGCCTTAAAATTCTACGTGCATTCCCAGAAAATCTGCTATCTTCAGAAAAACCAGGCTCCCTTGTTAAATTAGGCAAAGAAGTAGGAGTTGTCTGCGGACAAGGAGTATTGCGTCTTCTGGAAGTACAACTCGAAGGTAAGAAAGCTATGTCGGCATCTGATTGCTTTAATGGTCTTCAAAACCCAAAAATTATTTGATAAAATAATTTTTAAACATGACTGTTTTCTACTAGATATTTATCTCTACTTAAGCTATAATCACATTCTTTTTAAATTTACAACATATTATATTTAAGGTTTGTAATTATGGCTTCTTATATTCAAAGTGCTTTTGACTCTTTTGTTATTGTCCCTACTAACTATGTCTTTGATGCTTTAAATGGGGTATATGAAAAGACTCCACTGAAAAAAACATGTGAAGTTAGCAATAGGTTTTTTAAGTCTTTGTTAAAAAAACCAAGAGACCTGGTTAAAGGGGTAGAGACTTTAGGTAAGTGTTCTTTGCTCATCTTAGAAAATAAGGAATTCGTACAAAAAGTAGATATTATAGTTAAAAAGGCTGGAAAATGCAAAGGGTGGTTGACTTTGGTAGGTCTTTCCGATCAAATTAGTAATGCATTAAATTTAAGATCTTCAAAGGTGGTTTCCTTTAAAAATGGAGATCAGCTTATTTTCGGGGAGAGAAGGCATTTTTTAAGAGAGGGCGATACTCTTCGATTAACGGGAAAGGCGCCTGTATTAGAACCAAATAAAACATTTCAATTACAGAATGGAACTCTCGTTAAACAGGAGAACCAATTGCAAAATGAAGATGCAAGTAGACTTTTATTAGAAAGTAGAGTTGAACTTCATTTGGGGAATGGAAAAGTATTTTTATTGCCAGAGGGCACTCGATTGCAACCAGGAACCCTGCATTCTCCTAGAGAAGAAAATGAAAGCGGTTCTTTAAGAGATATCTTTAAAAGAGCTTCATTTAGAAAAAGTCTTAGTGCCTGGGCAGGAGTATACAGTAGTGTATTTGAAAGCATTAAATTTTTAAATATCACTAAGGTTGTGTCTGTGCAAAATCCCTTCCTTCAAATAGGAAATCTGATTGCAATTATTACAGGGGCGCTTGCGCGTTTAGGAGATGACCATAAGCAATATCAAACAAAGGGTTTAGGTCTTGAAAATTTGGTAAGCGTGGCAGGAAATGTTTCTGTATTTATGCTTGGAGTTATTCCTTTAGCAAATAAAAAAGGGCTTTGTGGAATTTCTCCCAAGACGATGTTTTTCTGTTCGACGATTGCTACGTTGACTAATTTATCTAGTCATTTCTTAAAATCAATGACGCCAAAATATGAAAATATAGATACTCTATTACAAACATAATTTTATTCATAAAATGCGAAAGTTTTTTGAACATGCTAAAAAGTCTATTTGGCCCTTCTTTAGATAACACTGCAAAGCTCTCGAAAATCAACACTGACCCATCTTGGTTGGGTCTAGGGTTTCTTTTTTTAGCTGTTCAAGCATCTGAGTATTTTTCGTCACATATGCAGAAATATCATGAAGGAACATTAGATGTTTGTAATGCGGGAAAAGAGCTTTTAAGTGGAGTAGAGCTGCTCAATGATATGCAAAAGTTGACAACTCATTCCAAATGGGCAATAGAAATATATGCAAATCCTAGTTCAAGCGATTTTACCACTAAACGGGTTCAGGTTTTTAGTAAAATTTTATTTAGCACGATAGATATTTTTTGTAATGGGGTTAGAACGGTTTTCTTTCTTACGAGAATCCATTTAATTTCCCTATCTTCTAATCTGCAAGGGCGATTGGAAAAAGTCAGTGAAGCTTTTTATCTTTCCACTCAAGTGTTCTGTCTTTTTCAAGAGGGGTATCGGAGTTATTTGAACCGTGCTTTAAGTTACCATTCCAATTCAGAGGCTTTTAAAAAAGAACTTGATGAAAAATGTAGGCACTCTTTACTTAAGATAGCAGAAACATCTCTAAAAATTTCTTTAGGTGTGTTTAAAAAAAACTTTAAGAAGTTAGATGTCCCAATACTTGCGTTAAGTAGTTGTGTTTTAGTTTTAAAAATTTCTGCTCACCTGTATGCTAGCAAAGTGCTCTCTTCTCATAAGGGAAAATTTTCTTTGAAAGAAAATGGATTTGCTTATGGATCTTAAGAGAAATAGGTTGAAATTTAGAGAATGGAGCTTTTTACTCTTTGTTTTAGGATTTATTCTCTCTTTGCTCATCATTTCTTGGCTGTTGCCTAGATAAAAAACAAGAACGTAAAAAAGACGTTGAGTAAAAAATCAGTTTTTTGGTAGCCTCTTCGCTTAAGCCACAAGTAAAGGCTTAAAGGGCAAGAAAGTACAAAGCATTCATAAGCGCGTATACTCCTTGTTGCTGTCAGGCACCTCTCATTCTGATGTTGCTGTTTATAACAGCGCCTTAAAGGAGATCACTCACGGCGATAATCTGTATAATAAGGAAAAGGCATGGATTTAAAATTTCAGGGAAAGAAAAAAGGAATGACAACGCGATTCGATGCTCAGGGTAATCGAATTGTTTGTACGGTGATTTTGGTAGAGCCTAATGTCATAGCTCAAATCAAAAGCAGCCAAGGTAAAGATGGCTATAATGCTATTCAACTAGCAGCTTATAAAGTTAAGTCTTCAAAGCTTAAGAATGTTTCTAAGCCATTAGAAGGGCACTTTGCAAAAGCAAAAATAGAGCCAAGATCTTCTTTGAAAGAATCTCGAGTAGGTAACGTAGAAGATTTTCAAGTGGGTCAAGAATTTTATATAAATTACTTTGAAGAAATTGATTACGTCGATGTTTCCGGTCTTTCGAAAGGTAAAGGTCATCAAGGAGTTATGGTGCGTCATAATTTTAAAGGGGGGCCTGCTTCTCATGGTTCTGGATTCCATCGTCATGGTGGTTCAACTGGTATGCGTTCTACTCCAGGGCGTTGTTTACCCGGGCAGAAAAAGTCAGGTCGAATGGGAAATGAAATGGTAACCACGCAGAATTTGCGTGTAGTAAAAGTCGATCTAGAAAAGAATGTTATCCTTGTCGAGGGGGCTGTTCCAGGGAAACGCAATGGACTAGTTAGTATCTCAATAGCAAAGAAAAAAGCGCAAAAGAAGAAAGAGTAAGGGAGTTATAGCTGTGGCCTATCTAAAGGAATATAATTTAGCTGGTGAAGAAGTAGGAAAAATTGCAATTGATGATGAACTGCTCAGTCCAGCTGCAAATACGCAAATGGTTAAAGATTATGTTACGGCTCTACGTGCAAATGCTCGTCAGTGGTCTGCAAGCACAAAAACAAGAGCAGAAGTAAATCATAGCGGTAAGAAACCTCATCCTCAAAAGGGCACTGGTAGAGCAAGGCAAGGTTATTTGGGTGCTCCTCAGTATAAAGGAGGAGGGCGTGTTCATGCTCCTAGACCAAAATTTGACCAACACGTAAAGGTGAATAAAAAAGAGAAACGCGCTGTCATTCGTCAATTGTTGATTGAAAAAGTATTGAATGATTCTCTGCATGTTTTGCAATTTGTAGAAATGGATAAACCGCAAACAAAACAAGTTGTGCAATTTTTAAAGGCAAGAGACTTAGAGAATAAAAAGATTATTTTTTTAGCTGAGGGCGGTGATGAAGGACAGAGTACTGTATTACTAGAAAAATATCATACGCTGTTTTTAAGCGCTCGTAATATTCTTGGATTGAGATTTCTTCCATTAACTATTGTAAATGGATATGACGTAATCGCTAATCAACATCTGATTGTAATGAATTCAGCTGTAGATCAGTTAAAAGTTCTATTGGGAGGACAGGGTTAATTATGTTAAAAAAGAGTCCTTACGATGTTATACTATCTCGCCATATAACGGAAAAAGCGCTAGTTATGGAAAAGTTGCAATCCAGTGAGAGTAACCCTTCTGTTAGGAAATGTAAAACTCCGAAGTATATTTTTTTAGTTGCAAAAAAAGCAAATAAACAAGAAATCAAGCAAGCTCTCGAAAAGATTTACATCGATAAAAAAATTAAAGTTACATCTGTAAATACAATTACTATTAAGCCCAAAGCAAAGCGTGTAAGAGGACGTCTAGGAAAAAAAGCAGGTTTTAAAAAAGCCATTGTTTCCTTAGAGCCTGGGGATAATATTGAGGATAAAGGTTAAGCTAAGGAGCCTTGGAATTACTATGTTAAAAAAGTTTCGACCCACTACAGCAGGGCAGCGTCATCTTGTTTTAACCAAGCAAGAGGCTTTAAGCTGCGTAAAACCTGAGAAGTCTTTAATTGAAAAGAAGAAAAGAACAAATGGCCGTAACCACCATGGTCATATTACTTGCAGGCACAAAGGTGGTGGTCATAAGCGTTTTTATCGCATTGTTGACTTCAAAAGAGATAAAGAAAATATATCTGCTAAAGTAGCATCTATTGAATACGATCCTAATCGAACAGCTGCTATTGCTCTATTAAACTATTTTGATGGAGAAAAGCGCTATATTTTAGCTCCACAAGGATTAAAAGTAGGTGCTGTAATAGCAACAAATGATCAAGGGCGATTTGATGTGGGTTTTTGCATGCGCCTAAAGCATATGCCTCTTGGATCGGTTGTTCATAATATTGAGCTCTATCCAGGACGAGGTGGTCAGCTTGTACGTTCAGCAGGTCTTTCTGCTCAATTAATGGCAAAAACCGACAATGGATATGTAAACTTAAAAATGCCATCTGGAGAGGTAAGACTCATTCATGAAAATTGTAGGGCAACTTTTGGAGCTGTTTCTAATCCAGAAAGAAATTTACGTGTGGAAGGAAAAGCAGGGCGCTCTCGTTGGAGAGGAATTCGTCCGACTGTTCGAGGAACAGCAATGAACCCGGTGGATCACCCGCATGGAGGAGGAGAAGGTAAGCATAATGGATACCTTCCACGAACTCCATGGGCAAAAGATACTAAGGGGCACCGCACGCGTTCTAAGAAGAAATCTAATAAAATGATCGTTAAAGACCGTAGGAAATAGATTGGGAGTTTGGAGCTTATATGGGAAGATCGCTAAAAAAAGGGCCGTTTGTAGACCATCACTTATTAGACAAAGTAAGTGTACAAAATAAAAATGGCAAAAAAAATCCTATCAAAACATGGTCGAGACGATCCATGATTCTTCCTGAAATGATTGGACATACATTTGATGTTCACAATGGAAAGAGGTTTATTAGTGTTTTCGTGTCCGATAATATGGTAGGTCATCGCCTTGGTGAATTTGCACCAACAAGAGTATTTAAAGGACATGGATCGAAAAAGAGTACAGATAGTTCTAAGTCTGCAACTTCAGGAAGAGGTTAAGAATTTATGCCACAAGCTTATGCAAAAACAAAGTATGTGCGGATTAGTCCAAGAAAAGCGCGTTTAGCTGCTGATTTAATTAGAGGTCTCAAAGTTGAAGAGGCTGTAATACAATTGCGTTTTTGCAAATTAAAAGCAGGCCTGCTTCTGCAAAAGACGTTAAACTCTGCGGTTGCTAATGCAGAAACACAGTTACATGTTCAAAGGCGCGATTTAATTGTAAAAGAAGTGAGAGTGGATGCAGGACCTGTTTTAAAGCGTGCTAAGCCGAAAAATAGAGGTGGAAGTCATCCAATTATGAAAAGAACTAGTCATTTTACAATAGCCGTTGCTGCTGAATAGAGGGGAAATAATGGGTCAAAAGACATCACCGATTGGGTTTAGATTAATTAGAAATAAGAGATGGCATTCTCTTTGGTATGCCAACAAGCAAGAGTTTGGTGATTTACTAGGAGAAGATCATAAGATTCGCAAACATTTGATGAAAAAGTCCTGTTGTGTAGGTACTTCTAGAATCATTATTAGAAGAATGAGTGGTAAAGTAGAAGTGACTATTCACACAGCGCGCCCAGGTTTGGTTATTGGGAAAAAAGCTGCAGAGCTCGATATCTTGAAGCAAGAACTTAGAAAGTTAACAGGAAAAGAGATTTGGATCGAAGTTGAAGAAATTAAAAGACCAGATCTTGAAGCGCAACTCGTAGCTGAAAATATAGCTAGACAATTAGAGCGCCGAATCCCTTTTAGAAGAATTATGAAAAAAGCTATGCAAGCTACTATGGATGCAGGAGCTATTGGGATTAAGGTGCAAATTTCGGGGCGTATTGGTGGTGCTGAAATCGCTCGTGTAGAGTGGTATATATTAGGAAGTGTTCCTTTACATACACTGCGAGCTGATATTGATTATGCAACAGCCAGAGCGGAAACTACTTATGGTTCTATTGGAATCAAAGTGTGCATTAATAAAGGCGAAGACGAGATAAATCGATCAAAAGTAGTAGGAGGCTAACATGGCCCAAATGCCAGCTCGTACAAAGTATAGAAAAACTCAAAAAGGAAGCCGTTCCGGCTTAAGTAAAAGTGGTAATTTTGTAGAATTTGGTGAGTTTGGGATGAAAGTTCTCGAAAGAGGTGACATAAAAGCGAATCAAATTGAAGCTTGCAGAGTTGCCATTAATCGACATTTTCAGCGCCGTGGCCAAGTTTGGATTCGGATTTTTCCTCATAAGCCTGTAACTAGAAAGCCAGCTGAAACTCGCATGGGAAAAGGAAAAGGTGCGGTCGATCACTGGGTAGCGGTTGTTCAGCCCGGTAGAATATTATTTGAGGTAGCTGGGGTGTCCAGAGCAGATGCACAAGATGCATTAAGAAGAGCAGCAGCTAAACTAGGGCTTGTTACCAAGTTTGTGGAACGAGTAGAACGAGTATAAAATAAGGTTTTACAAATGCCAAAAGCAAAAGAATTAAGAGATCAATCAAAAGAAGAATTACAAGCTCTTTATGCCGATTTATCTAAAGAGATTTTCGAATTGCGCAATGAATTAAAAACAACACGTAAATTGGAAAAACCTCATTTAATTCGATTAAAAAAAAGAGATAGAGCAAGAGTCTTGACGGTCCTTCAAGAAAAAAAGGCGTAAAGAATGGAAAAACAAGCAGATCAAGAATGCAACACAAAGCGTAAAGTTAGAGAAGGTGTAGTTATTTCTAACAAGATGCAAAAGACCGTTAAGGTTCGTGTAGATCGCACATTTAAGCACCCTAATTTTAATAAGGTGATTACGCGCGGTAAAATTTATTACGCCCATGTTGAAGAAGGGATAGTTGAGATCGGAAAGCTTGTAAAAATTATTGAAACGCGGCCTCTTTCAAAATTGAAAAGATGGCGTGTATTGCAAGTGCTTTGATGAGAAACAGATGCATAAATTACTAGGAATACAAAGGCCATGATTCAAGAAGAAACCGAATTAGAAGTAGCAGATAACACCGGTGCTAAGCGTGTACGTTGTTTTAGAATTATAAAAAAAGGTTCTAAGCGTCCTCGTGCGGGTGTAGGCGATGTAATTATTTGCGCTGTAAAAGAAGCTGATCCTAAAGGGACCGTTAAAAAGGGTAAAGTAGTTAAAGCTGTTATTGTTAGAACATGCAGTAGCATTTCTCGTAAAGATGGAAGCCAACTATCCTTTTTTGATAATAGCTGTGTAATTATTGATGACAAGGGAAATCCTCAAGGGACGCGTATTTTTGGTCCTATTGCACGTGAAGTGCGTGAAAGAGGTTATATTAAAATTACCTCATTAGCACCAGAAGTGATTTAAGGGAGAATCTATGAGTAAGTGGATTAAGAAAGGCGACACTGTTGTTGTAATTTCAGGCAACGACAAAGGAAAGTCAGGTGAAGTGATTTCTCGAAATAAAGAGCGAATCTTAGTGCAAGGGGTGAATATTCGTAAGAAGCATGCTAAGCGTCAAACGAAAGCTCCAGGCGCTGGAATTATTGAAATTGAAACACCTATTCATGTTTCCAATGTCTCTTTATGCAATAAAGAAAATCAGCCAGTGAAGGTCAAAGTACGCTTTGCAGCTGATGGAGCTAAAGAGTTATTTTATTTGGAAGGGGATAAGCAAATTAATTTCGCCAGGTTAAAAAACATTCATAAGTAGAAGATAAACAATGTCTAGATTACATAAACGCTATAAAGAAGTGATAAAAAAAGAGCTGCAAAACAAGTTTAAGTATTCCAACCTAATGCTTATTCCTCAGCTAAAGAAAATTGTAATTAGTATGGGGATAGCAGAAGCTTCTAAAGATAAAAATGCGATGCAAGCTTGCGTCAAGGAAATGGCATTGTTATCAGGACAGAAGCCAATTTTGACAAAATCACGTCGAGCAATTGCTAATTTCAAGCTACGTGAAGATCAACCGATTGGAGTAAAGGTTACTCTTAGAAGGCAGAGGATGTATGATTTCCTTGATCGTTTTTGTCACATTGTTTCTCCTCGTATTCGAGATTTTCGTGGTTTTAATCCTAAGTGCGATGGTAGAGGAAGTTATTCTTTAGGGATTCAAGAACAGCAGATTTTCCCAGAAATTATCTTAGATGAGATAAAGAGAACGCAAGGAATGAATATCACATTTGTGACGTCCGCAGAAACTGATGAAGAGTGTCTCGAGCTATTAACATCACTTGGACTTCCATTTAAAACAGCAGAATAAAGGTGAGGGAGAGAAAAAATCATGTCATTAAGTGATCCAATTGCAGATTTGCTAACAAGAATTCGTAATGCAAAAAGTGCTCGTCATCGCTTTGTCATTTTCAGACCCAGTAAAGTAAAACTAGCGGTTATAAAAGTATTGCAAGAGAATGGATTTGTTGGTGAGTGTCTTGTCA
>Ga0308157_10009086_pt1 | contig 11114 bp, 7 predicted proteins | sample PhyBR1_FD_201035 | JGI IMG/M metagenome (GOLD analysis project Ga0308157, IMG submission 201035) | Phyllosphere microbial communities from UC Gill Tract Community Farm, Albany, California, United States - DLSLB.R1 | ecosystem: Host-associated > Plants > Phyllosphere > Unclassified | place: USA...
CCACCGCCGCCATGATCGCCAGCGCGCCGACGATCACCGCCACCTGCATCGGCTGCACGTTCGCACCCAGCACCTGGAACGGCGCGGAGCTCAATGGCGACGGGAAGGTCAGGTCGTCCTTGCCCCAGATATTCTCGGCCACGTTCTTGAAGATGATGGCCAGCGCGATGGTCGACATGATCCAGCCGAACTCCGACTTGATCTTGATCGCCGGCCGCACGCCTATCCACTCGACGAACATGCCTTGCAGCGCGCCGAACACCATCACCAGTGGGATCATCAGCAGGTAGCCCATGTAAGGCCCGCCGTGGATGGTGCCGACCAGGCTAAGCCCGACCAGTGCGCCCAGCATCAGCGACTCTCCCTGGCCGAAGTTGAGCGTGCCGGAGGTGGCGAAGGTGAGCTGATAGCCGAAGGCGATGACGGCGTAGATCATGCCGAGCGCGATGCCGCTGAATGCCAGTTGCAGGAAGATTTCCATGATGACCACCACTGTAGAACGACAAGAAAAAGGCCAGGCTTGAATCCTCAAGACTGGCCAGTACCAATGCGCCGCGAACTTACTTGACCGGCACTACTTTGCCGTCTTTGACTTCGCCGAAGACGGTGATGTCGGCGGTGATCGCTTCGTGGTTGTCTTTGCTGAACGGCTTGTTGTAGGTGGTGACGACGCCTTCAACCTTGTCGTTCAGGTTTTCCAGCGCGGCCTTGACCTTCGGGCCTTCGGTTGAACCGGCCTGCTTGATGGCCGCCGCCAGCAGGTAGATCGAATCGTAACCCTGCGCCGCCGATACCGCCGACGGCATGCGGTCGCCAGGCGGATGGTAGGCCTTCACGTAGGCGTCGATGAAGGCCTTGCGCTTGGGCGTGTTCGGCTCCTGGATGAAGGTCTGCGGCATGCGGGTGCCGTTGCCGTTCTTGCCGGCGTTGTCGATGAAGTTAGCCATCGACAGCGTCCAGCTGCCGATCAGCGGCACTTTCCAGCCCAGCTTCTCCATGCCGTTGGCGATCTGCGCCAGCTCCGGGCCGATACCGTAGGTCAGCACCACTTCGGCGCCGGCCTGCTTGGCCTTGAGCAGCTGGGCCGTCATGTCGACGTCCTTCAGGTTATATTTTTCGATGGCGACGGCGCTCATCTTCTTCAGGGCCAGCGCCTTCTCCAGGTCCTCGCGGCCAAGCTGGCCGTAGTTGGTGGAGTCGGCCAGGATGGCGACCTTCTTGAACTTGCGGTGGTCGACCGCTTCCTGCACGATCATGTGCGACTGGATGGTGTCGTTGGCGGAGTTGCGGAAGATGTAGTTCTCAGGCTGGTCGGCGAACTGGCGGGTGACGATGGAGCCGGTGGCGACATTGTTCATGACCGGGATCTTGGCTTCCTGGTAGAAGCGCTGCGAAGCCAGGGCCACCCCGGTGTTGATGTAGCCGACGGTGGCGGTGACCTTCTCCTTGTTGATCAATTCCTGGGCGATCTGCACGCCGCGCTCGTTCTTGGCTTCGTCGTCGCGCTCCACCAGCTGGATCTGGCGGCCCAGCAGGCCGCCCTTGGCGTTGATCTCCGCCACGGCCAGCTTGACGCCGTCGCGCATGGACACGCCCATCGGCGCCGAACCGCCGGTGAAAGGACCGGCCACGCCGATCTTGATGGGGTCAGCCGCCATCGAGGAAGCCGAGAAACCGAGTGCCATGCCTGCAACGAGCATTTTCAACTTGAAATTCATCTGTGATCTCCTGTTTACAACGTTCTTATAGTAGTCGCTTACGTGGGAAATTCGGCCGGATGGGCTCCCCATCGATGGGCCATTGTAGGGTAGTAGATCGGTAGCGGCAACAGATAGATGTGCGGCATCGCAGCAAGCCGCGGAGGGGCGGCCGCGTGTAAGCAAGCAGTAAGGAAGGCGTGCGCGAAGAGGCTGAATTACATGCCGGAGGTGCGCTGCGCCAGGGCGCGATTGGCGAAGCGCATCTGCGTCTCGGACAGCGCCTCGTTGCGGTCGAAGCCCATGGAGCCGTCGCGCAGGCCGATGGCCATCGCCATCACCGCTTCAGGATACTCCAGATCCGCGGCTTTTTCTATCAGGTGGCGCGCGGCCTGCTCATCGCGCTTGACGCCGTCGCCGCTCAGGTACAGGTTCGCCAGCGCGAACATCGCGGCCGGCATCTGGCGGTCGGCCGCGAACTTCAACCACCGGGCCGCGGCCTTGGCGTCGCGCGCGACCGCCATGCCGTTCCGGTACATCATGCCCAGGTAGTAGGCGGCCAGCGGATCGCCGGCCTTGGCGGCGGCGCTGAAGATCGAAAACGCTTTCGGCAGGTTGGCGGCCACGCCCGAGCCGCCGCGCAGGTACAGGCGCGCCTCGTCGACCGGCCCGGCCGCGGCGTAGCCTGCGACACTTGCAGCCGCCAGCAGCAAACCCGCCAGCGCTTTTCGCCCCTGCTTCATGCGTCCTCCGTTCATATGGCCAAATCGATGGCGTACAGGGCCAGGCCCTTGCCGCCGCCATCGTCCGTTTTAAGCTGGGTGACGCCCTTCAGGCCCGCCTCCCTCGCCAGTTCCAACATGTTGGGGGCGGAGTGAAACACCACCGCGCCTTTGGTTGCCACCGGCGCGAAACGCCAGCTGCGCGTCGAGCCGTTGTTGACGCGGGTGACGTTCTTCCGCTGCTGGATGTAGGCGATCAGCACATCGCGGCTGGCGTCCGGGGATGCCAGGACGGTCTTGCTGCCATCCAGTCCGGGGAAGGCGCCGCCGCCGCTGGCGCGGTAGTTATTGGTCGCGACCAGGAATTCCTGCGCCGGCGACAAGGCCGCGCCCTTGTACCGCAAGGCCGTGATGCGCTGGCCGGCCGGTTTGGTGACGTCGATCCGGTAGCTGATGTCGGCGTCGCTCAGCATGTCGAAGTTGAAGCCCGGGACGGCCGTGTTGACCAGTTCCTGCTGCGCGCCGCTGGCCGGGTCGATGCGGTTGAAGCGTTCCGCGGCCTTTTCCAGCCAGGCCTTCAGGCCGGCGCCGTCCACCTTCACCACTTGCAGCGCGTTCGGGTACAGGTACAGGTCGGCCACGTTGTTCAGCGCCAGGCCGCCCGGCTTGACGTCGGTGTAGTCGCCCGCGCCGGCGGCGCCGGCCTTGAACGGCGACGCCATCGACAGCACCGGCAGCGCCGCGTACTGGGGCAGGTTGGCCTTGACGTAGTTTTGCACGTAGGCGGTCTGCGCCTGGTTCACCACTTCGATGGCGCTGCTGTCGCCGACGTCGGCGAAATAGGTCGTCATGCGGAAGTCGCTGCTGCCGACCGGCGTTTTCACGTAGCCGATGGTGGCCTCGTGCTCGGCCGCGACCAGCGGCGCGATGGCCGGATCGGCGACGACATAGCTGCCGTCGGCGTTGCGCGTCGAGCGCACTTCGACCGTGGTGCGGCTCTTGTCCACCACCCAGGCCTTGCCGTCGTACTTCAGGCGCAGGCCGATCACGCCCAGGTGCTTGCCCCACAGGTTGGCCATCACGGCGGGCACGCCATGGACCGTGCCCCTGGCCTTGTCCACCTCCGGCAGGCCGAATTCCGGCACCTTGCTGGCGGCGTCCGGGAATGGCTGGTGCGAGTGGCCGATCATCATCGCGTCCACGCCCGGAACCTGCGCCAGGTAGTAGTTGGCGTTCTCCATCTCCGGCGAATACGGCGCGCCATCAAGGCCGCCGTGCGAGATGGCCACCACCAGGTCCGCGCCCTGCGCGCGCATTTGCGGGATGTACTTGAGCGCCGTCTCGCGCACGCCCTCGGCGTAGACTTTACCTTCCAGCCAATGCTTATCCCACGACATGACCACCGTCGGCGCGAAGCCGATGATGCCGACCTTGATCGTCGCCGTCACCGGCTTGCCATCGGGGCCGATGGCGCTGATCCGGCGCGTGAGGATGCGGTATGGCTCGAACAGCGGCTGCCTGGTCTTCACGCTGTAGATATTCGCCAGCACGATGGGGAAGTTTGGTCCGGCGCAGCGCGGCGCGTTGGCCGGAACGCCGTCCACGTCGAAATGGCTGGCGGTGACCTGGTTCAGGTAGGCCAGTCCGTAATTGAATTCGTGGTTGCCGATGCCGCCGCCGTCCACGCCCAGCGCGTTCATGGCTTTGTAGATGGCCAGCGGCTGCCCGCACGCCACCGGCGCGACCAGCGCCTGGTAGTCGGCCAATGCCGTGCCCTGGATGGCGTCGCCGTTATCGAGCAGCAGATTGTTGGGGAATTCGGCGCGCGTCTGCTTGATCAGCGTCGCGGTGCGCTCCAGGCCTATCGACGGATCGGCCTTCAGCTTGTAGTAGTCGTAACTGAGCACGGTCGCGTGCAGGTCGGTGGTTTCCAGCAGCGCCAGCGTGGCCTGCGCGCCCACGGGCGTGGTCTCGCCGTGCGGCAGGCCGGCACAGCCAAGCAACAAGGTGGGCAACGCGAGTGTGAGGCGGCGAACTGCTGAATGCATGAGGGAGATAGCTAAAGTTGCAACTTTTTGGCAACGGACCGATGCGCAACATCATACGCATCCGATTTCCTTGCATCAAGCAACTTAAGGCGGAGAGGTCATATTTTTATATCATGTGTGGCAAAAATGTCAGCTTTTTGCAACCTGGCGGGCGGGCGATGAGGCGCCCATCCCTGCCCCGGCGCCGCGCTGTCCATTTAGCTGCAAGGGAACGGCCCGGCTAGGGTATAATCGAAGGTTTGATTTCAGCCTTAGAAAAGAAGAAAACATGGAAGCCGAACGCATCAACTCCCTCTCCGCCCTGCTCGCCGATCTGACCTCGCGCGAAGCCGAACTTCGGAGGTATCTTTGACTTCGATAAAAAGTCAGAGAAACTCGAACAAGTAAACGAAGAACTGGAAGACCCGACGGTCTGGAACGACCCGAAAAAGGCCCAGGATCTCGGCAAGGAAAAGAAATCGCTCGAAGCCATCGTCTTCGCGCTGACCAAGGCCGACACCGACCTCAAAGACATGGGCGACCTGTTCGCCATGGCCAAGGAAGAAGGCGACGACGACACGCTTGAAGCGCTGATCGTCGACGCCGAGGAAGTCCGCAAGGTCATCGAAGGCATGGAGTTCCGCCGGATGTTCAACAATCCGATGGACCCGAACAACTGCTTCATCGACATCCAGGCCGGCGCCGGCGGCACCGAGGCCCAGGACTGGGCTTCCATGCTGCTGCGCCAGTACCTGCGCTACGCGGAACGCAAGGGCTTCAAGGTCGAGGTCATGGAACAATCCGACGGCGAGGTGGCCGGCATCAAGACCGCCACCATCAAGGTCGAAGGCGATTACGCCTACGGTTACCTGCGCACCGAGACCGGCGTGCACCGCCTGGTGCGCAAGTCGCCGTTCGACTCGGCCAACGGCCGCCACACCTCGTTCACGTCGCTGTTCGTGTACCCGGAGGTGGATGATTCGATCGACATCGAGATCAACCCCGCCGACCTGCGCATCGACACCTACCGCGCGTCCGGCGCCGGTGGCCAGCACATTAACAAGACCGACTCCGCGGTGCGTCTGACGCACGGCCCGTCCGGCATCGTGGTCCAGTGCCAGAACGACCGCTCGCAGCACCGCAACAAGGCCGAGGCGATGGAAATGCTGAAGGCGAAGCTGTACGAGCTGGAACTGCGCAAGCGCATGAGCGAGCAGCAGAAACTGGAAGACTCCAAGACCGACGTCGGCTGGGGCCACCAGATCCGCTCCTATGTGCTGGACCAGTCCCGCATCAAGGACTTGCGCACCAACTTCGAGACCGGCAACACCAAGGGCGTGCTGGACGGCGACCTGGACGACTTCATCTCGGCATCGCTGAAGCAAGGCGTCTAATGAGCTCCTCGAATTCGCAGCGCGCGTTCATCTTCGACATGGACGGCACCATCGTCGACAACATGGCCTTCCACACCAAATCGTGGCTGGCCTTCTTCGCCCGTCGCGGCCACGACCTCGACGCCGATGAATTCTTCCGCGCCACCGCCGGCCGCCAGGGCCATGAAATCATGAGCACCTACCTGGGCAAGCCGATGTCCAAGGAAGAAAGCGCAGCGCTGGACTTCGAGAAGGAATCGCTGTACCGCGAGCTGTACGCGCCGCACCTGGCGGCGGTCGACGGCTTCGAAGCCTTCATCGCCCGCGCCAAAAGCGCAGGCGTCAAACTGGCCGTGGCCACCGCCGCGCCGACCGAGAACATCGACTTCACGCTCGATGGCCTGGACCTGCGCAAGCAGTTCGACGCCATCGCCGGCGCCGCCGATGTCGCGCGCGGCAAGCCGGAGCCGGACGTGTTCCTGCTGGCGGCGGAGCGCAGCGGCGCCCTGCCCGTCCACAGCATCGTGTTCGAAGACGCGCCGCTGGGCGTGGAAGCGGCGCGCCGCGCCGGCATGCGCGCGGTGGTGCTGACCACCACCCTGCCGGCCGAAGCCTTCGCCGAATTCGACAACGTCATCGCTGTCGTGAGCAACTTCAGCGAGCTCGATGTTGAAGAGCTCTTCGCCGCCGCCATTAACTAATCATCACCTCAACAAAAGAACAGACCATGACTACGGATCTTCAAGAACAAGCAGGCAACGCCACCCCGCCGGACGAAAACAAGATCATCGCCGAGCGCCGCGCCAAGCTGGCCGCCATCCGCGAACAAGGCGTCGCCTTCCCGAACGACTTCAAGCCACAACATAAAGCCGCCGACCTGCACGCGCAGTATGGCGCGAAGTCGCGCGAAGAGCTGGAAGCCGAACCGGTCACCGTGGTGCTGGCCGGCCGCATGATGCTCAAGCGCGAAGCCGGCAAGAAGGCCGCCTTCGCCACGCTGCAGGATTCGTCGGGCCCTAAAGCCGACGGCCGCATCCAGATCTACGCCACGCTGGACCTGACCGGCGAAGCCGCGATGGCCGCGCTGCACCACTACGACCTGGGCGACATCCTGGGCGTGGTCGGCACCCTGTTCAAGACCAAGACCGACGAACTGACCATCAAGGTATCGGAACTGCGTCTGATCACCAAGTCGCTGCGCCCGCTGCCGGACAAGTTCCACGGCCTGGCCGACCAGGAGACCAAGTACCGCCAGCGCTACGTGGACCTGATCATGAACGAGGAAACGCGCCGCACCTTCAAGGCGCGCACCGCCGCGATCTCGTCGATGCGCCGCTTCATGGAGAAGAACGACTTCATGGAAGTGGAAACGCCGATGCTGCACGCCATTCCTGGCGGCGCCGCGGCCAAGCCCTTCATCACCCACCACAACGCGCTGGACATGCAGATGTTCCTGCGTATCGCGCCTGAGCTGTACCTGAAGCGCCTGGTGGTCGGCGGTTTCGACCGCGTGTTCGAGATCAACCGCAACTTCCGCAACGAAGGCGTGTCGGTCCGTCACAATCCTGAATTCACGATGATGGAGTTCTACGCGGCCTACACCGACTACCACTGGCTGATGGACTTCACCGAAGCGATCATCCGCCAGGCCGCGATCGACGCGCACGGCACCGCGACGCTGACCTACGGCGGCCGCGAGCTGGATCTGGCCAAGCCGTTCCATCGCCTGACCATCGTCGAGGCGATCAACAAGTACGCGCCTGGCTACACGCCGGAGCAGTTGACCGACGTTGAGTTCATCAAGAAGGAACTGCTGAAGTTCGGCGTCAAGCCGTTCGCCACCGCCGGCCTGGGCGCGCTGCAACTGGCGCTGTTCGAGGAAACCGCCGAAGCGCAGCTGTGGGAACCGACCTACATCATCGACTATCCGGTTGAAGTGTCGCCGCTGGCCCGTGCTTCGGACACCCGCGAAGGCATCACCGAGCGCTTCGAGCTGTTCATGGTCGGCCGCGAGATCGCCAACGGCTTCTCCGAGTTGAACGATGCGGAAGACCAGTCGGCACGCTTCCTGTCGCAAGTGGCGGCCAAGGACGCTGGCGATGAAGAAGCGATGTTCTACGACGCCGACTACATCCGCGCGCTGGAATACGGCATGCCGCCGGCCGGCGGTTGCGGCATCGGCATCGACCGCCTGATGATGATCATCACCGACTCGCCGAACATCCGCGACGTGCTGCTGTTCCCGCACCTGCGCCGCGAAGAGTAAGCAAGCAAAAAGGCCGCTCAACTGAGCGGCCTTTTTTTCTGCCATTGTCCCTAGTGCGGGAGCTGCCGAAAAACAGCATCACGAAGGGCTCTATCAGTGCAAACGATTTATATTGTTGTTCGATTAAATATTCAAACCCGACGAGGGGCACCATGCAAAGCAAATCGATAAATTGCGCTGAAATTCTTTTGCGGAATCCCGCGTACTGCATTGGCTGGTTCAAGTAGTTCATTTAATCGCGTCCGGCGAAAGAACGAACGCATGGTTATTGAGATCACGTAGTCTAGCGGATCGAAGGCAACATAAATACACGGATTGTCACACCGGAAGACCTGACTTCCTTGCCGATAAGGTCTGCGGGCCATCATCTGACGGCGGTGCTGCAAATCGGCTCGGGTCGAAAAAAAAACGGAGGCGCGCGGCCTCCGTTGCTCACGTCAGGGACGTGCGGCTTGATCGCAGCACCTAGTTGCTGTATTGCAGACCACGCGCTACACCATTGACGTAGATGCGGCCATACGTGTTCCAGTCCCCCACCACCACCGCGTTGCCGCCGAACTGGTGCGCGTCATCGTTGAAGCGCGACCACGTTGCGCCACCATCGTCGGAGCGGAAGATCCCCCACTGGCCGTTGATCGTGCCTTCCACGTACACCGCGGCCGAATAGGACGCGCCGCTTTGCGCCTTGCCCAGCGTGATATTGGTGGCGCCCAGCTTGCCGTTGACGGTTGCAAAGGCGGTGAGCTTGGTCCAGCTCGCGCCCGAGTCCAGCGAGTGGTACACGGCATTGCCGTCGGCCACCCAGATGTCGCCCTCGGCGTTCGGGTTCACCGCCATCGACGTATCGCCCCAGGCATTCCAGGCCATGTTCGCGCTCACCGAGCCCTGGCTCAGTGTGAACGTGTGGCCGCCGTTGGTCGAGACATAGACCTTGCCAGGCTGCCAGCTCCACGGTGCGCCGCCCGAATCGAAGGCATAGACCTTGTTCGGATTCTTGCGGTCCACCGCCAGGCGGTACGCGCGGAAGAAGCCATTCCAGGTGGCGGTGAACGCCGGCAGGTTGGTTCGCGTCCAGCTCGCGCCATTGTTGGTGGTGTACGACGGCACCGCGTCCTGCGGCGCCCAGACCAGGTTGTTGCGGGACGTGACGGCCAGGCTTTGCACCTGGCTTCCGCTGGTCGAGCCGCCACTCGGCATCGACGAGAACTGCGACCAGCTATTGCCGGAGTCGCCGGACCAGAAGGCCTTGATGACGGCACCGTTGGCGTTGTCGACACCGGTGACGGCAATGTACGATGGGTCGGCCCACGCGATGTCGACCGCATTGCCGCTGCTCCAACCTGGCATAGGCGCCCGCGTCGGCCGCGTCGCGAGGTCGGTGATCACCCACGCGCCGATGTCGCCGGCGGCGTTGATCAGCTTGTACTGCGCGCCGGCCGGAGGTGCGACGGCGAACAGCGTGGCAGTCTCTTCCAGATTATTGACCTTGGGGCTCCAGGTCGGCGTGGCCGAGGAAGCGTTCGTGGTTTCGCAGATGCCGCCGCCGTGGACGTGCATGATGTGGTCACGGTTGGCCGGATCGATCGTGACGCTCTCGATCCAACCGCGGCAGCTGTCGGAGGTATGCGGCATGTTGGCCTCGACTTCGCGCCAGGTGCTGCCGCCGTCATCGGACATTTGAATTTGCTTGCTGCTGTCGCTCCAGCCGGTCATGCCCACCGCGATGCGGGCACTGGAGCCGGTGCCGGAGACGGACAGGCCGGCCATCCCCATGCTGGTGGAGCTGGTGAGCTGGGTCCAGCCGCTACCGTTGCTGGCGCCGAACTTGTAGAGATAGCTGGGGCCACTGCCGCCCTGCACCTGAGGAGCGGTCGGGCGGAACGTCATGTAGAAGTTGCCGTCGGACGTCTTGACGACGTGCGGGATGTCGTAATTGCTCACGTTGGACGGGACCGCGACCGGCGCCCAGCTGGCGCCGCCATTGGTGGAGCGGTACAGTGTCGACGTCAAGCCGGCCGCCTGGGCGTAGTCGGCAGCGACGGTGGCCCAGATGATCCACGTCGGCTGGCCGGTGCCCTTGAATGGGGTATCGAATACGATTTGTTCGACGCCGATCGGGGTTCCGCCGCCGGTCATCGTGGTGCTCGAGAAGCTCGTGACCTGGTTCCACGTGTGACCCGAGTCCGAGCTCTTCCAGATGCCGGCCTTGCGCGAGCCGAACATCAGCGTCGACGGATTCTGCGGATCGACCGCCAGGCGTTCGCCGTAGCCCCGGGCGTTATCGTTGCCGCCCACCGCGAACGGCAACTCGTAGTACGTCCAGGTGTTGCCCCGGTCGCCCGAAATGTAAATGCGGCCGTGGGTATCCTGATTCACGGTATCGCCGGTCATCATGTACACCAGCTGGTCGTTGTTCGGGTCGAGGGCGATGCTCTCCACGCCGTGGTAGCGGCCTTCGCCGGCGCCGAAACCCAGGCCATCGGTGATCGGCGTCCAGGTCGAGTTGCTGGCGTTCCAGCGGTAAGCACCGCCGACGTCGGTACGCGCGTACAGCAGGTTCGCATTGACCGGGTGGTAGATCGTGCCGGTGACATAGCCGCCGCCTCCCCACTTCACGCTGGTCCAGCTGGAAGCCGCCGCGCCGGCGAGTGCTTCGCTGGTCACGGTGCCGGCGAGGGTGCGGGCCGGCGCGTCGGCGCTGGTTCCGGTATTGCCACCGCAGCCAGCTAGCATGCCCGCCAGCAGGGCCGGTATGACGAACTTGTTCTTTTGCCTCATGGGTATCTCCTCCATATAGTTTGCCAACGTTCTTTTTGTGTACTTCGAACTGCTCAGGCAGTGTGCGGATATGGGGGCATGGCTGCAATTCACAAAATCATCAAACGACTGAATAAAATTTCACATTTTAAGATTTTTACAAGTCATCATTCATAAACAGCCCAATTGCATGAATGAAAATTTGGTTTCCGCAGAACCTCTACGCACGTGCGGGTGCCCGTCATGATGCGCGGTGCATTACCACCTTCAGG
>Ga0308157_10009087_pt1 | contig 11112 bp, 15 predicted proteins | sample PhyBR1_FD_201035 | JGI IMG/M metagenome (GOLD analysis project Ga0308157, IMG submission 201035) | Phyllosphere microbial communities from UC Gill Tract Community Farm, Albany, California, United States - DLSLB.R1 | ecosystem: Host-associated > Plants > Phyllosphere > Unclassified | place: USA...
AGGGTGGTGCAAGTCGAGGTCTTCCGGCGGACGGTGAGTGTGAGAACTTCCATCCTGGAAGACCTCGACGTCTATCCGCGAACCAGCCGGCGCCCCTCGACTACACCCTCAACTGCGAAGAGCCGATTTCAACGTCGATCACCAGCCCTCGCTCCGCCGTGATGTCCTCGCGCATCTGGCCACGACGTCTTGGATCGCGAAAGCGGAGAACGTCGTCCTCCTGGGTCCTCCCGGCGTCGGGAAGACGCATCTCGGCATCGGTATCGGGATCAAGGCGTGTCACGCGGGGTTCCCGGTCGCGTTCGACACCGCGACAGGTTGGGCCTCGCGCCTGCAGGCCGCGCATCAAGCGGGTCGGCTCGAGCAGGAGTTGAAGCGGTTGCGGCGTTACCGGCTGCTGATCATCGACGAGGTCGGGTATCTCCCATTCGACGCGGACACGGCGAACCTGTTCTTCCAGTTGATCGCGGCGCGCTACGAGCAGGGGTCACTCTTGGTCACGAGCAACATGCCGTTCGGGCGTTGGGGCGAGATCTTCGCTGACGATGTCGTCGCGGCAGCGATGATCGACCGGCTGGTTCATCACGCCGAGGTCCTCACGCTTGCTGGGGACTCGTATCGGACTCGCTCGCGTCGCGAGCTCCTCAAGACCGCGCCCGTGACAGGCGCGGACAACTAACTATCAACTACTCGAGGGGGTCAGTTTTCAGACGTCGATAGGGGGTCAGAATTCAGCCGACGTTGACACCGGCGACACGATCTCGTGGTCAGACGGGCGAGTTCGACGGAAAGAGTAGGAGTACGAGTGCTCCACATTCGCCCCCGACATAGATCGCTGTGGGTCATGACGACCGTCCCGTGTTCCCACCCCCACAGTGGAGGCTCGAAACACAGCGGCATGAAAGCCCTGGCGCCGCGGACACGGAGAGGGGCGTGTGATAGCCGGGGGCCGGAACGCCACTTCCGAGAACTGACATCTGCCCCGCGAGAGACTCGTACCGACGGCGCCTGCTGTCTCAAATCCCTAGGGTTGCGAGACGTCTCATTGTTGCCATCAGGCGGTGGCAGGCGATCGGCGGTTTTCTGAGAGTCGCACTGTCTTGCATCTATGTATCGCAACCTAATGGCTAGAATGGTGTAAACGAGGTCGGTTGCGAGACAGGCGGGCATCATGGGCAAGCTGATTGGGTACGCGAGGGTCTCGACCCGAGCGCAGGACACGGATCGTCAGGTTCAAGATCTGCTCGCGGCCGGCGTCCGCCGGGATGACCTCTACGTCGACCACGGAGTATCTGGTGCGCGTGCTTCGCGGCCGGCATTCGATGAAGCGATCGCAGCACTCCACGCCGACGACACGCTGGTGGTGACGACACTGGATCGCCTCGGCCGATCCACTGTCGACATGCTGGCCTTCGCGCAGGGCTTGCGGGATAAGGGCGCCGGGCTGCGGGTCTTGAACTTGGGCGGTGGCGACGTGGACACGGCTACCCCGATGGGGTCGATGGTGTTCTCCGTGATGGCCGCGTTGGCGCAGATGGAGCTGGAGATCAAGCGCGAGCGTGTGCGCGATTCGGTCTCTAAGCGTCGGGCTGCCGGCAAGGATCTGGGTGGTCGTCGGCCCCGTTTCACAGAGAGCCAGATTCGCACAGCGGCTCGTCTCCTCGACGCCGGTGAGCCGGCCGCTCAGGTGGCACGAGACCTGGGGATGTCTCGTGCCACGCTTTACCGTCGAATGGACGAGCTTCGTAAATCGTCCGAAACGATCTTGTAGGTGCTTGGGAACTAGCGAGACCGAGACCAGGTTGTGCGGTATCTGATTCGGTAATGCCTGACGATCTCGACTGTGACCGGACCGGCCGTCATCATAGGGATGCGGGCGGGTCAGCGGCCAGGGAGTTGGGCTCGTTGACGAACGCGAGGAAGCGCTTGCCCTTTTTCGAGGTGCGCGGTGCGAAGACTCCCTGCGACGTCATCATCGTGGTTAGCGGGATCGAGGCCAGGCCTGCGCGGTCCAGATCCGCGACGGCTTGACCGACCGGGCCGCTCCAGACCTCGTACGGGACGCCGAGCGCGGTACCCAAGGGCCCGTCGATGCCGCCCGTCAACAGGTTCGAATGCTGGGCGTAGAGGTCGCGGGCCTGCAACCAGCCGGTGGGATCGGTGAAGTAATGCAGCAGCCAGACATGCAATTCGCCGAACTCGTCGACAAGTCGGGTGAACTGCTCACGCTCACTGTGCGAGAACGGCGCCCACGTGCCGCCGTTGGCGACCGCCGCGGCCAGGCGTTGCCGCTTCTGCCAGCTTGCTGTCTCGGCCGCGGCGCGCTGAGCCCGGGTGACGGCGGCGATGAACTCGTCTGATCCGACGATGTCCTCGATCGTCGCCGCCTCATCCAGCTGCGCAGTCGCGTCGGTGAGTGCCCGCGCGATCGCGACATTGAACTCGTGCTGCCGCTGGGCCTGCCGACTCTCAAGCGCATGCGAGAGGGTGTCGGCGGCGAGCGGGCCCACCACGGGAACCATAGAGAGTGCGGCCTTGCCCGCGAACGCCAGCGTGTCCTCGGCCGGTTCATGCGGCGGGACCAGCGCTTCCAGATCGGTCATGCTATCCATGATGGATCACCTGGCCGACATGTAGCGTCCCGGAGTGCAGCGTGGAAAGCGGAAGAAGTGCTGAGCCGTCAGCTGGAGCCTTACGAGTTGATGCTTGATGAGGAGAAGAAGATTCCTTTCCTCAAGGCATGATTGCCTGATGAAAGGACGCCCCTAGCCGCAGTATCAACGGCTATCGGTCGCCGGCAACATCCCTGACTCACCGCGGTCCTTGCCGAACCTGCCTGATTGCTACGTGACTCCAGGTCCGCTTGTCGGCCTGGGCAAGGACACTGCCGGAGCCGAGGGCTGCCGCGCGGGATGCGCTGTGGCTTGTCGGAGCCTTGGTTCCACGGCTTGGAAGAATGCGTCATGGTCGACGGCAATTTCACCGGGAGCGTTCGCTTTGAAGTACGACGCAACGAGATCGTTGGCGGAAGCTCGGACCGCGGCCGCTACTCTCCTGGTGGGCCGGCCAGTGGCGGCGCGACGCATGTTCGTGGCCACGACGAGGTCTTCGAGTTTGGTCCCGTATCGTGCGAGTACTTCGGCGAGGAGCTCGTCTGCGGTGCTCTTGCTTCGGACAGCGTGAGTGATGCGCTTTTGGACTTGCTGGGGATCTTTTTCACGAGCGTCGGCTTCCTGAGCTTGACTCGGGCGCGCCTCACGTTTGATGAGGGCGATCTGCTTCTGATTGCGTCGTCGCCCAAACCACTCAGTCGACTCTTTCTCCGCAGCACGACGTAGCGCGGCCGGAACCTTGTGGAGACGCCGTGGCGGAAGGCCGAGCTCTTTCAGACGCTTCTCGAGCGCCGCGCGTTCGCGCTGCCGCTGCTGAAACTCCGGTGTCGCCCGGAGCTTGTCCATCGCTTCCTTGTGCTTGCGTCGCTTCTCTGGATCCTGACGGTACTTCCGCTGATACTCCGCCGCGCGGCGCTTGCCCTCGGGGCTGTCCTTACGGGTGGCCGCGTCTTGAAGACGCTGCTCGCGATTGCGGTGGTAGTGGTCACGGCCGGCTTCTCGCACCTTCTCCGGGTGCGCTTCCCTCCACGCCTCATCGCGAGCTCGCGCACGTTCGGGATTGTCTCGAGCCCACTGCGTTGATCGAGGCACGGGCTTTGGCGCCTTCGCGGCGGCTTCGCGAGCGGCAGCCTTCTGCTTCTTTGTCTCGCGAACTTCTACTGCCAGTCGTCCTTCGAGGGGTTGTTCCTCGAGGCGTAGGCGTGCGATCTCCTCAGGCGTGCGTTCCTTCCGCAGAAACTCTTCGAGTGCGTCTGCGGAAGGCTGGCTGTCGTCCTGCGGAGACATGGGGCTACTCGCTGTCAGTGTCCTCGGTGATCGACATGAGGAACTCGAGCAGAGCCGTGCGGTTGTTGGTCGGGTCGATGATGGTGGCCGTCACCAGCGGGCGCAGGCGGGAAGTGAGCTCCTCGGGCGCACCGTCGAGGCAGAGCTCGACCTGACGGTTCAGGTCGTAGCCGTCGATCTCTTCGCTGACTCCGGGGAAGTAGTAGAGCGACGCGATCGCTGTGCTATCGGTGATGGAGTCTGCTTGTTCAGTCGTGAGCATGAGAGCGTCCTTGCTTGTTCGGTGCGGTTAGCGGAGGGGGCGGACTTCGCAGTCCGATTCGTCGTCGCCGATGAAGACGTCTTCGACCGAGAGATCCCAAGTCTTGTACCGTCCAGAAGCGGTGAGCTCGCCTTCGAGCGTGTTGATGAACCAGTTCGTTGCAGATCCTGCATGCGGCATAAACGGGCCGTAGTAGCGCGTTGTCACGTCGCCGTCGTTCGTGTGAAGGACCGCCTTGACGATGACGGAGGAAGCGTTGCGAGTGGTCATGATCTCCTCTGGTGCCGCACAGGGCAGAAACGATGTAGCTCCGCAATGGGTATTGTGCGAGCTTCGGATGGTGTGACATTCACGTGATAGATCTCACGCTACGGGGTGGGGACGCCTCTCAAGCACGGGTGAGCCCGTGTGGGGATAACTTTCGTCTCTGCTGCGCGAGGGCGCGGGAGGTCGACTGCATCCTCATCCACCGACACCGCGCACGCGGGTGCTTCTCCCCCGGTCCTGCGTCACCGGGCCGGTATCGGAGGAAGGGGCCTGTTGTCGTGCCTTCGCGGTGAGCTGCGCGCTGACGTGACGGTAGAAGTCCGCGGGATCGACGTGTGTCTCCCCCGGAGCCCGAGCCGCGAAGTACTTGGCGACCGTATTCGCCGCAACCGCCTTGATGGCCTCCTCAACAGGACGGGAAGACCGCCCTACCGCGGCACGGCGCATATTCGTGCGGATCACGAGATGCCGAAGTAGCGGTCCGTGCGACTCGAGGAACTCTGCCGTGAGCTGCTCCTGGTCACGTGCCCGCGAAATCTGCCGTGCGATGCTGTTCATCTGGCTGATCTCGATCAGCCGGAGACCTTCCCGGCGCTGAGCCTCATTGGGGCGAGCTTCGGCCTTGATCTGCTCGATGTGGCTCTTCGTCCTTTTCCGTGAGAACCAATGCTCTGCGGCCTCCGCATGCTGACGCTTGTGCGCCACTGGAACACGATGCAGGCGACGTGGTGGCAGCCCCAACGCTTTGAGGCGCCGCTCGATTCGACGACGTTCCGCGTTCTGCGCATAGATCTGCGCCTGATACTTCGGGTCCGAACGTTTCTGTCGCTGCTGCTCGAGACGTTGCTCCGCCTTCTCCGGCCCCTGCTGCTTCCGCCGTTCGCGTTGTTGCTCGTTATGCCGGCGGCGACCTTCCTCTGTCGCCCGGTAGTCCTGGGCAGCTTTGAGGCGTTCCTCCCGATGAGACTCGTAGTAGCGCTTGTTCGTCTCACGAACCGCGTCAGGGTTGTCCTGAACCCAGCGCTGCTTCGTCTCACGGGCCTGCTCGGGATGCTCTTCTCGCCACCGGGCGGAACGCGCGGCGCTCTCGGCACGCTTCTTGAGCCGGTCCTGGTAACGCTGATGCTGAGCCGCGACTTTGTCGGGGTTCGCCTCACGCCAGCGCCGCTTCTCTTCTCTGCGAGAATCACTCCCCGGCTTCTCGTCGCTCACTCGCTCCCCTACCGCGGATCCAGACCTGCACGCTCAGAACGAAACACATCGAGTGCTGTCATCGCCGCTCCGACGGGCTCCTCCGCTTCGCTTAGGGCTAGGACGTCCCATTCATATCGGAGCCCGCACGAAGGACACTCGTCCGCTCTCCCCACGGGACGCATGAGAACTCCGCAGGCTCCACACCGTGGCTGCTGTCCAACGTCGATGTTGTCCATGCCTTTGACCGTACGCGACTTGATCCTCCTTCGAGGGCAAGCACGCGAAGCGTGCGCGGCAGCCCCGATTCGAACGACAATCCGGAGCTACCACCGTTGTCGCTCTCAACTCGCCCCGATCGCGTGGCTATAGTGAGGTCATCTTCGTGAACATTCGTTACTTCATCGAAGAAGAGGTTCCGGTACCGCGGCGTGTCGCGTAGATAGATGCGGTAGCGGTTCCGTATGTTGAACTTATGACCGATCGTCGACTCCCCTACGGCACGCGCGTAGACCCCGTAAAGTTCGGGATCCGTGTTGAACGCCGCAACAAGGATCGCTTCGACGGCCTTGCTCGAGACCTGGGGCTTTCCTCTGCTGCCCTTTTCGACCTGATGGTCGAGAACCTCGAGCTCGATGACCAAGGGCGGCCAACATGGTTGCCTGATGAGCTTCCCAAGGATGGAGAGCTTCCGATGTAGCCGGAAAACGAAGAAGGCCCGCCAGTGAGGCGGGCCGGAAGCTTCGAGCTGATCTGCCGATGTTTGGCGACTGGAGCAGAGTCAGCTTCTGAATTTTGAACCGCCCTTGCCGGGGCGGGACTTTGTTGCACCTGTTGAAGGAGACAGCTCTATGGTAGCGCTCGCTACCCAGAAGTCCAGCCATGCCCAGAAACAAGTTTCTCGCGTGTCGCGAGCCAGCCTCGGATCATGGACGCTTCCAGCACCGGCCGGGGCCTATTCAGAGATTCCGGCGTGGCACTCAGCACAAGCGTGGTTTGACGCTGTGCTGGACATGCTTGCGACGCCTGAAGGTGAAGCGCTCCGTCGTTCGGCACGGGTAAGCCGAAAGACCCTGCTCGCAGTCGCACATTGCGACCGGATGGCCGCCGATCAAAGCACAGGGAGAGGTCTTGCGACAGCTCACGAGACTGTCGCAAGAGAGCTTGGCCTGAGCAGTAAGACGGTGCAACGTGCACGCTTCTTGCTGGAGGATTTCGGGCTAGCTGTCACTGTTGTTGAAGGCCGTTATCTCACTGCTCAGGAGCGCAGGGAGGCTGCCGCGAAGCATGGGGGTCACCAGTTGCGTGCGGCTTCGACGCGCGCCCTGACGATCCCACGTCAACTAGCGATGCGCTCATCTGCTGGAGAGACAAAAAATGTCCACCTACCCTCCCGTAGGAGGGTTAAAACTAAAACTTACTCTTTAGAAAAATCACCAACGCGTGCGCAAGCGCACGCTCGCAATGCCGACGCTCCGCGCCGGCGTGCCAAGAAAAATCAGGGGCACTCCCCTCGGCTTCTTGAGGATCAGCGCTTTGCCGCCGAGCTGGTTCGTCGAATGTCTTGGCTTGTACGAGGCGGCCGCCACATCGGACAGTTGGTCGGTGCCATCGCACGCCGAAACCTTTCTGCGCGAGGCTGGACTCCGCAGCAGCTGCTTGAACGAATCGACAGGTTCGCGCACGATCACTCGATCCGGCTTTCATCTCCTGACAAGCTGCGGAACCCTGTAGGACATCTACTTTGGCTACTGGACATGGCAATTCCAGCGACAGAGCCTGCTCCTGCTCTCGTACGAGCACGCGTGCACACGCAACGTGTAGAAGCTCAGCGGAAGGCCGACGAAGCGCGCGCAGCTCGTCGCGCGCTTATCGCGTCACAGTCCGATGAAATCAACGAGATCATCGCCCAGATGCACGCGCAGTACCCTCGTGTGCGCCGTCAGTAAACGCCCGCGACAACACGTGTAGCAGGACCTTAGACCAGCTAGCTAGCTAGCAAGTTATTTCTGGTGGAGTCCCCGCTCCCACATCAGCAACTTTGCGAGTTCTCGGCACGGACGGCGTGGAAGCATCTTTCTAGCTAGAAAGAGAAGTTGACGCTTTCTAGCTAGAAAGATCGTGTACAATGAGCTCATGCAGACAGTGATGGTTTACAGCGAGGCCGGGGGCGTTGCGAAGACAACGACAGCGGTCTCGATCGCAAACACTGCCGCGATTGACGGTCGCCGAGTGGTCCTCATTGATCTGGATCCTCGCTCGGCTACGACGAAATGGCTACAGGCAAAGCCGGTGGGTGAGGGATACCACGTCGGCGCAATTCTGGGGAACCCAGACAGCCAGGGGTGGGCGGTCGACCTTGCTGTCTCTGTGGACCCTAAAGCGGGGTGGAGTAAGAATCTTCGGGTGATCCCCTCATCGGTTGATCTTGCGAATGTCGAAGGGGAACGAGCAGATCTTGCGGAGTTCCGACTTCAAGGCGCGCTCGAAGACCTTGATGCAGACCTGGTCGTGATCGACTGCCCGAACCGCCCTGGTGGGATTCTCACGATGAACGCGGCTTATGCGTCAGACCGTGTTGTGTACGCTGCGGTTGCTTCGGACTCTGGTCTTGACGGTGTCTTGGGTGCGCGACGAACCATGGAGCGCTTCAACCGAGTGCAAGCACGACGTAGCCCTGAGGATGTGGTGCTCGAGGCCGGGGCAGTGATTACACGCGATGGCACTGGGTTCTTGAGCATCTCGGAGCAGGAAGCGAGTGCTCAGATTCAAGAGCAAGTCTCTCGCATCGGTGACCTTGTTCCCCACTTGTCGATTGTCCCCGAATGTCGCATGGCTGGCACGTGGTACGGCCGCTATTCACGTGGCACCAAGGTCCAAGACGCATATACGCAGATCATGCGAGAGGTAGTAGGCGATGAGTAACACAGAGGAAAAGCTTCCAGAGCGCCCTGGCCGGACACGTCCACGTCCGGCTCCGACCGCAGGAACTGATCCTGTCGACCACACGATTGATCAGTCGTTTGCTGCGGCTCCCCCCGTTTCCACTCCTGTGAAGAAGGCAACTCGTCGTGGCGAGGCTACTGTGCAGGTTGCAACTCGGGTGAGTGAAGAAGTTGCATCCATCATTGATCGGACGGCCGCTTCAGAGGGCATGACAAAGCGCGAAGTCATTGAACGTGCAGTGCGCCTGACCTGGGGTCGATAAACCTGCACTCAAAAGCGAACGCCTCCACCTCATAGGGTGGAGGCGTTCGCTTTCTCTGACGCCTATCGGCTAGCTATCTAGCTAGAAAGCTAGCTAGATAGTCTTGCGTAATCTCACTGTGGCAGCGTTAGCACTTATTCTTCTCAACCCGCGTAAAGATGCGAAAGCACACTGATTCTTCTCCGGATGCGCCGTCTCCAACTTGATCTTTCTAGCTAGCACTCTTTCTAGCTAGAAAGTATTCTAAAATGAGGGCGTGGAGAACCAGCGCTCTGAGCTACGCCGGCAGGAGGAGCCAAGAAGTGGCGGTCACGGTGGCGCCGAGCACGGCTCCTGAGATGACCTCGTAGGGCGAATGATGTTCGAGCCGTAGGCGACTCCACGCTACGAGTGGCAATGCCACTACAAGGCCAGTAAGCCACCAAGCGCTCAGGAGGAGTGAGGCGAGCACGAAGAATGCCGTGATGCACATCGTGTGCATCGATACCTTGGGGCCGATGGCCGTAACCCCTGCAGCAATGACGAGTGCAACCACCATGGTGATAATTGCCCACCGGATGAGTGGCGGCGCGTCGAAGAGCAGCATCATCAGAAGTCCGACGAGGACCGAAACAAGACAGATCCCGTATGCCCAAGGGCGTTGGGCCTTCTGGGTGACGTGTCGATCCGTGATGATTTTGCGGCGTGAGGCGATCTCGAGTGTTGCGTACGGGATGACTGCGCAGAAGAGGCCGAGTCCTGCGCCCCACAAGAATCCGGCCGCGCCGGGGGTTCCTCTGACCCCGCACAGGATGGAGATCGCGAGGACGGAAGCAGCAGGAGTGCTGATCTCGGTGATGATGCGCGCTGGCATATCGAGCTTTGCGCTCACTTCTCCACTCCCGTTGGCGTCGTGATGCTGGGGGCAAGGAAGTCTCGAGCCGCCACTGCGTTGCGTACGGCGTAGAGCTCGAGGAGTGTGGGCGTCAACAGCGGATCGTTCAGAAGCCTGGCGGCACGTTCCAAGCGTGTGACGTTGACTGCCGAGAGGGCATCGAGATCCCTGTCGGATGCGCCTAGGACGAGTAGGTGCGCTGTTGCGCGGGGGTCTGTCTCATAGCCGGCGTGGAACTGTTCGAGAAGGCTGCTGCTGCGTCGGAGCAAGCTGAGCGCTTCGTTGGTCTCGATCGCCATGCGGGTGAGCTTCTCGTGGTCTGACTGAGGTTTCAGTGGCAGGACAACTTGCGGGTAGAACGAAACTGCGAGGTGCCAGAGAGGTTCGATCGCCGACATCGTGGCTGAGGTTGCTGTGCGTCGACGGCCCAGGATGATGAGGCGATGGGTACCGCCAACGAGGACGCTTGCGAGGAAGCAGAGGATCGTGCCGAAGAGCGTTATGCCTTGGATCGCCTCGTCCTGGGGTACGGGGATCGTGGTGAGCAGGATCAGTCCGGTGGTGGTGTAGGCGAGGATGCAGGCGCCAGCGAGGAGCAGGAGCACGACAGAGATCCTCGCGGAGAGGGGTTGGCGTGGGCGGGCGAGAGTACGGATGCAGCCGACGGACCCGATGGTGACAAACACGATGAGTGTGAACTGGTTGAGGGCAAAGTACGAGGTTGCGCCGAGGTCCTGGTCGACCTCGGAGTACGCGGGGATAGTCCCATCTGGCAGCAGTGGGACGGTGTGTAGGAGAGATATCTGCAGGAGTGCGAGTCCTGCTGCCACGGACCAGACCAGAGGTGTGAGCCGGTATCGGGGTGATGCGCGGAAAGAGAGGACGAGGAGGATGGCGAAAGCTTCGGAGGCGATCAGGGCAAGCCGCTTGAGGAGATCGAGCCAGGGCACGTGGCCGATGGGGCCGCTAAGCTCACGCGCAACCACAGCGGTCGCGAGAGTGATGATGGCGCCCCAGAGGAGGAGTGTGCGTTTGTGGGTATCGCGATGCGTGAGCGTCACGATGGCTAACAGAACCGCCGCTGCGGCGATGATCGCCAGGGAGATAAAACTCACGCGGTGAAGCCTCCACCGATGAACTGGAGCAGCTCTGTGCTCTGTTCCCGGTGCCGTAGCTCGGTGAGCAGCCTCATGCCCAGCGACTCAGCACGCTGCTCGACGGGGTCGTCGAGCGTGGCGAAAGCACGGTGGACAGTGGAGCATTCCTCTGCGGGAGTGAGGTCGCCGTAGAGGACGTGTGCGTATTCGTGAAGGAGCGTGAGCCTGCGGTTCAACGGCGGGATCTCGGGGTTGACATAGATCTCGGCGACGCCGTTGCGGGCTACAGTGAGCCCGGTGATGGCGGCGTCACG
>Ga0308157_10009088_pt1 | contig 11111 bp, 11 predicted proteins | sample PhyBR1_FD_201035 | JGI IMG/M metagenome (GOLD analysis project Ga0308157, IMG submission 201035) | Phyllosphere microbial communities from UC Gill Tract Community Farm, Albany, California, United States - DLSLB.R1 | ecosystem: Host-associated > Plants > Phyllosphere > Unclassified | place: USA...
TTCAGCAGCAGATCGTCGAGGCCAACATCCGCCCGGGCCAGTTCATCTCGCAGCGCGAGCTGATGCAGCTGCTGGGCATGCCGCTGGGCGCGGTGCGCGAGCTCATTCCCCGGCTGGAGGCCGAGGGCCTGCTCAAGACCGTGCCGCAGCGCGGCCTGCAGGTGGCGCACGTGGACTTGAAGCTCATCAACAACGCCTTTCAGCTGCGCCGCCTCCTGGAGCGCGAGGCGGCCAGCCGCTTCGTCACCAGCGTCTCGGACGCCGACCTGGCCGCCATCGAGCAGGCGCACCTGGACATCGTGCGCCGCGCGCGCGCCGACGCGATCGACGACCACCTGCTCAAGGACGCGACCAAGGTCGACTGGGGCCTGCACGACCTGATGGTCGACACGCTGGGCAACGCGCTGATCTCCGAGGTCTACCGCATCAACAGCCTGCGCGTGCGCCTGATCCGTCTGGAAGGCTCCACGCTGTCGGCCGACGTCCTGGTGCCGGCGATGGAGGAGCACCTCTGGTTCATCGAGGCGCTCAAAGCGCGCGACGCGCCGGCCGTGCTGGCACGCCTGACCCACCACATTGACAGTGCGCACCGCCGTGTGCTCGGCTTGCCACGGCCCGACATGCCGTGGTCTTTGGAGAACCCTGGATGACCGATTCCCCCACCCCCGCGACCACCGCCGCCTTCCGCGGCATCTGGCCGGCCCTCTTGATGCCGCTCACGCCCGCGCTGGGCATCGACCACGACAAGCTGGCCGCCCACTGCCATGCGCTGCTGGCCAGCGGCTGCCCCGGCGTGACGCCCTTCGGCACCACGGGCGAAGGCCCGTCGTTCTCGGTGGACGAGCGCAAGGAAGCCATCGACCAGCTGATCGCCCGCGGCATCCGGCCCGGGCAGATCATCGTCTCGACCAGCTGCGCCGCCCTGCCCGAGACGCTGGCGCTCACGCGCCACGCGGTGCAGGCCGGCGTGCACGGCTGCCTGATGCTGCCGCCGTTTTTCTTCAAGGGCGTCTCCGACGAGGGCATCGTCGACAGCTACCGCCAGGTGATCGACGGCCTGGGCGCCGACCTGCCCCGGCTCAAGCTCTACCTCTACCACATCCCGCAGGTGACGGGTGTGGGCCTGTCGCACCAGGTGATCCGCACGCTCAAGGACCTGTACCCGGACACCATCGTCGGCATCAAGGACAGCGCCTGCACCACGGCGCATTCGGTCGGCCTGGCCGAGGCCTTCATGCAGGAGCTCACGGTGTACGTCGGCTACGAGCCGGACCTGCCGGAGATGGGCCGGCGCGGCAGCCTAGGGGCCATCAGCGGGCTGGCCAACTTCATGCCGCGCACCGTGGACGCCCTGGTGCGCCAGCCCGATGCGCCCGGCACGCCGGCCCAGCGCGAGCGCGTGGTCCGCCTGATCGCGCTGCTGGGCGACTACTCGCTGATGCCCGCGCTCAAGGGCATCATGGCGCTGCAGAGCGGCGACGAGGCCTGGCTGCGGGTGCGCGCGCCGCTGGTGGCCTTGAAGCCCGAACAGTACCGGGCGCTGCAGGAAGCCATCAAGGCCTTCGGCATCGACCCGCGGGCCGACTGAGCCGGCCCGCCCCCTCCTGCCCGCTTGACGACAACGTGACCCCCCGAAAAACCCGACCCGGAGACAACCCCATGAAAACTTCCCTGCTCCGCCGCGGCCTGCTGGCCACGGCCTCCGCCGCGCTGATGATGGGCGCGCTGCTGCCTGCCGCGCAGGCGCAGACCAAGACGGTGCTGCGCGTCTCGACACCGGCGGTGCCCGACGACTGGCACGCCAAGATGTGGACGATCTTCAAGGACAACCTGGAAAAATCCGCACCCGGCGAGTTCGACGTGCAGATCAACCTGAACGCGTCGCTGTTCAAGCAGGGCACCGAGCCGGCCGCCATGGCCCGGGGCAACCTGGAGCTGTCGGCGATCTCGGCCTTCGACATCGCCAAGCTGGTGCCCGAGTTCTCGATCTTCACGGCCGGCTACGTGATCCGCGACCCGGCCCACCAGCAAAAGGTGTTCAGCGGCCCGATCGGCACCGAGCTGTTCAAGACCGTGTCGGAAAAGATGGACGTGACGCCGCTGGCGACCGCCTACCTGGGCACGCGCCAGGTCAACCTGCGCGAGGCGCGCAACGTCAAGACGCCGGCCGACCTCAAGGGCGTGAAGCTGCGCATGCCCGGCACCAAGGAGTGGCTGTTCCTGGGCGAGGCGCTGGGCGCCACGCCCACGCCGCTGGCCTTCGGCGAGGTCTACCTGGGCCTGAAGACCGGCACCATCGACGGCCAGGACAACCCGCTGCCCTCGGTGCGCGCGGCCAAGTTCTACGAGGTCACCAAGCAGATCGTGATGACCAGCCACCTGGTGGACGGCATCTTCATCACTATTTCCAACAAGGCCTGGAACGCCATGAACCCGGCGCAAAAGCAGAAGGTGGCGGCCGCGGCGCAGGCGGCGGCGAGCTACAACAACGACAACCGCCTCAAGGAGGAGTCGCAGCTGGTGGAGTTCTTCAAGCAGCAGGGCCTGCAGGTCACCACGCCCGACGTGGAGGCCTTCCGCAAGTCGGTGCAAACCACCTACCAGAACTCCGACTACGCCAAGGGCTGGCCCAAGGGCCTGCTCGAGCGCATCAACACCACCCACTGACCCCAGGCCAACGAGATGAAAAGCTGGCCCCAAAAAGCCGCCAACCTGGTCGGCGGCGGTCTTTTCCTGACCCTGTTCATCGTGTTCGTGATCCAGGTCACGGCGCGCTTCGGGTTCAACAAGCCCCTGGCCTGGACCGACGAGGCCGCCGTCATCCTGTACATCTGGGCGATCCTGTGGGCGGCGGCCTTCGTCGTGCCCGAGCGCGAGCAGGTCGTCTTCGACCTGGTCTGGAACAGCGTCGGGCGGCGCGCCCGGCAGGCAATGAAGATCGCGGGCAACCTGCTGATCGGCGCGCTGGCGCTGTGGGGCATCCCGGGCACCTGGGACTACGTGCATTTCATGGCCCGGGAGTCCAGCCCGGTGCTCGGCCTGCCCTTCATGTGGGTGTTTTTGCCACTGGTGCTGCTGCTGCTGGCGCTGGTGGCGCGCTCGGCCTGGGCGATCTGGGAAGCCGTTCGCGGCATCGGCCTTGAATCGGAGTTGCGGATATGACAAGCGGCCTTTGGATCCTGGTCCTGGTGATGGTGGCGGGCATGCTGCTGCGCATGCCCATCGGGTTTTCCATGCTGGTCTCGGGCATCGCCTACCTGGTGGCCAAGGGGCAGGACGTGGGCCTGATGGCCGAGCAGGTCGGCAACGGCCTGTACAACAGCTACGTGCTGCTGGCCGTGCCGCTCTTCGTGTTCGCCGCCAACATCATGAACGCCGGCACGGTGAGCGAGCGCATCTTCGACTTCTGCCGCATCCTGGTCGGGCGCATGCGCGGCGGCTTGGCGCAGGTGGACATTTTGGTGAGCGTGATCTTTTCGGGCATGAGCGGCAGCGCGATCGCCGACGCCGCCGGCCCCGGCTTGGTGACGATCCGCCAGATGCTGAAAAAGCCCGAGTACTCGCGCGGCTTTGCCGGCGCGGTGGTCGTGGCCAGCGCCACGCTGGGCCCGATCATTCCGCCTTCCATCCCGATGGTGATCTACGCGCTGGTCTCGGGCGCCTCGGTGGGCGCGCTGTTCCTGGGCGGCGTGGTGCCGGGCTTCCTGATGGCCTTCATCATGATGGGCGTCGTCGCCTTCATCGCCAAGAAGCGCAACATGCCGCGCGAGGCCAAGATCCCGCTGAAGGACTGGCCGGCCATCGTCTACCGCGGCGCCCTGCCGCTGTCCATGCCCATCGTGCTGCTGGGCGGCATCTACTCCGGCGCCTTCACGCCGACCGAGGCGGCGGCGGTGGCCGCGTTTCACGCGCTCATCCTGGCCGGCGTCATCTACCGCGCGCTCACGTGGCGCACCTTCTGGGGCGTGGTGATGGAGTCGGCCCGGGGCAGCGCGGTCATCACCATGATCCTGGCCGGCTCGTTCATGCTGAACTACGCGTTCACCGCCGAAGGCGTGCCGCAGGCCATGGCGCACTGGGTGGACAGCATGCACTTCTCGCAGATCGGCTTTTTGCTGATGGTCAACGTGATGTTCCTCGGGCTGGGCTGCTTTCTGGACGTGTCGGTGCTGCTGCTGGTGTTCGTGCCGATGCTGCTGCCGGCGGCCAAGCTGCTGGGCGTGGACCTGGTGCATTTCGGCGTGCTGGTCGTGCTCAACATGATGATCGGCCTGATTCACCCGCCCTTCGGCATGCTGCTGTTCGTCACCAAGGCGCTCACCGGCATCCCGATCGGCGAGATGATGAAGGAGGGCTGGCCCTTCCTGGCCATGCTGCTCCTGCTGCTGCTGGCGATGACGGTGTTTCCGCAGATCGTGCTGTGGCTGCCGCAGACCATGGGCTACGGCGGCAAATGAGCATGGCGCCCGACGCAAGCGCTGCGGCCGACGTGGTCTGCGTGGCCAGCTGGAACGCCGACCTGGTTTCGCAGGTGGCGCGGCCGCTGGCGCGCGGCGAGACCCTGATGGCCAGCGCCTTCAGCATCAGCCCGGGCGGCAAGGGCAGCAACGCCGCCGTGGCCGCCGCCCGCCAGGGCGCGCGCGTGGCGCTGATCGCGCGCATCGGCGACGACGACTTCGGCCGCATGGGCCTGGACCTGTGGCGCGCCGAGGGCATCGCCACCGGCCATGTCGAGCAGGCGCCCGGCGAGCGCAGCGGCGTGGCGCAGATCCTGGTGTACGACGACGGCGACAACAGCATCGCCGTGCACCCGGGCGCCGGCGCCGGCCTGGGCGCGCGCCATGCGCTGGCGGCCCAGGCCCTGCTCGCCGGCTGCCGCGTGGTGATGGCCTCGTGCGAGGTGCCGCTGGAGGCGACCGCCGACGCCTTTCGCCTGGGGCGCCAGGGCGGCGCGCTGACGCTGCTGAATCCGGCGCCGGCGCGGCCGCTGCCCCAGGAACTCTTGGCGCTGGTGGATGTGCTCACGCCCAACGAAAGCGAGCTGGCCGCGCTGGCGGGTCCGGCACACGGCGCTTCGGAGGACGCGGCGGCGCGCCACCTGCTGGCCGGCGGCACGGGCGCCGTGCTGGTCACGCGGGGCGCGGCCGGCTGCCGGCTCTACCGGCCCGGCCAGGCGCCCGTGGCGCTGGCCGGCCGGCGCATGCCGGTGCGCGACACCATCGGCGCGGGCGACACCTTCACCGGTGCGCTGGCCGCCGCGCTGGCGCGCGGCCTGGCGCTGGAAGGCGCCATGCAGTGGGCCAACGCGGCGGCCGCCCTGTCGGTCACGCGCGCGGGCGCCACCGGCGGCATGCCCTCGCAGGCCGAGGTGGCGGCGCTGCTGGCCTGACCAGCCCGGCCATCGCACAAAAAACGCGCCAACCCGGCCGGGGCGGCTCAATCGGCCGCGGTGAACACCGTGAGCACGCCGGTGTAGCCGTACAGGTGGTTGCGGGCGATCTCGCCACCGGCAAAAAAACCCACCAGCGGCACGTCGCCCAGCGCATGGCGCACGATCTGCAGCTCGGCACTCGGCGCGCCGAAGTGCGGGCCGCCGCGCCCGGCGCAGCTCACATAGACGGCCCCGGCGATGCGCCGTGCCGGGTGCGGCGTGGCATCAAGCGGCGGCCGGTTCAGCGCCGTCGCCACCTCCAGCGTCTGTTCCTGGGGTTCGAGCTCCTCGCGGATTTCGGTGCAGATGCGCACCAGGTCGGCGCGCGCCGCCTCGGCATGGCGCTCGCAAAAGGCCAGGCGCATGCCCACGCGGGGCGCCTGGGCGATGGCGATGCCCTCGCGCCCCGGGTCCAGCCCGATCAGGTGGCGCACCAGCACGTCAGCGCCGAACTGGCCGGCGCGGCGCACCGGGCGGGCGGGCGATTCGTCGTCGGGCTCGCTCAGGCCCACCAGCGTGGCGCGCACCCGGGCCAGCGCCTGGCGCGGCTCGTCCAGCGACACGCCCAGGTCGGCCAGCAGCACCTGCAGCGCCGGCCGGCCGTCCAGGGCGAGCACCACGTTGGCCTCGCAGGCGGTGATGGTGTAGGCCGGCGAGACCGGCCGGCAGCCCTGGGTGACGCGCGACATCAGCCCGCTGGCGCCGGACTCGTCGCGGACGAAGGCCACGCCGCTCAGCCCGCCGGCAAAGACGCCGCAGGCCGCGCCGTGGCCCTTGAGGTTGCCGTGGCCGCTCAGGGCGAACTGCACGTCGCCGCTGCGGCTGGACGACAGGCCGCCGAACACGTAGCCGCTGCCGGTGCGCTGGGCCATCTCGGCGATCAGCTCGGCCACGTCGGGCGTGGCCGCGTCGGCATGCACCAGCGCGGTGTGCGCCTTGAAGCGGCCGCTGCGCATCGGCGGCAGCGGCGAGACGCCGGAAAACACCCGGTAGTGGTCGTGCGGAAATTCGCACAGCATCACGGCCAGCGCCGGCTCGTCGAAGTACTCGACGTTGTTGGCCGCGATGCCCACGCCCACCGTGCCGCTCCAGTCGGTGACGAAGGGCAGCTCGGCGCTGAGCTGGTCCAGGATCTCCTGGGCGTCGGCGGCGTAGTGATCGGTGATGTAGAGCAGCGCCAGCGTGGGCGCGCCGGCGTAGCCGGGCTGGGCGAGCTGGCCGCGCAGCTGCGCCAGCACCAGGGAGGCGGCCACCTGCCACTGCGGGTGGGTGGCGTGGCCGTGGGCAAAGAGTTTCATGCGTGTCAAGGAGTCAGGGACTCGGCAAGGCGCCTGCGCGGCGCCGGGGTGAAAAGGGGTGTCAGCGCGCGCCCTTGCGCGCCGCTGTCGCGCCCGTCTTGCGGGCCGGGGCCTTCTTGGCCGGGGGGGCGTCGTCCGGCTTGGCGGCCGCCCGCTTGGCCGACGCTGCCTTCTTGGCCGTCGGCTTGCTGGCGGCCGGCTTGGGCGCGGCCTTGGCCGGGTCCTTGCCCGCATCGCCCGCGCCGGCCTTGGGCCAGGCGCCCACCGCGCCGCCCATGGCCGCGCGCGCGCCCTCGGCCATGGTCTTGGTGGCGGTCTCGGCCATGCCCTTGGCCATGTCGGTGGCGGTCTTGACGGCCTCCTGGGCCATGCCGGTCGCCAGATTCTTGGCCGGGTCGAGCGCGGCGGTCTTGGCCACTTCCTTCATCGCCTCGGCGGCGATGGTCTGGAACTGCTGGGTGAGCGCGCCCCACCACTGCATCGGGTCCACCAGGCCGGCGGCGGGCGCGGCTGCGGGTTCGGGCGCCGCGTCGTCCTGCGCCTTGGGGGCGGGCGCCTCGTCGGCGGCCTGGGCCTCCGACTGCGCCTTGCTGGCCTGGTAGGCCGAGGGCGGAATCTCCAGGCCTGGGAAGGGGTTGGCCTTGTCGCCCTTGTCGCCCTTGTCGCCCTTGTCGGCGCCGCGCTGCGCGCCGCCCATTGCGCCCATCGCGCCCATTGCCTCGCCGGCCTTGAGCTTGAAGGCGTTGGCCACCTCGCCCATGTTGAAGTTCATGCCCTTGAGCGTGGCCAGCGTCATCTTCTGCACCTCCAGCGCGGTGATGGTGGCCTTGAGCGCGGTGGCGTTCTGATCGAGCCAGAACTGCACCGCCTTGAGCTCCTGCACCCGCTTGTCCAGTTCCTCGACGTTGAGCGTGGGCGCGATCCAGTTGGCCATGTTGGGCAGCTGCGGAATGGCCTGCGTCACGCTGCCGGCCTGCTTGGCCAGGTTTTGCAGAAAATCAAAACCGGGCACGAGTTTGCCAAAGTCGGGGAAGGAAGGAATCGGGGCATTGCTCATGGATGTGTCTCCTGGCGGGGTGTGCACGAAAGGCAGCGGGTTGAAGGGGCTCGGGCCGATGGCAGGGGGCCGGGCGCCTGCGCGCGCCCGGCACGCCTTCATTGTGCAGCGTCGCGCGTTGGCGTCAACCGGTTTTTTTCGTTGCGCCGGCGCGTCAGGCCGGCCTGCGCGGCGGCCGGCGCGCCGGTGCCGCGCCGTGGCCTGAAAAACCGCCCCAGCCCAAGCTGGGCCTGGGTGCGCTGCTCTTGATTTGATAGTGCGCGCAGGGCCGCGCGCGCACTGCCTGCCGGCCGCGGCCGGCGCTTTACCGCCCCTTGGCCGCATGCTAGGCTTGGCGCCATGAAAAGCCTGTTTCACCTTGCATTCAATGTCACCGATCTGGACGAGGCGCGGCGCTTTTACGGCGGCGTGCTCGGCTGCGCCGAGGGCCGCGCGAGCGAGACCTGGGTGGACTTCGACTTCTTCGGCCACCAGCTCTCGCTGCACTTGGGCACGCCGTTTGCCACCGCGCCCACCGGCCAGGTGGACGGCCAGCTCGTGCCCATGCCGCACTTCGGCCTGGTGCTGGCCCTGCCCGACTGGCAGGCCATGGCCGGGCGGCTCAAAGCAGCACAGACCGACTTCGTGCTGGCGCCGCAGGTGCGCTTCGAGGGCGAGCCGGGCGAGCAGTGGACGATGTTCTTCCTCGACCCGTTCGGCAACCCGCTGGAGATGAAGGGCTTTCGCGCGCTCGAAACCCTCTACGACGCCTGAGGCGCGCGCGGCTTCAGCCCAGCGGTGCGATGCGCTGCTCGATGGCGCCGAACACCGACGCGCCGCCCTTGCCCCGGGCCTCGATGCGCAGCGTGTCGCCGAACTTCAGAAAGCCGGTGGCGGCGCGGCCGGTCTCGGCGGTTTCCAGCGCGCGCTTTTCCAGAATGCTGCTGTAGCCCCGGGCCGCGTCGCGGTTGCTGACCGGGCCCGAGCCGACGATGCTGCCGGCGCGCACCGGGCGCGTGCGGCACAGCTCGGCAACGAGCTGGCCGAAGTGAAACGCCATGTCGCTACCGGCCTCGCACAGGCCGACCCGGCGCTCGTTCCAGGCGGTCTGCAGCACCAGGTGCAGCCGTCCCTGGGCCCAGGCGCCGCCCAGCTCGTCGGGCGTGACAGCCACCGGGCTGAAGGCCGTGGCCGGCCGCGCCGCCAGTGGGCCCATCGGCGCGCGCAGCGCAGTGTCCGAGGCCAGCGCCAAGAGCCGCACGCCGTCCAGCGCCTCCTGGGCGCTGGCGCCCTGGTCCACGTCGCCGGTGACGACGGCCACCTGCGCCTCGAAGTCGATCTCCAGCGCCTCGCGCTCGACCGCCACCGCCTCGCAGGGGCCCAGGAAGCGGTCGCTGGCGCCCTGGCGCAGCGCCGGCCCGTCGTCCGGGCGCGGCGCAGCAATGCCGGCCTGGCGCAGGCGCTCGTTGTGGCTGGCAAAGGCGGCGCCGGCAACCCACTGGTGGGCCCGCGGCAGCGGCGCCATGCAGCGCGCCGGCTCGAAGGGAAAGGCGTGGCGCGCCTTGCCGCCGTCGAGCTGCTCGGCCAGCGCGCGCAGCTGCGGCGCCATGAAGCGCCAGTCGTCCAGCACCTGCTGCAGTTTGCCGGCGATGCCCGTCGCATAATGGGCCATCGACAGGTCGCGCGAGACCACGACCAGCTGGCCGTCGCGCGAGGCGTCTTGGTAAGTGGCAAGTTTCATTGAAAAAAAGTCCTGACGTGAATGCCGGGCGATGCGTTGTTGACCCCTATGAGTTCCACCCCCCGATGACAGCGCCGATTGTGCCGCGCCGCCCGGGCCCGCCCTGGCCGGTGCTGGGCCTGCTGGCCGCGCTGGTGCTGCTGGCCCACGCGCTGGCGCTGCAGCTGCGCCCGGCGCGCCTGGGGCTGGCGCCCGCGCCGCCGCCCGCGCGCGTGGCGGTGCTGCAAACGCGCACGGTGGCCGCGCCGCCGCCACCCGCGGCGCGCCCGCCCGCCGCCCCGGCCCTGTCCGCCCCAGCCCGGCCGGCACCCAAGCCGGTTTTGAAGAAAAAACCGGCCCCTGCCCAGGCCCCGCCTGCGCCGCCTGCTATGGATTCGATAGCATCGGCCGCGCCGCCTGCCGACGCACCCCCAGCCGCACCTTCAGTGCCGCCGCCGGACGCCAGCCCGCCCGAGGCCGGCAGCGCCGCCGCCGACGGCCCGCGAGCGCCCGGGCAAGGCGGCGCCCCCGCGCCCGGCACCCCAGCGCCCGCGCCTGGGCCCGCCCCGCCGGCCCAGGCGCCGCCCCAAACCCCGGCCATGGCCGTGGCGCTGCCCGCCAGCGCCCGGCTCACCTACCAGATGACCGGCAGCGCCAAGGGCCTGACCTACCACGCCAAGGGCGCGCTGGACTGGGCCAACGCCGAGGGCCGCTACAGCGCCCACATGACGGTGCGCGCGCTCTTTCTGGGTGCGCGCACCATGGAAAGCGCCGGCCAGGTCGGCCCGCACGGGCTGGCGCCGCTGCGCTTTGCCGACAAGGGCAAGACCGAGGTGGCCGCGCATTTCGAGCCGGACAAGGGCCGCATCAGCTTCAGCGCCAACACGCCGCCGGCGCCCTGGCAGCCCGGCGCGCAGGACCGGGTGAGCGTGGTGCTGCAGCTGGGCGGCCTGCTGGCGGCCAACCCGGCCGGCTTTGCCGACGGCTCGACCATCACCGTCTTCACCGTCGGGCCGCGCGACGCGGAGGACTGGACGTTTCGCGTCGAGGGGGCCGAGGTGCTGCAGCTGCCCTACGGCGAGCTGGCCACGCTCAGGCTGGCGCGCCAGCCGCGCCGCCCCTACGACCAGAAGGTCGAGCTGTGGTACGCGCCGGCGCTGGGCTACCTGCCGGTGCGCAACAAGATCACCCAGGCCAGCGGCGACTTCGTGGACCAGGCGCTGAGCGAGGTGGCGCGCCCCTGAAGGCGCGCAGCAAGGCGCCCGCGCGGCCGGGCGGCGCCTGCCGGGCCTTGAAGTTGGCCGCATCGTGGCCATCTGCAAGCCAAAGGAACCCTTTCCATGCAACTGCTTTACGACTCCGACTCCTTTGTGGTGGTGCAAATCCAGGCCAACGCGCTGGACGCCTCCGCGCCCGCGCCCGCCGTGCCCGAGCTGGCCCGCCACGGGTTTGAAATCGTGGACAAACGCTCGGGCAAGGAGGTGTACCTGGACGGCTCGTGGGCCGAGATGTTCCAGCAGCAGCTGGCGGCCTGGGCGCGCCAGGCGCCGACGCAGGAGCAGGTCGAGGACACGCTCGAAGGCTACAGCGGCCTGGCCAACACGACGGTCTCGCTGCACTGAGCGC